>Ga0134127_10000016_pt1 | contig 322135 bp, 281 predicted proteins | sample KB31753_FD_96459 | JGI IMG/M metagenome (GOLD analysis project Ga0134127, IMG submission 96459) | Terrestrial soil microbial communities with excess Nitrogen fertilizer from Kellogg Biological Station, Michigan, USA - KB3-175-3 | ecosystem: Environmental > Terrestrial > Soil > Unclassified ...
CTCACCGGTATTCCAAACCGCGCGCTGTTCCGCGACCGCGTGAAGCACGCGATCGCGCGCGGCGCGCGTACCGGCTTCGCGCCGGCGGTGCTCTTTCTGGACATCGACAACTTCAAGGCCGTCAACGACGGCTTGGGTCACGTCGCGGGCGACGAGCTGCTGTGCATCGTCGCCAATCGGCTGCACGCTGTCGTGCGCACGTCGGATACATGCGCCCGACTCGGCGGCGACGAGTTTGGCGTGCTGCTCGAGGAGTCGGCGGAAGGTCCTGGCACCGACCAGGTCGGCGATGCGGCTGCCGGCGCCGCGCACGTCGCCGAGCGCATGATCGCTTCGCTCAAGCGGCCATGCCCGGTCGGCGGCACCGAGATTTCCGTCTCCGCGAGCATCGGTATCGCCGTCATCGACCCCAGCGAAGACGACATCGACGTATTGCGAAATGCTGATGTCGCCATGTACCGCGCGAAAGCAAGCGGCAAGGGCTGCTATCAGGTTTTCGAGCCGACGATGCACGAAGCGGTTCGCTCGCGTCTGAGCCTCGAGACGGAGTTGCGTCGCGGTGTCGAAAACTGCGCGGCCGGCGCAGCCTCGCCGTTCGTGCTGCACTACCAGCCGATCGCGTCGCTCGCGACGGGCGAAGTCAAGACGATCGAAGCGCTGGTGCGCTGGCAGCATCCCACACGAGGGCTCGTGCCGCCGCTCGAGTTCATTCCGATCGCCGAAGAGACGGGTCTCATCATCACCCTCGGGCGGTGGATTCTCGGCGAAGCATGCCGGCAGACTCGCGAGTGGCAGAGTCAGTCGCCGAACGCGGCGGATGTGGGCATCACGGTAAATATTTCCGCGCGGCAGCTCGCGGAACCGCAGCTCGTCTCCGACGTCGCCGCGGCGCTGCACACCTCGGGGCTGCAACCCGAGTTGCTCACGCTGGAGATGACGGAGAGCTTGCTCGTCGACGACAGCGCGGCCATGCTCGCGCGGCTCGGCGCGCTCAAGGCGCTCGGTGTGCGTCTCGCGATCGACGATTTCGGCGCCGGTTATTCGTCGCTGCGCTACCTCGATCGATTCCCGGTCGATCTTCTCAAGATCGACAAGTCATTCATCGACCACCTCGGTGGTCCGAAGCGCGAGTCACCGCTCGCGCGCGCGATTCTCGGTCTCGGCCGCGAGCTCGGCGTACAAGTCGTGGCGGAAGGCATCGAGACCGCGGGACAATGGTCGCGCCTCCGTGCGCTGGGTTGCGAGCTCGGACAGGGCTACTATCTGTCGCGGCCAGTACCGGCTCACGCCGTGCCGGCGTTGCTGGAAGCGCGACCGGGGGCGTGATCGAACGGGCGTGCTCCGTCTCTCACCGGTGCACGGATGATTGCGCCGCGACTCGCCATGCCGCGCGCCGCATCGAGCGTGCGTGCCAGGTAAGGCGCCGTTCGACTCCGTGATACGCACGCGACGTCGGCGGGCGCACCCGCCGCCACGATCTCGCCACCTTCGTCGCCCGCGCCCGGCCCGACGTCGATGACCCAGTCGCTCGACGCGATGACGTCCATGTCGTGCTCGACGACGATCACGGTATTGCCGGCCGAGACGAGTCCGTCGAGCTGTCGCACGAGGCGTTCGACGTCGGCGGGATGCAAACCGGTCGTCGGCTCGTCGAGAATGTAGAGCGTGCTGCCGCGCGAGGTGCGTTGCAGCTCCGTCGCCAGCTTGATGCGCTGCGCCTCGCCGCCCGAGAGCTCGGTGGCGGGCTGTCCGAGCCGCAGATAGCCGAGCCCGACTTCGCGCAGCACGTCGAGCGACCGCGCGACATGCTCCTCTTCAGCGAAAAATTCACGGGCGCGGTCCACCGTCATGCCGAGGACTTCGGCGATGTTCTTGCCGTTGTAAGTAATCTCTAATGTCTTGGCGTTGTACCGCGCACCGCCGCACGTGGGGCACGGCGCATACACACTCGGCAGGAAGAGAAGCTCGACGCAGACGAATCCCTCGCCCTCGCAGTGCTCGCAGCGTCCCTTCGCGACGTTGAACGAGAAGCGGCCCGCATCGTAGCGGCGAGCCCGCGCCGCTTTCGTCGATGCGAACAACTTGCGGACGTGATCGAACAGGCCGGTGTACGTGGCGAGGTTGGATCGCGGCGTACGGCCAATCGGCTTTTGATCGACGCGCACGAGACGCTTGATGGTCTCCATGCCGCCGGCGATGCGGCCGCTCGTTTCGACCGCCGCGCTTCGTTCCAGCGCTTCTTCATCGTCGTCGAGCTCCGGCGCCGCATGACCGAGCGCGCCCGCGACCAGCTCGACGAGCGCCTGGCTCACGAGACTCGACTTGCCGGAACCCGACACGCCGGTCACCGAGGTCAACACGCCAAGCGGGAATTCGACGTCGAGGTCGACGATGTTGTTGCGGCGAACGCCTTCGAGGGATAACCATCCTTTCGCGACACGCGGAATGCGCGGCTTCACGGTGTGCTCGCCGAACAGATACCGCCGGGTCTTCGATGTCTTCACGTCGGCGAGACCAGCCGTCGGGCCGCTATAGAGCACGATGCCGCCGTGCTCGCCCGCCGCCGGCCCAACGTCCACGATCCAGTCGGCCTCCTTTACGACGTCCAATTCGTGCTCGACGACGAACAGCGAATTGCCGCCGGCCTTGAGCTGCCGCAACGCGGTGAGCAGTGCCTCCGTATCCGCGGGATGCAAGCCCGCCGACGGTTCATCGAGCACATACACCACGCCGAACAAGTTCGAGCGCACTTGCGTCGCGAGCCGCAGTCGCTGCAGCTCCCCCGGCGACAGCGTCGGCGTGCTCCGATCGAGCGAGAGGTAGCCGAGTCCCAGATCGAGCATCACGTCCATGCGCGTCACCAAGTCCTGCGCGATGCGCTCCGCCACGATCGCCCGCTCGGCATGCTCTCTCGCGAGGTCGCGCACGTGCGGCGCCGTTCCGTCAGCCGCTGGACGCATCACTTCGGCGAGACGCTTGATCGGCATCCGCGAGATGTCGGCGATATCGTAGCCCCGAACGTCACCGCGAGCGATTCTCGCTTGAGGCGTTTTCCGCCGCACATCGGACACTCGGCGCTTTCCATGAATTGTGATACACGTTTCTTCATGGACGCGCTCTGTGTCTTCGAGAACGTCTCCAGCACGTACTTTCGCGCGCCGGTGAAGGTGCCCATGTAGTCGGGTTCCTGCTTCTTCCGCATCGCGCGCTTCGCTTCCTCGAGCGACGAGTGCGCCCATACCGGCACCTGCGGCTGCTCGTCGGTGAAGAGCAGCCAGTCGCGCGTCTTCTTCGGCAAGTCGCGCCAGGGCACGTCGATGTCGATGCCCATCGTCGTCAGGATATCGCGCAGATTCTGGCCTTGCCACGCGCCGGGCCACGCCGCGATCGCGCGCTCGCGAATGGTCAGCGAGTCGTCAGGCACCATCGACCGCTCGGTCACTGCATACACACGCCCGAGTCCGTGGCATTCGGGACAGGCCCCCTGGGGGGTATTCGGAGAGAAGTCTTCGGCGTGGAGCTCCTCGTGCCCGCGCGGATATTTCCCGGCGCGCGAGTACAGCATGCGCAGCAGATTCGAGAGCGTCGTCACGCTGCCGACGGACGACCGCGTCGTCGGTGCGCCGCGCTGCTGTTGCAGTGCCACCGCCGGGGGTAGACCGTCGACCTCATCCACATCGGGCACCGACATCTGATCGAACAGCCGGCGGGCGTACGGCGAGACTGATTCGAGGTATCGCCGCTGAGCTTCGGCGTAGAGCGTTCCGAACGCGAGCGACGACTTGCCCGAGCCGGAAACTCCGGTGAAGACGACGAGCGCGTCGCGCGGAATGTCGACGCTGACGTCTTTCAGATTATGCTCGCGCGCCCCGCGGACTTTGACGAATCCGGTGAAATTGTCGGCCATGTCGGGTGCACCGAAGAAATATCCGAGCCAATGCCGATCACACGACGTACGTTGCCGGTGGAAAGCGCGCTCGGCAGTAGTCGCGAACGTCGTTCAGCGCGCTCGGGCGAGCAACGCGTTCACCACGGCAAGCAGCGCCTTCGGCAAATGCTCCGGCTGGCGCAGCACCGTGTGCCCTGCCCTCCCGAACAAGCGCGGCAGATACTCCGACGCGTCTGCATCAACGGTGAGACAATATGGAAACACGCCCGACGCGCGCGCCTCGAACACGGCTTGACGCGTATCCTCGACACCGTAGCGATCCTGGTAATCGATATCGTGCGGCCTGCCGTCGGACAGAATGAGCAACAGGCGATGCCCCGCCGACTGCCGCGCCAGTTGCGCGGTCGCGTGCCGAATCGCGGCGCCGAGCCGGGTGAATCCGTCCGGCTCGATGGCGCCGATGCGCTCGTGAACGCTGCGCCCGTTCGGCTCACTGAAGTCCTTGATTACCGACAACTTCACGTTCGAGGCGCCCTGCCCGCCGAACGAATAGATCGCGTAGAGGTCGCCGAGCGCGTCGAGGGCTTCGCTCGCGAGAAACGATGCGATGCGCTCGACGTCGATGATGCGCTGACCGTGTCCGAGCGGCCGGTCGGTGGAGTTGCTGGCGTCGATGAGCACGGCGATTGCGACACCGCGTCGCGCCGGCCGAGCGTCGACATACAACCGATCGTCGAACGGCCGGCCGATGCGCCGATCCACCGCGGCCTCGACGAGCGCATCGCTGTCGAGCTCCGACCCGGCGCGCTGCCGGCGCAGCAGCGTGCGCCGCGCGCGAAACTTTTCGAACTGGTGGCGAATGCGCCGTACCGTCGCACCGTGCTCGTTCATCGCCGCGCGGATCCACGCGTCATCTCCACTGCGCGGTTTGTGAACCCGCACGGCGACGGCGCGGCGCACGTACGCGCCGCGATCGACACTCCACTCGTCGTAGTGCGTCGGCGGCGGCAAATCGTCGGGCGCTCCGAGCTGCAATTCCGCGGGCGCGTTCCACGCCGAATCGTCCTGGCTCTCGGCGGTAGGCTCGCCGGGCACCTCGGTCGGACGTTCAGATTCTTCTGAAGTGTCGGCCTCGTGCTCCTCGCTCGATGACTCCGCGGAATCCGCGGCGGCGGCCTCCGTCGGCGGTCCGTCGTCTGATGGACGCGTGGAGTCCTGTTGGTCGCGCTTGTCGTCGGGCTTCGCGTCGGTGTTGCGCGCACGTTCACCCGAAGGCGGCTCGCCCCAAATCGGCGCGAGCGGCAACCCGCGGTAGCGCGCCCGCGACGCGCGAATCGTTCGCGCTTCCTCGCGTGCCCACGCGAGCGACGCCTCGGGATTCAGCGACGGTTCTTCGAGCTCGTCCGGCCTCGACACCAGGAGCGCGCGCAACCGCAACTCGACCGCGCGTTCGACTTCGCTCATCCGCCCGATCGAAGGGCGATGTGCCGCCGCATCGCGACGCTCCCGCTCGAGCAGCTCGGCCATACCGTGGTGGTCGCGCGCAATGCGCGCATCGATCGTCGCTCCTTCGCGCATGAGATACAGGTCGCGCTCGAGCATGTCGCTCGGCAGGGCGACCGCGACCGTCCCGCGCGCGAGTCGCTCCGCCTGCTCGAGGGCGAGCAGCCGATACCGCGTCAGCGCCGGCGCGTCGGCCCGCATCTCGAGGTGACTCGGCAGCAGGACGTTGTCACCTTCGCAGCGAGCCATCGCCGGACCCACGCCGAGCCCGAATCGGGCGCGCGCGCGCAGTGACACGCCACGTGAGTGGGCATCCGAAAGCGGCGAGATGGATATCGCACGACCATAGAGCGCCGTCAGAAACAGCTCGAGGCGCCGATGGACGTCCTCGAGCGGCACCGCCTCGTGTCGCGGACCGACGCGACGGACCAGCCGCTCGCGCCACCCCTGGAAACCCGACCGAATGCGGTGCCGCGCCTTGAGAAGCCACCGGCGCGGCCGAGCGCGCCACGAGATGCCCTGCATTAGAGTTTGCTCACATCGTCGCGGCGACGACGTCGTCGATCGCGACGACGAGATCCGGATCATCGGTGAGCGGTCCGATGATCGCCGACCGGCACGCCTCGCTCGGCGAAATTCCATCGGCGATCAAGCGCGCCGCGGAGACGAGGAGACGCGTCCCTGGCCCTTCGACGAGCCCCTGTTCCTTGAGATGGCGCACACGTCGCCCCAACTCGACGAGCGCCTTCGCGACCGCGGGCCGCACGCCGCTCTCGTGACGCACGATTTCCGCCTCCACATTCGGCGCCGGAAAATCGAAGCTCAATGTCACGAACCGTTGACGCGTGCTGGGCTTCAGGTCTTTGATCGCGTGCTGATAGCCCGGGTTGTACGAGATGACGAGCTGAAATCCCTCCGCTGCGCCGACCAGCTCGCCGGTCTTCTCGATCGGCAGAATGCGGCGATCGTCGGTGAGCGGGTGGATCACGACGATCGTATCCTGGCGCGCCTCGACGACCTCGTCGAGATAACAGATCGCGCCGATGCGCACCGCGGTCGTCAACGGACCGTCGATCCAGATCGCTTCGTCGCCCCGAATGATGTATCGCCCGGTGAGGTCGCTGGCCGACAGGTCGTCGTGACACGCGATCGTCACGAGCGGGCGGCCGAGCTTCCACGCCATGTGTTCGACGAACCGCGTCTTCCCGCAGCCCGTCGGTCCCTTGAGCATCACCGGCAGCCCGCGTTGATGACAGCGCGCGAAGACGTCGACCTCGCTGCCCGTCGACAAATAGTATGGCTCGCGCTCGAGACGCTGATATCCGCGCTGGTCGCCGATGTCCATTGTATGCATTTCTTAAGATGCCTCGGAACGGCGATCAAAACGAGGTGCACGAGCCGCCTGCCCGAGCGACCGCGGCGAAACGCTTCATGCCGAGCGAGTTCGACGGGCCCAACGGCATCGGTCTCGGACTTGCGTTGCATGCGCACCAAACTACCGGAGCTACCTGAATGTCCGCCCCTCGCACGGTCACACTCTGTGGCCGGGCTCTCGATGAGCCTGGACACGTCTGCGCGTTCTTCGACTCACGCCACGAGGAATACGAGATCCTCGTACCCTATTTCAAGGAAGGCCTCGACCTCGACGAGCAGGTGATCAACATCGTCGACGGCCATCGCCACCGCGACCACTGCGCCCGCCTCGCGGCTCGAGGCATCGCCGTCGATGAGGCGATGGCCGACGGTCGGCTCGCCGTGCTGACCGCGGAGGAGACGTACACCAAGGGCGGCCGCTTCGGCGCCGAACGCATGTACGAGTTGCTGCAGTCGGCACTAGCCGACGCGGACCGCAATGGACGCCGCGTGCGGACATCAGGGGTGATGGATTGGGCGCTGAACGGCGCCGCCGGCACCGAGGAACTGATGGAGTACGAAGCGCGCGTGAACTTCCTCGTGCCCAAGTACGACTGCACGCTGCTCTGCGTCTACGACATCAACGAGATCAACGGCCGGATGATGATGGAAATTCTCTCCACACATCCGTACATCATTCACGGCCGAAAGATTCGCGAGAATCCGTACTACGTGCGGCCCGTCGAGCGCTTGCGCGAGGTACTGCTGCAAGACACTCCGGCCCCGCCGGCAGAAACGCAGTTGCAGTAGCAGTAGCAGTCACGACACGACGACGCGGCGGCGCTGCGCTTCACGGATTAGCGTGCCGCCGCCGCCGTGAATTCCGCCGGCCGCTCTCGCTTCGCCTGCGCGAGCGCTCGCGTGGCCCCCGCCGCATCGCGGTCTGTTCCATACACCGGCGTCCCGGGCTGTTGGCGCCACGAGTCGTCGAGAGTGCCGGCATCGATCGGATCGAACCCGAGCGAGTCGACGAGCTGCATGACCGCGGCCTTCGCCTTCTCATCATCGCCGGCCACGGGCAGCGCGATGCGATTCGTCGCACCCGGGGGCAAACCGCGCTCCATCAGATGCTTCGCATATATGTTGTTGAACGTCTTGATCACCGGCCGGCCAAGATGGTTCGACACCCACCGGCTCTCCGGCATGCCGTTCTCGATGTCGTCGATGCGGCCATCGCGCTGCTGCGGGTAGTAGTTGCCCGTGTCGATCACGATGGTGTCCGGCCGCGCCGCGTCGAACAGCCCCGCCGGCAGATCGGGAATGTTGCGCTCGGGGATGGTGACGATCACGATGGCGCGGTCGAGCACCGCGTCTTCGACCGTGACCGGAGTCGCGCCGGTCTCTTTCGCGAAATCGCGAAGCGTGTCCGGGCCGCGCGAATTCGCGATCGCAACGTCGTGGCCGAGCTTCGTGAGCCGGCGCGTGAGCGTTCCTCCGATGTTGCCTGTTCCGATGATTCCAATGCGCATTCGAGCTCCGTGAGCCTCAGTGTATCGCGGCGCCGGTCGTGGCAAGTGCGTCCGCCGCCCGCGCGACTCGCTCCAGCGCGCGTCGTATTTTCTCGGCCTCGTAGCCTACTGTGATGCGCAAGTGGTGATCCGCGCCCATGAATTCGCCGGGCGCCACGAGCAGCCGCTCGGTCAGCCGAATGTGCTCGGCAAGCTCGAACGATGACACCGGGAGATCGTAGTGCACGAAGCCGATCGCCGTCGCCGCGGAGGGCCGCACGCTGAAGCGTCCACGCTGTGCCGCGAGCCACTCGTCGAGCACGGCCACGCCGTTTCGCCTAATCTCCCGCTGGCGCGCGATGAGCGTCGCGCGCTTCGCCGGCTGGAGCGCGATCGCCGCCAGCGTCATGCTCGGCGCCGCGGCCGCGATGACAGAATACTCATGACGCCGCCACAGTTCTTCGATCGTGTCTCGATCGGCGATGACCCAGCCAATGCGCAGCCCCGCGAGTCCGTAGGCCTTGGACAGACTGTTCGTGCACACCGCACGCGAGTACCGCCCCCAGAAGCTTGGCGTCTCGGTCGTCGTGGTTCGCTCGGTGGCGCGATACACCTCGTCCGCATGCAGCCACGCGCCGACGCGCTCGCACGCGGCAATGATGCGCGACATCTCGGTCTCGGTGAATGCAACGCCCGTCGGGTTGTTCGGGTTCACGACCGATACGAGCCGCGTCCGCGGTCCAATGAGCGCGTCGAGCGCGTCGAGACCCGGCCGCCAATCTTGCTCCGGCCGAAGCTCCAGTTCGCGCACGGTGCAGCCCGTGTTCAACGCTAAGCCCCAGATCTGCCGGTAGCCGGGCGAAATGACGACGACTTCATCGCCGGGCCGCAGCAGCGCGGCGGCGACCATGCCATTGGCCTGGGCCGCGCCGACGGTCACGAGCACGTTGCGCGCGCTCGCGTTCGGATACAGCGCCGCGATCGCCTCGCGCAACTCGACCGTGCCGTTGACCATCGGATAGTACAGCGGCGTGTCGAGCAGGCGCCCGCGCTCGTCGTCGGTCAGCCACTCGCTCGTGGCGAGACATTTCACGCTGCTGTCGGCGAGGTTCATCTCGACGTCGTGCTCGTAGCGCGACTGGTAGTGCTCGAGCTCGAACGGATGGAAATCGGCCACGGCGTTCTCCGGCGGCGAAGGGGAGTTGTACGTCCGCCTCCACACTACGTCGTTCGGCAAGCCCTCGGCAATGGCGTGTGGCGATCGTAAAGAATGCTCATCGCGGCCGCCCTGAGGCGAGGAGCGACAACGCACCGCATGTAAGCACACGGACACATTCCACCATCCAATTGGGTGAACGATCGCGCACCTCAGCGCACCTCAACCCATTGGAGGCTCCATGACTCGCCGCGTGTCCGCCCTTGCCCTCTACTCAACAGCCGCTGCCGCGCTGGCGGTCAGTCTCACCGCCGCGGCGCCGTTCACAAGGAATGCGCTCAAGTGGCCGCCGTGGCTGTCGATCGAATCACCGGTCAATTCATTCGACGCTCCGAGCCGGAGTGCCGCGCTGCTCGTGCACACCTCGCTGCGCGAAGGCGAGGCGCAGCTCGGCGATCTCACGGGCGCGGCCGAGGGCCTCGTCAACGGGGCGCGCCGGAGCGTACCGCTGCACTTCGATGCGACGTCACACCCGAACGTCTTCGCGGTTCGACGTCAGTGGCCCGACGGCGGCGCGTGGGTCCTTCGCATCTCGCTCAAGTCGACGACGGCGATCATTGCGCTCGACCGAAGCGGCTCGGTGGCGTCGACGCGAATTCCCGGCACGCAATCCGGAAACTTCCTGCTGCCGCGCGTCGTCGAATCGCGCGACATCGACTCAGCGCTCGCGGAAGCAGCGCGGCGAAACGTCGTGACTCGGTAGCGTGACGGTCATTTGCCGGAGCAATCCGCGAAGTACTGCTCGATACACTCGCTCACCATTCCGTCGAGCACATGCTGCGCGTCGTGGCGGGTGAGGAATTCGGAGTCCGCGATATTGGACCATACGCGTTTGAGGTGAACGAGCACCTCTTCAGGACGAATGGTTTTTGCGCGCGCGAACGCGCAGGCCGCGCTGAGCGGCTCTCGCGCCGCGGAACCGGCGGTGGGGCCCCATCCCCGCCGCCGGTTCGCGGCGTTCATCGCCAGCGCCAACAGCTCTTCGAGCCGCGCGGCATCCTCGCCGTCCCGCTCGGGCTCCGGACGCGCGGTCACGCCGGTCCTGCCAGTCCTGCCAGTCCTGCGGTTCCTGCCGGCGAACGATCCATTCGCATGCTTCACATTAGCCGTGGGTCACCAGCTAGCCAGCAGGAAGGACCCGCTTCGGCCTGTCAGGGCCCACCCTGACAGGCCCGCAGGCTCGTCAGAGAACTGTGATTCAAGGATGCGCTATGGCGCGCTCGTATCCAGCTCGTCGTCGAGTAACCGGTGCTCGGCTGCATACCGGGCGATCTCGACGCGCGACCGCACGCCCAACTTCTCCGTGAACCGCGCTTTGTAGGTCTCCACGGTCTTGACGCTGAGCCCCAAGTCGCGCGCGATCTCCTTGTTGCTGTTCCCACGCGCGATCCGCACGAGCACGTCACGCTCCCGCTCGCTGAGCACTTCGTGCGCGGTTGCGCGCAATCGCCGGCGCGACTGCAAGTACCCCTGCACCAAGGCCGGGGCCATCGCCGGATCGATGTACGTCCCGCCAGCCGCCACTGCACGCACCGCATGCACGAGCTCCTCGGGCGCCGCTCGCTTGAGGATGTAGCCCGTTGCCCCGGCCTTGAGCAACTGCGCGAGATAGGACCGATCCTCGTGCACCGTGAGCGCCAGCACTTTCACAACCGGACACTCGCGCCGCACGCGCTCGGCCGCCGCCGCGCCGCCGAGGACCGGCATGGAGAGATCCATGACGATCACGTCCGGCGTCAACTCGCACGCAACGCGCAACGCCATCTCGCCGTCCACCGCCTCGCCAATCACTTCCATGTCGGGCTGCGCGTTGACGAGCAGCTTCAGGCCTTCGCGGATGACCGCATGGTCGTCGGCGAGAACGACTCGAATTCGAGGAGCGGGCGCAAACGACCGCATCGATCCCGGTGTCGCATCGCCCATCATGGTCACGACCCAAGCCGCGCCGAATTCGTATCGTGAAGCATCTCGAAAATGTAGATGCTCCGAGTGCTCTGAGCGCGCGCTGGGTTGCCGATCACTCCCAGCGGTGGGAGTGCGAGGGTGCGATCGCGTGACGCTCGGTCACGCCTGCCTCGAAGTCCGCCGCCGCGCGAACCTGGGCCAGCAAACTCATCGCTCGGCGCCGAAGCTCGGGGTGGTTCTCGCTGGCCGCGTAGATCGCCAGCGCCAGTGTGCGCTGCTGCTCCAGATTCATCGGCTTTTCCGACGCGAGCAGCCCCTCGAGTGCCTGCACGTTGAGGCTGAGTGATGCCGCGACCACCTCAGCCCCAAGCGACGAAACCGCCCGCTCCAGCAGCGTGCCGCTCGCAGTCTTTTTGGGAGGACTCACGGTGAGATCTGTTCGGCGGGATCATTCGACATACCTGCACGTTATGTCCCGTTCGGCCACCACTGCAGCGGGAAAGTCGATAGCTCGTGTCAGGAACCGTCCTGACACGTCCCGGCGAAGGACCGTCTGTCGCGACCTATCGCCTCCCCGAGGGATGTTCTTGCGGAGTAGACTCCGGGTCTTCGCCCGCCAGGCCGCCGAGCCAGCCGCGAAGCGCCGCATAGCGGACGATGTCGACACGCGAACGCAGGCCAAGCTTCTCGGCGACACGGCTCTTGTAGCTCTCCACGGTCTTCACGCTGAGCTCGAGGGCGGTGGCGATTTCCTTGTTGCTGAAGCCGCGGGCGATGCGAACGAGCACTTCGCGTTCGCGTTCGGTCAGCCCGTCGTTCGACACTGCCTTCGCGGCTTCTTCAGATTCGAGAAATCCGGAAACTACCGTTCGCGCGATCGAGGGATCGATGTACGTGCCGCCTGAGGCCACCGTGCGAATGGCGCGAACGAGATCCGCCGCAGCCGCTCGTTTCAGTACATACCCGGCCGCGCCGGCGTCCAGCAGCCGGCCGACGTAGAGCGGCTCCTCGTGAACGGTCAGTGCGAGCACGCGCACGCTCGGGCATTCGGTGCGCACTCGTTCCGCGACGTCCGCTCCCCCGCCGCCGGGCATCGAGAGGTCCACGACGAGCACGTCCGGCGTGAGGTCGCGGGCCGCGCAAAACGCCGACTCCCCGTCACCCGCTTCGCCGATCACGCGCATGTCCGGCCGCGCGTTGACCAGCGCCTTCAGTCCTTCGCGGACGACCGCATGGTCATCCGCAAGGATGATTCTGATCTGGTGCTCGCTCACTGTGCCGCTACCTCGGTCTCGGGCGGCGGCGCTACGTGCCGCTCGAGTTCTCGGAATCGGTGCCGTCGTCGTCGATCGGTATGCGTATGAAAATAGTCGTCCCGGCGCCCTCCGCGCTCTCGATCTCGGCGGTGCCCCCCAGGAGCGCCGCGCGTTCGCGAATTCCTCGCAACCCCAGGCCCGGAACGGTGGCGCCGTCGACGACGGCAAGATCGAACCCTCGGCCCTCGTCCTCGATGATGGCCACCACCTCGGACCCGCGGCGCTCGACGACGACACTCGCGCGTCGCGCACCGCTATGGCGCGCAACGTTGGTCAGCGCTTCTTGCACGATTCGGTAGATCGCCGTTTCGACCGCCTCGGGCAGTCGCGTCACTTCCGCCGGCGCATGCACCACGGCGAAGATGCCGGAGCTCCGCGCCCATTCGTCGATGTACGTGCGCAGTGCAGCCTCGAGTCCGAAGTCATCGAGTGCCTTCGGTCGCAAGCGCACCGCGACGGCGTGCAGCTCTCTGGAGATTGTGTCCGCGAGATCGCGCAGCTTGGCCGCGTGGTGAGCCATGGCCGAACCCGGTGCGGCAAGATCCGACATCGTCTGAAGCCCAAGGCCAAGCGCGGTCAACAACTGGCCCGCTTCGTCGTGGAGGTCGCGCGCCAGACGGCGCCGCTCGTCTTCCTCGCCCTGAGCGAGGCGGCGGAGAAATACGCGCTCGCTCCGCGCCGACCGATTTGCCTCGGCCAGTTGCTCGGTTCGCTCACCGACGCGCTGCTCGAGCGTTGCGTTCAGCTCGCGAAGGGCTTGTTCCATTTGGCGGCGCGCCGTGACGTCCTGGCCGAATCTTAGAATTCTTGCCACCTTGCCCGCGCCTTCCGTCACCGGTCGCGAGACGCCGTCGATGAACACGCGCGAGCCGTTCTTGCGCATGTGCCAGCGCGTGTCGGCCGCGGCCCCGTGTTCGACCGTCTGCGCGCGTTCGCGTTCCGGTACGCCGTCCGCACGATCATCGGGTGTGAACAGCACGTCGATCGATTGCCCGATCATCTCGTCGGACGTCCAGCCATGGACGGCTTCCGCGCCAGGCGACCAGGTAAGGATTCGCCCATCCAGGTCGGTGGTGACGATCGCGTAGTCGCGCGCACCGTCGACGATCAAGCGAAAGCGCTCTTCGCTCGCGCGGAGCGTCGATTCGGCGCGCGCGCGATCCACCGCCACCGCCGTGCGTGCGCCGAATTCGCGAATGAGCGCAACCTCCTCCGGCGTCCACGTGCGGGGCTCGCGATCGTGCACGGAAAATCCAGCGAGTCGCTCGCCGCTTCGCTCGAACATGACCGCGACGAGCGACCCGACGTCCGCCGCGCGATACGCCTCGCGCTCGTCATCGGTCAAACGCTCCTCGCCCACGACGTCACTGACCACGAGACTCTCGCCGCGGTGATAGCCCGGGCGATACGCCGCGTCGAACTCAGCGAGTGGATACTCGGGCGGCAGCGCCTTCACGTCGCGCGTGTACGGTGCGCGCGAAACAACGGCTTGCTCCTCGACCTCGACATAACTCACGCGATTCGCGCGCAGATGCTCGCCGAGCAGCCGGCTCGCAACCCGTTGCATCTCCACCGGGTCGGAGATCGGCCGGGTGGTGTCGTGCAAACGAACGAGGAGCGCCTGTCGCTCTTCACTCCGCCGCAGCGCCCCCTGCGTGCGCTTGAGCGCCGTGACGTCGACCATCGTGATGACGATCCCTTCGATGCGGTCATCCACGGTGCGATACGGAGCGGAACGGAGCAGATAGCTCGCCGGTGGGTCGAGCATTTCCGCTTCGCGCTCGACCGGCACGAGCGTCTGCAACACGCGCTTCGCGTCGTCGATCAAGTCCGGATACCCAAGGCGGTGCGTGAGATCGGCGAGCGGGCGGCCGCGATCGGCGTGGCGGACATTGAAGATCTCCGTCACGCGCGGCGTGTAGCGCAGAATGCGCAGATTGCGATCGAGAAAGATCGTCGCAATGTCGGTCGACTGCAGCAAGTTCTGAAGATCGCTCGAGAGTTGCGACAACTCCTCGACTTTATGCCGGTTCTCCTGGTTGAGCGTCTGCAGCTCTTCGTTGACCGACTGGAGCTCCTCGCGCGAGGTCTCGAGCTCTTCGAGCGTCGAGCGGAGCTCCTCGTTCGTCGATTGCAACTCCTCGTTCGAGGCGCGCGACTCCTCCTGGGTCGTCTCGAACTCTTCGATCAGGGCCTGCATGCGCCCGCGTGTCGACTCGAGCTCCGCCTCGAGCTCCCGAACGTTTTCGTCGCCCGGGCTTCGGGCGGATGCCGGCGGCGCCGACGTCCTGTCCGACTCGTCGAACAGCACGAGCACGTACCCTTCGAGCTCCGGCTCGGAGGCGGGCGTCGCGCGCACGGTCACCGAGCTCACTGCGCCGTCGAGCGCCACGATGATCGGCCGCGACGCCCACGCGGTTCGGCGATTTCGCGCCACGTGCATGCCGGAGCGCAGCTCCATTCGAAATTCGTCGCGCACCAGCTTGAACAAATCGTTCGTCGGTTGGCCGCCCGGATGCCGCAGGAACCGTCCGACGCCGTCGGAGAGATGCACCACCTCGTGCCCCGGTCCCACGAGCAGGCTCGGCGTTCCGTAGCGCTCGACCAGTTGCTGGTGGACGCGCGCGTACGTCGTCGTGTTTTTCGCCGGCGCGGCCGCCGGCAGTTCCGGAATTTCACCCGGAGCGCGCCGCACGCGCGGACTCATTGCGAGCGCTGGAAGCCGGATCGCTCCATGCGGAACGTCGCGCCGGCGATACAGGTGAATCTCCTTGTTCTCGGCGCGAAACAAATCCGGGCAGACGAGGGTTTCGGCGGTCCCGAGCAGCACGAGTCCGCCCGGGCTCAACGAGTAATGGAAGAGATCGATGACGTCGTTCTGCAGGTCGCGCTGCAGATAGATCAAGACGTTCCGGCAGACGACGAAGTCGAGCCGCGAAAATGGCGGGTCCCGCAGCAGGTTGTGCATCGCGAAGACCACGACGTCGCGGAGCGACTTCGTCACACGGTAGCCGCCGCCTTCGCGGCGAAAGAATCGATCGAGCCGCTCGGGTGAGATCTCCGACTCGATGGCGTCGGTGAACACCGCTTCGCGACCCTTCTCGAGCGACCGCTCGTGAAGATCGGTCGCAAAGATCTGCACCTGCGGCGCGTTGTTGCGGCGGCCTGCTTCCTCGAGCAGCAGCATGCCGATGGTGTACGCCTCTTCGCCCGTCGCGCAGCCCACCGACCACACACGCACCACGTCGTTGCGTCCCTTCCCCTCGAACAGGCCGGGAATGACGTCGGCCTCGAGACCGCGAAACACATCCGAATCGCGAAAGAAGCTCGTGACGTTGATCAACAAATCGTCGAGCAGCGCGCTTGCCTCCTGCTCGTCCGTCCGCAGACGTTCGACATAGTCGGCAGTTTGGACGAGATTGAGCACCTGCATGCGCCGAGCGATGCGGCGGGCAACGGTCGAGCGTTTGTAGCGCAGGAAGTCATGTCCCGTTCGGAGACGCACCAGCGTCAAGGCGTGCTCCAGCTCGTCGGCCGCCGCGCCGTCCGGCGCCGCCTCATCGGACGCGCGCGAGCCGCTCGCGTCAGGGCGGACAACGAGCGGCCTCGTGGCGGCGAATTCGCGTATGCGCTGAACCATCGCGGCGATCGGCAGCACGTGATCGACCAGGCCGGTCGCGATCGCGGACCGCGGCATGCCGTCGAATTCCGCTTCCGCCGGATCCTGAGCGACCGTCATGCCGCCGTGCTCGCGCAAGTAGCCGATCCCGTGCGCGCCGTCGCTGCCCGTGCCCGACAGAATCACGCCCACCGATTCGCCGTCGTGCGTTTCGGCGAGCGTCCGGAAAAAATGATCCACGGGTGCACGGCCAAGGCGCGGGGAGGCCAATGGCGCGATCCGCAGATGGCTGTCGACCGCCGACAAGCTTCGCCCCGGCGGAATGACGTACGCGTGGTTCGGCTCGATCGGCGTCTCTTCCATCACCTGGGTGACGGGAATCGCCGCCAGCGGCTGCAGCAGGTCGGCGAGATAGCTCTCGTGCTCGGGCGACAGATGCACGACGATCGCGAACGCCAAGCCCGTGTCCGCGGGCACGGTCGCGAAGAACCGCTTCAACGCCGCGAGTCCGCCGGCGGAGGCGCCAATGCCGACAACGACCTGGCCATGCGGAAGGCTCGTCGGCGCCGACGCGGGCGCTTCCGCTTTCGACGGCTGCGCGGGATCCGGCGATCCCTTGCGCTTCTTTGTCATGGCTCGGTTCTCACACGTTGAACGTACGCCCGAGGACAACACATTCCCAACGAGCCGACGACAGTCCTCACAATGAGAAGCGCCAGAAGCCGCGGCCTCCGTCGTCGATGCGCCGGGCCCGCACGCGGAAAATGCGCTCGAGCTCTTCCTGCGGGAGCGACGCGGCATCATCGGTCTCCAACGCCACACTGCCGCGATCGAGCAACACGAAGTGATCGCCGTACTCGAGCGCGACATTGAAGTCGTGCAGGATCGCGATCACCGTGCACCCGGAATCGAGCAACGAGCGCGCGACGTCGAGCAGATGAATCTGATAATGAACGTCGAGGCTCGTCGTCGGCTCGTCGAGAAACAAGAATCGTCCTGGCCGGCCGCCGCCCCGCGTTGCGTCGCCCGGTGCGTCGTCGCTCCAGATCTGCGCGAGCACGCGAGCGAGTTGAATCTTCTGCTGCTCGCCGCCTGAGAGCGTCGGATACGATTGATCGCGCTTGTCCGTCATTCCCACCAGCTCGATCGCGCGTGCAACGACGTCACGGTCATGGACCGTCGCCACGCGATCGTAATGTGGATAGCGGCCCATCATCACCACGTCCGCCGCGCGCATTGGAAATGCCAGCTCGACATGCTGTGACAGCACCGCGCGCACGCGCGCCAACTCCATCGTGTCGAACGAGTCGATCGGACGATCGTCATACAGCACGCTGCCGCTCGTCGGATGCAACAGTCCGGTCGCGATGCGCAGCAGCGTCGACTTTCCCGCGCCATTCGGGCCAAGAATCACGTTGAACCTGGCGCTCCGAAAGCAGGCGCTCGCATCGTTGAGAATGCGCATGCCGCCTACCGCATAGCTGACGTTCCGAAGCTCAACCACGAAAACCTGCCGCTCCCGGACGGCTGTCGCGCAGCAGAATCCACAGGAACACCGGCGCTCCCACCACCGCCGTGATGATGCCCACCGGCAACTCGGCGGGCGCGATGATCACGCGCGCGATGATGTCGATCGTTTCCATCGACAGCGCGCCGAGCAGCGCCGATGCCGGCAGCAAAAACGTGTAATCCGAGGATCGCCGCATGCGAAGCACGTGCGGCACCACGAGTCCCACGAACGCGATGACGCCCACCATCGCCGTGGCCGCGGCCACCATGACCGTATTCACGAAGAGCAGACGTCCGATCAATCGCTGGGGATCGATTCCGAGGAGCGCCGCTTCGTCCTCACCCAGCATCAATGCGTTGAGTGCCTTTCCGGCGCGCAGCGTCCAGACGAAACACACCACGAAGCACACGAGCACAATGGTGGTGCCGCGCCAATCCGCGGTGGTGAACGTGCCGAGGTTCCAGAACGTGATGTTGCGCGCTTGCGGATCGCGCGCGATGTACGACAGGAACCCCGTCCCTGCACCGCACGCGGCGTTCACCGCGATTCCCGCCAGCAGCAACGTGAAGATGTTGACCTTTCGGAACGACGAGGCAACGCGGTACACGAGCATCGTCGCCGCGAACGCACCGACGAATGCCAGGAGCGGCACGGCGAAGGCGCCGAGGATGGTCGTGAAGGCGAGCATGGTGCCGCTGCCGAGCACGAACACGAGCGCCGCGCCGAATGCCGCGCCGGCCGACGTGCCCGCGAGCCCCGGCTCGACGATCGGATTCCGAAACAGTCCTTGCATGAGAGTTCCAGAAACGCCGAGCACCGCACCGGTCAGCCCGGCGAGGAGGACGCGTGGAAGCCGCAGCTGCAGAAAGACGTTGCGCGCGAGCGTGTCCGTGGTGCCGGCCTCGCGCAGGCGCAACGCCTCCCCCATGAAGCGCGCCATCTGGCCCGGCGTGAATGAGAACGCGCCGATCCCCGCCGATGCGCAGACCGCGATCGCCAGCAGGATCGCGAGCACGATGTACGTGCCCGCGAACGAATCTCGAGACGACGTCACCGCGCGACCGCCACTGGCGTTACTGATGCAGCCATCCCGCGATCTTTCTGAGACTCGCCGCCGTGCGCGGTCCGAAATACATGATCTCGGTCTCGTCGACGCGGTAGATGCGCTTCGCCTTGCCGGCCGGCGTCTCGGCGACGCCCGGCATCTCGGCAAACTTCTCGGCGCTGCCGAGCCGGTCGAAGCCGACGTCGGTGGCGATGATGATGTCGGGCGCCGCCTTCGCGATGAGCTCCGGAGTGAGGCGCATCATGCCGCCGACGGAATCGATCGCGTTGACGCCACCGGCCCAGCGAATGATCTGATCGCCGGGCGATCCGCGCTTGATCGCGAGATAGTTGTTCGCGATCTGCCCCATGTGCATGATCATCACGCGCGGCGGTTTCGCGCCTGCCCATTTCACCGTGTCGGCGAGCGCGCTCTTCATGTCCGCGTTCCATTGCGCAATGACGCTGTCCGCCTGCTTTTCGTGGTGGAATAGTTGGCCGAGCTGCTTCATGAGGAGCTGCGAGCTGTCCGGTGTATTTCCGGGCGCCATCGTGACGACGGGAATGCCGACCTGCTTGACCTGCGTGACGACCGCCGCGGGACCGAGATTGCCGTCGGTGAGGAGCATGGTCGGGTGCATCGACAGGATGCCTTCGGCACTCAGCGCGCGATGATAGCCGACCGAGGTGAGCTTCGTGATTTGCGGCGGATAGACCGACGTCAGGTCGCGCGCGACCAGCACCGACTCGGCGTGGATGTCGTATAAGAATTCGTTGATCTGCTTCGAGACGCAAACGACACGCGCCCCCTGGCCGGCGTCATGGGCGGCGCATGCCGCGCTGAATGCGCTGAGCGCAGTGAGTCCAGCGATGATGCGTCGGCGAAGGTTCATCGGTCACGGGCTGCGAAGGGCGGGGCTGCGGGGTTGCGGGCAGAGCCTCAAATGTACCTGTCATTCCGAGCGAGCGTCAGCGAGCACCATGTCATCCTGAGCGTAGCGAAGGACCCCTTGCTCGGCGGAGTGCTGCATAGGACTCCTCCGTCGGGACGGGGGTCCCTCGACTCCGGCGCTGCGCGCCTGCGCTCGGGATGACAGCAGAGGAGCGCCTGCGCTCGGGATGACAAAAAAGAAGGCGTCGCGCGCCCTCCGCTCGCGTAACGAACGGGTGCTTGACACCCCGCGCTCATCGCCTTATATAACCACTCAGTTAGATAACCTTTTGGTTATATATGTCCCTCGATTCTCTCTCACTCGCCTTCTCCGCCCTCGCCGACCCCACGCGGCGCGCCATCCTCGCGCGACTCGCCGAAGGCGAATGCACGGCCGGCGAGCTCGCGCGACCATTCTCCATGAGCGGCCCCGCGGTCTCGAAGCACCTCAAGGTGCTCGAACGGGCCGGCCTCGTTGCCCGCGGCCGCGACGGACAACGGCGGCCACGACGCCTGCGCGCCGCCCCGATCAAGAAGGTGGCCGAATGGGCGGACAACTACCGCCTCTTCTGGGACGCGAGCTACGAGCGGCTCGACGAATACCTCACGCATCTGATGGAGGAGACGGACGATGACGCCTCGAAGTGAAGCTCGCGCCGTGGCCTCCACGCCGGCGCGCCACGAAACCACCTACGCGACGCCCAGCGACCACGAGCTCGTGATCACGCGCACGTTCGATGCGCCTCGCTCACTCGTCTGGTCGGTATTCACCGACCCGAAGCACGTCCCCAACTGGCACACCGGCCCAGCCGGATTCACCATGCCCGTGTGCGAGATCGACCTGCGTGCCGGCGGCGCGTGGCGCTACGTCTGGCGAAACGCGCACGGCCGCGAGTTCGAGGTGAGCGGCACGTATCGCGACGTCGATCCACCCAATCGCCTCGTCTCCGTCACGATAAAAAACGACGTCGAGCAACCGAGCACCACGACGTTCATCGAGCATAACGGCCGCACGACCGTGACGCTCGCGATTCTCTTCGCGAGCAAGGAAGCTCGCGACCAGGGTCTCCCTTACGCGAAGATCGGCACAGAACCCGACTACGCGCGCCTGGACGAGTATCTCGCGCACGCCAGCTGATCGTCCGCACACGCACGCACACACACTCGAACCGACACCGCTGAGGATCATCCCATGAAGATCAAGCTGACGAGCGTTCACGTCGACAACCTGGACAAGGCGCTGCACTTCTATACCGACGTGCTGGGCTTCGCGAAGAAAGCCGACTTCTCGAACGGCCCATACCGCTGGCTGACGGTCGTGTCGCCGGATGAGCCGAACGGCACCGAGTTACAGTTGGCGCTCAACGACAACCCGGCCGCGAAGACCTATCAGCAGGCACTGTTTCAACAGCATCAGCCCGCGGCGCTCTTCTTCACCGACGACATCAAAGCCGATTACGAGCGCATCAAGAAGGCGGGCGGCGAGTTCATCATGCCGCCAACGGAAACGACCGGCTCCACCATCGCCCAGCTGAACGACACGTGCGGCAACGTCATTCAGCTCGTCCAACTGGCCCGCTGGTAGTCGTGAGGCCGCGCATTGCGCGCCGATCCGGAACGAGCGCCGCGAACGCGAGAACGACCCCGCCGGCGAATACCACGGCGAGACCGATCCCGGCGCGCGGCGCAAGCATCGCGTTCGAGGTGTGCACGCGCGTCAATTCTCGGACGCCGATGAGCAGCCACACCGCCGCGACGGCGACGCCGACCCCGAGCACGCCGGTCGAACGCCGCGCGAATGCACGCACGCGAGGTTTGGCGCTCAACGCCATCACCACCGCCAGCAACAGTGTGATCGTACCGGCCCCAAGCAACAGCCGCCCGTTGATGCCGATCACGCCGCGCAGCGGGACGAGCCCGGCGAAGTACGACATCCACGGCAACCACGCGCCGAGCACGATCGCACCGCCGCCCGCGACGGCGAGCAGCGGTGCGACCGACGCCGACCAGCCAAAGACGCGAAATCTTCCACGCATCGCTCAACGCACCTTGAAGAAGAGGAAGATGTTCGTCTCGATGTCGTCGGTGATATGCACGTTTCCCGGATCGATGTGCTGGAGCCGCCGCACTTCGCCCAGGTTCTGCGTCGCGACGATGTCGTCCCACGTCGCTTCGTCCTTCACCCCGATCACCTCGAGCACCCACGGCGTTGGCTGGTGATTCATTGGATCGATGATGATGTGGCTGTGCGGCGGCAGCGGCGTCTTCTCCGTTCCCGCGCCGAACACGCGGCTCACGTCGACGTCGCTCGGATGCGTGACGCAGTTCCCCGCCGTCGGGCAATGCAGCGTGCTGTCGGGCGGTTTGAACCCCATCGGCGTCATGACGTAGAGAACCGGAATCGCGGTGTTCGCGGCGGGCTCCGTCTGCGCGGTATCGCCCAGCTCGCATCCTGACACCGATCCGGCCGACGGCGGATTCTTACACTGAAACGGCGCCGTGTAATCGAATGTCACCACGTCGCCGTCGAACCAGCCTGGCGTGCTACCGAGGATGGTGCCGGGCGCGACGGGCGCGACGGCGTTGTTGTCGCTGCCGCAGGCGGCGAGCGCGAGTGCTGCGCCGGTCACGGCGAGCGCGGTGAAAACTTGTCGATGCATGAGACTGCCTCAGAGAGTTGGGCTGCGACGCTCATCGCCGCGTGCGCCCCGGTCGGGCAGATGACATGCCAATAGTTGACACAACAAGTGATTATCGAAGAAGCTTTGTCTTTGTGATAGAATAAAGGCGCGTCTCAGGACGCATCCCGTCCGCGGAAAGGGCCGAGCCCACCTGATCGATCGTCGCACGTCCACATCCCGATCTTCTTTCTGCCCGGCGTGCGGACACGGGCGCTCGTGAGAGGAGATCACATGTCTGACCCAGCCTCGCGGCTCCCGGCGCGTCCGTCGGTAGCGCAACTCCGGAAACAAGCGAAGGAACTGCTGCGTGCCTTTCGTTCGGGCGACGCCGTCGCGCGCGAACGATTTCGCGCGATCGTTCCGCGGTTCGCCTCGGCGAACGAGAGCGCCGTTCTCGCCGACGCGCAATTCGTGATCGCGCGTGAAGCCGGCTTCCCGAATTGGGCGGAGCTCGTGCGTCATGCCGAAAGTGTGAATCCCACGCCGACGCGCGGGCCTGCGTTGCCGCTCATTCGGCCGATCGAGATGACCGCTTCGCCGTCGATCACGCTGTCCGACGGTGACGTCGCGTCATCCGATGAGGTGTATGGCATCTTCGTCGCCGCGCGCGCCGGCGACATGAAAGCGGTGCGGCGCCTCGTGAGCCGGCACCCCGCGCTCGCCACGCACGAGTACAACTACACGCCGCCGATTCACTTCGCGGTGCGCGAGGGGTTTCTCGACCTCGTGCGGTTCTTTCTCGAGCACGGAGCCGACCCGGCCTATCGCACGTACCCGTATGGCGACTCGCTGTTGATGATGGCCGAAGATCGCGAGCATCACGACATCGCCTCCCTGATCCGCACGCGGCTCGCGGCGCAATTCGGCGATGCGCTCGACGCGACGGTCATTCTCGCCGCTGCCAGAGGCGGGGATCTCGCGCGTATCCGTGCCGAGCTCGCGCGTGATCCTCGGCTCGCCGTTCACGGCGATGAGACTGGAAACACCGCGCTGCACGAGGCGGCGTCCAACGGCCATCTCGAGATCGTCATTGCGCTGCTCGACGCCGGCGCGCGGGTCGACGCCGTGCGCAGCGACGGCGCGCGTCCGATTCACAATGCCATGGGCCCGAACTGGCGTGCGCAGGTGCCGCCCGAGCGCGCCCGCGCGATTGCCGACCTCCTCCTGGCGCGCGGGGCCAGGTACACGATGTTCCTCGCCGCGTTGCGCGGTGACGATGAGTACATCAAAAATGCGCTTGCGCGCGACGCATCGCTCGCGAATGCGGAGGACAGCTGTCATCGCCGGCCGTTGTCGGCGGCGGCCGGCACGCAGAATCTCGAGATGGTGAAGCTGCTCTTGGAACACGGCGCCGATCCAAGGTTGCCGGAAGTCGGAGCGCCGGGCGGTGCCGCGCTGTGGGACGCTGTCTATCGCAAGCAGTACGAGATGGCGCGGCTGTTACTCGAGCATGGCGCGAACCCGAACGCGATGGTCGAGTCGAGCGGCACGCCAATGTATCATGCGCGGAAGGACCCTCGCTTCTTCGAGCTGCTGAGCCGCTACGGCGGGAGGCACGAGACAGATCACGTCGCGACGCTCGGCCGACTGATCGGCGACGATGACCGCGCGGGCGTCGAGACGATGCTGCGCCGCCGGCCGGAGCTCGCCCTCGAGGATCGCCTGTTCTGGTCCGAGGGTATTCTCTGTGGCCCGTCGAGCGCGGGGAGTCATGAGATGATCCGGCTGTTGTTTCGTTTCGGCGCGCGCGTGCCCGCGGTGTCGAAGTGGGGCCCAAATTACTACTTCAAGCATTACGAAACTGCAAAGCTGCTGCTCGAGCACGGCATGGATGCGAACCACATGAACTGGCATCGCACCACGTTGCTGCATCACTTCGCGTCGAGGGGCGACGGCGCCAAGGTGCGGCTGCTGCTCGATCACGGCGCATCGATCGACGGCGTCGACGAGGAGTATCGCTCCACGGCGCTCGGCATGGCGTCGCGCTCGGGACAGCGGGAGATTGTCGGTCTGTTGCTCGAGCGTGGCGCGGATCCGTCGGTCGCCGGTGCGTCGTGGGCGACGCCGCTGGCGTGGGCGAGAAAGAAGGGGCACTCGCACATCGAGACGCTGCTCGTTCAACGCGAATCGACCGCGTCGTGACCGGGCCCCACGTACCGCGCGCGCGGTCGAATCAACTGCCCGAGGGTGTATTGCTCGATCGCATGTCCGATCCACCCGATCGTGCGGCCGATCGCGAACAACGTGAGGCCCGAGCCCGCCGGCAGGCGCAACACGCGTGAGACGGCGGCGAGGCCGAAGTCAAGTGAGGGACGCGTGCCAAGCGTGTTCGACGCCGCGTCCGCGACGTCGAGCGCGAACGCAAGCTCGCGCGAGGTGGGATAACGCGCTCGCAGCACATCGAACAATTCGCGTGCTCGCGGATCGCCGTCCGGGTACAGGGGATGGCCGAAGCCGTGAATCTCCTCACCCTGCCGCAAGCGTTCGGCCACTGCCGAGCGTCCCGAGCGGGCATGGCGCATGGACGCGAGCATCGCCTCGACGCGCTCGGTCATGCCGCCATGCCGAACTCCCTCGAGCGCCGAGAGGCCGGCGATCACGGCGGCATAGACACTCGCGCCGGCCGATGCGACACATCTCGCGGTGAATGCCGAAACGTTGAGCTCGTGATCGGCGCACAGAATGAGCGCGGAGCGCACGACGTCGACTGCTCCGCGCTTCAACCGCCACGCGGCGGCGAGCTCCGCGTCGATGCTCGCATTCAGCGCCGGCGCCAGGGTCGCGGCGCGAGTCATCGATGAGAGAATCGTCAATCCGGTCTCCACGACGGCGTCCCGGCGGAAGTCGAATGCACGCGCATCACGCGCCGCGGCGGCGGCGAGCAGCGTTTGTGCTCGGAGGACGAACGGAAGATCGCGCGGTAGGTTCGGTGGCCGCGCCGTGGCCACGCGGGGGGCGGCTGGCTCCTCGAAGCTGCCGGTCCAGAGCAGCGCCGCCACGGCGCCGACCGATCGGCTTCGCGAGAGCTCGATCGCGTCGTGGCCGCGATAGTACAGCCGTCCGCCGTCGATGAGCGTGATGGCCGACTCGAGCACGGGGGTGCCCAGGTCGAGAGCGTGCGCGGCGACGGCGCTCGGATCGCGACGCTCCTCGGCCCGCCGCCGAAGCCGCTCGACGTCCTCGCGCGCATAGAGTCGCTGGCGCGTCGCGCCGCCGCGTGGCCGGGACCGAAGCCGCCCGCGGCTCACGTACGCGTACAATGTGGCGCGTTTCACACCGAGGCGGCGCGCGGCCTCGGCGGCCGAGAGCCACGCGGCCGGCGCTTTCATATTGATTTATTGATCAACATTGACTCGAATATGGAGCGGCCGCTACCCATTCGCCATGGGCACCGATACTGGACTCGAGGGCGTCGTCGCCGCGTCGACCCGCCTGAGCCACGTCGACGGCGAGCGTGGTGAGCTGATCATCGTCGGATATTCGCTCGCCGAGCTGGCCGCGCACGCGACATTCGAGGAGACGACGTGGCTGCTGTGGCACGGCCGCCTTCCCGCGTCATTCGAGCTCGATGCATTTCGCGCCGAGCTCGCGGAAAAGCGTGCGCTGTCCGAGACCACCCTGTCGCTGCTCCGCGACTGCGCACGCGCGAAGCTCGACGCCATGGACGCGCTGCGTATGGCGGCGGGAACGATCTCGCTCACGGCCGACGACGCGGTCACGATCGCCGCCGCGATTCCGACGATCGTCGCCACGTTCTGGCGATATCGCGACGGGCTCGAACCCATCGCGCCCCGGCCCGATCTCTCGCATGCCGCGAACTACTTGTACATGCTGACCGGTCGCGAGCCGGCGGCGGAGCGCACGCGCGGACTCGAGACCTATCTCAACACCGTCATCGACCACGGGTTGAATGCCTCGACGTTCACGTGCCGCGTGATCACCTCGACCGGCTCCGATCTCGTCTCGGCGATCGTCGGCGCGATCGGCGCCCTGAAAGGACCGCTGCACGGCGGCGCACCCGGTCCGGCGCTCGAGATGGTGTTCGAGATCGGCGACGCGTCACGCGCCGAGCCGATCCTGCGCCGCAAGATCGAGAGCGGCGAGCGGCTCATGGGCTTCGGTCATCGCGTGTACAAGGTGCGCGATCCGCGCGCCGACGTTCTCGCCACCGCGGCCGAGCGCCTCTTCACGCGCGGCGGCGACATGGCGTTGTACCGTTTGGCGCGCGACGTCGAGGGCGTGGCGCTGCGCCTGCTGGAGGAGTACAAACCCGGACGACGGCTGCAGACGAACGTCGAGTTCTACACCGCGTTGCTGTTGCACGGTCTCGGCCTGGACGTGCCGCTGTTTACGCCGACGTTCGCGATCGGCCGCGTGAGCGGCTGGATCGGCCATGCGCTCGAGCAGCGGGCGGCGAACCGTCTCATTCGGCCGAGCTCTGCGTACGTCGGGCCGCGCGACCTGAGGTGGACGCCCCTCACCTCGCGCGTGCGATAGCTCGCAGGCCGGACACTTTCCGGCCCTGGGACGATGACGGCGATCGCGATACCGCTTGCGTAGCGGCCCCGGCGGTTCCGCGAGCCACGCAAATCGTGCGGACCCGGCGGTGCTGGTCTGAAACGTGACGCATCTAACAGAAAGGCGTTGGACCGTCTGTTATCCATCGCGGCCCCCGATCAGGATGGAATGATGGCATTATGGAAAGAAGCAACCGTGACACAGAAGGAATCGTCGGAGCCCGCGCCCGACGCCACGGCCAAGAGCGATCTCGGCTTCGCCGCCGATCTCGGCTCGACGCCGCGACGTCCCGCCGCGCGCGAAGGCCGCGACATTCGTGAGGTCAAGGACTCGGTGCTCGGCACCGAGATCACTATCACCGGACGTATTGAAGGTGCAGGCAGCGTTCGCATCGCCGGGCGCTTCGAAGGCGACGTGAACATTCAGGGCGACTTGACGGTCGAAGCGGGCGCCAAGCTCACCGGCAGTATTCGCGCGAATGCGGTCTCGATCGCCGGCGAAGTCGAAGGGAACATCGACAGCGCGGCGCGCGTCGAGCTGCAGTCGACCGGTGTGCTCAATGGTGATCTCAAGGCGGGCACGCTCGTCGTCGCCGCCGGCTCGAAGATGCGCGGACGCTCTGAATTCGGATGGGGCGACGAATCTTCATCGACCGCGCTGACGCTCGGCACGCGCCAACTCTTGTGAGTGGACTTCGTCGCCCGCCCGTCGGGGCGACGCGCACGTGTCCGCACTGTCGCGCGGTGATTCTGCAAAGCGCCAGCGTGTGTCCGTCGTGTCGCAAACACTTGCGATTCGACCCCGCGACCGACGGCACGAACGCAGAGCCGAGCTTTTCACCGCTGCGCGTGGAAGGCGCGATCCGTCGCCCGGCGGCCGGAGAGGGGTGGGAGTACGCCGTGATGGTCACCGTCAGCAACGAGCGCGGCGAAGAGCTGGTTCGCCAGCTCGTCGCCGTTGGAGCAATTCCGTCGGGCGAGCTGCGTCGCTTCACGTTCGCCGTCGAAGTGTTCACCGCGGAGGAGACGCCGGCGCCCGCGTCATCCACGCCGCTCTGACGAGGGTCACGACACCAAGCTTCTGCCGCGCGTTTCAGGAAGCAGAAACGCGGCGAGACCCATGAGGCTGTACGCGATCGTGGCGAAGATCGCGATCGCGCGCGACAACGGCATGGTCGCCGAGATGTAGCCGACGAGCGCGGGAAACGTCGCGCCAATGCCGCGGCCAAAGTTGTACGCGAAGCCCATCGCCGAGCCGCGCACGCGGGTCGGAAAAAGCTCGGCGAAGAATGCGCCCATGCCGGCGAAATACCCCGACACCACGAAGCCGAGCGGAAAGCCGAGCAGCCACAGCACGTTGTTCGTGAGCGGCGCGCGGGTGTAGATGAGCGTCATGACGAGCGCACCGCCGGCAAAGAGCAAGAACAACATCCGCCGTCCGATGCGATCCGCGAGCCACGCGCCCGTGAGATACCCGGCGAACGCACCGGCGATGAGAAAACCCAAATAGCTCGTCGAGCCGACGATCGTCAGGTGCCGTTCGGTCTGAAGAAAGATCGGCAGCCACGTATTGATCGCGTAATAGCCGCCCTGCGCGCCGGTGCCGAGGAGCGCGGCGAGCAGCGTGGTCTTGCGCAGCTTCGGCGAAAAAATCTCCCAGATCGACGCCATCGATTCCCGGCGCGCGGCCACGACGACAGGCGGCTCCTCGACGAAGCGCCGGATGAACACCACGTACAGCGCCGGCACGAAGCCGAGCGCGAACATCCACCGCCACGCCTGCTGTTCCGGCACGAGTGAATAGACGATCGCCTGAAGCAGCACCGCGCTTCCCCACCCCACCGCCCATCCGGATTGAACGCATCCGACGGCTCGGCCGCGATAGCGCGGGCGAATCGTTTCGCTCATCAGCGCCGCGGCGGCCGTCCACTCGCCGCCAAACCCAAAGCCGAGCAGCGCGCGGAAGAGCGCGAGCTGCATGAAGCTTTGCGCAACGGCCGAGAGAAGACTGAACACGGTGAACCACAGCACCGTGATCTGCACGGCGCGCACGCGGCCCATGCGGTCCGAAATGTGGCCGGCAGCCCAGCCGCCGACCGCCGAGCAGAGGAGCGTCGCGCTGACGGTAAGTCCCGCGGCGCCGCGATCGACATGCCATAGTGCGATGACGCTGCCCAGAACGAGCGTGTAGATCGTGAAGTCGAGACCGTCGAGTGCATAGCCCAGGGCACACGCCAGCATCGTTCGGCGTTCGGTGATCGTCATCGCGCGATAGAAGGCGACCATTCCCGAATCGTCGCGATCCACGCCGATGCTCGCCGATGGTTCTGCCTCGGTGGCCTCGGTCATGGAGACGAACGTACGGCGCGCGAGCAGTCCACGCTATCATTCATCCATGCGACTCATCTCGTTCGCCACTGCCGAATCAGGCTGGACGTCGCCGCGCATGGGCATCATCCTGCGAACCAACGGCGCGGATAACGGCTACCGGCTCGATTGCGAGAAACTGTTCGCGCCCGCCGACCGTCCGACGAATCCGCTCGCGTGGTTCGACATGGACGCGCGCTGGTTTCAGACCGCGCGGGACACGGCGCTCCGCCTGGAGCGCGACGAGCGCGCGCTCGAGGACGCAGGTGACAAAGGTTGGCTCGTGCGGAGCGAGGACGCCTACTGGTTCGCGCCGGTTCCGCGGCCGGGCAAGATCGTGTGCATCGGGCTGAACTACCGCGACCATGCCGCGGAGCTTGGCATTGCCGTCCCGACGCTGCCGACGATCTTCTCCAAGTTCCCGAGTTGCGTGATCGCACCGGGAGAACAGGTGGTCATTCCCGAGGGCAGCGAGCAGGTGGATTACGAGGCGGAGCTCGCGGTGGTGATCGGGCGGCGCGCATCGCGCGTCAGCGCCGATCGCGCATACGATCACGTGCTCGGGTACACCGCGTTCAACGATGTGACCGCACGCGATTTTCAGTTCAGCGACGTGCAGTGGCAACGTGGGAAATCGTGCGACACGTTCGCGCCGATGGGTCAAACGATCGCCACCACCGATGAGATTCCCGACCCGCATACGCTCCGCGTGACGATGCGCGTCAACGGCGCGCTGATGCAGGATTCGAACACGAGCCAGATGATCTTCGGCGTGCCGGCGCTGATCGAATTCGTATCGCGAAGCATCACGCTCGAGCCGGGCGACGTCATTGCGACGGGCACGCCGGCCGGCGTCGGGTATGGGCGCAAGCCTCCCGTTTTCGTACAGGCGGGCGACGTCATGGAAGTCGCGATCGAGGGGGTCGGGGGTCTCGACAATCCGGTCGTCGCGGCGGGCTGAGTCCCGTTCACATTACGGCGACCGGGGCCGACTATCCGGCGGGATGATTCCGTTCATCCGCGCGTATTCGACCATCTGGCCGTAATGGTCGAATGAGTGAGCGATGGCGTCGATGGCGAACGACAAGCGGTTTCGTTGCCAGGCGCTGGATGTCGCAACCGGCGCCGTCACGTTCGCCGGCTCGATCGAGCCGACAGCGTGATGCAACGCGGCGAACGAGCCTTTGAGATATCTCATGATCTGTGCCTTGGTCCGAACGGAGTCGGGGCCGCGTTCGTCCGACATGTCGCCGCTCGGCGTCTCTCCGAGGATCAGCGCCGCCGCGCGATAGTTGTTCGCGGCGAGATGTTTCACCTGATCGCCGAACGAACGCACGCCCTCGAACTCGCCGAAGCGGCTTGGCGGCGCGAATGCGTACTTGCTCGCCGGCAACGCATCGGCGAGCGGTACGAGGTGCTGCTCGGTGTTTCCGATCCATGAGTCCACGGTCTCGGCGATCGTGCCTTGGCGTGACGGTTGGCTCGTCTGTGACGCGCCAGTCGCGGCGCTGAGGGATAAGAGTGCGATCGCGAGCGAGAGACGGGCGTCGAGCATCGAATCTCCGGGAAGTGAGAAAGCCGCCGATGAGTCCCGCGAGCTTAGCACTTCAAGCCGGCTTGAACGCAAGCTCCGGCGCGCGCCGATCCCGAACGATCGCCGCGCTCCTCGACCGCTCGGGCCGTCTGCCCTACACTTCCCTCGTGACCCAATGGACCATTTCCCAGGTCGGGCGGCGTGTCGGCTTGAGGCCATCCGCCATTCGCTATTACGAGGAGATCGGCGTCGTCGAGCCGCCCGCGCGCGTCGGCGGTCAGCGTCGTTACGACGACACCGCGGTCGAGCGCCTGATCGTGGTTCAGCGAGCGCGCACGCTGGGATTTTCCCTCGACGAGATTCGCGCGCTGTTTCATGAATTCCCTGACGACGCGCCACCGGCCGAGCGTTGGAAGCAGCTCGCGCAGCGAAAGCTCGCGCAGTTGGCCGAGCTTTCGGCGCGGATTGCCGAGCGAGAGCAACTCCTGCGGCAGCAGGGCGCCTGTGGATGTTCGTCGCTCGAGGAGTGCGGGCGGTGTCTCATGGAAGCCGAGGGCGCCGGCCCGCGGACCCCGTAAGGTCCCTGCACGTTTGCTTGACACGCCGGACGGTCCGACGTATCGTGCGGCACTTCCTGCCGGAATCCAGTAGGAGAGCATGCCCGCTTCGCACCCTGACGTCCTTCGCGGCACCCTCGACCTCCTCGTCCTGCAAACGCTCGCCCGCGAGCCGATGCACGGCTGGGGCATTGGGCAGCGCATTGAAGACTCGTCCCGCGGCGTGCTGGGCATCAATCAGGGATCGCTCTATCTCGCCCTGCAACGTCTCGAGCAGCGCGGCTGCGTGGCCACGGAGTGGCAGGCCAGCGAGAACAACCGGCGCGCGAAGTACTACCGCCTCACGGCGAAGGGCCGCCGCCTGCTGAACGAGGAAACCGCGTCGTGGCGGCAGTACGTCACCGCCGTCGAATGGGTCCTTCGGACGACATGAGGATACTCGAATGCTCGACCGACTGCGTTACGCGCTGACCGCCATGCTCCGCCGCCGCCGCGTCGAGCGGGACCTGGACGACGAGATTCGCGACCACATCGAGCGCGAGACCGAGAAGAATTTGACGCGCGGCATGGCGCCGGCGGACGCCCGGCGCGCGGCGCTCGTCGCGTTTGGTGGACGCGAGCAGCTCAAGGAGTCGCATCGCGATGCGCGCGGCACGCGGTGGCTGGACGACTTCGTCGCGGACATGCGCCACGGTGTGCGCATGTTCGCGGCGAACCCGGCGCTCACCGCCGCCGCCGTGGCGACGCTCGCTCTTGGCGTCGGGGCAAACACCGCGATCTTCACCGCCGTCAGCGCCGCGCTGTTGCGGCCGCTGCCATTCCAGAATCCGGATCGTCTCGTCATGGTTGGCGAGAACAATCGCGAGTTCGTCTGGCACATGGCGGACGCCGCGCCGGCGAACTACCTCGACTGGCGCGCGCGCGTTCCGGCGTTCGCCGACGTGATGGCGTACGGCGACGGTCCCGCGTCGGTCACGTTGCTGGTGAACGGCGCGCCGCGGCTCGCACCCATCGTCGGCGTCACCGGCAACTTCTTCTCGGTGCTTGGCGTCGGCATGCAGCTCGGCCGTGCATTTCGCGACGAGGAGACGTGGAGCGGGCATCCGTTCGTCGTGATCATCAGCGATCGCTTATGGCGCGAACAGTTCGGCGGCAAACCGTCCGTTGTCGGCACGTTCGTGTCCGTCAGCGGGAAGATGGCGGAAATCGTCGGCGTCGCGAAGCCCGGTTTCACCTTCCCGCGACCCGAGGTCGACGTCTGGTTGCCGCTGGGCTGGACGGTGAAACAACGCGCGAACATCTCGTTTCGGCGTGCGCACTATTTGCGGGTCGTCGCACGGCTGCGCGATGGCGTCACGGCCGACGAAGCAAGCATCCAGCTTCGCTCCGTCGCCGACGCGCTCAAGCGGGAATATCCGGAGACGAATCGCATCATGGACGCGGAGCTCGTCCCGCTGCATCGCTTCCTCGTCGGCGACTCGCGGCTTCCGCTGCTCGTGCTCCTTGGCGCCGTGACGCTGCTGCTTCTCATCGCGTGCGTGAACGTCGGCAATCTGCTGCTCGTGCGAGCGGCGAACCGGGAGCGCGAGATGGCGGTGCGCGCCGCGCTCGGCGCGGGGCGCTCGCGGCTCGTTCGGCAAGCGTTCGCCGAAAGCGTCGTGCTGTCGTGTGCCGGTGGTGTTCTGGGACTCGTCCTCGCGTGGTGGGGAACGCGCGTGCTCGTACGTCTGGCGCCGCGGGGCGACGGCATGCTGCCGATGGCGAACGTCGGCATCGATTGGCGTGTCGCGCTGTACGCGCTCGCGGTGACGCTTGGCGCCGGCCTGCTGTTTGGCATCGCGCCGGCGATCTGGGCCTCGCGACGGTCGCCGAACGACGTGCTGTCGGGCGCCGGCGGCAGCGGCCGCTCGAGCACGCGCGGCGTTCGTGCGCGCCGCGGCGGCGAGCGTCTCGCGGCGATCGAAGTGGCGATCGCGCTCGCCCTCACGGCGGGCGCGGCACTGCTCGTTCGCAGTTATGAGAATCTTCAGAATGTGAACGTCGGCTTCGAGTCGGCCAACGTGCTCGAAGCCACGGTGCAATTGCCGGCGCGCTATGACAGCCAGACCAAGATCGTCCGTTTCGCCGACGAGGTCATGACACGGGCGCGGGCGCTGCCCGGTGTCGTCGACGTCGGCGTCGCGAATCAACTCCCGTTGACACGGCCCAGCTGGAGCAGTGCGTTCAGTATCGAGGGACCGTCGGCGGGGCACTTCGGCGCGAGCCTGCTGCATCGCGAGGTGTCGGCGGACTACTACAAGACGATGCGCGTCCCGCTGATCCGCGGCCGCACGTTCACCGCATCGGATCGCGGACTGCCGTTCTACGTCGTGATCAACGAGTCCTTCGCGCGCGCGTACTTCAAGGGAAGCGATCCCGTCGGCCAGCGAATCACGTTCGACAAGGCGCCCGATTCGACGTCGCTGTGGCGAACGATCGTCGGCGTGGTCGGCGACGAACATCAGGCGACACCGGGCACACCGACCGACATCGAAGTGGATGCGCCGATCACGCAGGAACCGTCGCATCAGCTCGCGTTCGTGGTGCGCACACGCGGTGAGCCGTTAGCCGTTGCCCCGGGCATGCGGCACGCGATCGGCGACGTCGATCGACTCCTCGCGATCGAGAGCATCCGGTCCATGGACGGCATTCGCGCCGAGTCCATGGCGCGTGACAGATTTCTCATGATGCTACTGTCGATGTTCGGCATCGTCGGACTCGCGCTCGCCGCGGTCGGCGTCTATGGCGTGATCGCGCAGCTCGCCCGGGCTCGCACGCGCGAGATGGGCATTCGCATCGCCCTCGGCGCGAATCCGCGCGAGGTGCAGTGGCTGATCGTGCGCCGAGGGATGGGCATTGCGATGTTCGGTGTGATCGCCGGCTGCGCATTGTCGCTCGCCGGGGCGCGGGCGATGACGAAGCTCGTCTTCGGCGTGGCGCCGACCGATCCGCCAACGCTCGGCGCCGCCGTGGCGATCATTCTGGCGTCGACGTTGCTGGCGTCGTGGCTTCCGGCGCTTCGGTCGGGACACGTGGACCCCGCGACCGTGCTGCGGGAGGACTGAGCTCCGGCGGTTCGCGCCGCAATGCGGGTTGACGCCGACGTCGTTCGGTCGCGCGCGACGGCGTGGCGGTTGGCGACGGCTGCCGTAGCGATCAGCGCGGCCATTCGCCGCCGGGACGACGCAATGCGCGCGCGATCACAGCATGCGCGTGACGGCGGTCACGGGTGTGACCGCCGTCGCTGTTTCCGGGATCAACGCGCACGAGATTCGCGTACTTCACTGGCAACGATCGTCACATCGACGCATCAACCAGACGCATCAATCCGCAGGAGACGAGCGATGAAACAGTTCCGCGTTGCGCTTTGCGTGGCCGCCGCGGCAGCGGCATTCACTATCCCGTTGGCGTGCTCCGATTCGGGAACGCCCACGGACACCGCCAGCGGCTCCGGGACCGTCGTCGTCAATCTCACTGACGCGCCCTTCTCCACCGACTCCGTTCGCAGCGTCGACATCTTCGTGCTGCGCGTCGACGCGCGTCAGTCAGACGCAGATTCCGCGACGACCGATCATGCGCTGTCGAGCGACAGTGCGTCCTCGAATGGTTGGAAGACCATCGCGGCGCCGAACGCATCGTTCAACTTGCTCGCGCTTCAAAGCGGCGTCATCGCCCCGCTCGGACAGACGACGCTCGCCGCGGGCACCTATAACGGCTTCCGTCTCGTCATCGACCCAACGCGCTCGAGCGTGACGCTCAAGAATGGAACGAAGCTCACCAACAGCAGCTCGCCCAACGTGACGTTCCCGGGCGCCGCGCAGTCCGGCCTCAAGATCATTCCGTCGCAGCCCGTGACCATCGCCTCGGGCGCGACCACGACGCTGCTCGTCGACTTCGACGTCAACAACAGTTTTGTCCAGCGCGGCAATACCATCGCGCAGAACGGGTTGCTCTTCAAGCCGGTGATCAAAGCGACGATCACGAATAAGACGACAGCGAACGCGGGAACGTAGCAACCGATTACGCGTCGGACAATCGCTCGACGGCTAGCGACAGGTCAGTCGGCGCGCAGCGCTTCCGCGGGATCGACTCGCGCGGCACGGCGCGCCGGCAGCCAGGCGGCGATCGACGCCGTGACGACGAGCGCCAGCACCGCGCCGCCAAGCGTCAGCGGATCCGTGGGCGAGACGCCGTAGAGCAACGAGCGAAGCAGCGGCGCGACAACGGCGAACAGCACGAGGCCGGCACCCGCCCCGATCACGACGAGCGCGAGTCCGCGCATCGCCACGGTTTGCGCCAACTGCCGCGGGTCGGCACCCAGCGCGATGCGCACTCCGAATTCTCGCGTGCGCAACGCGACCATATACGCCATCACGCCATACAGTCCGATGGCTCCGAGCAGCAGCGTGATGATGGCCGCCGCGCTCATCAGCGTCAGCGCGAACGAGAGTCGCGCCATCGACGCACGAACGACGTCGGTCATCAGCTCGACGTTGAAGATCGGCACCGTCGGGTCGAGATCGCGTACGATTTTTCTAATCGACGGCAACACCGCCGTCGGCGACCCCGACGTCTTCACGACGAGCGCCATCATGCGGCGAGCCCTCGGCTCGACTGAATCCAACGGCACCACCTGCGGCACATAGAGTGTCGCGGACGGCTGCGCGCCGAGGTCACGATCGCGCACGTCGCCGGCGACGCCGATGATGGTGTACGAGGGTCCGGCAGGCACCGACACGATTCGCCTCCCCACCGCGGCGCGGCCCGTCGGATCGTGCCACAGCGTTTCCGCGGCGCGCCGGCTGATCACGGCTTCGCCGTCACGCTGAACGCTCAAGGTCTGAAAGCTTCGGCCGGCGAGCAGCGGAATGTTCATCGCCGCGAAATAGCCGTCGTCGATCGCGTTCGTCGAAAGCGAGGACTGCCGTCCCTCCTCTTCCATGCGGAACGACTGCTGATGCGTCTCTCCGTCGCCCAGCGGCAATCGTTCGGTGAGACCAGCGGCGCGAACGTTGGGAAGGTCTCGAACCGCCGCGGTGAGGCGCGCATGAAACCGGACCGCGCCCGAGTCGCTGTAGCGCGCGAACGGCAGCTGCATCCAGACGGTAATCACATTTCGTGTATCGAAGCCCGGACGCTCGTCGTAGAGCCGGCGAAACGTGCGCAGGAGCAACGCCGATCCCGCGAGCACCACGAGCGCCACCGCGATCTGCGTGGCGGCGATGCCCATGCGCAGCCGCTGTCGCGCTTTGCTTGCGGTGTCGCTGCGCCCGCCATCGCGCAGACTGATCGACAGATTCGCGCGCCGAATGCGAAACGCCGGTACGATGCTGCACAAGCACGCGCTCGCGATCGCCACCACGACGACGAACACAGTCGTCACGCTGCCGACATGCAACTCGGCCAGCCGGGGAACGTCCGCCGGTCCGAACGACACGAGCGCACTCACCGCGACCCACGCCGCCGCGACCGCAATCGCGCCCGCCGCCGCACACAGCACGACCGCTTCACCGAGGAAGTGCGTGAGAATCCGCAGCCGGCTTGCGCCGAGTGCTTCGCGCACCGCGAGCTCGAGCTGGCGGCCATCCGCGCGGATGAGCATGAGGTTCGTGACGTTCGCGCACGCGACGAGCAGCACGAGCCCCGCCGCGGCGGCGAGAATCCACAGCGTGCGCGCGATGCCGCTCGTCATCTCGTCGCGCAGCGGCGTGACGACGGGAGTGACGCCCGTCTGGTCCAGCCAGGTGATCGTCGGCGTTCCCGATTCGAGAAGTGGAAAGAGCTCGACGACGCGCGGCAGGACCGTCGCGAGATCGCGCTGCGCCACCGCCGTCGTCGCGCCGTCGACGAGACGCCCGACCGCCGAATAACTGAAGTCGCCGAGCGAGGCGCCGGCCCGATCGAGCTTGGAGGGAAGCCACACGCGAGTCGCGGCGTCCGGAAACCGGAAGCGCTCCGGCATCACACCAACGATGATCCTCGCGACACTATTGGCGTAGAGGATCTTCCCGATGACGTCGCGGTCTGCGTGGAACCGCTGCCTCCACACCGATTCGCTGATGATGGCGGCGTCCGGCCCATGCCCACGATCTTCGTCGACCGTGAACGAGGCGCGGCCGAGAAGCGGGGGCACCTGCAACATGGAGAGCGTGGACGTCGTGACCCACGTCGCGGTGACGCGCTCCGCCTGGTCATCGCTCCCGCGCGTCCAGATGTTGGCATTTCCAGTTCTATAAAACCCGATGTCCTGGAGGCGCCGTGAGAATCGCTTGAACGCGAAGTACGCGCCGGCCGGCTGCTGGATGCGCCGAAGCTCGGGCGATCGCGCATCCATGCCGACGCTGACCAGACGATCGGAGTGCCCGAACGGGAGGGGCGCGAGCAGCACACCGTAGACGATGGCGAACATCGCCGCGACAGAACCGAGCCCGAGGACGAGCGTCAACGTCGCCGTCGTGGTGAAGACCGGCGTGCGCTTCAAGGATCTGAGAGCGTGTTTCAACCAGCTCGGCAGATTCATCGTGGCTCGCCCGAGCTCACTTGCGCTTCCATTGGCTGAGCGTCATTCCCTCCCCGCCGGCAGGCGGGAACTCCGCCGGTCGCTCGCGTCCCGGCGCGGCCATCAGAAAACACACCTCGTCGCCGATCCACTGCATGATGCCTTTGCTCACTTTGCCCGTGTCGCGCCCGTGGACATGGAGATAATCGATGGCAATCGGTGTCGCGCTCTCGTCGATGCGCATCTTCACGTGCAACATGGTTTGTCCGCCGAACACGACCTTCGCTTCGTTGCGCGTCCCGGTGCGCGACCCGTACGCCAGCCAGTCGGCCCGCATCTCGTCGCCGTTGGTGACGAGCCGAACAGGAATCCACGTGCCTTCGAGTCGCGCAAGTATCGGGCTCGACTCGATCGCGAAGTCCGCGGGATCGACGGGCGGTAACGGAGCGGCGCTCGCGGCTTCCCCGTCCGGCGCGGTACCACCGGTGACTCCGGCCGGACGGGCCGGCGAGGCACGACGCAGCCGCTCCAGCGCATGTCCGCTTCCTGCCGTCGTCGCAAACGACGTCGGACGCGACGAACCGACCAGGCCGAGACAGATGGTGAGGCGATCATCGTCGAGCGCGAACAATCCGTACGCGTGATTTCCGGCCTCGGGACCCTCGACGAACGTGATGTCGATCTGCATCGGCGTCGTCAGCGTGTCGATGCTGAATCGGCCGTCATAGGTGGCCTCGGGCGACTCCATCCGAAACAGATCGCCGTCCATGAGAAGTTTCGAATCCCCGAACGCCGCGCCGGGCATGTTGCCGCCGTCGATCTGCAACGACTCGAAATGCCACTCGCCTTGCAGTGCCCGCAGCTGCTCGACATGCCGAACGAGCTGCGGCCAACTGGCGAACCCGCTCTGTCGCGCGATGACGGACTGCGCGTCGGCCAGGCGAAATCCCGCCGCGCGCGTTTGCGCGACGGACATGCCGCCGGCCTTCGGCAGATGTGCGATGAATGCCCGCGCGGCCGAAGCGTCGCCGGCGCGAAGCTCGGCGAGCAACGTTTTTGCCTGGCCGCGAAAGTGGTCCAGGTTGGGGCGGGTCGTCAGCTGATGCGTCACGAAGCCTCCATGCCGAGCCTGGGGTCCGCAATCAGGCTGCACGAAGGTCGTGGCCTAACCGACGAGCGCACATACATGCGCGAGCATGCGAAGGTGAGTTGAACTCTTCCCGCGGACCCGGAGGCTTCCTTCAAGCCGCCCCGATCATACGTCGGATGGTCACGGGTGGCAAGAATTGCTTCGCCACCGCTCGGTGCGACGCACCATTCGCTTGACCCCGCCCCGCGCGACGGGTAGCCTACGGGATCATTTTCTGTGTAACTACATCACATGTCCGGATCCGCCACGAAAGCCTCGGGCGCCACAGCCAAATGCGCCGCCGGTACGCTCCGCCGCGCCACGCGCTCCATCTCGCGCGTGTATGACGCGCGCCTCGCGCCCGCCGGACTCACCGCGACGCAGTTCTCATTGCTGAGCGCTGTCCAACGGCGCCGTGGACCGGTTCGCCTGACCGAGTTGGCCGACGAATTGGTGTTCGAGCGGACGTCCCTCTACCGGAACCTCACGCCGCTCGCGCGCGAGGGACTGATCACGCTCAGCAACGCCGGCGGTCGCGCGCGGCAGGTGGCCCTGTCGGCGAAGGGTGTTCGGCGCATCGCGCAGGCGCTGCCGCTGTGGACCGCCGCGCAGGAGGATTTTCTCGAACGGTTCGGGCGCGGTCCGTGGAACGAGCTTGCCGAGCAGCTCGTCGAGATCGTCGACATCGCGCGGGCCATGCCGGGCGCGGACGGCTGATTGGTTTCGCGACGAGCGCCCTAGTCCTGCCGAAGCGCCTGCATCGGCGAAATTCGGAGCGCCGCAGACGCGGGAACGAGCGTCGCGACCGTCCCGACGAGCATGAGGAACACCGCGATCGCGGCGAGTCCCAGAACGCCGAGCGACGGCAACGGCAGCGTCCAGCTGTTGATGAGGCCCGACTCGCCGATCGCCAGCACGAGGCCGATCGCCAGTCCAATCCCGACGAGCCGCAGCTCGCCGCGCATGACGAACTTCAGAACGTCCGCGGGCCTTGCGCCAACGGCCATGTGCACCGCGATCTCACGCCGCCGCTGCTCCACGCCGAACGCGACGACGCCGTACAGGCCGACCACCGCGAGCGCGAGTCCGAGCAACGCGATCGCGCCGGTGATGCCGGCGCCGTACCGGAACGGAACGATCTGCTGATCGTGTAACGCCGACAGCGGAGTGATCGTGAGCGGCGCGTTCGGGTCCACCTGCGCGGCGATGTCCGCGATCGTGCGCGACGCATTGACGGCTCCGGCATCCATGCGCGCGAGAATCGGCATGTCGAGCGACGCGAAGTCCGCGGCGACCGCCGGCGTATAGAGGTATCCCTCATCGTCCGGATCCCACAGCATGACACTGTGCGCATCGGCAACGACGCCCACGACTTGCTGCGGCGCGCTCAACTCGCCGTTCGCGTCAACCGAGCGAAACGTATTGCCGACGGCACGACGACCCGGCCACAGCGCGCGCGCCGCGGCCTGCGTGACGATGGCGACCGAGGTGCCGGATGCACTGTCCGCGCTCGTGAAGGCGCGCCCATCGACGATGCGCTGGCCGATGACGTCGAAATAGTTCGGCGTAACGATGTTGTGCGAGAGAACGTGGGGGCGTGCGTCGTTCGATGCTTCACTGGAACGAATACGCGTCACGCGCCAACTGCTGAACGGCGGGAACGCCGCGCGCGCGACGACGGCGACACCGGGTGCGCGCGCGATTCGCGCGTCGAGCGTCGCCCGGTCGGACGCGATCGTCGCCGGCAGATGGTCCGCCGGAGCGATCCCGAACTCCACGAATGCAACATGCTCGGGATTGAGACCGGAATTCGACGACGCGAAGCGCTGCACGCCGCGCGTGAGAATGCCTGCCGCCGCGATGAGCACGACGGACCCCGCGACCTGCGCGGCGATCAACCAATCGCGGACCTTCGAACGACGCAGCCTCCCGCCCACGGCGGTGTCGTCGCCTTTGAGCATGCCGCTGAGATTCAACGAAGTCGCCTGCAGCGCGGGCACGAGGCCAAACGTCATCGAGCTCACGCACGCGAGCACCACCGTGTACGCGACGACGCGCCAGCTCGGCGCGAGCGTCAGCGCGAGCGTCAGCGCGAGTGAGCCGAGTGTCGGCGGCACGAAGCTCAGGTAGGATCGCGAGACGATCTTCACGGTCCAGTCGGCGAGCACGAACCCGAGAATCGCGCCGGCGACGGCGATGAGCAAACTCTCAGTCAATAACTGTTGAATCAACCGGCCGCGCGAGGCGCCCAGGGACAGACGGACGGCGATCTCGCGACGACGAACGAGCGCGCGACAAAGCAGCAGGTTCGCCAGGTTGGCGCATGCGATGACCAGCACGAGTCCCACCACGAACAGCGCGGGCGTCAGTATCAACAGCGTGTTCGACGTTGGAGGAATCATCGACGCTCTGGGTTCGACGGTGACGCCCACGATTCGCTCGAGCGCCGCGCGGGTTCCCTTGGGCGCCGGCGGCTCGGCGACGAATCCGGACAGCTCCGCCCGCGCCTGGCGCGGCGTGTAGCCTGAACGAAGTCTTGCGTGCAGCGTGATGAATCGATTCGTCGGATCGAGCAGGCGTCCCGGCGTCGCGCCGATGCGTTCGGCTTGCGGCAGCGTCATCCAGATGTCCGGCACCAACGGGTTGATGCCGATGAACGTCGGCGCGGCGACGCCAACCACGGTGACGTATGCCCCGTTCACGATGAGTGAGCGTCCGATCGCGTCCCGCGAGCCGCCGAACATGCGTTGCCAATACGCGTCGCTGATCACGGCCACCGGACCACCGTCGGTTCGTTCATCCGCCGTCGACAACACGCGACCTGCCGATGCCGAACCGCCGAGCGCCGTGAAGTAATCTCCGGTCACGAGCCCGACGCTGCTCGCCGTCGCGAGAGTGGTCGCGCTCGGCTTGATCGCCACGGGCTGAGCGAAGTATCCGATGACCTGTTCGATACTCCGCGCGTTCGCCGAGAGCGCGACGACCTCCGGATACGAGAAGCGAATGTTCTGGAGTCCGCGGCCATCGAGCGTCAAGAGCCGGACGAGCTGTTCCGGACGCGCGACCGGAAGCGGCCGCCACATGAACGTGTCGATGAGCGTGAAAAACCCTGCGTTGATGCCGATCGCGATTCCGACCGCGCCGATGGCGATGGCCGCGAAACCGGGCGAGCCACGGAGCATGCGCGTGGCGTAGCGGATGTCCTGCCCGAGCTGCTCGAACCAGCGGAGGCTCCGCTCGCCGGTACGCGTCCATACGTGCATGGTCTGACTCCGTTGGGTTACCGGATAGTACGAGGGGAAGGCAGAATGGATTCAGCGCGTCACCAGCTTCAGAATTTCCGGCCGTCCGAGAAACTCGGCCCAACCAATGGCGTCGCTGTCGTGTCGCGTATCGCGAATGGTCGGATCGGCCCCGGCGTCCAGAAGCGCGCGCACGACGTCGACCTGATTCCCGAGCACGGCGAGGTGCAATGGCGCAACGTCCGAATCCCAGTGACTCCAGCGCGTGTTCGGATCCGCACCGTGGTCGAGGAGCCACTTCACCCCCCGGAGATCTCCGCGCTTCGACATCAGATGCAACGCGCCGGCCGCGGGCTCGAGGAGCGCGCGATTGTCCGCGACGAGCCGCTCCGCCATGTCCCAGTCGCCGAGCGACAGCGCGGCGAGAAGATCCATTGCCGTGCCGTTCATCGGGCGATTCCCGCGACGCGCGCTCGTCAGCTCGGCGGCGGTCATCGCGCGAATCGCTTCCATGACCGGCCGGTCGATCAATGCATTGCGTGCGTGCGCCGCGGCGGGAGCACCGGATGCGTCGCCGGCGAGCGGATCGGCGCCAAGCTCGATGAGCAGCGACACCATGCGAGGGCGATTCGCGTTCACCGCGAAGTGCAGCGGCAGGCGGTTGTTCTCGTTGCGGCTCATGCGACGTCTGAGCACCGACGGATCGGCGGCGACGATGCGGCGCACTTCATCTTCCAGGTCCAGCGCGATCGCCGAGAAGATGTGGTGTCGCGCGCCGCGGCTGATCAGGAAATCGACCACCTCGCGATGCGCTCGATCGTCGCATCCCTCCCAACACGACGCCCAGCCGATCACTTCGAGCTCGTGATCGTCGCCGTGGCCGACGACGTCGCCACCGGCGTCGGCAAGCCGGCGCACGACATCGAGCTCGCCGCCGGCCGCCGCCCAGTGCATGGCGTACGTGTTGTCGCCCTTTTCGCGCGCGTTGACGTCGGCGCCGCGTTTCAACAAGAGATCGGTCGTGCCGAGGTGTCGCGCCGCGAGATGGAGCAGCGTCTGCTCATACGGGTCGAGGCGAACGCTCAGTTTTTCGGGATGCGCATCGAGCAGCTCGGCGAGTTTCGCGTTGTCGCCTTCGCGCGCGGCCGCCGCGAGTTGTCCATCGATCGAGCGTGAATCGATATGGGCTTTGAGCGCGCGCCAACTCGCGAAGCCGTAGCGTTTCGCGAGATCGAATTGCGCGTCGGCGAGCTTCGCCGCGGCATTCGACCGTTGGAGCTCCGCCAGGCGCCGCTTGGCGTGCTTCCGAAGCCAGTCGAGGTTGGGCGCGTCGGGCAATGACGCAGCCGCCGATGGGTGGTCCTGCTCGGACATGGCACCTCCATTCCTGGTGGAAGGGGCGAGCCCTTCGTGCCGCCCATGGTCCGCAGTGAGGGCGAGGAATAGAAGCCGATATGAGAATGCTAAAGAGGTGGGTTGAACCCTTTACGCGGACCGTCGGCCGCCCCGGCGGCCATGGGGTTAACGCTAGGTCCGATGCGGCGCGACGGCAAGCCGGCGTGCGGTCTCAGTTACGGCAAGATCGTGTCGATGAGCGCCCGAAATCGGTCGCGCACACCTGCACTGAGGGACTCGAGCGGCGGTTGTCGTATGAGATGCAACGTCCCACGCTTCTGAACGATCTCGCCGTGCGATTCTCCCTTTTCCGTTCGCCAGAAGCGTAACGTCGCCGTCGCTCCGCCGATGCGGACGCGCTCCAGAATCACTTCGGGCATCCACTCGGGCAGCACCGGATCGATGACCATCATCGACAACGGCGCGACAGGCTGCAAGCCAAGCAGCGATTGCAGCAGCATGGGAAACGTGGACGCATTCCACAGTTGCGGCGTGTTCGCTCGCGGGTACGCGCCGGGCGTCGGATACTCACTTCGCGCGTAGCCGCCGACGGTTTCGGGAATTCGAAATCCGCCGTACAACGTCGCGAGATCGAACAACCCCTTCGAGAGCTCGCTCGCCCGCTCGTCGAATCCAAAACGCCGAAGGCCGAACACGATCGTCGCGTTCTCGACGGCCCACACGGCGCCGAGGTGATAGTCCACGGGGTTATAGGAGCGGTCCGTGGCCGACAGGGTGCGGACGCCCCAGCCGCTGAAGAGATCGGGCGCGAACATGCGCCCGACGACGCGCGGCAGATGCTCGTCGTCGATGATTCCCGTGGCGATACACTGCCCGACGTTCGACGTCAGCGCCGGCACGAGCGCCTTCGACGGATCGCGCGCGAGCGCGAAGAAGTCGTGCTCGGGCATCCACCAGTCGCGGTTAAAGCGCGCTTTAAGATCCTGCGCGGAGTGCCAATACGCCTTCGCATCGTCACGCGCGCCGCGCGCCCACGCGAGTGCCGCCATCAACTGTTGCGCGCCGAACCAGTACCCCTGCAGCTCGCAGGTGCCGAGCGGCGACGGTACCGGCGTTCCATCCGGATACAGAACGGCGTTGCCGCTGTCCTTCCATCCTTGATTCTTCGTGCCCTCGCGCGATTTCGTCTGGTACTCGAAATACCCGTCGCCGTCGCGATCGCCGCGCTCGCGCGCCCAATCCATGATGCGCCGCGCGACGTCCCAGTGCCGCGCGAGGAACTGCTCGTCGCCCGACCACGCGAACGCATGCGCGAGCGCGATGACGAACATCATCGGACTCGCGTAGTCGGCGTAATAGGCGGAGTACGGATTGATGTTCAGCCGCGCGAGCGGCCCCTGGCGCACTTGATATGGAATGCGTCCCGGTTCCTCGTCGTGCCAATCGTCGATACGCGTACTTTGGAGCCGCCCCAGTCGAGTGAGCGATGCGTCGGCCAACTCGCCCCGGTCGATGAATGCGGCTTGCCACGCCGCGGTGAACGCATCGCGGCCGAACAACGCCGGATACAGCGGCATGCCGGCTTGCGGCGCGAGCCATTCGTCGCGGCCACCCTGCAGCAGTGCAAACGACGCCAGATCTGAAACGTTCGCGCGGACGATCTCTTCGACGATCGTGTTCGCCGGCACTTTGATGCGGACGAGATTGTCGCGCCACGTCCGCCAGACTCGTTCGCGCTCGCCGATCGTCGCCTCGTCGTATGGCTCGAGGTAGTCGACCGGTTCGACGCGAAGCGTGACGACGACTCGCTCTTGCGGCGCAAGTGTGACGGCCGCATCGAAGCCGGCGTCGTGCGCCGTCCACGCGGCACCTGATACACGGACGCTGGTGGCGTATGGCAGCTCGTCGTGATCGTACGCGAAATCCAATGTCTCGCCGTCCGCGCGGCGTGTGACTGCCGCTTCTTGCTGGCGAGCACCGCCCAGCGCCTCCTGAATGTCGGCGAAGTCGGCGTCGACGAGCCATCGCAAATCAAACGATACGGTCTGGCGCGGCGCGCGATTCGTGATCGTCGCTTCGACGTCGAGCGAGGCAATGCCCACGCGATACGCGAGCCGAATGTCGATCGCGCGTTGCGGAATGCCGTGCTCGTCGACCGGCGTCTCGTCCTGCGACTGGCCGGTGCCTCCGCCTCCATACGTCGAGATCTCGGGAAACGCGAACGCGAAACACAGCTGCTGCGGGTCGACGAGCGCGTCCTCACACACCCACGGTTGCTCGTTATTGATGAGCAAACGAAGCGTGCTCAGGTAGCGCGCTTCGCGAAAATAATAGCCGGCGATCTGTAGCGTTTCGGTGCATTCACCGTGGTGGTCCACGATCAGCAATGACTGGCCGTGCCAGGCGTAGCGCTCGGTCGGACGGATGCACGCGCGCGTCGAAGTGTTCGGCATGCGCCTCACGCGTCGGCAGGAAACAAGCCAGTGACAGACCCAGCTGGCACACACCTCGCAAGCGGCGGCCAGCTGGAGGGTTGTGGAATGAGCATACGTTTACGGCCGCTGGCGGAGCAGGTCGTCGTCGTCACCGGCGCGTCGAGCGGCATCGGCTTGGTCACGGCAACGAAGTTTGCGGCGGCCGGCGCGCGCGTGATGCTCGCCGCGCGCAACGAACGGGATCTCGAGGCGGCCGTCACGCGGATTCGCCGCGATGGCGGGCGGGCGGTGTATCTCGCCACCGACGTCTCCGACGCGGAGCAAGTCGAACGACTCGGCGATGCGGCCATCGCGGAGTTCGGCGACCTCGATACGTGGGTCAACAACGCCGGCGTATCGATCTATGGTCGCTCGACCGAGATCCCCCTCGCCGACATGCGGCGACAGTTCGACGTGAACTATTGGGGCCAGGTGCACGGTATGCTCACCGCCGTGCGATTGATGCGCCGCCGCGGCGGAGCGCTCATCAACGTCGCCAGCGCCGTCGCCGACCGCGCCATTCCGCTGCAAGGCAACTACTGCGCGACGAAACACGCCATCAAGGGATTCACCGACACGCTGCGCATGGAGCTCGAGGAAGAAGACATTCCGATCTCCGTCACCCTCGTGAAACCAGGGAGCATCGACACGCCGCTCTTCGCGAAAGCGAAGTCGTTTCTCGGCGTCGAGCCGCAGCCGATACCACCGGTGTATGCACCGGAAGTCGTCGCCCGCGCGATTCTCGCGGCGGCGCAGCGGCCCATTCGAGACGTCATCGCCGGCGGCATGGGCAAGGTCGTCAGCCTGGGCGAAAAACTGTCGCCGCGACTCACCGACCGATACATGGAACGCACCACGTTCGACTCGCAGGCGACCACCGAAGCGCTGCAGCAGGGCCGAACCGACAACCTGTATGAGCCGGTCGAACATGATGGCGGCGAGCGCGGACACTTCGACGGCCGCGTGCACGAGCACAGCGCGTACACCGAAGCGGTGCTGCATCCGAAGGCGGCGACCGCGATCGCGGCGGGCGGCGCGGTCGCGGCGTTGATGCTGAAGCGTCGCCTCGCCAGGGGACATGCCGAGGCCGAATCACAACCCGAACCGCCGCGAGCGGACTAACCGGAGGATTCATGGAAGCACGCGCCAAACTGCTGGGTCATCCGATTCACCAAATGCTCATCGTGTTTCCGCTCGGTTTGCTCACGACCGCGGTCATCTTCGATCTCATTCATCTCGCGATGCATGATCCAACGTGGTCGATGATCTCGTATTGGATGATCGGCGCCGGCGTGATCGGCGGCTTGTGCGCGGCGTTGTTCGGCCTCATCGACTGGATGAAGATCCCGAGTGGAACGCGCGCCCATCGCGTCGGCCTGTGGCACGGCCTGGGCAACGTTTGCGTCGTGGTATTCTTCGCCATCAGTTGGTTTCTGCGGCGGGCGGATCCGAGCAATCCTTCCGCGCTCGCGATCGTGTTGCTGCTCATTGGCGGAGGCTTGAGCCTCGTGACGTCATGGCTCGGCGGAGAGCTCGTCGGGCGCCTGGGCGTCGGCGTAGACGATGGCGCGAATCTCGATGCGCCGAGCTCCCTGACTGGTCCCGCCTCGCGTTCCAGCGGTCGTCGCTGATCGCCACCTCGGGCAAGTTCCCTCCCGCGCGGAATTGAAGGCATCGAACGGCGAAGCGTGATTCGCCGTTCGCGACCGCGTTGCGCCCCAAGCGAACCACACTTCGCGGCGCCCCACGAAAAATCAACGACTTACGTGTGGCACTCCGGCTGCTTTAACGCGGGTCCGACGGATGACCCCGTCCGCGTCCCACATCCCAGCCCCGGAGGAGATCATGCACGACGTGGATCGCACGCTCCGCGAGTTCGAAGGAAACGAGATGGAGTTCGAAGCGTTGGAAGCGGAAACCGGCGAAAACGAGCAGTTCCTCGGCGACATTCTCGGTGGAATACTCGGAGGAGAGATGGAAACCGGCGAGACTTTCGAAGCAGAACAGAGCTTTCTTGGCGAAGCGGAGTACGAGACCCAAGGCTTCCTCGGTGAAGCCGAAGCCGTCTTCGACGAAGTACAAGAGATGGAGTTGGCGGGCGAGCTGCTCGAAGTCGCGAACGAAGCCGAGTTGGAATACTTCCTCGGAAACCTGATCAAGGGCGCGGGCAAGGCGATCGGCGGATTCGTGAAAAGTCCCGTGGGCAAAGCGCTCGGCGGCGCGTTGAAGGGCGTCGCGAAGAAGGCACTGCCCATCGCGGGCGCGGCGCTCGGCAACATGGTGCTGCCGGGTGTTGGTGGCGCGATCGGCGGCAAGCTCGCCTCGGCCGCCGGCAACATGTTCGGTCTCGAGCTCGAAGGGTTGAGCCCACAGGATCGCGAGTTCGAGGTCGCCAAGCGATTCGTGCGGTTCGCCGGCGCGGCCGCGGGCAAGGCGGCGCGTACGCCGCCGCACGTGCATCCCGCGCGCGCCGCGAAGACGGCCGTCGTCGCCGCCGCGCGTCGTCATGCGCCGGGGCTGTTGCAGCCCACGCGTCACAACGTCAGCGTCGCGCGTCGTCGCCATCATTCGAACGGACGCCCGGTGAGCGGGCCCGCTTCGAACAGCGTGTCAGCACCGATCAATATTCCGGGCGCGCCGCAGTCGCCCATCTTCCGCGGCGTCATCAGTGGCGTCACGAATCAGTATTCGCCGTCTGTCTCGCGTCCGTACACGGTGCCGTCGGCCCAGACGCCGAGCTACGCCGATGATGGATACGGCGCGGACGACGCCGGCGGATATTCGGCGGGCGCGCGTACCGGGCGTTGGTATCGCCGCGGTCGCCGCATCGTGCTGGTCGGAGCCTGAGGCTTCACATGGCGAGCTCCCCCGCGTCCATCTTTCTCGCGCAAGAGGCGCGCGCGATGCTCACCCGGCTCGCTCGCGTGAAGCCGTTCGCGCTGATCATGCCGTCCGTTCCCTCCGCATCGGTATCGGTCGCCGCACAGAGTGCGATCGAGAGCTACCTGGCGGAGGGCCGACGGGAGTTGCGCGGACGACTTCTGCGGTTTCTGCAATGGATTGGCGGGCCTGCCGGACGCACGGCAAGCCCCGCCGATCTGCAGCGCCGCTTCACGTTCTTGCGTCTTCGCTTCAACGTCGTTCTGAATCACTTCAACATCTTCGCCGACGTGCTCGCCCAGCGCGCCGAGCATGAGACGGGCGTCTTCTGTGGCGGCTTGGACGTGTTGGCGGGCGACGCCCTCGCGTTGCCGAACGTGCAGCTCCCGGAAGATCCGCCAATCATCTGCTATCTCGAGCGGGATCCGGGCGCCGCGATTCGGCGGGCGCGCACGCGTCTGCCGGGCGGCGGCGAGAACCCGGTGGCGGTCATCAAGATTCCGCGCGAGCGGATGGTGTCGTCGGGTGTCGCCTCGAGTCTGGTGCACGAAGTCGGACACCAGGGCGCCGCGCTGCTCAAGCTCAACGAATCGCTGCGCGTCGCCCTGCAAGCGAAGCAGCGCACCGCGTCGCAGCTCGACCAGCTCACGTGGTCGATGTGGGAGCGGTGGATCTCGGAGATCGTCGCCGATCTCTGGTCGGTGTCGCGCGTCGGCATCGCGTCTACGCTCGGTCTCATGGGCGTGGTCAGCTTGCCGAAGGCATTCGTCTTTCGCGTGAACGTCGACGATCCGCATCCGCCGCCGTGGATTCGCGTGCGCCTGAGCTGCGCGATGGGTGCGGCGCTGTATCCGCATCCGCAGTGGGAGCGGCTCTCCGAGCTCTGGGGATCGCTGTACCCGCTGAGTGAATCGAGCGACACGCAGCACGGTGTGTTCGTGATGCTCGAGCGCAAGAAGCGCGAGCTGATCGAGTTGATGCTCGACCATCGGCCGGCGACGCTGCGCGGCCGGTCGCTGCGCGACGTGATGCAATCGACCGAACGGCAGCCGGTGCACCTCCGGCGCCTGTATGAGAACTGGAAAGGCCGGCCGGTGGCCATGCGTGACAACGCGCCGACGCTCGTCTTTGCGGCGATCGGGCAGGCGCGGGCCGACGGGAGATTGTCTCCCGAACGCGAAAGTGAAACGCTCGCGTACCTGCTCACCTATTGGGCATTGCGGGGCACGCTGGACGTCGCCGAGGTGTGCGCGACGGACTTCGGCGTCAGACAAGGCTGGCGCCACGCTCCGATCCACGTACCGCGATCGGCGGCCATCGCCGCCGTCTGAGGAGGATAGACAGGTATGACCACTCCGCAGCAGGACATCAGCAAGCTCGAGGTCACGCTTCCCGACGTGCAGCGCGTCGATGTGATTCGCAGCGGCCGGCCGTTCACCCGGGACAGTCTGCTCTGGGAGATCATCAAGGATCGGTCGGCGGCGGTGTCGTTCACCAGGTATTCGGCATTCGTCGACGACGTGTTCAGCGGCAAGCGCCCGGAGCACGTGATCGGACAGCGGCCGGTGAGCACCGCCGACGCCCTGCACCGCGCCGAGGCGATCGCGCAAGCGCAGGATGTGCTCGCGCGCAGCGAGGACGTCGACGAGCGCGACGAGGCGCAGCGGTTCCTCGAGTCCGAATCGCTCGAGGACGCGAAGAATCCGTCATCGAGCAACTCGAGCCGCGTCGACATCTTCAAGCCGAAGGATGCGCAGGGCAGTCAGTTCGCGATGAATCCCGAGATCAACTCACATCAGTACTTCTTCAACGGCGACGCGTACTCGCTGCTGAAGTCGGCGACCGAGGCGTTCGTGTTTCACGAAGCCGGACGGCTCGAGGACCTCGGGAGCGAGAACCCGCTGATGGAGCCGCCGACGACGTATCTGTCGGACGACTTCATCCGGCGCTTCCGCACCGAGTATCTCACGGCGCTGCGCACGGAATCGGGACCGGCGGGCGTGTTGCCGTATCTCGAAATCATCCGCTCCAATCTCGCGGAGCTGCCGATCAAGGCCGGCATGGCCCTCGGCGTCGCGCCGCAGATGTACGGCATTCTTCGTTCGCGCGTCACGAGCCCCCCGTTGATCGAGCTCCTGTGGAATTACTGGCAGGAGCAAGGGTTGCTCGTGCAGACGATGAACCTGATCTCGCTGCGGTTCCAGAACGTGCGGCGCGGCCGCGGAGTCGATCCGCTCGCGTCGCTCGAGCTCGATCCGCTGCGTCCGCTCAGCAACATCCTCTGGGGCTACATCCAGGACGAGATCAACCGCCTCACGGTGTCGCGGAGGGCATATGAGTATGCTCATGGCCTGGGACTGCAGCTCGTCGGGCGCGCGGTGCCTGAGATGCATCCGGCCGACGTCCGCACGCAGTTCCTGCCGGCGTTCCACGACCTGCTGCGCCTGTGCTGGATCTTCTTCCGCGAGGACGACGACAAGATGGTGGTCGCCGACGCGTTCCCGCTGTTGAACGCGCTGCGCGAAATGCATTTCGTCGTGTCCGAGGGCGCACACAACCAGTTCGGCGATCTGCCGATCCGGGCCCGTGTGGAAATGCTCATGCAGCAATGGATTCTCGCGCGGCCGGAAATGCGCGAGTTCCTGCGCGGCCGCACGATGGTGCCCTACCCCGAGCGCTGGATGGATCGCGTCGACGCGATGAAGGCGCTACAGGGCTGGAACGATGCGTCGGTCATCAACTACAACGATCTCGCGATGTTCGGCGAGCAGATCATCCTCGGCGTGCGCTACGGGAGTTGGAGCACGACGACCGATCAGAACCAGGCCGCGAACTGGGCGCGCGCGTGGCGTCCGGCCATTCAGCGGTACACACATGCGCTCAAGATCGTGTCCGGCATCGACCTGTCGATCGCCGGCGCCGTCGAAGTGCGCACGGATGCGGAACGGCTCGCGCAAGGCGCGCCGGGGGGACGTACGCCGTACCCCGGCGGCACGATGAAGCGCGTGCCGGCGCCGGTCGAACAGCCGGCGTTAGCGCCGCGTCCGGGAGCGGACAAGGTATTGCGTCCCGTGTCGGTGAGTCAGCCGGCCACGGCGCGCGTCATCAATACGCCGTCAACGCCGCCCACTCGCGTGCGGTAAGGGTGCAACCCGAGGCAGCGCGGGTGATCGCCGATTTCACGTCGTCGTTGTATCTGGGAATCGGCCACCCACGCGACGCGCTCGCGGAGTGGCGGCAACTCACTACCGGCGCGCCCGCCGTTCTCGGCGAGCCGCCGGTGGTAAGACGCGTGGCGGAGGAGTTTGCACGACTGGTTGGATTCGACGCGGCCCTCGCGGCCACATCGACGTTGCACATCGCGTGGGACCTCGCGGAGTTGATCGGGTCGATGAACGCCGCGGTGCTCGTGGATCACTCGGCGTATCCAACACTGCGCATCGCCGCGGAGTTGGCGCGCGCACGCGGTGCGCCGGTGCGCCGCTTCTCGGGCCACGATCCCATGACGCTTCGCGATGCCGTCGGCCGTCTCGGCCGGCGCGACGCGCGGCGACCCGTGGTGGTGATCACTGATGGATTCTGTCCGATGTGCCGGCGCGTCGCACCGATCGCCGGATTCGCCAACGTCGTACGCGACACAGGCGAGGGAGGCTTCGTGGTCGTCGATGATACACAGGCACTCGGCATTCTCGGTGAGCATCCAAGCGTCGCGCAGCCATATGGCCGCGGCGGCGCGGGAACGCTTGCCTGGAGCGGCTGCCCTCGCGATCGCGTGATGCTCGTCGCGTCGCTGGCGAAAGGATTCGGTGCGCCACTGGCCATGGTCGCCGCGAGCGACAATCTCCTCGAACGCTTTGCGGCGGAGAGCAAGTCGCGCACGCATTGCAGTCCGCCGTCGATCGCGGATCTGCACGCGGCCGAGCGTGCGTTGGCGATCAATCGCACGCACGGCGATCGCTTGCGCGATCGGCTTCTCGCTGTGGTTCGCGAATTCCGCGCGTCGCTCGCCGCCGCCGGCGCGCGACTCGAGCCGGGCTTGTTTCCCATTCAGTCGATTCATGCTCCACGAGGCGACGGCGCCGTCGCGCTTCACGCGCTGCTCGCTCGGCGCGCGGTTCGGGCGGTGCTCGCGAACGGACGGCGCCGTGCGCGCGTGATGTTCGTGCTCACCGCCAAGCATTCATCCAACGATATTCGTCGCGCCGCAGCGTCGGTCCAGCCGACCGTCGAATCGTCAGCGTCAAACGCGTCAAGCGCGTCGAACGCGTCCATCGCGGGCGGCACCAGACAGTTCGGCGACGCGCGCGAGCGTGCGGCCACGTGGCGCTGATCGACCGCGTGCTCGCGTACACCAACGCGCATCGCCAGCGCTTCGTGCGCGAGTTGACCGAGCTCGTTCGCTTTCCGAGCGTGAGCGCGGATCCCGCGCACGCCAAGGATGTGCGCGCCTGCGCGTCGTGGCTCGCCGCCCACCTCGCTTCGATCGGCGCGACGGGCGCGCGTGTCGTCGAGACGAACGGCCATCCCATCGTCGTCGCGGTGCTCCGTGCGTCGCACCCGGATCGGCCAACGGTGCTCGTCTACGGTCACTACGACGTGCAGCCCGCGGAGCGCGCGACAGAATGGACGAGCCCACCATTCGCCCCGGTCGTCCGCGACGGTTCGCTGTTTGGCCGCGGTTCATGCGACGACAAGGGCCAGCTGTTCACGCATCTCAAAGCGCTCGAGGCCTGGATGCGCGTGGCCGGCGACGTTCCGGTGAACGTGATCTGCATGATCGAAGGCGAGGAAGAGATCGGCAGCGCCGCTCTGCGTTCCTTTCTCACCGAGAATCGCTTGGCACTCCGCGCCGACGTTGCGCTCATGAGCGACATGCTCATGCGCGGCCCCGACCGCCCGACGATCACGTACGCCGTTCGCGGCGAGATCGCCATGGAGATCGAGCTGCGCGGCACCGATCGCGATCTCCACTCCGGGCAATTCGGCGGCGCGATCCACGACCCGGCGCAGGCGCTCGCCGAGCTGCTGGCGAGCTTGCACGACGCACGCGGGCGCATTGCCGTACCCGGTTTCTACGACCGCGTTCGGCCGGTGAGCGCGGCTGAGCGCCGCTACATGGCGCGCGTCGCGCCGGATGATAAGGAAATTCTCATGTCTGCCGGCGCGGGGCTCGGTTGGGGCGAACGTGGCTTTTCACTATATGAACGAACCACGTCGCGGCCATCGCTGTCGATCAACGGCATCAGCGCGGGCTACACCGGCACCGGCCACAAAGCGGTGATCCCGGCGCGCGCCTCGGCCAAGCTGAGCGCGCGCCTCGTCCCCGATCAGGTTCCCGACGAGATCCTCGCGCTGCTCACGCGGCATCTGGAGCACGCGACCCCGCCGACGATGCGCATCTCGGCCACGACGCTGCTCTCGGTTCCACCGGCGCAGGTCGATCTCGATTCGGCGGTGATGCGCGCCGCGCGCGAATCGTGCGCAGCCGCCTTCGGTCGAGCGCCCGTCTTCGTGCGGCTCGGCGGAACGATTCCGATCGTGAGCACGCTTGAGGCACTCGGTATTCCGGCCGTCATGATTGGCTTTGCCCTGCCGGACGACCGCATTCACGCAAGCGACGAACATTTCGAGCTCGCCAACTTCCATCGCGGCATCGCCACCTCGGCGCGATTCCTCGGCCTGCTCGGGCAGGCGGGAGTATTAGAAAATGATCATCGACTGTCATTGCCACGCCGGCAAGGGCGACGGCCTCACAGCGCCGTGGGACACTGACGCGCCGCTCGAGAAGTATCTCGAGCGGGCGGCGCGCGCCGGAATCGAACGAACGGTGCTGTTCGCGGCGTTTCATTCGGATTACGCCGTCGCGAATGCCGAAGTTGCGCGGATCGTCGCGAGCCGCCCCGATCGCTTCTTCGGATTCGTGTTCGTGGATTCGGTGCGCGACCGTGGCCGCATTCGCGCGCTGGTCGAAACCGGTGTGCGGCGCTATGGGTTTTGCGGCATCAAGGTCCATCGGTATCACGGCGACATGACGCGCGAAGTTTGCGACTGCGCGCGTGAATTTCGGCTGCCAATTCTGTACGACGTCATGGGCAAGGTCGCGACCATCGAGATGTTTGCGACACGATATCCGGACGTGCCCTTCATCATTCCGCACTTGGGCAGCTTCAAGGACGACTGGCGCGCGCATCTCGCCATCATCGACCATCTGGTTCGGCATCCGAACGTCCATACGGATACATCGGGCGTATTGCGCTTCGACATGATCGAAGAGGCCGTGGCGCGCGCGGGGGCGCACAAGGTTTTGTTCGGCTCCGATGGACCATGGCTCCATCCCGGCGTCGAGCTCGCGAAAGTGCGCGAGCTGCGGCTGCCGATCGAGCAGGAGCGGCTCATCACCGGCGGCAATCTTCTGCGTCTCATCATGCCGGCGGTGCGGCGCATTCCGCATCTCATCGCGCGAACGGGGCGTCATGTTCGCCGCGCGGCCGCCGTTGCGCCGCTGAACCTGCCGTCCCCCGCTCCCATCGGCGTCGATCGCGAGATGGTCGCGGAGCAGTTGTAAAGTGTCAGAGCTCGGCGAGTGGATCCGGCGATTGCCGCTTGGCGGCGCGGCGCATCTGAAGCGCTCGATCCGTCACGCCCAGTCGGCGTGCGGCGCTCTGCAAATTGCCTTCGACTTCGACGGCGATCTCGATCGCCAGCTCGGTCGCGGCGTGGCTGATTTCTTTCATCCCGGCGCCTTGCGCGACGGCGCGGCGCACCGCGCGCTCGAACGTCTCGTCGCGCCAGTCGCCAGGCAGCGCGACATCCGGCCGCTCGTCGGGCGGAATGTCGCCGACCGTGATCGGCCCGGGACCGACGTGCCGCTGCATGATGCGCGACACGAGCTGCCGAAGATCGCGCACGTTGCCGGGATACGACCGGCGGCAGAGGTACTCGCGGACAGTGTCGTCGAGCGGCGGCGTCGATCCGTCGCGCGTCATCTGCCCCACGAAATGCTGCGCGAGCGGAACGATGTCCTCAGCGCGCTCGCGAAGCGGCGGCAGTCGCACGACGACGCTTGCCAACCGGTAGTAAAGATCACTGCGAAACTTGCCCTCCTCGACTTCGCGCGGCAGGTCGCGATTCGTCGCCGACACGAGCCGGAACGACGTCTCACGCCACACGTTGCTGCCGAGTCGTTTGTAGGTTCGCTCCTGCACGGCGCGCAACAACTCCGGTTGAAGCCTGAGCGGAAGCTCGCCGATCTCGTCGAGAAACAGCGTTCCGCCGTCGGCGATCGCAAACGCTCCCTCGCGCGCGTCGACCGCGCCGGTAAACGCGCCGCGCACGTGACCGAACAATTCGCTTCCCGACAGCTCGGGCGCGATCGCGCCGCAGTCGACAACGATGAGTCCACGTTTGTTTTGTCGCGTATCGAGCGCGTGAATCAGGCGTGCCGCCAGCTCCTTGCCGGTTCCGGTTTCGCCGAGGATGAGTACCGGGCCGTCGGCGAAGCGCGCCGCTTCGACGAGCCGCCGAGCGACGAGCGTCCACGCGTGACCCGTCCCAACGAGATTGTCGCGCACCATCGGCGACTCGACGCAGCGATCGACTTCGTCCCACCGCGCGACACGCGCGACGATTTCCGCGGCGGTGTTTCGCTCCTGCGACCACACGAGCAGGTCCGACGCGCCCTCGCGCACCAGTCGCCACGAGGTGTCGCGGCCGATCGCCGCCTGATCGACGGCGATGGCGATGACGCGCCCCAAGCCGCCACGACTGACTTCGCGCAGGCGCTCATGGAGCGCCGGCGAGTCGGTGTCGAAGAAAATGAGACCGGTCGCATGGGCCGGCATGTCGTCCGACGGCGCGACGAGGCGCATGCCCGCATGCGACAGCGCGTCGAGCAACGGCTTCGCCGCCACGCCGGAAGCAGTCCCAACGAACTGATGCCACACCGCCGGCCTTGGCATGTCGTTGCCGAGGATCGCGAACTTCGGATCCGGTCGTGGGTGGCGGCTCGATGCCTCCAATCGCGCCGTCGCGGTGGACCTAGGACTGCGGCATTGCGATGTACTGCGTCGAGCGCACGCGGGGCCCTATTCTCGGGGCAAAGTGCGGATGCGTCAAGAGAAAACACTTCGCGCAATCGGCTTGGATACACTCCGTTGAATCATTTCGCGACACGATGTTGCGAGATCGTGATTCACCTCACCTCTGAACGCGAGTTTGTCGCATGAGCGGCGCGCATCGAGTGCTGATCCTCAGCGGAGTGCGCCTGTTCTGCGAGGGACTGGCGCTGCGATTGAGCGAACATAAACAACTGAGCGTCGTCGGCTTCGCGACGTCGCTGCACGACGCGCACGAACAAATGCGTACCCTCCGCCCCGACGTCGTGCTCGTTGACGCGTCGGCGCAGGATTTTCTTCGCATCGTCAGCAGCCTGCGCGAGCTGTGCAACGCGGTGATCATCGCGTTCGCCGTTGGCGACGAGGAGACCGAAGCCATCGCGTGCGCGGAAGTCGGTGTAAACGCCTTCATCGAGCGCGACGCGTCCGTCGAGGACCTGGTGCGCGCGATCACCGAATGCACGCGCGGTGAAATGACGCTCTCGCCCCGGTTGGTCGGCGCGCTGTTCCGCCGCGTGGGATTCCTGGCGCGCATGGCGAGCGGCGCCCCGGCGACCGCGCTCACCTTGCGCGAGGCGCAGATCTACTCGCTGCTGCGTCAGGGCTTCGCCAACAAGGACATCGCCTCACGCCTCGGGATCAGTCTCCCGACGGTGAAGAACCATGTCCGGCGCGTGCTCGAGAAGCTGGGCGTCCATCGTCGGAGCGAAGCAGCCGCGCTTCCGCGGACTGGTCCTTCGCTGCCCATGACAAGCCGCACCTCGATGGATCGGCCCAGTTCCACGACTGCGCCTTAATGCTCTGGTTGGCGTTTCGAAAAGTCGTACCATGGCCAGCGCCAACCGCACCGCACCAATCGCACTGTCTTCCGCCATCGAGGAGGAGCGCATGAGCAAGTTGGATCGCCCGGATCGGGTGACGAGCCACGTCGGAAAGCTCATCGAGAAGCACGGTCTCACGGCCGCCGAGCAGGAAGAGATTCTAGCCGCGCTCGAGGAGCGGGCCGCGACCATCGCGCAGCGTCGCAAAGAGCAGGCACGGGAACGGGCCAACGACCGAGACAACGACGACGACTGTGATCCGTGCCTCGAGTATCTCGACAATCCACTCGCCGAGCTGCGCGTGCTGGTCCTGTCGCAGCCGGGCGCGGGCGAGCAGCCGGAGTATCTCATGGGCGACAACATCCGGCGCGTACGCGAGTGCGAGCTGCTCAACATCACGACGGATGTGATCGAGGGCGAAGCGGCACAGGTCTGCGATCGCTGACGCCGCCGCATCCACTGAATTCACTGGAGTTTCATCACTCACTGCTGAACAATCTGGCGGCCGTGCGCCGCGGGAGAGTCGACGCATGTTCAGGAATCTCGTTGCGAACGTGGGCGGCGGAGTCAACAACGCGAATACCGTGTTGACCGGCTACACGCCGCTCCAGCTCGCGAACTATCTCGAATTGACGTGGAACGCGCCGCGCTCGCGCGCGCGTGTGTGGCGACTCCCCGCCGTGCAGGGCGGCGGCGCGGTCGGGCGTCTGGGCGTGAGCCGGCGCATGGCGCGCAACGTCGCGGAGATGTGGGCGCCGCGCCCGCCGATCAACCCAGCGCTCATCGGCGCGCCGACGTTCTGGAGTCATCTCATCTACGCGTACATGATCGAGAATACCGGTATTGTCGAAATTTTTCGGCGTGTGCTGCAGTCATGGATCTCCGACGAGAAATTGCCGCCCCCGTCGATCGAGACGCAGTATTGGATTCGCGCGAGCGAAGATCTCTTCTTCAAGAACCCCTCGCCGTATTTCCACTCGCTGGCGAGCAGTCTCCGCCCCGATCCCGACAGCATTCGCGTGAACGCGTACAAGCGGCTGCTTGGTGTCGAGCTCGGCCACAACTTTACCGGGAACGGCACGGGTCGCGCCCCGGCGATCGCGAACACCGAGTTCATGATGGTGTTCGAACGCCTGCTGCATGAAGTCTGGAATGGGTACGTCTACCGCGCCCCGGCTGCGGGGCCGAACGCCGCGGACGTTCAGGCCATGGAGTATCTGTGCCGCACGCTGCGCTGCATGATGCTCGACCGTCGCACGAACGGCGCGCTCATGCGCGAGGAGTTCGAGGCGGTAAGCCTGTTGTCCTGGTTCCACCTCGCCGTCGAATACGACACGTTCATCGTCGATAATCTCGACGCGCAGTCGACGCGCGCGGCAAGCCGGCTGCATCGCATCGGCGCGCTCGTCGGGGTGACGCCGGCCGCCGCATCCGACGCGTACTTCCAGCTTGCCGACGCGCTGTCGACGGCCCTGATCTCGATCGAGAGTGGCCTCGTGGAACTGGCGCTGCAAGCCAACGTGCCCGCGCTGTCGGACCCCGCGGTGAGCCCGCTCGCGAACGTCTTTCAAACAATCATCACGTACTGGCCGCTCATGACGGGCCGCGCCTTGAAGGCGCCACTTGCCACCGGGTGGGCGGTGCCGGTGCAGTTCCTCGGCGGCAGCGGTGGCAGCATCAACGTACGCGGCGAGCTTCCTGCGCCGACCGACGCAACGGCTGCAGCGCCCTCGAACGTGTATGCGATCCAGCAGCCGACAGGCGCGGCCGCGCCGGCACCCGCGAAGGCGGCGGCCGCACCTGCGCCGGCGACGGTCAATGGCCCTCCCGCGCAGCGCATCGTGAAGCTGATCGCCGAGAACCGGTCATCGTCGTTCGTCGGCATCAACCGCGTCGCGCGCACGGAAACGACGACGCAGTTGATCAGTTGATCAGCTGACCGGCTGACGGGTTTGATCGGCTGCACGGATTTTTCGCGATCGAGCCGGCGGAATGATGCCGGCTCGATCGTGACCGCTCAGTGAGTGATCTTCTTATACGAACGCTGAACCTCCGTCATTCATCGTTCCCTTACAGAAGGCATACGCTGTGTTGCGCGGCCGAGCGCCTATCATAGAAGTCATGCGCGCCTCACTCATCGCCGCTCTTGTTCTCGTCCCGTTGTCGCTCGCCGCGCAACGGACCTCGTTCGTCACCACACTCGGCCACGATACGCTGTCGTTCGAGCAGTACACGCGAACCGGCGACACGATCACCGGCGACTGGGTGACGACGTACGGCGGCATCATGTACCATCACTACGTCATCACGCTGCGCCCCGACGGCACCGTCGCGCGCTATCATCTCGCGTTGCACCGCGTCAACGGAAAGCCGGTCGGCTCGGTGGACATGCAGTTCGACGCCGACTCGGCGACGATCACCACGACCGATCCCGACAAGGTTCAACGCGTCGCGGCAGCGAATGCCTTTCCCGTGTTCGCCGGCACCGTCGCGCCATACGAGGTGATCGCGCGGTTCGCGCGCGCACACAATCGCGATTCGTCGGTCACGCGCATCCTGCCGGCATTCAGCAGCTACCGCACCGGCGAAGCTCCACTCGTTTTCTTCGCGGGCGACTCGGCGTGGCTCGGCAATCCGGCGGCGCCACGCTATGCGCGTATCGATCGCAGCGGTCGCATCGAGGGCATCAGCGCGCGTGCGACAACGACCCGCGGCGAGACTCGACGCACTGCCGATTACGATCTGGCGTCGATCATCTCGCACTTTCCGGATATTCCGCCCGACAAGAACATCGTCGGCGCTCCCGGCATTTCGCCGCGCGATACCGCACGCGGCCAGCTTGGGCGCGCGACGATCTCGGTTGACTACGGTCGCCCCGCCGTGCGCGGTCGCGACGTGTTCGCCCGCGGCGTGCTTGGCGACACCCTATGGCGAGTCGGCGCGAACGCCGCGACCCAGTTCACGACCGATCGCGATCTGAAATTCGGCGAATCGACGCTCCGCGCCGGTACGTACTCGATGTGGATGCGGGTCACTCCCGACGACTCGCGCTTCGAGCTCGTATTCAACAGCCAGATCGGGCAATGGGGTACGGAGCACCATGCCGATCGCGACGTTCTCACGGTTCCGCTTCGGCGACTCAAAGGCAGTGCCCCAGTCGAGCGGCTGACCATCACGCTGCCGCAATCCGGCGAGAAATCAGGCGCGATGCGCATCGTGTGGGGAACGACGGTGCTGGCGACGCCCGTCTCAGTTCCCTGATCCACGGGTCGAAAACGACGCGGGCCTGACCGCGCTTGCCTGTCTGGTGTCCTCATTTTAGGTTAATATATGGGGACCAATCCAGACCTGTAACTGATGATTCTCGAAGTACTTCGCATCGCCGCCGCCGCGCTCCTGGCCAACCTGCTCCGCTCGCTGCTCACCATGCTCGGCATCATCATCGGCGTCGCCGCGGTCATCGCCATGGTCGCGCTCGGCGGCGGTGCCCAACAGTCCGTTCAGGATCGCATCGCCAAGCTCGGTACGACGACGCTCCAGATCGACGCCACCTGGATTCGCACCGGCGGCGTTCAGCTCAACACCCGCCGGCGTCTCACGATCGACGACGCGCACGAGATCGAAGAGCGCGCGCCGCACATCGTCGCGGTCCAACCGCAGCAGGACAAGATGCTCCAGCTGCAATGGGGCAACAAGAACGCGAATCTTCGCGTCATCGGCGCGTCGCCCAACTTTCTCATCGTCCGCAACTATCAGATCGACATCGGGCGCATGTTCACGCCGGCCGAGAGCCGCGGCATGCAGCGCGTCGCGGTGCTGGGCGCGGGCGCGCTCACGCAGCTCGGCGTCAATGATCCGTACGCCATCCTCGGCCAGCATGTACGGATCGGCGGCATTCTGTTCACGGTCATCGGCACGCTACGCGCGAAGGGAGCCGGCGGTGGGTTCGGCAGTCCCGACGACCAGATCGTGATTCCCTACTTCACGGGGCGGTGGCGCGTCTTCAAGACCGATTGGGTGAACGACATCTTCGCGCTCGCGACGAACGAAGCGGATCTGCCGAGCGCGATGAGCGAGATCCGCCTCGCGATGCGCCGCTCGCATCGCCTGCGCGGCGATCAGCCGGACGATTTCCGCATTCGCAACCAGGCGGATTTCCTCGAGACGCTCGACGACGCGACGAGTACCCTCACCGCCTTGCTCGCGGGCATCGCGGGCGTATCGCTGCTCGTCGGCGGCATCGGCATCATGAACATCATGCTCGTGTCGGTCACCGAGCGCACGCGCGAGATCGGCATTCGCAAAGCACTCGGCGCGACGAAGACGAACATCCTCCTGCAATTCCTCGCCGAGTCGACGGCGTTGTGCCTGATGGGTGGTGTGATCGGCTTTGGGCTCGGCATTGGCGGCGCGATCGCGATGCGCGACGGATTCGGCTGGAGTACGCAAGTGGACGCCGCGTCGCTCGGTCCTGCGTTCATGTTCGCGACGGCGGTCGGCGTGGTCTTCGGCGTGTGGCCGGCGCGGCGCGCGGCCGGGCTCAATCCGATCGAGGCACTGCGGTACGAGTGAGACACAACACCGACAACTTCGAACTCACGGAGAACATGGTATGCTGAAACTTCTGTGCTCGTTCGGCGCAGCAGCGAGCCTTGCGTTCGCGGCGACCGCCGGTGCTCAACGTCCGAGCAATGCGCCGGGAGGCCGCGGTGGCGGCGCGGCGAATGCGTCCGCCGAATCGACGGACGAGGGCGTCGCCGCGGTCGAGCACATCTCGACCACGCATCACACCGTCGTCATCAACGGCAAGACGATTCCATATACGGCGAACGCCGGCACCATGGTGATTCGCGACGACAACGGGAAGCCGAAGGGTACGGTATTCTACATTTCTTATACGAAGGATCAGACGGAACCGACCACGCGTCCCGTCACGTTCTTCTTCAACGGCGGACCCGGCTCGGCCTCGGTGTGGCTCGACATGGGCTTGATGGCGCCGCGGCACCCGGAGATGGGACCGAACGGTGCGCAGCCCGCGCCGCCGTACGACCTCGTCGACAATCCCTATTCGCCGCTCGACGTCACCGATCTCGTGCAGATCGATGCCATGATGACCGGCTATTCACGGCCGGCGCCGGGCGTGAAGGTGTCGGACTTCACCGGCGCCACGAACGACATCAAGATGTTCGGCCAATTCATTCGTAACTATCTGGACAAGTACAATCGCTGGGCCTCGCCCAAATTCCTTTTCGGAGAGAGCTACGGCACGTTCCGGTCGGCGGGACTGGCGTCCGAGCTCCAGAGCGGCGAAGGCATCGAGCTCAACGGCATCATGCTCCTCGGGACGGTGCTCGACTTCGCAAACATTCAGCCGTCGTCCACGAACGATCTCGCGTACGAGTGCTATCTGCCCACGTACGCGGCGACAGCGTGGTATCACAAGAAGCTGTCCCCTGACATGCAGAAGCTCTCGCTCGAGCAGGTGGTGCAGCAGGCGCGCGCGTTCGCGTTCGGCGACTACATGACGACGCTGGCGAAGGGCAACACGCTCAGCGCGGCGCAGCGGACCGCGGCGGCGCAGCAACTCGCGAGGTACACGGGCCTTACTCCGCAGTTTATCGAAGCCACCAACCTGCGAGTCGATCCCGGCGTCTACCGCACGGAACTTCTCCGCGGGCAGCGCGAAACCGTCGGCCGCTACGACAGCCGCATGATCGGTCTCAACGGCAACGCGTCCAGCCAACGCCAGGATTACGATCCGTCCGACGTCGCGCCGACCGGTGCGTTCATGTCGGCGTTCATGCGCTTCCTGCGCGGCGATCTCGGATATACGAGCGACCTTCAGTACTATCTCGGCGGCCGCGCGGGCCGGTGGGATTACTCGAGCCTCACCGGTTTCGGGAATCTCGGCAGCGGCTATCCGAGCGAATCAGAGGCGCTGCGCACCGCGATGGCGAAGGATCCCTACCTCCACGTGATGGTCGGCGCCGGCTATTACGACATGGCGACCCCATTCGCGAATGCCGAGTACACGTTCGATCATCTCGGCTACGATCAGACGTATCGCGATCGCGTGCAATTCAAGTATTACAAGAGCGGCCACATGGCGTATCTGAATCAGGAGTCGGCGCGACAGCTCAAGTCGGACATCGCGAGTTTCATTCAGTCGACGGAGCATCCGGCGAACCTGACGCCCTGATTCGGCGTGAGTCGGAAACGCAATGCGCACGCGGACTAACGCCGACACTGCACGGGCTCACGCGGACGACACCAGAAACTACTCAACTACGCGCACGCGGTGAGATCTGAGCCAAATGTGCGCGCGTATTTCTACGACTAGAGCATGAACAAAAGATTCGGTTCGTTGTTGCTTCAGTACCCTGCGCCCCGCCATTCTGGTTTTATGGTGTTGTCCGCGTGAGCCCGTGCAGTGTCAGCGTTAGTCCGCGTACGCTCTGTTCTACTTGATCGTCCCGACACACGCACTCCCTACAGGCAGTCCCACGAGCTTGGCGAGGATGTACTGCACGTCTACGGCCTCGACTTTTCCGTTGCAGTTGGCATCGCCGTTCGGGTTGATGACGAGCGGCGTGCCCGGCCCGGGGAAGCCGACGATGGAGCGCACGAGCAGCAAGGCGTCGGCGCTCGTGAGCCGCCCATCGAGATTCACGTCGCCCCGCAGCGCTCCGGGAATCACCTCCGCCTTCGCCGAGTTCAATCCCAATGACGAAGCGAAGTCGGTGCCGCCGGGCGTCTTTGCCGATGTGAACGTCGGCGTGATCGAGGTGGTCTTGCCGATGTTCGACGCCGAGAAGTGAAAGTAGAGCTGCGCGAGCGGCACGCTACCCGATTTTCCGGCCGGGTCGGTCGCGCTCAGTGACACGCGCGCCTTGTTCGATTGCGTCGACGCCGGCTTCGCGAAGCCGCCGGACACGCCGGCTGCCGAGTCGAGTTGCACGACCGTGGAATCCCAATCGACGATCGCCGCATACGAGCCAAGTGTCTGGTTGAGCGGGCCGACGTTCACACTGAGCGTCGTCGCGAATTGGTAGTTGAGCACCCCGCCGACCGAGTCGACGTCGAACCCCGCGGCCGCCACAGTCTTCACCGGGCCGCCGCCGACGAAGATCGTATTGACGATCGACGCGCCGCGTGCGTTGCTGCCGGCGCTCACGGTGATCGTGTCGACGTACACGCCTGCGGCGAGGCCGGATGGACTGATGGTCCATCGGAGCGTCGTTGGTCCAGTGCCGGACGCGGTCGCGAGCGTCGTGAACGAACGGCGCTTGGTCGCGGTCCATGCGGTCGTCGACGCGTTGATACCGACGACGAAGAGGTTCACCGAGTCGGTCACCGACGTCGTCGACTGTGCGGCAATGCTGTCGATGTGCGCAGTCTGACCGAGCGACAACTGCGTGCCCGGCAGAATGACGAGCGTGTCGAATAGCGTGGCTGTGGCGTGGCCGTCGAGTGAGGCGATGGGAAGGACATTGGCGTAACGGCCGGGCGCGAGCCCCGTGAGAACTCTCTCATAACGCACCCACCCGCGCCCTCGACCGCCAAATTGCGGCAATCCGGTACCGGGCGGCAGCGCCACACGCAACGGCGCTGGTGCGCCGCCCGGGGTCGTCTCGCCGCTCGCGGTAAGCAGAATGCTCGCCGCCCACTGCAACGTGTCGGCTCCGGGACCGACCGGCACCACGAGAACGGAATCGACACTCGAGCTGAGTCCTTGCGCAATGGTATCCGCGCGCGCCGCCGACGAGAGCTGAAGCCCGGCCGTCGCCGACGGATTGTAGACCACGAGCGTGTCGATGAGCCGTTGTTGCTTTTGACTCGACGCGGATTGCGTCGATCCACCTGGAAAAGGACCGACGATCAACAGCGTGTCGATGTACGTACCCGGCTCGAGATGAATGCCGCGCAGCGTATCCTGGGCAATCCACTGGAAGTACGCCGTGGCGTTTCCGGTGGCGGCATACGTATTGGCGAATCCGCCGCGTTCGACGGGAACGAGGAATCGGGGCGAGCGGTTGCCGGTCGTGAGCGTCCATGACGCACGTGTCGCCCACAGTCCGCTGAAGCTCACCGCGATGGAATCGGGCTTCGACAGTCCGCCCGCCAGGATGGAGTCCCGGCGCCCGGTGGTCGAGAGGGCGTATTGCACCGGCGGCACCACGAGCAGCGAATCGAAGAACACCGCCGAGTCGGTTGGGTTCGCGGTGAGCTTGACCGTGATCGTGTCGACGTACCAGCCGGTTGCCGTCGTCGAGAGCGTGACCATGGGCCAGATGGCCACGCCATTACCCGTGCCCGTCAACGTCACCAGATTCTGCGATCCCGACGCGAACCCGAAGTTTTTCCTCCGCGTCGCCGTCCACTGCGCCGACGCACCGCCGGCGCCGGCGATCCGCACGAGCGTCGAGTCATTGTGCCCGACGCCGGCGAAGTTCGAATCGACGTGCGCGACCGCGCTCAGTCCAACGTGCAGCGCTGTCCCCGGCGTCACCACGAGCGTGTCGATGTACTGGTGCACGCTCGTCGCGGCGGTGCTGGTGATGTTTAGAGTATCGTAATACGTGCCTGGTGCGAGCTGCGCCACGTTGCGCTGGAACCGCAGCGTTCCGGAACCGCAACCGGTGGGCGTCAGGACCTGCAGCCACTGTCCCCCGCTCTGCTGATTCGCGGCCGCCCACGTCGCGCCCCCGGGCCCGCTGGCGGTGATGTCGATCGCATCGCTCGCTGACGCGATTCCCTCAGCCACCGTGCTCTTCGAGCCGGTGCGCGATAACGCGAAGTTGCGGCCGAATCCGTTGTGGATCGTCACCTGCGCACTGGTGCCCGTGATCGAGACGACCGAAATGCTGATGGCGTGCGCCTTGTCAACGAACGACTCGCCGGACTGCAGGACCGCGCCGTGGTCGTTCGGATTTCCATTGCCGTCCCGGTCCTGCACGTTGAACGACTGGGAGCTCAGGCACGCGAACACCGTGCAGCGTTGGTGGACGACGACTCCCTCGAGCGGCGTATCACGATCGAATCCCGCGTGCTGGCGCAGCTCGACTGTGTAGTACGGATCCGACGCGCTGTCGCTCGAGCCAAGCGGGATGACCGCGAGCAGATAGTTGGTATTGCCCGCGGGCGTCGCCGCGCGCTCGAGCGTGATCGTGCTCGAGGCGCCAGTCGCGACGAACCGCCGCGCGACGGGGATGTATCCGAGCAGGTCCTTCTGCGGCTGCGCCGCTTCCGCGCCGAAGTTGATCCCGCTTTCCGTGTACGCGGTCGCGTTGCTCATGATGTCCCAATCCGACGTGTACCCGAACCCGTCGTCCGTGGATGAGTGAAAGAGCGACAGCGCGTGGCCAAACTCGTGCGCGTGGCTGCCCATATCCGATTGGGGAGAGGCTTGATAGCCGCTGACTGTCGTGCCAAACGCCTTCGTCACGCCGCGAACCGTCGAACTGTCGGCGTACCCGCCCAGCTCGACCGGGTAGAAAATCCCCAACTCGTACGCCACGACGTCGTACTTCGAGACGTCGACGCTCGCCGGAATCAACGCTTCACACGCCGGAATGAATGTGGCCAACTGCAGCGTCCCGCCGGACTCGTACGACGCCGCCGTTCCGGGCACGGTGATCCAGTCGAGAACGTCCCCGGTGACGTTCAGCTGTCCGTACGAGCTCTCCTGCCAGAACGCGGCGACGCTCATCGGACCGTTGAACCACAGGCTCTGGAAATCCTGCACGCTGCCGAACGGCGTTGGGCTATCCGATGTGCGACACGGCAGCACCAACACACGGCGCGTGGTCCACATCGGCGTGCCCGGCACCGTCGTGATGAATCGCGCGCCGCCACTCGGCTGAATCGACGTCACGTGTCCGTCGGACATCGTCGAAAGCGTCGCGCGTAGACCGCGCAGCCGATTCACGCCGCCAACGCGTTTGACCGTCGCGCTGTCGAGATGCACCTCGTACGATCGCCGCGTGGCGCGGTCGAAGACGTACGTCAGCGGTGTCGCCGTATGGTGCTTGAAGTCGTCCGCCCACAGCACACTGATCGGGCCACTCATTGATGCCGGCACCGCGACGCGCCGCGACGGGCTTTCGCCGCTCACTTGCGCGCGAGCCGTGCGCGCGAACGTCGACATGGCGACCACCCCGGCTGCCGCAGCCGCCGAGGCCGCGACGAATGCGCGTCTTCGAATCGACATTGTCGTCATCGATGATTCCGTCGCGTCAGCGTCGCCGAACTCGCGGTCGCAGCGCTCGCGGTCGCAGCGCTCGCGGTCGCAGCGCTCGCAGTCGCGCCGGCGGTCTTGTCCTCGAACTTCGACGTCGTCAACTCGCGAATGATGAGCGTCGCGCCGCTCAACCCGCCGGTCTTCTTCACGGTGAACGTCATGCCCGCCAGCGTGTCGTTGCTGAACGACGTCGCGGCGCCGGCGATCTGCACGCTGAGCGGCGTTCCGGAGTTCATCGCGACGATGCCGTCCGTCGTGCGAGTCACCTGGCCCGCGTATGCGAGTGCGGATGTGTCGAGCGCGACGACGGCCGAGAAACTGCCGACGGTGGCCGATGCCGCGTCCCGTTTGGCCACGAGCCAAACCGTTGCCTGGCTGCCCGCCGCCGGAGCCGCCGACGGTTGCGCGAGCACCAGCGTGTACGCCGCATTGGGATTCGACGGCGGCGTTGGCGGCGTCGGAGTCGGCGTTGGGGTCGGCGTCGGTGTAGCCGTAGGCTGCTGGCTTTGCGTCGGCGAGCTTGGCCCGTCCGTCGAGCCGCCGCAGCCGGCGACGAGCAAGGCACCCGCTACCGCGACGACGGCGACGATGGTCGCGACGTCGCCCACTCCCATGCGATCGGTCATGCGTCACTCTGCGTGATTGACATGACCGGCATGCTACGCGCCGTCCGTTAATCGCTAGTTAACCGGCAGTTAACTGCAGGTTGGCGGCGAGTTTCCGTCGTCGAGGCCTCGATCCTGCCGCGGCGGCTATATTGAACGACCGCATCGACTACTCACATCCATCGCCGCGATCGATCGTCACGATCGCCACGATCGACTCCGCGCCGGACACCTGCGTGACACCCGCGTGACACCTGCCCTCCTGCGCGTCCTCGCCCGCGTCCTCGCCCGCGTCCTGCCCCGCGACTTCCGCGAACGGGTGTTCGAGCCGGCGCTCGCTGACCTTCGGCGCGAGGAGCAGTCACGTCACTCCACGCTCGCGAGAGTGATCGGCCGCGCGACCTTCATCGCGGAATGCCTGCGGCTCGCGGCGCCACTCCTCGTTTGGCGGCGGGGGCAGTTCACCCGGCTCGCCATCGCGCTCGCGGCGATCGCCGTCCTCGTCGCATTCGTGATCCAACGGCAGCATTACATCGCCGTTCCCACCCCGTGAGTCGGTATTAAATTGACATAATGTCGCATTACATCATATGGCCACGAATCTCCCGCGTTTGACCCACCTGCAGTTTCTCGTCGTGTCCGAGCTGCAGCGGGGCATCGCACGCGGTCGGGATCTGCGCGATCAGCTTCGATCGGCCGGCGTGCGCCAGAGCGGTCCGGCGTTCTATCAGATGATGGCGGTGCTCGAAGACGCGGGCTTCGTGATTGGGCGATACGAGCAACAGGTGATCGACGGACAAATCATCCGCGAGCGATACTACACGGTTTCCGCGAGCGGAAGAAAGGCGGCCGACGGGTCGCGCGCGTTCTACGCCCGCGCGACCGCGCGTCATCGGCCCGGGCTCGCATAGGACGGAGGCCGTTGCCACCGGTCCCGCCAGCGCACCACTCCGATCGCCGCGACGACGACGAGATACGTCAGAGGCGTGGCACCCCAACCGAGCGCTCCTCCCGGATGCAAGAGCAGTGTGGCGAGCGCCGTCGCCATGACCGTCCCCACCAGCACCGCGGCGTACTTGGCGAGCCCGGGAGCGAGGAGCGCGAGCGCACCGGCTAGCTCCAGCACGCCGACCATCGGCGAGAGCCACGCCGGGTAACCCCAGCCGACAAAAAGCGACTGCCAGTGTTGGGGCTGAAGCAACTTCGTTATTCCGGCCGCGCCGACGCCGAACGCGACGACGACCGTGGCGACCCAGAGAAGAATCGTTCCCGCCTTCGTGTGTTGTCGCATCGTGACTCCTCGCGGACATGACTGGCACGGACACGCCGGTCTACCGATCGTCGGCCGACACGAACGCGCACCGTCTACATAATGTGACAAAACATAAGTCGGCATTATGTTAGTGGGCAAGAGATCGACGGCGCGGGAACGTCCCCACCGTCCCCTCCCGCCGGCTACTTGACCCGGACGAACACCGTGCCGTGACGCGGAACGACCGTCGTGAAGCTGTCGGCGAACGCCCCCAAGTCGCGCTGACGCCACAGATCGCGCACGGCGTGACGCCCGGTGATGCCGAGATCGCGCCACGCGACGCTGACCGGCATGTCCATCTCGTCGCGATTGAACAAGCCGACGGCGAGCGAACCGTCGCTCAACGGCCGCGCCCACGCCTCGAGCTCATCGTGCTTCGACACGCGATCCGCCGCCTTGCCGAGTGGATCCTGGTGCACCGCGAGCACCTCGTCATTCGTCACCAGATTGAGCTCGAAGTCATCCATCTGCGTGAGATCGTTGCCGAGCAGCAGCGGCGCCGCGAGCAGCGTCCAGAGTGTGATGTGCACGTACTGCTCGTTCGGCGTGAGCCGTGAGTCGCGCAGCCGCGGTCCCCAACCAACCTTGCCGATGACGAGCATGTCGGGATCGTTCCAGTGCCCGGGCTGCGCGTACTTCGAGTGTCCGACCTGCTGAAAGCCAATACCGTTCATGCTTTCCCACGTGTCGGTAATGTCGCCCGTCGTACGCCACGAGTTGCCCGCGATGCCCGGCTCCGCGCCCCATTCCCACACATTGCCCCAACCATACTGGCACAACGAATAGATGATGTCGCGCGGCACCTGATCGAGCGCGGCGCGACCCACCTGATACGGCCGCTCGAGCACCGCGAGCTGTGTGTTGGTTTCGCCCGGCGCGAGGACGTCGCTGTAGCCGCACCAATCGTACTTCAGATAGTCGACACCCCAGTTCGCGAACGTTAGAAAATCCTGATGCTCGTGCTGCCAACTCGCTTCCAGGCGCTGGCAGGTGGTGGGACCGGGGCCGGAGTAAATGCCGAACTTGAGGCCCTTCGCGTGGATGTAGTCGCCGAGTGCCTTCATGTTCGGAAATTTCTTGTTCGTGAGAATGGTGCCGTCGTCCGCGCGCACCGGGCCTTCGTACAACGGATCGGTTTCGCGGCGGCTCCGCTCCCACCCGTCGTCGAGATTGACGTACGTCCAGCCGTGGTCGGCGAGGCCCGTCGAAACCATCGCGTCCGCGGCGACGCGCGCGAGGGAGTCACTCACCGCGCGGCCGAATGCATTCCAGCTGTTCCATCCCATCGCCGGCGTCAGCGCCAACTGTCCCTCGGCCACGAAGACAAAGTCCTTCGATGCCGAACCGCGCGCGTTTCGCGCCGTGAACGTTACCGGGTATCGGCCGCGCGTCGCGATCACACCGTGAATGATGCCGGTAGCCGCGTCGAGCGTGAGGCCCGTTGGCAGGCCGCGCGCGCCGAACGTCATCGGCCGTTCCCCGGTCACCGGCATTCGATAGATGACTTCATGCCCCGGCGAAACGCCAGTGAGCGACGGACCGTTGATGCGCGGCGCCGGACCAGATTTCGGCGTGAGGATTACCCGAGGCTCGACAGGAATGTCGATCGCTGTCGGCGCATTTCCCGAAACCGTAAAGCGCGCGTCGGCCCAGTCGGCGGAAATCGGGCGGCTCCCGTCGACGGGTTTCACCTGCAACACGAGCGTCTGGATGCCGTGCACGTCGACGTTCATCGCTTCGGGCGCGTCGCCACGGACGAGTGGCTTGCTCACCTGCAGCACGCGGCCGTCGCCGACGACGCGAAAGATGATCGGTGTCGGCGCCGGCGCGTTCGCGGGTGGATTGCCCGCTGATGCATTGTCATCCGCGCCGACCATCGCGGTGAATCGCTCGGCGCCGCCCGAGAGCCGGACGAAGATGACGCTCGTCGCGCGCGTGCCGACGCCGTCGGCGAATTCCCTGCCCCCTATGCGAATGGCCGCGCCATCGATCGACCTGTTCGCCTGCGCGACGTTCCGCGCGGCGGTGCCGCCACGGCCTCCGACGATTTGCACCTTCATCTTCGCGAGGTCGAGCGACGAGAGCGAAACATCCCCGACGTGCGTGCGATGACGGCCGGGTACGATTGCGAGCGAAAGCGCGACGAGCCGCGCGGAACGGCGGGCGACAAGCATGGTAAATCCAGTCGATGTAAGGACGCCGCGAATATAGTCCTACGTCGCCTGCGTCGCGACCAATCGGGCGCCGCCGCACGGACGCGCGGCGAACGCGCCGGCACCAGCATGTTCGCGACGAAGCGCAGCCGCCACGTCGCGTACGAATCCATCCGCGTCGCCGGCGCGAACGAGTGCAACCGCGCAACCGCCGAACCCCCCGCCCGTCATGCGCGCGCCGAGGCATGCCGCGTGTGCACGCGCGATCTCGACCGCGCGGTCCAGCGCCGGCCCTGACACTTCATACAGATCACGCAGCGACACGTGCGATGCATTCATCATCTCACCGGCACGCGCGACGTCGCCGCGCTCGATCGCGTTCGCGAACTCGAGCACGCGTGCATTCTCCGCGACGACGTGCCTCGCGCGGCGCATGTCGGTGGCCTCGAGCGATGTTGACGATCGCTCGAGCTGGTCGAGCGTGGCATCGCGCAACGCCCGGAGACCCAGCGCCGCCGCCGCGCGTTCGCAAGCGGCGCGTCGATCGGCGAACTCCGTCGACGCCAGCTTTCGCCGAACGCCCGTGTCAAGCACGACGATCGCTAGATCATCCGGGATTGCCACCGGACGCGCATTGAAAGAACGACAATCGATGAGCAGTGCCGAGCCTTCGTTCGCAAGCGCCGCAACCATCTGATCCATGACGCCGCAGGGAGTGCCGACGAACTCGTTCTCGACACGCTGCGCCGTGCGCGCCGCGTCAAGCGCGTTCCACTGCGTGTGCATCATCGCCGCGGCGGCACGCAGCACCGCCAGCTCCAGCGCCGCGGACGACGAGAGCCCAGCTCCCACCGGCACGTCGCTGTCGATGACGAGATCGCAACCATGCGAAAGGCCGCTCGCTTCGATCGCGCCGGCAACGTAGGCAAACCAGCTGGCGCGATCGACGGATCGTAGCTCGCGAATATCGGTGGAACACTCCTCGTCGAACGACCGCGACCACGCACGCAGGACGTTGTCGTCCCGGCGGCGGAAGGCGACGCGCACTCCGAGGTGGATCGCCATCGGCAGCACAAAACCCTCGTTGTAATCGGTGTGCTCGCCGATGAGGTTCACGCGCCCGGGCGCGAACGCCAGCTCACACGTCCCGCCATATCGCTGCTCGAATTCGTCCCGCGGAGTCATGACGAGGGCGAAACGTGCTGCTCGCGCAACCGCACGGCCGCGACTTCCGGTGTAAGGTCGCGCTGGGGTTCGGCCGCCAGCTCGTACCCGACGAGGAACTTGCGCACCGTCGCCGAACGAAGCAGCGGTGGAAAGATCTCGATGTGTAGCCGCCATGAGTCGTCGCGCGCCGCCGTCGGCGCCTGAAACCAGCACATCGAGTACGGCGTATCCGTCGCGAAGACGCTGTCGTAGCGGCTCGAGATCTGTCCGAGGGCGAGTGCGAGCGAATCGCGCTCATCGCCATCACACTCGGCGAGTGTGCCGACGCGGCGCGACGGAATGAGCATTGTCTGATACGGCCACACCGCCCAGAACGGCACGACGACGCTCCACCGCTCGTCGCTCCAGATCACTCGCCGGCCGTCCGCCAGTTCGGCACGGACGTAGTCACCGAGCAGGTCGGCGTCGTGCGAGTCGCGATACGCGCGCTGGGTGTTGCGCTTTCGAGCGGGCAGCGTAGGCACATGTTCCGTCGCCCAGATCTGCGCGTGGGGATGCGGATTGCTGCAGCCCATCGCCAAGCCCTTGTTCTCGAACACCTGGACGTACGCGACGTCGGCGCGCGCGGCGAGGGATTGCGACTCGTCGGCCAATGTGTCGATGACGGCGCGAACGTCCGGCGCCGGCATCCGCGCGAGCGTCACATCGTGGCGAGGTGAGTAGCACACCACGCGGCAAACGCCACGTTCCGGCGCCGATCGAAACAGATCGCCCTCGGCCGCCTTGGCCGCGGACGTCGGCTCGAGCGCCGGAAAATCATTGTCGAACGCGAACGTCGCATCGTAGCGCGGGTTGGTGCGGCCCGATGCACGACGGTTGCCGGGACACAGATAGCACGAAGCATCGTAGTGTCGCGTCTCGACCGGCTGTTCCGGCTCGACCTGCCCTTGCCACGGCCGTGCGAGGCGCTGTGGTGAGACGAGCACCCACTCGTCGAGCAAGGGGTTGTACCGGCGATGCGTGGACGCGAGCTCCGAGGCCATGGGTAACGGTACACCTCGCGGGAACGCGTCGCCACCTGACAAGTCGCCAGGGGCGCCGGGGACGCTCTTAGAGATCCCTAAACTTGCGGTACCGGCCGGTCGCGCGTCCGATCGCACGCAATACCGGAAACACGATGGCGCGCACCGGGCGCGGAATGGCCGCCAATTCGTTCTCCTCGGCGAAGTGGTGGAGCAAGAACGCCAGGTCGAAGAGACCCGGGCGCCTTCCACCGTGCTCGGCGAACGAGCGATAGAGGGCCGCGATGAATGCCTCGAAGCGCATCGGGGGCGAAATCCGGCCCGTGCACCGCATCAGGGTATCCCCCGCGTTCCAGAATCGGTGCGCGACGCCCGCTGGGAACACCACTGTCATACCGGGCTCCGCGGTCCGCACCGGGCCGCCGTCGATGACGTAGGCGAGCGTGCCTTCGACTACCGTCAGCTCCTCGACCTGGTGCGGGTGCCGGTGCATCGCCGGTCCGCGGCCGGGAACAACCTCGCTCTCGGCGTGCATCCACTCGCGGTCGCCGTCGCGAGTCACGCCGAGAATCGTGATGCGCTCGCCTCCGCCGTCGTAGGTGCGTGGCGGGTCGGCCGCTCCGAGCCCTGGCAAGACGTGGTGCATCAGCGCGACTCCGTGGACTTGACGCGTGTAAAGTTTACACGTGTAAAGTACGCTGCGCCGCGTCGGGCGTCAATGTAGATTGCCCGGCATGCCCCGCCGCTCGACCACCGACACCCATCAACGTCTACTCGACGCCGGCCGCGCGCTCGCCGAGCGGGTCGGCGCCGCCGAGCTCACACTCGAGGCCGTGGCGCGCGAAGCGCGCGTCTCCCGGCAAACGGTCTATCTGCACTTCAAGTCACGCGCGCGCTTCTTCTTCGCGCTCGCCGACGCGACCGGCGCCGACGCGGTCTTCGGCGCCGCGGAGGCGCTCGTCCGTGACGCGCCAACGGCCGACGCGGCGCTGCGCCGCCTGATCGAGCTCCGCGCCGCGCGGTCCGCCGTCTCGTACAAGCTCACGGCCGCGTTTCACGCCGTGGCCCACGCCGATCCCGAGATGGCGGGACTTTGGGACAAGCGCCAGGTGCGCCGCCTCCACGTCTTTCGCGCGCTCGCGCGGCGGTTCCACGCGGAGCGCCGGTTGCGTCGCGGCATGTCGGTGGACGATGCCGCCGCCCTGATGTGGGCGAGCCTGTCATTCGAGAACTGGTACTATCTCGTGCACGCGAACAAGTGGCCGGCCCGCCGGTTCGTCGCGCGCACGCACCAGATGCTGGTGCGCGCGCTTACCGCGTAACGTGCGCGAACCCGCTCACGACCACGTCAGGCTTCCATCAGCGATCGGCAATGTGCGCACGCGAACACCCGTCGCGGCGAAGATCGCGTTGCAGACCGCCGGTGCCGCGGCCGGAAGTCCAGGCTCGCCCAATCCGGTCGGCGACGCATCGGACTTGATGAATTCGACGTCGACGATCGGCGGCGCGTGTTTCATCCTCAACATGCGATAGTCGTTGAAATTCGTCTGCGCGACGCCGCCATGCTCGATGGTGATCTTCTGAAACCACGCCGCGCTGATGCCGTCGAGCATTGCGCCCTGCACCTGACTCTCCGCTGCGCTCAGGTTGATGATGGTGCCGGCATCGACGACGGAAGTCAGTTTCTTGATCGCGAGCTCGCCCTGGCGGCTCACCGCCACGTCGGCGACGATCGCGACGTAAGCGCCCATCGTATGCGTGATCGCGAAACCCTGGCCCTCACCCCGCGGACGCGACTTGCCCCAACCCGCCTTCTCGGTGGCGCGCTTCAGGACTGCGGTCATCTTCGCCGCGTCGAACCCACGACTTCCGGCGGGCGGAGCCGCGGCGAGCAGATCGAGCGTGAACGCGAGCGGATCGCGGCCGGCGGCGTGCGCAAGCTCGTCGACGAACGACTGCGTCGCCCATGTGTTGCCGTTGTCACCAGGCGCGCGCCAATAGCCCGTCGGAATGCCCGCGGGCAGTTTGCTCGACTTCACCTCCGAACCCGGAATCGCGATGAACGGAAAGCCGCCGGCGCTCATGTCGCCGGGACCGCCCTGCATCTTCACGAACGCATCGTGCAGCGCGACGACCTTCCCCGCTCCATCGAGGCCCGCGGTGAAATAGTGCCAGCCGTTCGAGCGATAATTGTCGTGCGCAAAGTCGTGCTCGCGCTTCCACATCAGCTTCACCGGCGTGCCCTCGAGCTTCTTCGCGATCGCGGCCGCCTCGAGAGAAAACTCATTGCTCCCGCGGCGCCCAAACCCGCCGCCGAGTCGCGTGATGTGGACGATGACATTGCTCGGCGAAAGGCCAAGTCCCCGTGCGACGAGCCCTTGCCCGACCGAAGGAATCTGCGTCGGCGTCCACATCTCCATGACGCCGTTCTGGAAGACCGCGGTGCAGTTTTGTGGCTCGAGCGTGGCGTGCGCGAGGAACGGGTAGTGATATGTCGCCTCGACGACTTTCGCGCCGGCGGGAATCGGCGGCGCCGCGTTCGCCTTCGCGAGCTGCTCCGCCTGCTTCGCCATCTCCGCGCTGTTCTGACTCGCGACAGCGCCTTCGTTCCACTGCACTTGGAGCGCGTCGGTGGCGCTGAACGCGTTCCACGTCGAGTCGGCGATGATAGCGACCCCTGGCACCAGCCCCTCGATGCCTTCGAGCACGAAGGCATCCCGCACTCCGGGGCGTTTCTTCACGGTGTCGAGGTTGGCGCTCACCACAGTGCCGCCGAACACGCGGCACTTCGTGTACGTCGCGTAGAGCATGCCGGGGCGCTTGACGTCGATCCCGAACAGCGGTGCGCCTGTTACAATTTTCTGATTGTCGACGCCGGGAACGCGCGTCCCGATCAGCTTGAAGTTTTTGGAATCCTTGACGTTCGCGTTCGGTGGCGGAGTCAGCGTAGCCGCCTTTGCGGCCAGCTCTCCGTAGGTCGCGCGGCGGTTCGACGGCGCATGAATCACCACGCCGTTCTCCGTCGTCAACTCCTGCATCGGCACGCGCCACGTCTCGGTGGCCGCCATCAGGAGCATGGTGCGCGCGACGGCACCGGCACGGCGCATGGTGGAGTAGTTCGTGGGCGTCGACATGCTGCCGACCGACATCTGGCGCCCGTACGCTGGATTCAGGTCTCCCTGTACCACCGTGACCTGCTCCCACGGCACGTCGAGCTCCTCGGCCACGATCATCGGGAGCGACGTCTTGATGCCCTGGCCCATTTCCGAGTTGGGCGCGATGATCGAGACCGCGCCGCTTGATGAAATGCTCACGAAGGCGTTTGGCGCAAACGTCTCAGCCCCGCTGTGCACCGTTTCGGCGAAGGCGGCAGAATCACCGATGCCGAAATACGTCCCGACGAGCAAGCCACCACCCGCGAGCGCGCTGACCTTGAGAAATGCGCGGCGATCGACCGGAGCCGAGGACTCGACGGGGCGTTTCATGACCGGCCTCCCTGCGCGTGCGCGGTGCTCGTCGCGAGCTCGGCAGCTCGCTTGATGCCGGCGCGAATGCGCGTGTACGAGGCGCACCGACACAGGTTCCCGGTCATCATCGCATCGATGTCGGCGTCGCTGGGATGTGGCTTTTGCTTGAGCAACGCCGCCGCGGTCATGATCTGCCCCGCCTGGCAGTAGCCGCATTGCGGCACGTCGACTTCACACCACGCCTGCTGCAACGGATGCTTTCCGGCGGGATCGAGTCCCTCGATCGTGGTGATCTCGGCGCGCCCGACATCCGAGACGGGCGTCTGGCACGCGCGCGTCGGCCTGCCGTCGAGATGGATGGTACAGGCACCACACTCGCCGATCCCGCACCCGTACTTCGTGCCGACCAATCCTAACGAGTCGCGCAGCACCCACAGCATCGGAGTGTCTTCGGTGACGTCGACGGTGTGCGACTGGCCGTTGACGCGGAGCGTGTATTGACTCATGGGCGCGGGAGGTGGCGGGTAAGACGACGGAGGTGCCCAACCATTCTATACTATAGAGCGGTTGGGGACCGTGTCAAAAGCCGGCGCCGGCGCCGACGGTCAGGTACGATGCGAACGGTGCGCCGACGATCCCCGCCGGCGCACCGCGATCCGCTCGGACCTCGGACCTCAAGGAATTGGTACGAGGTCCAGTGTGAGTCCATGCGGCGCGATCTTCGCCGCCGCCGCGTTGATCGGAATGTACAGGTAGCCCTGCAGCTGGCTGAACGCGAGCTCGAAGTGTGCTCCGCCGGGGAGATTCACCGTCGCCGGAATCCCCGTCGGAATGCTGCGACCGCCGCCCCGGGCGAACTCCGCCGGCTGCGCGGCCGAGCGAGCCGAGGACGCGACGGGCGCCGTGGCATCGCTGCATGCGGTGAAACCGATCAGCACAACGGCCCCACAGAACGTCGATCGAATGAACGAGCGCATCCCTGCCTCCGAAGATGTAAGAGAATTGAAATGATGTGAGATGCTGCTGATTCAGCTCTTCGGCGGAAGCGTCGGCGCAACGGTGCACGAGATGATCGTCGAACCATTCACGACAGCGGATGTGCAGAGGCTTCCACCGCCGCCTCCGCCACCCCCACCGCCCCCGCCGCCACCACCACCGCCTCCTCCTCCACCGCCGCCACCGACCTGTCCTGTTGAATCTGTGCTCGGCGAACCCTTCGCGAACGCAGCCGATCCAGTCGGCTGTCGCCCAATGGGAGACGAGATGTCACTGCACCCGGCGACGAGCGCGCCGAGGAGCAGGAGTCCAGCGAGGGATTGCAGGCGAGAGTTCATTGGAAGCGGGATTTGAGGAAGGCGGCACCATCGCTTGCCGAGCCGGCAAGCACTTCCCGCGCCCGCGATACAGCGATGGTTGCCTTCGTCTAAGCGCATACCGCGATGATCGTTATGCGCGAGATGCGTAATTCGATCACCGAGAACGCCTGTCTCGTTTCGCGGCCAACGCGTATCGTTTCACGCCAGCGCGAGCGTGTTAACGTTTTCTTAACACGACAACGAGTAACTGCCCGCTATTCCGGCGTTCCTTCGCCGGCGGCATCGGGCTCGCCGTCCTCCGCTCGCATCGCCTTCTCGAAACCCCGAGCGATGCGAGCCAGCGTCGCGGGATCGTTGCGCTGGAATCCTTCGATCACTTCCGCGCTCAGCGGCTCACAGCCCAGGGCCTTCAGCAAGAGCCTCGACAGCGCGAGATGTCCGAACTCACGCTCGCCGAGAAACTCCGCCAGGCGGTCGTCCGCGCGAATCCAACCATCGGGACCGACCAACCCGTGCGATCGGACGTACTCTCTCAACTGCGCGATCAACTGCTGCCCGTTCCCGCGCGTGACCTTGAACAGCGCGCGACCACTCTCCGGCACATCGGCGTCTTGAAGCGCCAGCGCGAACTCGGCCCAGAACGCGTTCGGCTCGGCTTGCAGCGCCGCCATCGCTTGTTCGTAGGTCGGCGACTGCAGAGCGGGATGCGACGCGGGTACCGCGTCGGACGCACTGTCTTCGCCCCAAACCCGCTGCAACGTCGCCGCGGCCGGATCGCCCGCCAACTCGCCGCGCGCGACATAGCGGTAGCCGAGAAATGAGAGCGTCGGCGGCAACGCGAGTATCGCCTGCAGCGCGCGATGGCGATCGACTTCCAGAACAAATTGCGAATGGTCGGCGTGCAGCACCCGGCGTAGCTCGCGGATTTGACCGCGCACGCCGAACGCCGTGCACAACTGCTTCGCATCGCCGCCAGCAGGAGGCAGATTCTCGCCTTCGAAGTATCCCGGGTTCGAGTCGTATCGATCGAGCAACGTGCCCGACGCCGCCAACAGCAACGTCAAGGTGTCGTCGTCGTGATTGCAGGCGGCGAGTGCCGAGCAATGAAGCCGGTCGGACAGCGCAATCGTGAGTTGCTCCAAAGCGTGAATGTCCTGATCGTCGCACGCTTTGTCGAACACCACGACGTCCCCCGCATCGGACGCGACCCACGCATCGCGGCGGAGATGCGTGAGCGCGGCGACGGCGGCCGCGGTGTCGGCGGCGCGCAGCGTGATGTTTGCGTAGAAGTTTCCCATCCGATTCCTTTGGCCGCGCTCGTCGCGTATGAGATGGCCGCGCCGTCTCGATCAATCCCGCAGTCGCGCTACGGGTTCTTCGGCTTCTTCGGCGCTCGGCGCCGCGTGTGACGCAGATGCTGCGCTAACTCGGCTTGCTTCCCAGCGCGCAGATCCAGCCGTGCGTGCGCTCCTCGAGTACTTCGACGTCGCGATACCCGGCGCCCTCGAGCGCTCGAGCATGCTCGGCGCGCGTGAGATAGCGTGCGCCGAGCAGCGCCATTACCGGCCAGAATAGGAAGTCGAGGCGCTTGCCGCGGTACGCTTCGGCGAGAATCATCAGTCGCCCGCCCGGCTTGAGCACGCGCCGCACCTCCTCCAGGTCGTGTTGCAGGTCCGGCCAGTAGTAGTGCGTTTCCACGGCGGTGACGACGTCGAACATGTCCGCCGGAAACGGAAGGTTGGACACGGAGGCCGGCCGAATGTCGACGCTGCCCGTGGCGATTTGCTTCGCATTCGTCGCGCGCGCCGTCGCGATACTCGCCGGCGCGTAGTCGACGCCGAAGACTTTGCCATTCGCGGCCATCGACGCGAGCGTCTTGATGGTCTGTCCGCCGCCGCAGCCGATATCGAGGACGGTGGCTTCCGGGCCGATCGACAGATGGCTGAGACCCCAGGCCGTCAGGCGCACGTGGCTCGCGTTCATCGAGCGCGCGATCAATCGGCCGAGAATCCACGTCGGCCGGCGGCATTGGCGCGCAACGGCGATGGCGAGCGGAACGCCAACGAGCCATGCCGCGATCGTGGTTGCGGTGTCGTGGGTCATGCGGGAAGGTGCGAGTGCACGCGGCTGGTAAGATGTATCTACATCATTCGGCTGCTCAAGTATATTCGGCCGAGGTTTGCGCTTCAACGCTGGTCGATTCGCTTTGCGGCTTCGACGAGCGCCGTTCCCCAGCCATCGTACTCGCACTCGTACTTGTCCGCGAACAAGATGAACGTCGCGATGTTCGCCCGCGTCGTGATCCAATCGACCGACGCCTCGAGCGACCCGGTCACGAGCCACCGCGCGCTCACGCTGGACGGAGCCGCGGTCGCCAGCAGCTCGTTTCGGCGAAGCGCCGTCGCGAGCGCGGCGGCTGACGACTCGTCCCGCGCCACGAACGTCACGTCGATGACCCTCTTGGTTTGCAGATCCACGCCGAGGGCGCTGATCGCGGCGCGCTGCGTTTGATCGCGGGCTTCGAGGGCATGGAGGTGCTGTTTGAGCGCTTCGTCGGTTTTTCCCACGGTAGTCCTCTCGGATATGGAGCGCGACGGCGTTCCGCGGCTCGGGGCGCGGGGATGGCGCACCACGTATCTAAATCCGGCCGCCAAGGTTCGCCGGGCGAACCATGTTGGGTCATTGCGTGTCTATATCCACTGTGGCTATATCCACTGTCGCTATATCCGGCACTCCCGCTTGGTGAGGATACCGATGACTTCGACGCAGAACGGTGACGGGCGCTCGACCCCGACCCGGCTCCGACTCTACTCCGCGCTGCTCTATTGCTATCCCGCATCGTATCGCACGACCTATGGCGACGAGATGCGAGACGTGTTCGCGCAGCGCCTCGCGGCGGATCCCCCCCGCTGGGGATTGCCGGGTTACGCGCTCGCCTCGACGGCCGATGTGCTGCCCAACGCCGCTCGCGTACACATCGATCTGCTCCGAGCGGATCTCGGCTACGTCACGCGAGCATTCCGGCGTTCGCCCTGGACGTTGGCCGGTGTCATCGGCGTTTTGGCCATCGGCGTCGGGGCTGCCTCGGCGGTGTTCAATGTGCTCTACGGTGTCGCATTTCGGCCGCTGCCCTATTCCGCCGCGGATCGACTTGCCATGGTCTGGATGCGTCCACGCGATGTACCGACGGCTGCGCCGCGGCGCGGAGTCGCTCCACAACGAAAATCTCCGAGCCTCGAGCACGGGCTCCTCGTCGGGAACGCGGTGCTCGGTCTACGCCGCGACAGCCATGGTCTCTTCCGCGACCTTGCCGCGATCGAGTCGTGGCAGGGCAACCTCGCCGCACAGTTTGATTTGCCCTTCGCCGATCACGTCGAGCGCCTTCATGGTGCGTACGTCACCCCGAACTTTTTCGCGCTGCTCGACGTTCACCCGTATCTCGGGAACCTGTTCGCCGATCAGGGCAACGACGACGATGCGGCATCGATCGTTGTCAGCTATCGGGCATGGCGAGAGTACTTCGGCGCGGATCCGAGCATCGTTGGCCGGCCGCTGACGCTCACGGTCGGACGCTCCCCTCGCGCCACACGATCGTATCGCGTCGCCGGCGTGCTGCCTCCCGACTTTCGCTTCACGTATCCCGAGGAGACGCAAGCGTGGCTCGCGTTGCCGTGGACGGTGATGGCCGCGGCCAACCCGCGGTCGCTCGCGTCGGAACCGGTGTATCAACTCGTCGGCCGGCTCGTCGACGGCGTGACGATCGAGCAAGCCGACGTGCGCCTCCGCGCGCTCGATCCCATGGGTGCGCCTTCGGCTGCCGCGCCGCCGACCGCGCCGGTCCCTCGACAGCCATCGTTCGTCACTCTCTCGGCGAGCCCTATCCGGGATTGGGTGCTCGCTGACGCACGTCCCGAGCTCTACTTGCTCTCGGCGGTCGTATGTCTCTTGCTCGTCATCACCTCGGTGACCGCGGCGAGTATCATCGTCCTTCGCGGCATCGCACGGCGCGACGAGCTCGCCGTGCGCACCGCGCTCGGTGCCGATCGCGGCCGCCTTGCACGCCAGCTCGTCACGGAGGGCTTCGCGCTCTGTCTTGGCGCGGCCGGCATCGGGATCGTCGCCGCCGCGGTGCTCCTGCCGATGTTGCGACGCATACTTCCCGGCGGATTGCCACGCGGCGACGAGGTCTCACCCGCAGTCGGCGTGTTGCTCGTCACCGGCGGCGTCGCGATCGCGATGACGATGATCGCCGCGCTCGTGCCGCTGCGTTCCTTGACGCGGTTCGACATCCGTGCGTTGCTTTCCGCGAAGGAACACGCGAGCGATGGCGGCCGATGGCTCGGATGGCGACAGCGCATCCTTGCCGTACAAAGCGCGATTGCCACGGCGCTGCTGCTGGCTGCGGGTCTGCTTCTCGTCAGCTTCTGGCGCCTTGGCCACGTTCCGCTCGGCTTTTCATCGGATCACGTGGTGACGCTCGAAACGCGGCTGCTCGATCCAAAGTACCGCGATCCGACACGCATCGCGGCGTTTCTCACGGCGGCGGTAAACGGCGTGCGCGCCGTCCCCGGCATTCGTGACGTTGGCGTGACGTCGGCCGTTCCATTTCGCGGCACCGACTTCACGTCGAGAGTTGGACGCGCGGATGGCGGCAGAGAGCTGCCAGCGGCCCTCCGCATGGTCGATTCCGCCTACTTCGACGTCATGAACGTGTCACTTGTGCGGGGGCGCTGGTTCAACAGCGCCGACAACGCGAACGGCCCAAACGTCGCGATCATTTCCGAGTCGCTGGCGCGGAACCTCTTCGGCGCGAACGACCCGATCGGTCAAGCGATCGATTCCGAAGTGCCGAAACGAATCGTCGGCATCGTGCGTGACGTGCGGTACGCCGGATTCGATGAAGCGGCGCGACCGGCGGTGTACATCTCCGTGGCGCAGCATCCCGAAAACCTCATTTGCATTGTCGCGCGCACTGCGCTTCCGTTGGACGCTGTCGCGCCGGCCTTACGTCGCGCGATCCACGCCGCGGATCCCGCCGTGCCGGCGATGAACGTCACGACGGTCGATCGGATTCTCGACGAATCGATTGCCGATCGGCGCTTCTACACGTTCGCGGCGATCGCGTTTTCGAGCATCGCGCTCGTCATCACGCTCGCCGGTCTTTCGGCGATCGTTGCCCGGACGGTCATCGATCGGCGCCGCGAGTTGGCGATTCGTGTGGCCATGGGAGCCGAGGTGGCGCACTTGCGATCGGTGGTCGCGCGCGACGGTGTGGCTCCGGTGATCGTCGGTACCGCGTGTGGTCTCGCGCTCACGGCGCTCGTCGTTCGACAACTCGCTGGTCTGTTATTCGACACGCGGCCGCTCGATCCGGGCGTGTGGATCGCCGTGCCGGTGTCGATCGTTTTGATTGGCGTTGTCGCTGCCGCGCTCGCCGGACGAGGTTTGCTGCGCATGGCGCCCATGGACATTCTTCGCGGTGACTGAGCGCGCTCGCGTCAAGCCCGCATTCCACGTTGGTAGTTCCCGGGCGTCGTGCCTACATACCGCTTGAAATGCCCGGTGAGATGGCTTTGATCCACGAACCCGGTCAGCGCCGCCACGACGGACGGCGCTTCACCTGACGCGAGCAGCACCCGCGCGCGTTCGACACGAACCTGAAGCAGGTACTGGTGCGGCGAGACGCCCGTCGATCGCGTGAAAGTGCGAATCAGGTGAAACGATGTGATGCCTGCCTGCGCCGCCAGCGCGTCCAGCGAGGTCTTGCTCGAATCGGCGAAGCAGGACTGCATGACCTGCTTGGCGGTGCGCACGGCCATCGGATCGTCATGCATCGCCGCGCTCGATCTCCGTCCGCCGTGATGACGCACGACGGCCGCGATGGCAAGTGTCAGTGCTTCCTGGGAGGTGATGCCGGCAAGCACCGCGCTCGATGGTCGCTGCTCCCGAGTCGTTCCGAGCGGAGGCAGCAATCGCCGCTCGAGCGTGAGGAGCGCTCGCTCGACGAGAGTGTCCTGTAATACTGGAACTAGAAACTCCAGCCGTCCGGGAGCGACTCCCTCGCTCTCCGCGCATTGCTCGAACAGCGACACCGGCACGTGCGCCGCGAAATACGAGAGCACGTCCGAGTGTGGCCCAATGCCGCCGGTGTGGACCTCGCCGGGCGGAATGACGACGATGTCGCCGCGCCGGCGCACGTGGCTCACGCCGCGACACCAGATCGACCCGACACCGCGCAGCCCAACCCCCAACGTGTACGTGTCGTGCGAATGCCGAGGGAAGGTCATTACGCGGTACAGCGTGCGGAGCACTTCGACGCGCTCGCCGGCGACGTCGAACGCTGCGACATCGGCTCGATCGACATCCCGACGGCTGGATGAGCCCGGCATGCGTGGCCTGCGATGAGGCGGATGACGTCAAGAATCTCCAAGACGCCGCATCGGTTCCGGACTTGGTTGCATCGGCGGGGGCATCCACAGGGAGACGAAATGCGTCGGCGAAACAGGCTGGTGTTCTGGAGCGGTGTTGTCGCGGCGACGGCGATCGTCGCGATCGGCGCGACGCATGTCGTCTCGGCGTTTGCGCGGCCGGCGACGACCGTCTCGGTTGCGCGCCCGATGGCCCCATGGGACGTCACCGTCGCCCATGCCGCGCAACAGATGATGAACGACGGGCGAAACACCTTTCGCTACGCGACGTTCGGCGACGAAGCGTTCTGGAGTGACGGCCTTGGTCTGGACAAGGCGATCGAGGGCGCCGCGCACGGCGGCGTGGGGGCCGGCGTCAGTCCGAAGACGGCGCTCTCACTTGGCCTCAAGGTCGACATGGATGCTCTGCCCTCCGCGGTCGTCGATGCGATCAAGGCCGGCAAGGTCGACCTGAACGATCCGGCGACGACGTTGACGCTCATCAAGCTCAAGGCGGTGCTCGGTGTGGTCGGTACGTTCGACGGCGATCGCATGACGAAAGTCGGACTCACGTGCGCTGTGTGTCACTCCACGGTCGACGATGCGTTCGCGCCCGGCATCGGCCATCGGCTGGACGGCTTCGGGAATCGCGATCTCAATCCGGGAGCGATCATCGCCGCGACGCCGAACGTCTCGATCGTCGCCAACCTGCTCAAGGTCGACGTCGCGACCGCGAAAAAAGTGCTCGGCTCGTGGGGCCCGGGTCGCTTCGACGCGGAGCTCGACAAGGACGGCAAGGCAATGCGGCCGGACGGCATGCAGGCCGGCACCATCATTCCGAACGCATTTGGGCTCGCCGGCGTGAACAACCATACATGGACCGGCGGCTGGGGCGACGTCACCTACTGGAATGCCTACGTCGCGAATACAGAGATGCACGGCAAAGGCACGTTCTACGATCGGCGATTGGCCGATGCGAAGAAATATCCCGTGAGCGCGCGAACCGGCGCGTGGAAGATGCGGAATTCGCCCGATGAGGTGACCCCGCTGCTCGGCGCGCTGCAGGTATATCAGCTGTCGATTCCCGCACCCCCGCCGCCCGCGGGCTCGTTCGACGCCGCCGCCGCGAGCCGCGGTGAAGGTGTGTTCAACGGCAAAGGCACGTGCGCGACCTGCCACGTGCCCCCGCTGTTCACCGAGCCTGGGTGGAACACGCATACCGCGCAGGAAATGGGAATCGACGATTTCCAATCGTCCCGGTCCCCGGATCATTCGTATCGCACGGCACCGCTGAAAGGCTTGTGGACGTATGACAAGTCGAATGGGCATGGCGCCGCGGGCCCGGGATACTATCACGATGGGCGTTTCAAGGACCTCATGGCCGTCGTCGAGCATTACGACACGCACTTCAAGCTCGGCCTTACCGCGGCCGAGAAGCGTGATCTCATCGAATATTTGAAGTCGTTGTAGCAGGGCACCTCGGGTTTAGTCGCGTTTATTCGAGTTTACTCGAGACGCATCGCCAACACCGGATCCGTGCGCAGCGCACGCCGCGCCGGAAGGACGCATGCGCCCAGCGCCGCGAGCAGCATCACCAGCGCCGCGGCGGCAAACGCCGGCCCATCGGTCGGCGTTACGCCGTAGAGAAATCCCGAGAGCGCTCGAGTCGCCAGGGCCGCGCCAATCAGTCCAACGATGACGCCCCCTGCGACCGCCGTGACAATTCGCGACGTCACGAGTTGCACGACCTGGCCGCCTCCCGCCCCAAGTGCGATTCGAATGCCGATCTCGCGCCGCTGCCGCGCCACGATGTACGCCACCAATCCGTATACACCCACAGCCGCGATCAGCAGACCCAGGAGCGAATAGGCGCCGAGCAACGTTGCGCCGAAACGCTGTGGTTGAAGCGCCGCGTTGACCTGGTCGGCCACGAGCCGGGCCTGGCGAATCGGCGGGTGGGGCGCGACTTCCGCCAGCACGCGCCGCAAGTCCGCCAACGCGGCCGCGGGGTTCGTGCTCCGGACGATGAACTGCACGTCGTCGCTGAAATCGGGTATCATGGGCGTGAATACCATCGGGACCTGCCGGTCCTGGACCGACGCGTACTTCGTATCGCGCACCACGCCGACGACGGTGAAGCGCATCATCCCCGCATGAACGATCTGGCGCCCCACCGGATGCCCGTCGGGGAAGAACGCCTTTGCCGCCGCTTGATTGATGATGGCCGTGCTCAATGCCCGCGCCGTATCGCTCGCGATGAATGCCCGGCCGTCGACGATCGGCACATGCAGCACGTCGAAGTAGTTCGGGCTGATGTAGACCCAGCCCGCGTTCACCTGATCCTCGGTCCCCGGAGCTTGAGCGGCGGCTTTCTCGCCGGCGACGAAGGGCAGCACGTCGACCTTCGCCAACGGCACCTGGGTGCCCAGCGCGACCCCCGTCACTCCATGAATGGCGGCCGCCCGCGCCGTCGCGTCGCGATAATAGTTCGCTAATTCTACTCCTTTGTATCCGCCCAACGCGGGATTGATGCGCGCCGCGGCGAGCGGGGCGGGATCGAAGCCGAGATCGCTCCGCAGGCCGGCCTGCATCGTTCGCACGAAGAGACCGGCACCCACGAGGAGCACGATCGAGAGCGCGACCTCGCCGGCGAGGAGCAGCGCGCGCGTATCGAGTCCGGAGCTCGCCTGTGTTTTGCGCAGCGTGGCGATCAAGCTCGCGCGCGAGGTCTGGAGCGCGGGCCCCAATCCAAAGATCAGCGCGGTGACCGCGCCCAGCGCGATCGTGCCGCCGAGCACTCGCGCGTTCAATGCGAACGGGATGTCGGCCAATCGAACGCCGCCGGGCAACGTGAACGTCGCCAGGAGGTGCACGCCCGCTCGGCTCACGATCACTCCGCCGAGCGCGCCCGCAATGCCCAGGAGCAGGCTTTCGACGGCAAGCTGCTGCGCGATACGTCCCCGCGACGCGCCGAGCGATGCTCGCACACTCAGCTCCAGGCTGCGTTCGCCGCCCCGCACGAGAAACAAGTTCGCGACGTTGAAGCACGCGATCAGCAGCGTGAGCACGACGACGATGCTCAGAATCCACATGAATCGAACGAGTGTCGCTCGATCGTTGAATGCCGCGGCGTCGTTCACCGGCGTCAAGCGCACGGGATCGCGCACTTCGCGTCCCGCATAGCCCATCGACATCGCGGACTTCCTGGGCGTGAGCGCCTTTTGCTGCGCGAAGACCGCGTTCAGCTCGGCGGCCGCCGCCCCGGACGCGTGTTCATCGCGCAGACGACCGACGAGTCGCCAATAATGGAAGTTGGGCAGCGTAAACAGCCGGGCGCGATGATCCGCGGAAAGAAATCCACCCAATCCGAGATCGGCGAGCATGGTCGCGGGTACCCAGAGCTGCGGCGCCTCGTTCAGCAACGTGCCGCGAAATCCACGCGGCGCGACTCCGATGATCGTGAACGGGTTGTTGCCGATCTTGATGGTGGATCCGACGACGCTCCGATTGCGATCGAAGGCGCGCGTCCACAACGCGTCGCTCAGCACGACGACCGGATGCGCGCCGGGGACATCATCGTCGCTCGGAGCGATCAGACGGCCCACCTGCGCGTGGAGTCCCAGCACCGAGAAGTAGTTTCCCGAGGCGGCCGCGGTCTGCATCTGCTCGGATGCGCCCGCCGTCGTGGCGACGACGGCATCCTGCGTGGCGAACGCCGCGATTCCCGTGAACGAACGAGCGCGCTCCGCCAACGCGCGATAGTTCGGATACGACAGCGGTGCCCGCGTGACCTGATCGGTGATCGCTTCCGCGATCGAAACCAGTTGCGCCGGATGGTCGACGGGCAGCGGGTGCAGCAGGACGGCGTCGACGATCGAGAACACGGCGCTGTTCGCGCCAATGCCGAGTGCGAGCGTCGCGACGACGACGATCGTGAATGCCGGCGCGCGCAACAGGCTCCGCACGGCGTAGCGCACGTCACGTGTCAGCGAGTCGATGAACTCTGTTCCGCGCGTATCGCGCGCATAATCCTTGTGATATTCGAGGCCGCCGAAATCGCGCACCGCCGCCGCGCGCGCCGCCCGCGATGGTTCGCCGCGCGTGATGCGAATGGCCGTCTCGCGCTCGATGTGATAGCGCATCTCGTCGTCCAGGTCGCGCTCCGCGCGCCGGCGGTGGAACACGTCACGGAGGCGGAGACGGATGACGTACCACATTCGCTCGATGCCCATTCTACACCTCCTGCAGGTGAAGCACGGCCGTGATCGCGCTCGAGAGACGCACCCAATCGGTGGTTTGCGCCTTGAGGAACTGGCGTCCCGGCCGCGTCAACGTGTAAAACTTGGCGCGCCGATTGTTGTCGGTGGTGCGCCATTCGGCGGTCACCAATCCGATGTGCTCCAGCTTGTGAAGCGCCGGGTACAGTGAGCCGTGGCTCACAACGAGCGCCTCGGCGGAGACCTGGCGAAGGCGTTCGCTGATCGCCCAGCCGTTCATCGGCTCGAGCGCGAGCATCTTCAGGACGAGGATGTCCAGTGTGCCCTGAACGAGATCAGTCGGTTTGCTCATGGTCTCATGTCGGTAACCGACATGAGTGTAGGATCAAACGGCCGCCCGCGCAAGAGTCAGGATTCCGACACTTCCGGTTCGCCCCCAAGGCCCACATCGTAAGTCCGCGCGTGCCTGATCCCCGCTTCGCGACCAACAACAAAGCGCCACCTTCCGTAGGTACGGACACCATGACCGATCCAACCGTATTCTGGCCGGCGCTTCTGGGACTCGCTGTTCTCGTCGCGGGATTGATCACCTACCGCCGCGACGCACACGGCCTCGCCGCCTTCGGCCCCGTTCTTGTCGCCGCATCCCTCGCGGCGTTCGCGGGCGAGCACTTCACGATCGCGCCGGCCCTCGCCGGCCTCGTTCCGAAATGGCTGCCGGGCCGGTTGTTCATCGCCTACTTCGTCGGCGTGGCGCATCTCGCCGCCGCATTGAGCTTCGTCGCTCGTCGATACGTCCGCTGGTCGTCGCTCTGCCTCGCGGTCATGTTCGCGTTGTTCGTGCTCCTGATGGATTTGCCGGGCGCGATCACACATCCCACGACGCGACTGTTTTGGAGCCTCGCTGCCCGCGAGACCACGTACGCGATCGGAGCCTTGGCGCTCTTTGCCACCGTGATCCGCACCGACCACCCGCAACCGGCGCTGACCCTGGCTCGAATCGCGCGGATCTGGACCGCGTTCGTCCTTGTCTTTTACGGTCTCGAAAACCTGCTCTATCCGCAGTTCTCGCCCGGTGTGCCGGACGTCACGCCGACCGCGGCGTGGATTCCCTTCCCTCGCCTGTTCGCCTACGCCACGGGTCTGCTTCTCGTCGCGTTTGGAATCGCGATGCTCGCCCAGAAACATGCGGCGTCGAGCGCCGCGCGATCCGGCCTGTTGATGACGCTGCTCACTGTCGCGCTCTATGTGCCACAGTTCTTCCTCGCGCACGACGCGTCGCAACAGCTCAACGCGCTCAATTTCATTTTCGACACGCTGCTCTTTGCCGGGATGATGCTGGTGATCAGCCATGCGGTCGCGGAACCGGCATCAGCGCAATCACACAGCTAGTCGCGCAGCGCGATGGTCGGATCGACTCGCGCGGCACGCCACGACGGGATCAACGCCGCCGTCAACGCGATCGCCAGCAACGCGAGCGAAACGCCGACGAACGTCGCTGGATCGCCCGCGGTCACGCGATACAACATCACCGTGAGTAATCGCGCGAAGAGCGCGCCGCCGATCACGCCGAACACGATGCCGACCATCGTGAGCTTCACCGCGCCGGCGCCGATCTGCGAAAGAATGTCGAACGGACGCGCGCCCAGCGCGATGCGCACGCCGATCTCCCGCGTCCGCTGCGCCACGCCATAGGCGATGAGACCGTACAAGCCGACGGCGGCGATCGTCATCGTCACGATCGCCAGGACGGCGAGCATGCCGGCCATCATCGAGAACGCCGACACGTGACGCGCCTGCATCTCGACCATCGTCATGATGTCGCCGACGGCGACGCTCCGATCGGTGCGCGCGACGACGCTTCGCACGGCGTCGCGCATCGCTGACGGATCGCCGTCCGTCCACACCGCGGCCGCCGCGTACGAGCTTGGCGACTGATAGATCGACCGATAGACGGTATTGCGCAGCGGCTCGTCGAGCCCGCCGTGATACACGTTCGCGGCGACCCCCACGACCGTCCACGGAATCTTGTCGATGATGACGACGCGACCGATGGCGCTGGCGTGCGGCCATAGGGCGTTGGCCATGAAGCGGTTGACGACGACCACGCGCTGCGCCGCGGGCGACGCTTCGTCTTGCGCGCCGATCATTCGCCCTTCTTCGATGCGCATGCCCGCCGCGGTCGCGTAGCCAGGCGTGACATGTTGATCATTCGCGGACAATCCGCGCCCGTTCGGCTCCGGCGGCCGCCCGGGAACGCGGAAGCCCACGCCATAGAAGTTGTTGCTCAATGGCGTCGTCGTCGTGATGCCTCCGGCGCGAACACCGGGCTCTCGTCGAAAATTCGCGTCGAGCCGGCGATAGAAATCGATCTGAGCGGAATCGGACATCTGCGGCGGCAGCGTCAGATGCATCACCAATGCGTGGTCGAGCCGCACGCCCGCATCGCCGCGAACCATATTGCGCACACTCCGTGTCAGCAGCGTCGCGGCGGTGAGCAGCACGAGCGCGATGCTCACCTCGAGCACGATGAGCGTCGCGCGGACGCGCGTGTTGCGCACGCCGCCGGTGCTCGCGCGTCCGCCCTCGGACAGGACGCGAGCCAGGTCCACCCGCGTCGCGCGCCGCACCGGCAGCGCGGCGAACGCCATCATCGACAGCACGGCGGCCGCGAACGCGAATGCCAACGTGTGTCCGTCGAGACCCAGGCGCGCCCAGCCAGGAATGAACTGCGCGAAATTCGCGGGGATCGCGTCCCGTATCGCGTGGACGCCCCAGCCGGCGAGCGCAGCGCCCGCCGCGCCGGCGACGAGCGACAGCAACAGCGATTCCGTCAAGAGATGGCGCGCGAGACGCCAGCGGCGCACGCCGAGCGCGGTCCGCAGCGCCAACTCGTGGCGGCGCGTCGCGAGACGCGAGAGCGCGAGGTTCGCCGCGCTCATGCACGCCGCGAGAAACACGAGCAGCGCGGCGATGCCGGAGATCTGCACGAGAATCGAGACGTCGTCGGTATGATAGGTGGCGATCGGACGCGCGCGCAGCACCCAGCCGCTGTCCGTCCTTGGCGATTCGCGCGCCAGCTGCTGGCCGACCGTGTTCACTTCGGCGACCGCCGTGGCGAACGTCGCGCCCGGTGCGATGCGCGCGAACACGGCATACTGCCGCGCGCCGTAATTCGAGCGGTCGCCCGCGCCGAGTACAAACGGCGTATACGCATCGGCCGCCGTCGGGAAGACGACGTCCTTGGCGAGGACGCCCGTCACCGTGAACGGCCGCTCTCCCAGCGTGATCGTCGAATCGATGACGCCGCGGCTGCCGCCAAAGCGCCGTTGCCAGAAGTCATACGAGAGGACGACAAACTTCGGCGCGTCCGGCTGCCCGGCGTCCTTGGAGAATCCGCGCCCCGCGGCGAACGGGGCGTCGATCGCCTCGAACGTGTTGGGAGAGACGGCGTATCCCGACAAGGGCTCGCTGCCATTCGCCGTGCGGAGCGCGAGGCGCGAATTGGCCGCGCCGATCGCGATGATCGACGGCGCGCGAGTCCGAAGCGCGGCAAGCGCCGCCGGCGACACTTCCGTGCACTCGGTGGGGCACGACGCCGTGCTATGCGTAATCGAGAGCAAGCGATCCGACGGCAACCGCGGAAACGGATTGTGGATCGCGCGCGAAAGACTGTACACCGACGACGCCGCGCCGATACCCATGGCGAGCGTGATCACCACGGCCGCCGCGTACAGCGGACTGTGGGCAATCGCACGGACGCCGTGGCGGAGATCCTGCGCGAGCTGCTCCAGCCACGTCCATCGCCATACGTCGCGCACTGCCTCGCTCACATTGGTCATGTTGCCGAATCTCCGTTGGGCGAGAAAACGTGCATCGGGAGCAGCACCGGATGACACGAACGACTCCGCGTCGAGCTCGAGATGGTCGCGCAGCTCGCGCGCGATCTCGTCGTCGCTCGGTGCGCCGCGTTTGCGAAGGCGCGCGATGGCGCGACGCAGCATGGTTCAACCCTCCGGCAACGGATTCATGACGCTGCCGATGGCGCGCACGAGGTCGTCCCACTTCGACTGCTGCCTGCTCAGCTGCCGCCGCCCCGCGGCGGTGAGACGATAGCATTTGAGCTCGCGATTCTTGTCGGGGACCTTTTCCCACCGGGACGCAATGAATCCGTCACGCTGCAGACGGTGGAGCGCGGGGTACAGCGACCCGTGCTCGACGACGAGCGCGTCGCTCGTCGTCTGGCGAATGGAGGTCGCGATCCCGTGCCCGTGGGCGGGGCCGAAGAGGAGCGTCTTGAGAATGAGCATGTCGAGCGTGCCCTGGAGCAGCTCGAGCTTGTCGGTGGCGCGTGGCGGCATGTCGGGCGTCAATACGGTAGTAGAGTGTCTACCACGGATGGTAGACACTCTACCAACGGACGGGTGGGGCCGCAAGTTTCAAGGCGGTCCGGCCCCCCCTCCCCGTGCCGGAGGCCGGGGTTGGACCCGCCGCGCTTGACAGAGATCACGACCAGCCGTTACTCTCCCCCCAGTATTTCAGAGGAACTACTTGGGGTTACGATGGCCGATCAATCGCCCGTCCTCCGCGGCTTGCTCGACACGCTCGTGCTGCGCGCACTGCGCCTCGAGCCGATGCACGGCTTCGAGATCACCACCTGGCTCGAAAGCCAATCCCACGGCGCGTTCGAGTTCGAGGACGGCGCCCTGTATCACGCCCTCGTGCGCCTCGAGCGCCGCGAGCTCATCGCGGCCGAGTGGCGCGTCACCGAGAACAATCGGCGCGCCCGCTACTATCGGCTCACGCCAGAGGGCCGACGCGAGCTCAAGGCACAGTCGGCCGCACTGCTCCGCTACGCACACGCGCTCAGCGACATGCTGGGCAACCCCGCATGACTGCGCGGCCGCCGGGTGCGCGACGGCTCTTTCGCCTCCCGTGGCGCCGCCCGGCCGGGGCCGCCGCGGAGATGGACGAAGAAATCGAATTCCACATCGCCGAACGCGTTGACCAGTTGACGCGGCTCGGATGGACACGCGACGCCGCGCGCGACGAGGCGCGCCGGCGATTCGGATCGTTCGACGAGACGATGGCCGAGCTCCACAACGCCGCGCGCAAGCGCGAGGAGAGATTGGGCATGTTGGAGACGTTGCGCGAAGTTGGTCAGGACCTGCGATATGGAACGCGCCTGCTGCGCCGATACCCCGGCTTCGCCCTCACCGCGATCATCACACTCGCCGTCGGCATTGGCGCCGCGAGCGCGATGTTCGCCGTGGTGCAACACAGCTTGCTCGCGCCACTCGCGTTCGCGCATCCGGATCGCCTCGTCTTCATGGGCGAGGAATACCGCGCGAACCAGCCCATGCTCGTCTCGTACCCCAACTTCGACGACTGGCGCGCCCGAGCGCACAGTTTCGATGCCATGGAGGCATTGACGTTCGCCGACGGCGCACCCGTCCTCGGAGCCGACGAGCCGGTAATCGCCCGCGTCCAGAACGTGTCGCGCGGATTTTTCCAGATGCTCGGCGTCCAGCCCATCGTCGGCCGCTGGATTGCGCCGAGCGAGAATCGCCCCGGTGCGGATGCGACGATCGTCGTCGGCGAGGCCTTCTGGCGTCAGCATCTCGGCGCGACGACGGATCTCTCACGCGTGAAACTCACGCTGTGGGGACGGCCGCGGACGATCGTCGGCGTCATGCCGAGCACGTTCCGCATTCTCGGCAGCGCGGACATCTGGTTCCCGCTCGAAATCGATCCCGTGCGCATTCGAGGCGCGGGCAACTACTGGGTGATCGGCCGGCTCAGACCAGGTGTGACGCTGGCCGCCGCACGTCGCGAGATGAATGGGATCGCAGCGGAGCTCAAGCGCACCTACGGTGACGCGAGCATTTCTGCCGCCGTGGTGACCGTTCCGCTGATCGATCGTGTCGTCGCGAACACACGCCGGCCGCTGCTCATCCTCTTGGGCGCCGCGGTCTTCGTGCTGGTCGTCACGTGCGTGAACGTCGCGATGATGCTGATGGCGCGCGGCACGGCGCGGCTGCGCGAAGCGGCGGTACGCGTCGCGTTCGGCGCGGCACGCTGGCGTCTCATCCGACAGGCCGTCGTCGAGACCACGATTCTCGTCGCCGCGGGCAGCGTGGGCGGAGTGCTGATCGCGTGGGGTGGCGTCGTCGCGATGCGCACGTGGGGAGTCGGCCTCGTGCCGCGGCTCAACGAGCTCCGGCTCGATGCGCGCGTGATCGCGTTCGCCGTGCTCGTCGCGGCGTTGGTCGCGATCGGCTTCAGCATCATTCCCGCGCTCGCATCGCGTCGCGCGACGCACGGAGCGCTCGGCGCCGCGGCAATGCGCGCGTCGCGGCCCTCGCACGCGTGGTCGGTGCTCCTCGCGATTCAAGCGGCGGCCGCGGTGACGCTCATCGTGAACGCGCGCCTCGTCATGCGAACCGTTGAGAATATTCTCGACACGCCGGCCGGCTTCGACGCTCGTGACGTGACTGTGACGACTGTTCCTCTTGCCACGAACGCGTATTCCTCGGATACGGCGCGCGCGGTCGTCGGCGATCGCATCGTTCGTGAGCTCGCCGCGGCATTACCCGGCAGCGACGTCGCGCTTGGAAGCGCGCTGCCGACCGATCAGGGCGGTGGAAACAGCCCGCTCCTGCTGCCGCCGATCACGAACCCCAACTCGCAAAAGGAGTGGGCGGCCATTTCGCGCATGCGTTTCGTGTCGCCCGGTTTCTTCCATACGATTCGCATGACACTGCACCGCGGACGCGTCTTCAACGAAGGCGATCGCGACGGCTCGCCGGACGTCGCCATCGTCAATCAGTCGCTTGCTGACAAGCTGTGGCCCGGACAGAACCCGATCGGCCGGCGCGTGCGCCCGCTCGCCGATCGTCGTGGCGCGTTGTTCACGGTGGTCGGCGTGGTGAACGATGCGCGCGACTGGCGCATTCCCGCCGGCCAGCAACTCGAGATGTACGTGCCGTTCGCGCAACGCCCGCCTGGCTTCGTCTACGCCGTGGTGCGGTCGACCGCGCCCGAAGCAGTGGTGGCGGCGACCACACGCCGCGTAGTGCGTGGCATCGACGCGAATCTCCCGCTGCGCTCGACCACGCTCGCGTCGAACATCGACGAGACCATGGCCGACCGCCGCTTCCTTCGCGGCATGCTCGTTTCGTTTGCGGTGATCGTGCTCATGCTCACCGTGGTCGGCACCACCGGCGCCGTCTCGTATGCCGTGATGTTGCGCACGCGAGAGATTGGAATTCGTCTCGCGATTGGGGCGACACCCTCGGGGATCTGGCTCTCCGTCGAGCGCGGCATTCTGGCGGTGCTCGGGCTTGGCGCCGGCGTTGGACTCGTACTCGCGTGGAGCAGCAGCCGGCTCCTGAGCGCGCTGCTCTATGGATTGAGCGTGCATGACGGACCGTCGTTCATGACGGGTCCGCTCCTCGTGTGTCTCGCCGGGATCGTGGCCGCGGCTGTGCCGGCGCGACGAGCGGCGCGGACCGATCCGGCGTTGTCGCTGCGCGCCGAGTGAGCAATCATGGACGAAAGACGCGCGCCGGTGCGTCTACGAGGGTCGTCGCGTTCTGTCCCGGATTTTCCGCGAGATACGCCGACACCAAGCGGTAGCCCAGGGTGTATCCCGTCCATTGCGGGATGTCGCGCGTCGACCCGAAGAACCACTTGGCGTGGTCATACGGCCGATCATCGAAGTGCGTCCGCGCCGAATCGAGCAAGGCGTCGCTCGCCGTTCCATTGAGGGCGTGTGTCCAGGGCGGCGGCGGAATGCGAAGAGCCTCGACCGCAAAGTGGTCCGCGAGTCCCTCGCTGATCAGCGACTCGAAGAGAGAGCGGCCGTAGCCCGGCCCGCGCTCGCGAATGGCGTGATGGAGCTCGTGCGCCAGCGTTTGCGCAATCCGTTCTCCAAGCGTGCGCGCCGTGTCGGCGAAGGTCGGGTCGACCGAGATCTCGACCGTATTCGCCGTTGGGGTGAATCCACCGACCCCGTAGCCCTGAATCGCGCGCCGCGCGTCCGCGATCACGGTTATGTCGACGGCCGTGACGGGAAGCAGCCGCGAAACGAGTCGAAGCGTCGAGTCGATTGCCGTCCTGATCTGTCCGATGGAACGCGTCAGCGCGCCGTCCCGGTCTCGAACCTGAACCGCATTGCTCGCGAGCATCTCGTCGGCCGTCATCCGCGTTTGCGCCGCAGTGCGTGCATGCGGCGTAGCGAGCAGACACGTCAGCCACAACCCACCAACACCGCACCCTTTCATCGCACCTCCCCGGTCGGGTGAACAATTATGCTTAATCTGAGCATAGTGTCTGACACCGGGATCGTCGAATTGGTTGGGTGCGGCGCCAGAGTCCGTGAAGGCATCGCGCCGGCGAGCGGCCGTCCAGCCGTCTTGCGGTAATAGGCAGTGGTCTACATATTCAGCTAACTACCTGTTCCTGGCTGACTATGACCGATTCCGCCGTGACCCGCGCCGCCCTTGGCGCCGGAACGCTCGAGATGCTCATCCTCAAGACGCTGGACACCGGCGTGCTCCACGGCTACGCCATCGCGCAGCACATCGAGCGGCTGTCGAAGGACGTGCTCGCCGTCGAGCAGGGATCGCTCTACCCCGCCCTCGAGCGCCTGCAGGCCAAGGGCTGGGTCACCTCGCAGTGGAAGGCGTCGCCCACCGGACGCCAGGCACGCTACTACACCATCACCGCCTCCGGCCGCAAACACCTCGGCGCCAAGAAGACCGAGTACGATCGAGTGGCGCTGGCCGTCGCGCGCGTGATGCGCGGTACCTGAGCTCCCAACCGCGCGTCGCATGTCGCTCTGGAATGGCCTCCGGTATCGCCTTCGCGCGCTGCTGCGCCCCGCGCGTCACACCCGCGAGCTGGCGGACGAGATGGATTTTCATCTCGAGCTCGAGGCACGCCAGCGCGCGCGCCTGAGCGGCGACGCGCGGGCAGCGGACGACGCGCACTTCGCGGCGCAGCGACGATTTGGGAATCGCACATACCTTCACGAGGAGTCGCGACGCATGACCGCCTTCGAGTGGCTCGACACGGTGAACCGCGACGCGCGCTTTGCCGCGCGCAGCTTCCGCCGCACGCCCGGCTTCACGGCGGTCGTCATCATCACACTCGCCTTGGGGCTCGGTGTGAACACGGCGATCTTCAGCGCGCTCCACGCGCTGCTGCTGCGGCCGTTGCCGTTCGATCACTCCGAGCAATTGATGAACGTGAGTCTCACGCGGAGCGGCAACACGACGCGCGGCGCCGGGAGCAGTGACGCCATCGTGTGGTCCGTTCCAAAATTCACGATGCTCCGCGACCAGCAGCGCGTGTTCTCGGAGCTCGGGATATTCGGCCCCGACGAGGTGACCATCGCGGGCGATACGCATGCTGCCGAGCGTGTGGAGGCGGAGGTGGTCGGCGGCCGGTACTTCGAGACGCTTCGCGTGCGTCCGATCATTGGCCGCTCGTTTCTGCCCGAGGAGCTCGATCGCGCCGGAGCGCCCGCCACGGCGATCGTGAGTGAAGGATTGTGGCAGCGCCGCTTCGATGCGAGTCGCGCCGCGCTCGGCAGCACCATCGATGTCGACGGACATCCGCATACGATCGTCGGGGTCATGCCGTCGTCATTCTCCGGACTGACTGGCCGCTCGCAAATCTGGATCCCGATCGCCGCTGAATATCCGGGGGATCTCACGGAGGCGTGGAACCTGAGTTACGCGGGAGTCGCGCGTCTCGCCCCGGGCGTCGATGCGGCGCGGGCCGAATCCGCGGTGCGGACGATTGGCGCGCGCATCGACGCCGCGACACCGTATCCCATCGGCCACGAGCAGTGGGGCGCCGCGGCGCGGCCGCTCGACGCCACACGCGTCGATCCCGCGATACGACGGTCGCTGTTCGTGCTGGCCGGCGCGGTCATTATCGTTCTCATAATCACGTGCGCCAACGTCGCGGGCCTGCTGATCGTTCGCGCGTCGCGTCGAGAGCGCGAGGTCGCGGTGCGTCTCGCGATCGGCGCGAGCCGGCCCCGGCTCATCCGGCAGCTCGTGACGGAGAGTGTGCTGCTATCGCTCGCCGGCGGACTGCTCGCCATCGGCCTGGCGGCCGCGGGCGTTCGCGTGCTCGAAGCGTTGAATCCCGCGAGTACACTGCGTTTGCAGAACCTGACGGGACTCGGGGTCGTGAGTTTCTCGCGAATCACGCTGGACGCGACGACCCTCTCCTTCGCCGCCGCGTTGGCGGTGATCACGGGATTGGTGTTCGGGCTCCTGCCCGCGCTCCGTGGGACGCGCCCGTCGCTGGTCGAAGGCCTGACGACCGCACGCCGGTCGAAGCGGCACGGAGGGCTCACGGGCCGCGGACTATTGTCGGTGGTCGAGATCGCACTGGCCGTGGTGCTCCTCGCCGGATCGGGACTGATGCTGCGCAGCCTGCGGAACCTCCTGGGGGTCGCACCCGGATTCGACGCGTCGCAGGTGCTCACCCTGCGCGTCAACGTCTCGTCCGATTCGTCGGCGAAAGCGGCGACGAACGACTACTATCAGCGTTTGCTCACGAGCGTTTCATCATTGCCCGGCGTGACCGCGGCCGCGCTCGCCTCCTGCCCCCCGCTCAATGGCGGATGCAATCGCACGTGGCTCGAGTTGCCCGATCGCGCGCCGGTTCCCGCCGCCGATCGGCCGATCGTCTCCGTGCACTGGGTATCGCCGGCTTGGTTCGCGACGATGCGCGTGCCGATCGTCGGCGGACGGACCTTCGGGATCGCGGATAGCCGGAACACGCGTCGAGCCGTCATCGTGAGCCAGACCGCGGCCGCCAAGTGGTGGCCCGGGCGGGATCCGATCGGCCGGCCGGTGCGATTGGGACAGGGCGGCTTCAACAACGACACCGGCGTCGTGGTCGGCGTCGCCGGCGACGTCAAATACGTGTCGCTCGACTCACCGCCCGCCGCCGACATGTATCTCGCGTACAGTCAGTCGCAACGACCGGCGACGGTCGTGTTCCTCCGCACCGCCGGCGACCCGAACGCACTGCGCGCCTCGGTCGAGCGCGCGGTGCGGGCGGTGAACGTGAATGTGCCCGCGTACGACGTGCGCACGATGGACGATCGCGCGGGCGACGCCACTGCACAGGCGCGATTCGGCGCCGTGCTGCTCGCCGTGTTCGCCGCGATCTCTCTGTTGCTTGCGACCATCGGGATCTACGGTGTGATTTCGACGAGTGTCGCAACGCGCATGCGAGAAATTGGAATCCGGGTGGCTCTTGGCGCGACGAACGCGCATGTGCTTCGCCTGGCGCTCGGCGAGGGCGTGAGCTTCGCGGTGCTCGGCGCCGTACTCGGCATTGTGGGCGCTGTTGCGGCAACACGCGTGTTGAGCGCGTTGCTGTTCGGCGTCGTGCCGGCGGATCCGGTCACGTATGCCGGCACCGTCGCGATACTCGGAGCGGCGACGATCGCGGCGGCGATTGCTCCCGCGCGGAGAGCCGGCCGCGCCGACCCCATGCGGGTGCTGCGCGAAGAATAGAAGCTCGGGTACGCAACTCTCAAACCCGGATTCGTGTCCAACCGGGGTATGTCACTTCTCATCGGTCGTTTTCCGTCTGCGCGCCGCGCCGCGTGCATTTTCCTGCCGGCCGCGGCGCTTGGCTCGGCAAGCGCGTGCCGCGCGCCCATACGATCCCGCTCTCCGCAACCGCTGACAACGACCGTACAACTGGTCGCTGACGAATCGGAAGCGAGTGTTGCGATCATCGAGCATCATGCGCACGCCGAACCGGTCGAACCGAGCGAGTGGCGCGCCCTGTTCAACAGCGCGGGCTACCGCGCTCTCGTCGCGCGCGACTCGACCTTCGGCTCGCCGCGCGACGATTCCGCCTTCGCTCGCTTTCTCATGCGCGATTCACTCGCGGCGCGTGTCCGTGATCTGTCGGAGCAGGTACGTGCCATGGCGCACCTGGACGTCACGCGAGCCGCGCAACAGGCGCTGAGTTATGCGCCGCCGAACGCGCGGATCGTCGCGACCATTTTCCCCGTGGTGAAGCCGCAATCAAACAGCTTCGTGTTTGGACCGGACACCGCGCCGCAACTCTTTCTGTTCGTCAACGTCGACGAGACATCGGCTCACTTCTTCAACCGGCTCACGCACGAGCTGCATCACGTCGCTCTCAACACGGCGTGCGCGGCAGATCCCGCGCCCACGCTGGCCGAGCCCGTCCACGCGTTGGTGCGCAACCTTGGCGGTTTCGGTGAGGGACTCGCGATGCTGGCCGCCGCGGGATCTCCGAATGTCGATGCGAACGCGGAAAGCGACGCCGCCACGCGAGCGCGGTGGGACGCCGGCGTGCGCGCCTATCCACGGCAGTTCGCGCAGATCGAGAAGATGGTTCGCGACGTTGTCGAGGGACGGATCGCGACGCGTGATTCGGTGCGAGCCCTGGCGCAGACGTTCTACGGTGCGCAAGGACCGTGGTACGTTGTTGGATGGAAAATGGCGGCGACGATCGAGCAAGTGTTCGGGCGTCAGACCCTGATCGCCGCAATGTGCGACCCGCGGCGGCTCATGGCCGCGTACAATCGTGCGGCTGCGCTGGCCAGTACTTCGCTGCCCCGGTGGGATCCGCAATTGCTTGCCGCATTGCGGACCCCCGAATGATCGCCGACTGACCGATGCCATCGCGGCGCGGGACCGGCGGCTAACATCGCACCCCGGCAACCGGTCATGCTCAGTACAGGCATGCCGCCAAGCTCTGATCCGGTTTCGAACGCTCCCCACGACATGGAGAGCGACGCGATGCTCGTCGCGCGCGCCCGCGACGGCGACGTCGCGGCGTTCGATCGTCTCGCGCGGAAGCATTATCGGACGGCGTTCTCGGTCGCGCTCGCCGTCATGCGCCACGACGCCGACGCGGAGGACGTCTGTCACGACGCGTTCGTGCTCGCGGCCGAGCGACTGGCGCAGTGTCGAGATCCCGAACGGTTTGCGCGTTGGCTGTGCATGATCGTGCGGAATCGGGCGCGCAACGCGCGGGCCAGAGCGATCGTGCGACACGCATTCTCGCTGGACCATGGCACGGCGGCGAGCGCAGACGATCCGCATCGAGATCTCGAGTTGTCGGAGCTGCGGAAGCGCTTGCTGGGGGCGCTCGCGACGTTGCCACGCGTACAGCGCGAGGTCGTGCTGCTGCACGATCTCCAGGGGTTGCGACACGACGAGATCGCGTCGATCGTGGGTACGTCGGCCGGCATGTCGAGGCAGCATCTCTTCAAGGCACGAAAGCGGTTGCGGGCGCAGCTCGGTGGCGACGATCGAGGAGATAGCATGAAACGGGAGAGCACATGACTGAGGAACCGATCGATTTCACGCCGCTCGATCCCACGCGCGATCGCGATCGATTCGAGGCGACGCTCGGCGCGATCCACCGCGAGGTGCTGGCCGCGCGACATCGTTCAGAGACGAGCTTCGGCGCGCACATCGCGGCGCTTGCCGCTCCGGCCTTGATTGCGGTCGCGTTGGTGTTGGCGGTCGCCGTCCCGTCGATCGTGCGGTCGCGCTCGTCCGCGGCGGCGGCGCGCGTTGCGGCGACTCCCAACGCGCTCGGCATTCCGCCACGGCTCGCGGCGCTCATGCGCAGGCCCGACGCCGTGTCCATCGCCGCGCTCGACGAGGCCCTTCGCGGCAGTCCATGAGCATTCTCTAAACCTTCGCGCCATGTCTTCGAATCTTCGAGCCATCGTCATCCTCGTTCTCGTCTTCATCGCCGGCGGCGCCGCCGGCGTGGCGCTGGAGCGGGCGCGCACGACGCCGCGGCGTGAATCGCGCGTCAAGGAAGGGGTCGTCGAAGACGAACGGATTCCGACGCCGCTCACGGCGCTCGGATTGTCGGACGACGAGACTCGCGAGCTCCACGCCATCGCGCGCCGCTGGCGGCCGAAAGCATCGCAGCTGGTGCGCGGGCTCGCGGCGAGCGTGGGCAGTCTCGAGAACGACATGTTCGCCGAGATGCTGTGTGTGCTCTCGCCCGATCAACGCGAGCGATACTTGTCGCAGCTCCAGCAGAATACGGCCGACACCACCCTGATCAATCGCCGGTTCCAGCTCGTTCGCGCGAACCAATGCCCGGACAGCGTGGGCGGAAACGCGACGCCGCGATAACGGAAGCGGCTGGTCGACTGTCTTGGTGGTGAACTCACCAGGACGCCATGAGGAAAGTATTACAGGCCGTGCTGCTCCTGTCGGCCGCGCAGTTCGCGCCGCTCGGCGCGCAGCAACCCCCGGCCCCACGGCACGACATCGTTCAAGGCCGGGTCGTCAACGACAGCGGCGTACCGGTCCGCGGCGCGGACGCCATCGTTACCCAAATCTCCGATGCGGCCAGCCAGTCCGCGCAGACGGACGCGCGCGGCGCTTACCGCACCGACTGGCCGCGCGGCACCGGCGACTACCTCGTCGTCGTCACGGCGAACGGCTACCAACGCTTCGCGGCGCACGCGGCGCGCGGCGCTGATTCCGTCATCGTCGCCGACGCACGCCTCGCTCGCGCCGTGCAGCAACTTCCGACGGTGGTGAGCCGGGCGACGCGGCCGGTTCCGGATCGCGACCCGGCCAGCTTCGACGCCGGCGGCTCCTCGAGCTCGACAAATGCGCAGAACGCCGACCGCCGGCTGGCACCCGATCAGGCGGGAGACCTTGCCGCGATTGCCGGTTTGATGCCGGGCATCTTGTCGACCGCCGGCGGGATCTCGGTCGCCGGGCTCGCACCATCGCAGAATTCGATCACGCTCGGCGGGCTCGCGTTCGCCGGATCGAGCATTCCGCGCGACGCGATCACGCGCGTGCGCGTTCAGGCCTCGTCGTACGATCCGTCGATCGGATGGTTCAGCGGCGCGCTCACGGCCGCGGATCTCGCGATCGGCGATCAATTCACCAACCGCAGCGGTCACTTTACCGCGGATGCGCCGGCGCTTCAATACAACGATCCGATCTCGGCTCGACTTGGCCAGCGATTCACAAACTTTAATGCCAGTCTCGGCGGCAACGGCCAGCTCGTCGACGACCGCTGGGCCTACAACTACGGTGTGCAGGGGGGCCAAAAAGCATCGGCGCTGTCCGCGGCGCTCACCGATGCGGGCAGCGCGCTTCTCGAGAGCGCCGGCGTCGCCCCCGATTCCGCGGCGCGCCTCCTGTCGGTGCTCGCCCGCGCACACGTGCCGGTCTCACTCAGCCGGATTCCGAGCGGCGTCGTGGACAACGACGTCTCGTTCATCGGGCGCGTCGATCACGCGCCCTACGACTGGATCACGCTGCAGTACAATCCGGTGTCGTACGGACTGCAGGGCTACGCGCGATGGCATCGCATCGACGGACAGGGACTGAGCCCCATTGCCACACCGGCGCATTCGGGATCGACGACACAGCAGATCGGCTCACTTACCGGATTCTACAGCGCGCTCTTCTCCAACGCGTATCTGGCCGACGTGCGCTCCGGTGTGACGATCATCCACAGCGCGGCCGATCCGTATCTCACGCTTCCCGATGGCCGAGTGATTGTCGCCTCGGCGCTTCCGGATTCGACCGGCGGGTTGTCGACGCTCGCCTTCGGCGGCAACTCGGGAATGACGACGACGCAACGCACGGTCCGCTGGGAGTCGCTGGCCGATCTACAGTTGTATCCGCCGGGGCAGACCGCGCATCGCGTCAAGGTGTCAGCCGATCTCAGACTCGACAGGTACGCGCAGAACCTCATCGGCAACCGCTTCGGCACGTTCACCTTCAATTCGCTGGCCGACGTCGCCGCGAACCAACCGTCGTCGTTCACGCGAACGCTCACCGCCCCGCAGACGAGCGGTGGCGAATGGAACGCGTTCGCTGCCATTGGAGATCTCTGGCGAGTAAACCCTCAATGGCAGCTGATGTACGGTGTGCGCGCCGACGCGAATGCGTTCACCGCTCGGCCGGAGGCCAATGCGGCCCTCGCCGCCGCGCTGCACGTACGCAACGACATTGCCCCAAACGGGGCGGCGCTCAGCCCGCGTCTGGGCTTCACGTGGCAGGACGGCAACGGCAAAATCCTCCGTGGCGGAGTCGGGCAATTCCGTGGTCTGCCCGACGCTTCGTTGCTCAGCCTTCCAACGGCGACGACCGGGCTCGCGGGCGGCGTCCTGAAGATCTCGTGCATCGGACCCGCGGTGCCGCTCGTCGATTGGAGCGCGTTCGCCGCGAGTAGTACCGCGATTCCGTCCCAGTGTTCCAGCTCGAGCGGCGTCTTCACCGATGCATCGCCGAACGTGCAATACGTCGATCCCTCCTTTCAACCGCCGCGCAGTTGGCGATCCAACCTCGGGTATCAGTCGAGCGTTCTCAGAAACGTCTTCACGCTCGAGTGGGTGGGATCGCTCAATCTGAATCAGCCGGGCACGTTCGATCGCAATTTCAGCGATGCCACCGCGTTCACGCTGCCCGTCGAGCAGCGGCCGGTTTTCGTCGCACCCTCGTCGATCGTACCGGGAAGCGGTCAGACGTCGCCGACGAACGCCCGAAGCTCCGCCCAGTTCGGCCGAGTGGTCGACGTCGTGTCCGACCTGCGCTCGGCCAGCCAGCAGGGAATCCTGACCGTGCGCCCGCATCTGCCGGGCAGCTGGCTTCCTTATTTCGGCGACGTCGTGTTTGGCTACATGCTCTCCGACATCCGCGCACAACAGCGCGGCTTCGACGGGGCGAGCGGCACCGACCCGGCGGTCCGTGAGTGGGGACGCGGTGATCTCGATGCCCGACACCAATTCACGGTGCAGCTCGTCTACCGTCCACTCGGCAATCAGAAAATTATAACATACGTGGTTGGACGGGCGCAGTCCGGCCTTCCCTTCACTCCCTTGGTCGGCGGCGACGTCAACGGCGACGGACTCGCCAACGATCGCGCGTTCATCTTCCGTCCCGCCGGCGCGGACACCACGGGCCGCGGCATTGCATCGTTGTTGGCCGCGTCGCCGGCGCGTGTGCGCGACTGCTTGACCGCGCAACTCGGACACATTGCCGCCCGCAACAGTTGCGAAGGTGGCTGGACGGAAACCTTGAATCTCGGCGTGCGCTTGAGTGGCCAGACATTGCTGCACACTCCGCGCATGGATGTGACGCTGAATCTCGCCAATCCGCTCGGCGGCGTCGATCAACTCTTGCATGGGTCGAATCACCTCCGTGGTTGGGGCGCGCCGTCGACTCCGGACCCGACGTTGCTCACCGTGCGCGGGTTCGATCCGCGGACGAATCGCTTCATCTATTCGGTGAACCCGCGCTTCGGCTCGACGTCGCCGGCGCTTGGCGCGCTACGCGCACCCTTTCGCGTCACACTCGACGTTCAGTTCGATCTCGCACCGCCGATGGCCAAGCAGCAGCTCGACCGCTGGCTGCGGCCCGGACGAGCCGGCCATGAAGGGACCAGGATCTCGGCGGCAGATTTGCTGCGCCGCTATCAGCGCACGGTTCCCGATCCGTACGCAGAGCTCCTTTCGCAATCGGATTCGCTGCTCCTGTCGCCGGAAACGGTGACGCGTCTTCAGGCGGCGCAGACGGCGTATCGATCCCGGGTCGACGGCCTGTGGAGGACGCTCACCACCTATCTCGCGTCGCTCCCCGACGCGTACGACGCCGACGTCGTCGCGCGTCATACCGACGATGTCATCGACGATGTCTGGGAGGCGACGCGGCTGGCCGTGCGGCGCGACTTCGACGCCATTCTCGCGCCGGCGCAACTTTCACTCCTCACCGGCTGGTCCGGTGTGCTCTACCGGTCGCGCGACCGGGTGCATTTCCGTTTGTCGCCGCGCGGCGGCTGACTCCCCATTAACGCATCGGTTGACAACACATGTATAACACTTCTGATATACGCCGCACTGTCGCGGCCCTGGCCGGACTAGCGCTGTGTCTTGTCTTTCCCACAGTCGCGCGCTCACAGACCATCAGCCGAGCGACGATCAACGGCGAGTGGACGGGTACACTGGTGCTGGATAACAGCCAGCCGTCGGTCTCCATGGTCTTCCAGCTGACGGACAGCACACTCGCCGGCAAGGTCTACAACGATGGGGCGCTGATGGGTCCCATGGAGCAGATGAGCATCACGGGCAACGTGATTCACTTCAAGGTCGGCCGCTTCGACTTCACCGGCACCGTAGCCGGCACGCGCATGGCGGTGAGCCTCATCGTGTACAACGGCACGACGCGCAAGTTCACCGCGATCAAGTCACCGGGGGCGCCAAGGGACACCGGACTGAAACAGTCATGATGTTAGCGAGCGCGCGCATCATTCAGCGCCCGTGGTCGCCGCGAAGAGCGCGTAGAGATCGTCGAAGAGTTGCGCGCCACGCGACAATCGGGTGTCATCGTCATCGTGCGCCGCCGCGACGCCCGACAACACGCGTTCGATGCCCGCCGCATCCTCGCGGCCGAACTTCTCGTCCTTGAGATCGATGTCGTGGACGATTTCGCCGATCGCCTGCAGCGCGGGATCGGTCAACGCGAAGCGGTCGAGCAGCGTCTCGAACGTGCAGCGATCGCCGACATGCGTGAACTCGCCTCCGACCATGTCGAAGCGAACTTCATTCGCCTGGCGGCGTGCTTTCGTGTGGGCAACGAACCTGAAGCGCGCGTCGCGATCGATGAACCGGCGAATGAGCCACGCGCTCGCGATGCGGTCGACGAAGACGCCGGTTCGCGTCACCCACACGCGGCCGCGGTACTCGGTCTTCGAGGCGGGCGGCGAAGCGTTGGAGCGGTCGTCGGGCTCCGCCTGATCGGCAAGCGCTTGCAGCGCATCGGCGGCCATCGCGCGGCCTGGCGCATGGCAGAAGTCGATCGCCATCACCGCGCTGAATCGCTTGCGCAGACGGGCAAGCTCATCGTCCGCCCCGCCCCGCCTGGCCCCGTCTCGCGCCGCTCGAGCGATCTCCGAATACTCGGCGTCGCGCGCCGAGCGGAAAAGATGTTCGATCTGCTCGTTCGTGAGCCCGTCGACGAACGCCGCGCGACAGATCGACGCGTCGCCGCCGCCGTCGATCACTTCAGCGCGCACCCATTGAAAGTCCTCGAGCGATTCCCCGCGGTCGGGCAGCACGTACACCGAGTTCTTCACCGGTACCGCGCCGATTCGCTGAAGACGACGGCCGATCTTCACCCGCAGGTAATCGGGCTTGGGTGGGATCTGTTGAAAGAGGAGCAGCCACGTTCTCTCGGCCGCCGCGTCGCCGCCGGGCGCGTTCATGTTTGGAAATCGATCGTGAGACAACCACCGCGAGCCACAGCGTGCTCGTACACGACCGCGGCCGCCGCGACGTCCTGCAATGCGGTACCGGTGCTGTCGAAGATCACGATCTCGTCATCCGACCGCCGGCCGCGAATGCGACCGCTGACGACGTCGGCAAGCTCTCCACGGACGTCCTCTCTGCGCATTACACCAGAGGTGATCGCGTGATGGAGATCCCCGATCGTCGCACTCTGGTCGAGGACATCCGCAATCACGACGTTCGCTGACAGCAATTCCGGCTCGAGCTCCTGCTTCTCCGGATTGTCCGCGCCGACGGCGGCCACGAACGAGCCCGCGGCGACGTGCTCGCGTGCAAGGAACCATTGGCGCGACGGCGTGCAGGTGATCCAGATCGTCGCGTCGCGACCGGCGCGCACATCGTCGACGGCGGAAACGGCGATGCCAAGCTCGCTCTGCATGTCATCGGCGAATGTCGCGGCACGAGCGCGCTCGACGTCGAACGCGCGTACACGTCGCACCGAGCGAACGCACGCGAGCGCGCGAAGTTGATGCCGGCTTTGCTCGCCGCAGCCGCAAATCACGACATCCGCGATCGTTGGCGCGAGATGCTTTGCGGCGACGGCGGTCGCGGCGGCGGTTCGCAGGCTCGTGATCTCGATCGAGTCCATCAACGCGAGCAGGCGCCCATTCGCCGCGTCGAAGAGGCCCAGCACACCTTGAATGGTGGGCAGACCGAATCGCGCCGAGTTCTCAGGAAAGTTGGCGTTGATCTTCACGGCGAACACGGCCCTGCGCGCTTCGCGCAGCCCCGCGGCCTTTACATGGAAACCGCCGCCATCGGCATGTACGCCGATCACCGCTGGTCCTAGTGTCTCGCCGCGCGCGTGGCTGACGAACGCGTGTTCGACGGCCGCGATGCATGCCGGCATGCTGAGCATGCGGCGCACGTCGGTCTGGCGCAGGATGATCGTGGGTCGTCCGTCGAGCTCGAGCGTCGCGGTCGCCGTCATGCCTGCATGTTAATGTCACAGTTGAATCATCGCAACTGGTGCGATTGCCACCAGGTTGTTGATTCGATTGAATCTATCATATCTATCGCGGCCGGCGCACCGCGCGCACGACCCCGCTCGCGCCGCCGCCACAGAAGAAACGATCCTTCCCGTCCGACTCGAGGCCCGAGACCTTGACGCCGGCCGGCAACGCCAGACGCTCGAGCACCTCGCTGGTGCCTGGATCGACTCGGCGAAGCTCGCTCTCATCGTCTTCCCACGTCGCGTGCCAGAGTTGTCCGTCCACCCACGTCACACCGGTAACGAAGCGGTTCGACTCGATCGTCCGCAGAATGGTGCCAGTGTCGGGATCGATCTGATGAATCTTTCGCGCGCGATAGTCCGCCGCCCAGAGCGTCCCTTCGGCCCACGCGAGCCCCGACGTACCCGTGCCCGCGGGCGCTGGAATCGCCGACACCAGGCGCCGCGCGTGCGGATCGACTTTTTGGATTTGCCCTTGGGCGATTTGATAGAGGAATTTGCCGTCGAACGCGGTGCCGGCGTGTGCCGGCACATCGATCGGCTCGCGCTCGTCACCAGTGTCGGGGTCGAAGGCGCGCACGGCATCGCCGCCGGCGAACCAGACCGACGCACCGTCGTATGTCACGCCGCCTATGTTGTTCGCCCGCGGAAACGGGCCGTACTCGCGAATGACTTCGGCAGTGGGATGTCGCATGCCGTGACGTTACTCGGTCGGCAGCGCGGCGGGGAGTAACAATGCCGTCGTGAATCCGGACTTGGGCGGCATGATCCAGCGGCGCGCCCGGCCACGGCCAAAGGCCTGCACCTTCCCTTCCCGCGCCAACGTCTCGAGCGCGCGCTGCAACGTGCGCTGGCTGCTTCCCAGCGCCAACGCGAGTGCCGAAGTCGACCACGCCTCGCCGTCGTCGAGCAGCGCGAGCAAGGAGGCATGCGCCTCCTCGATGGGTCGCGCCAGCACGAGGACCTCGCGCGTGTGGCGCGGCGCCAGCACGAATCCTCCTTTCGTCGCGCGGATGTCGGCGACCTCGCGAAGCGCGGCGCGAAGCCGGCCGATCTCGACGCGCAGCCGCGCACGGTGTGAATCGTCGGCATGTCTCGCACCGAACGCGCGCGCGAGCAGCACATCGCGCGCGACGTCGCCGGGCCATGCTTCGCCGAGTGCGCGGGCGAGGTCGAAGAGCACGGGCCGCGTGGCGAGCGGGATCGATGCACCCGATTTACGAACGGCATTGCGGCAGGCATCGATGATCAGCGCGTCCGACGCCAAGACGGCTTCGACGTCCTCGAGCAGGAGTGGCCGCTCGCCGCCGTCGGCGATGAGCCTTGCGGCGGGCGACTCCAACACGTGCGCCGTTCGTTCGACCTCGGCCAGAAGCGACGGAATTCGTGCGGCCCGCGCCGCGGTCATCGCGCGGTCGAGCGCCTCGCGCGCTTGACGCGTGCGCAGCCGCCGGAGCGCGATGCCCGCGACGACGAGCTCGAACACCGCTCGCGATGCCGGTGGAAACGCCGAGACATCGAGGCCGCCGATGGCACGCTCCGCCTCGTCCAGACGTCCGGTGAGGAGGAATCGGCGCGCCGCGAGGTGTCGCGCATGCGCGGCATTCACCACGTCGCCGTGGCGCACGAGCGTCTCTTGCGCCGCTTCGAGCGCCTTCACCGGCCAGCCAAGGTCGCGGGTGACGAGCGCAATCTCGGCCTCGGCCACCACGCAGCGCGCTCGCGCCACGGCTTCGCGTGGTCCGAACGATTTTGCCGCACGCCGCAAGAGCACGCGCGCCCGCTCGAGATCGCCGAGCTGCGCCATGGCGATACCGCGCAGCGCGAGCGCCGCGGCGTCGTCACGCAGCGCGACGCGATTCAATGCCGCGAACGGATCGCCGGCCGCGAGCGCGCGGGCGGCGGCGTTGATCATCGAGTCCATTCGAATCCCGTCACACTTGTTACTCACACCCCGAGCTGCGCGGATCCTAATCTATCGCCCGTTCATCAGACGCCCGGCGTGCGGTGGTGCGCCGCATCCGACGAGGCACCGACGACGCACTGACCACAACTATGGAGAGCACCATGACATCGATGATGACGACCACGGGAACGCGCGAGGAATGGCTCACGGCCCGTCTCGAGCTGCTGGAAGCCGAAAAGGAATTGACGCGTCGCGGTGACGAGTTGGCGCGCCGGCGGCAGGCGTTGCCGTGGGTCGCGGTCGAGAAGGACTACACGTTCGATACCGACCAAGGCAGCTCGTCGTTGGCCGATCTTTTCCGCGGTCGTTCGCAACTGCTCGTGTACCACTTCATGTTCGGGCCGGACTACGCGGCCGGGTGTCCCTCGTGCTCGAGCATCGCCGACGGGTTCAACGGCATCGCCGTGCATCTCGAGAATCACGACGTGTCGCTTTATGCCGTCTCGCGCGCGCCGTTGCCCAAGCTGCAGGCGCACAAGCAGCGCATGGGTTGGACGTTTCCGTGGGCATCATCGTTCGGCGGGGACTTCAACTTCGACTTCAGCGTTGCGTTCACGGAGCTCGAGCAGCGGAACGGCGGAATCGAGTACAACTACCGGCGCGAATCCGCGATGCCGGAAGCGGTCCTGAAACGCTCATTACAGGAATGGAAACAGCTGGGCAGCGAGGCGCCGGTCGGTCAGATTGCCGCCTCCGCCGGCACCGACGTGGCGACGTTTCTGCGCGAGCGTCCGGGGGTGAGCGCGTTCGCGCTGCGCGACGGCGTCGTCTATCACACGTATTCCACGTTCGCGCGCGGGCTCGATGGTCTCTGGGGCATGTATCAGTGGCTCGACCGCGCGCCGCTGGGACGTAATGAGCGCGGCGTGTGGCTGCGTCACCGCGATCAGTACCCGGCGCGATGAGCTCCATGCCGATGATGTCCCCGATGACGTCCCCGGCAGCGGGGATGATGACGGTTGCGATGATGGTGGCGATGATGCTGCCATCGGTCGCGCCCAGCCTGTGGCGGTATCATCGGCAAGTGCGCCATGGCGGACGCACAGCGCTGTTCACGGTCGGTTATGCGAGCGTGTGGGCGGCGATCGGGCTGGCGTTGTTCGCGATGAGCGTGGCGCTGCCGCCGATGGCGCCGTGGTTGGCAGGGACGATCGTTCTGTGCGCCGGCATGGTTCAATGTTCGGAATGGAAAATGAAGCAGCTTCTTTGCTGCCGGGGCGCGTGCATGCAGTCGCTTTCGAGCAGTGTCGGTACGGCGTGGCGAGACGGCTGCCGGCTCGGAGTCGATTGCGGCGCAAGCTGCGGCGCGGCGATGGCAGTTCTTTTCGTCGCGGGCATCATGCACACCGGGATGATGCTCCTCATCACGGCGGCGATCACTGGAGAGCGCCTGGCGCCAGCCGGCGTGCGCATTGCGCGAATCACCGGTGGGATCGTATTCGCCGCCGGGCTACTTCGCCTCTGCATCCAACGATGACGCAACTTCGCGCGGCGGGTCGACGACCGGCTGCGGACCTTCGAGCTGGTCGGCATCATGCGCGCGTTCGAGTTGCGTCGGATCGCGCAACATTGGTGGGTACTGCTGATCGCCGGAATCGTGAGTCTCGGCTTCGGCATCGCGGCGCTGGACTTTTACCCCGCGCTCTCACTCTCGTTTGCCGTCGTGTGGTCTGCCCTGTGGCTCATGACGGGAGGCGTGCTCGAGAGCTGGCTGGCATTTCAGGAAAAACACGCCCAGTTGCCGTGGGGATTGACGCTGACGTTCGGGCTCGTGGCCTTCGTCGCCGGCGTCCTCGCGCTCGCGTATCCACTGGCGACGATCTCGGCGCTCATGGGTTTGTTGTCCGCGTTTGGTCTCGTCGGCGGAGCGATCATGCTGGTCGCCGCCGGACGCCATCAATCCGTCGAGAGGGACGCTCGTCAAGCGATCCATCACGCCATTCGAACGTGATCCGAGCGAGCGACGGGCGAATCTGATTGCGATCGGCGGTGTCGGAGTGGGACGCCATGAACCTCTGACGCCTCGCGTTGTTGGACCAAAGGCCACTGCGTCGCCCCGCTCGCCGACCCGTAGCATGCGATTGACCGCGTCGGCTTCCCACCCGGCTCGACGCACCCTTCGAAAAAAATCAGCCCGGAATCTCTCATGCCCCGTCCGAATACCCGCACCGAGCGCGATCTGCTCGGCGAGTTCGCCGTTCCCGCCGACGCCTACTACGGTGTCCAGACCGCGCGCGCGCTCGAGAACTTCAAGATCTCCGGCGTGCCGCTCAATCTCTATCCGAACTTCATCAAAGGTCTGGCCATGGTGAAGCTCGCCGCGGCGCGCGCCAACTTCGAGAGCGGTGGATTCTCGCAGGAGATTCTGACCGGGATCGAGGGCGCATGCCAGGACATCATCGACGGCAAGCTGCACGACCAGTTTCAGCTCGACGTGCTCCAGGGCGGCGCCGGTACCTCGACCAACATGAACGCGAACGAGGTGATCGCCAACCGTGCCCTCGAGTTGATGGGCCACGAGAAGGGCGAATACAAGTTCTGTGATCCACACGATCACGTGAACCGCTCCCAGTCCACGAACGATTCGTATCCGACGTCGATGCACATCGGCATGGCGCTCGGCAACCGCGAGATCATCGCCGAGTTCAACAAGCTCATCGACGCGTTTCGCGCCAAGGGCAAAGAGTTCGCCAACATTCTGAAGATGGGCCGCACGCAATTGCAGGACGCGGTCCCGATGACGCTCGGCCAGGAGTTCGTCGCGTTCGCCGAGACGCTCGCCGACGAGGTGCGCGCGCTCGAGTCCCTGGAGCGTGTCCTGTACGAGATCAGCATGGGTGGGACGGCGATCGGCACGGGATTGAACGCGCCGAAGGGCTACGCGGAGAAATGCACGGCGCATCTGGCGAAGGTCACCGGCATGCCGATTCACCTCGCGCGCAATCTCGTCGAAGCGACGCAGGACACCCAGGCCTTCGTGCTCTACTCGTCGGTGCTGAAGAGCCTCGCGATCAAGCTCGCGAAAGTCGGCAACGATCTTCGTCTGCTCTCGTCCGGCCCGCGCTGCGGCCTGCACGAGATCAATCTGCCGGCCACGCAACCAGGATCGTCGATCATGCCGGGGAAGGTGAATCCGGTGATCCCCGAAGTGACGAACATGGTCGCGTATCGCGTGATCGGGAATGATCTCGTCGTCACGCTCTCGGGCGAAGGCGGGCAGTTGCAACTCAACGCGTTCGAGCCGGTGATCGCCGCGGTGATCTTCGAATCGCAGACGCTGTTCGTGAACGCGGCGCGCACGCTACGCGTGCACTGTGTGGAGGGCATCACCGCGAACGAGGACGTCTGTAAACATTACATCGAGACGAGCATCGGCACCGTGACCGCGCTCAATCCGGTGATCGGCTACGACCGGGCCACCGAGCTTGCCGCGGAAGCCCTGATGTCCGGCGAAGGCATCATCCCGCTCGTCCGCGAAAAGCACATCCTGACCGACGCGCAGATTGATGACATTCTAAACCCGGCCGCACTCACGGGTCAGGGTCGGTAACAGGCGTCGGCGCCGGAGGAAGACGATGGCTATTCCATTCCCGCGCCGCGAGGGCGACGAGGCTCTCGCCGGGCCGAAGTTGGTCCAGGCGCCGGCGGCGGCCGAGCCGCCAAAGCCGAAGCGCATCGCGCGCGCGATTGCGTTCGCGATCGCGCTGGCGGTCTGGTTCGTGCCGCCGCCGGGCAGCCTGACGGCGCAGGCATGGCACCTTTTCGCGATCTTCGCCGCGACGATTCTGTCGGTGGTGATCGGCGCGTTTCCGATTCTCACGGCGTCGGTGATCGCCATCGCCGCCGCGGTGCTGTCGGGAACGCTGAGCGCGGGCGATGCGTACGCCGGATTCGCGAATCCAACGATCGTGCTCATCATCGTGGCGTTTCTCGTCGCGCGCGCCGTGGTGAAGTCGGGGCTTGGCGAGCGACTCGGCCTGCGCGCGATCGCGTGGTTCGGCAAATCAACGCTTGGCCTGTCGTACAGCATCTTCGCGGTCGACGCACTCATCTCGCCCGCGTTCCCCAGCAACACCGCGCGGTCCGGCGTGCTGTATCCGCTCGTCTCGTCGATGGCCGAGGCGGCGGGTGCCACGCCGGGTCGCGACGATCGCAAGCGACTCGGCCGCTTCCTCATGTTCTCGGGCATGGCGAGCCTGACGTTGTCGTCGGCGCTGTGGCTGACGGCCATGGCGGGCAACCCGTTGGGCGCCGAGATCGCGAAGCAATCGGGCGTGAACATCGGATTTGGGTCGTGGCTCCTCGCGGCGTCGGTGCCGACGCTGCTTGCGATGGTCGTCGTGCCGTTCCTCCTGTATAAGTTCGTGAAACCTGAAGTCACGACGATGCCGAACGCACCGGCTGAAGCGCGCAAGGCGCTCGCCGAGCTCGGGCCGCTGACGCGCGATCAGAAAATCGTCGGGTTCACGTTCCTGGGCATGGTCGTGCTCTGGGGCCTTGCGAGCACGCTCGGCATCGATCCGACGTCCGTGGCGTTTCTCGGGCTCGGCGTCCTGCTGGCGACGAGCGTCCTGAGGGCGAGTGACATCGCAAAGGAAGGCGAAGTGCTCGCCACGTTCATCTGGTTCGCGCTGCTGTTCACGATGAGCGACCAGTTGAACAAGCTCGGATTCATGGACTTTCTGGGCGAGCGGCTCGTGATGCGACTCGGCGGGTTGCCCGTGCCGGTCGCGGCGGTAGTACTCGTCGGCGCCTACGTCGCCCTGCACTACCTCTTCGTCAGCCAGACCGCGCAGCTCCTCGCGCTGTTCGGCGTGTTCCTTGGCGTCGGCGTGAAGCTTGGCGTCTCGGCGCCGTTGCTCGCATTCCAGTTGCTCTTCGCGACGAACTATTTCGCCGCGATCGCGCCGCAGGCCTCGAGCGCAAACCTGCTCTTCGCCTCGAGCGGCTACCTGACCCAGGGCGAGCACTATCGCATGGGCGCGATCTATACCGCGTTCTGCCTGGTGCTTTACCTCGTGGTTGGGACGCCGTGGTTGATGCTCGTCGCACGATAACTGTTAGACAATTCACATCGCAGGAGTTCAGCATGTCGAAGCGTCGCATTACCCTGGTTCAGAGTATGGCGGTCATGTTGCTCGCCGTCTCGAGTGTCGCGGCCGCTGGCCAAGGCGGATCCGCCGCCGGCACGGTCGCTCCCGACCGCCCCGATCCAACGCTCAAGAACGTGGTCGTGCTGGCGACCGGGGGCACGATCGCCGGCGCGGCCGGCAGCAACGTGACGGCTGGGTACTCGAGCGGACAGGTCGGCGTCGAACAACTTCTCGCTGCCGTACCCGAGGCGAAGAAGATCGCCAATCTCTCGGGCGAGCAGGTGTCCAACATCGGCTCGCAGGACATGAACGACGAAGTGTGGATGAAGCTCGCCACGCGCGTGAACGAGATTCTCGCGCGTCCCGACGTGACCGGTGTGGTGATCACGCACGGTACCGATACGATCGAAGAGACGGCGTACTTCCTCAATCTCGTCGTGAAGTCGGTGAAGCCGGTCGTGTTGACGGCGTCGATGCGCCCGTCGACGGCGCTCTCGGCCGATGGTCCGCTCAATTTCTACAATGCGGTTGCCGTCGCGGCGAACGGTCGTGCGGCCGGGCGCGGCGTGATGGTCGTGGCGAATGACTGGATTCATGGCGCCGGCTCGCTCACCAAGACGAGCACCACCGCCGTGCAGACGTTCATGTCGCCGCTCTCGGGACTGCTGGGCACGGTGGCGTACGGCGACGTCACGTGGCTGCGTCAGCCAATCGGCAAGAACACGACGACGTCGGAGTTCACGGTCGACCAGAGCACGACCCTTCCGCGTGTCGATATCATCGTGGCGACCGAAAACATGGATGGCGCGTTGATCAATGCCGCGGCGGCCGCGGGCGCCAAAGGCATCATCATCGCCGGCGTCGGAAACGGCAACATGACGCAGAAGGCGCTCGACGCGCTCGCCGCGCAGGCGAAGCGCGGCATCGTCTGCGTTCGCGCGTCGCGCGTCCCGACGGGATTCGTGGGCCGGAACATCGAAGTGAAGGACGACAGCCTTGGCCTGGTCGCGTCGCAGAGCCTGAGCCCGCAGGAGGCGCGCGTACTCCTGCGCCTCGCGCTGCTCAAGACGAGCGACCCGAAAGAGATCCAGCGCTACTTCGACGAGTATTGAGGCACTCTGATGCTCAGCACGCCGCGGGCGTACGCGCTTCTGGTCATCGGGCTTCTCGCCTCGCGGGGCGCCGCGGCGCAGCGGCCTCCCAGGTCGGCGGCGGATTCCATTCGCGATTCGGTGCTCGCGAACGGAATCACCGCCGGTGAAGCGGACGGAGAGCGCATGAACCGCAATCTCCTGTCGCGCGCGCGGTTGAATTTTGGATTCACCACGTTCGAGCTGGGTGGCGGGGTGCTCGTCGACTACATCGGCTACGACCAGGACTCCGCGAGCCGCTCGCAGTTCGATCTCGCGTCGATCGGCAAGCTGCGCGACGCGCGCGTGCTCGTCGGCGGCAAGTTCAGCACGAAGCGGTCGTTCACCTGGCAGGCGGGCGTCATGTACGACGCGGCGACCAAGAAATGGCTCGTGCGCCAGTCCGGTGTGATGATCGCCATTCCCGAGTTGTGGGGACATCTCTTCATCGGGCGCGCGAAAGAGGGCTTCAGCCTGAACAAGGTGATGGTCGGCTACGACGGCTGGACGATGGAACGCCAGCCGTTCACCGATGCCAGCATTCCGCTGCTCGCCGATGGCATCAAGTGGCTGGGTTACGTGCCGAGCCAGCATTGGTTCTGGAACCTAGGCGTGTTTGGTGACGGCTTTTCGCAGGGGCAGACGTTCTCCAGCTACAGCAATCAGTTCGTCGTGCGATCCGGATGGGTGCCGGTGGTCTCGGATTCCGCGGGCTCGCTCGTCCACGTCGCCGTGAACTACCGCATCGGGAAACCGCTCAACGACTCGCTGCGCCTGCGCTCGCGACCCGAGGCGTTCGAGGCGCCGTACTTCATCGATACCGGACCGTTCACGTCGACGTTGTCGCAACAGCTGGGGCCGGAGGTGTACTATCGCCCAGGGCGACTGCTCTTCGGCGGCGAGTACTACTGGCAAAACGCCAATTCCGCCGACAAGGGAAACCTCTGGTTCAACGGCGGCGAGGTCGTGGCCACATGGCTGACGACGGGCGAGACGCGCTCGTACAACACCGTCGGCAACTACTTTCGGTCGATCGCCCCGACGCGCACGGTAATGCAGGGCGGGCCCGGCGCGTGGGAGGCTGTTCTCAAATACTCTTATGCGAATTTGAATAGCCGCTCCGTTCAGGGCGGTCGCTTCTCGCGGGTGACACCCATGCTCAACTGGTATCTCACGGACAACGCGCGTCTGGAGATCGCCTACGGGTTCGGCGTGCTGAATCGGTTTGGGACGATCGGGCACACGCAGTTCTTTCAAGTCCGCCTTCAGACGGAGCTCTAGCGATGACGGCGCGCGATTCCCGCCACGCCCTGCTCTCGGTCGGCATCGCCGTCGGGCTGTGGGGCAGCATGCTCGTGTGCCTCGAGATTGGCCGCCGGGTGGGTATCGCGCACGTGCAGGCGTGGGGTGCCGACGCATGGTCTGGCGTCGGTGCCGTGGATGGCGCCGTCTTCGGCCTGCTCGCGCTGCTCGTGGGATTCACCTTCAACGGCGCCGCGAATCGCTTCGACCGGCGCCGCGAGCTCGTATCCGAGGAAGCGAACTCGATCTCCACGGCGTGGCAGCGCATCGCGCTCCTCGCCGACGATCAACAATCAGAGCTGCGCCGGCTGTTTCGCGGCTATCTCGATGCGCTCGTATCGTGGTACGCCGCTCCCTCGCCGACGCAGGATTCGCTTGGCCTGCCCGCCAGCATCACGCGCGCTCAGGACGCAATGTGGGCAAGCGCCGTCTCGGCCTGCTTGACGTCGCGGGGCGAGCCCGCGCGCGTCCTCCTCCTGCCGTCGCTGACGGACATGTTCGGCGCCGTCGATCGCGAACGCATGATGCGACACATCCATCCGCCAATGCTCGTCTTCGCGATGCTGGGCCTCACTGAGCTCGCCGCGGCGATATTCGCCGGATACGCGCTCGCAAATACGCCGGCGCGCAACTGGACCTACATCGTTGGCGTCGCGACGGCGATTTCACTCGCGACGTACGTCATCATCGAGCTGGAATTTCCTCGGCTTGGCTGGGTTCGAATCGATGACATGGATCGCGAGCTCGAGACGATTCGCGATTCGATTCGCTCAATCGCCGCGTAGCGCCCTCGCCGCATCGATTCTCAGCGCGCGCCAGGCCGGCACCGCGCTCGCCAACGCCGACACGACGACGAGCCCGGCGATCGTTACGCCGAGCGTCCGTGGATCTGACGGCGACACGCCATACGTCTGACCACTCAACACGCCGCGGGCCGCCACCGCACCGATCGAACCGACGAACGACCCAATGAGGCCGAGCGCGCATCCGCTCGACACCACCAGCCTCAGAATGTCCACGGGAGTCGCGCCAAGCGCGGCGCGAATGCCGATCTCCGCGGTGCGCTGCGCGACCATGTAGGCGATGACGCCGTATATCCCGATGGCCGCCAGCACGAGTCCCAGCAGCGCGAACGCACCGAGCAAGAGCGCCGCGTACGTCGTTCCGCCGGTGGCGGCCGCGACGACGTCCTTCATTGTCGACACCTCGGCGAGCGGAAGGTTCGGGTCCATCTCGCGCAACGCGGTGCGTACGGGAGTGGCGAGCGAAGCGGGGTCGCCCGCCGTGCGCACGAGAATGTCCTTGAACTCGGAGTTGAACTCCGGCAATTGGCGATACAAGCCGACGACGGCCGGAAACGGATCTTTTGCCAGTCCGTCGTTTTTCATATCTCTAAACACGCCGACGATCGTGATCGTCCGGGCCTCGGCCACCGGCCGAAGCGGATTGCCCAGCTGAAGGCGAGCGCCGACGGCGCTCCGCCCCGGGAGGAATCGTCGCGCGAAGGTCTGGTTGACGATCGCCACCGCCGGGCCGCCGACGACGTCACTCGTCCCGAGATCACGGCCCTCGACGAGCGGCGCGCCGTACGTGCGCAAGTACGCCTCGTCGCTCGTCGCGAGGTACGCGGTTCGCCGGTCATCGCTGCGCGCCGGCGCCTCACCCTCGATGGCGATCGTCTGCGGCCAGCGCGCCGCCACCGGCAGGTAGCCCGTGGTCAACGACGCGCTCCGGACGCCCGGCAACGCCCGGACCTTTGCGGTGAACTGCTCGCTGAACCGCGTGAGTGCGGCCGCGTCGCCGTACCGCGCCGGCGGAACGTACAAATGCGCCTTGAACAACCCGCTTATGCTGAATCCTAAATTCTGATTTCGTAATCGTGCCGCGCTCTGTACGAGCACACCCGTCGCGGCCAGCAGCATGACGGCCAGCGCGACCTGCACGACGACGAGTGCCGATCGCGCGCGGCGCTGTTCGTGTGACGCCGTGCCGGTTCGTCCTCCGGCACGCAAACTCGCGGCGAGATCCACCCGCGAAGTCGACCACGCGGGCCACACGCCGAATATCCCGCCGGACACGACGGCGATGACCAGCGCAAATCCAAGCACGCTGCCGTTCACCGTAAGGCCGGCGAGCTGTGGGAACTGCGGCGGATGCCAGCGCGCCACCGCCGCGCATCCCGCGGCGCCGAGCGCGAAGCCGGCTCCGCCGCCGATCGCCGCGAGCAGAAGCGTCTCCACCAGGAGTTGCCGCGCAAGCTGCACTCGACTCGCGCCGAGCGCGGTACGCACCAGCAGCTCGCGGTGTCGCGCCGCATTTCGCGCATGCAGAAGACCCGCGAGGTTGGTGCACGCGATCAACAGCACGAGAGCGACACCACCGCTCAGGATCGCGAGAATCGGTTTGAGCGCGCCGGCGCGCGATTCCACGAGCGGAGTCGCGGTCATGCCGTACGGACGATCCGCGGGATACGTCGACGCCAACCGCGACGCGACTCGCCGCAGCTCGGCACGGCCCTGCTCGATCGTCACGTTCGGCGACAACCGGGCGATCGTCACATCGCCCGTCGCGCCACGTGCTGCGTCGGATACGACCGTGTCGGGCTGCGCCCACGGCGTCCAGATGCGCGCCGTGAGCCCGCGCGCGTTGAGCCACGCGAGGTCCACGTCCGGAACGACGGCGATAATCGAGTACGGCTCGTCGTTGATTCGAATCGTCTTCCCGAGCACGTCGCGCGCCGAGCCATATCGATCCCGCCACAACGTTCGACTGATCGCGGCGACATAGTGGCTGCCGTAACGCTGTTCCTGGTCGGTGAACAGACGCCCCATGACGGGCGTGACACCCAGCGCCTCGAAATAGGCGCGCGACACCAACGCCACCGCCATCTGCTCCGCGACGCCGTCGGTGCCCATCGCGACGTTCTTGCGCCATTCGTCGTACGCCGCGACGCGCTGAAAGGCGCGCGTGTCGCGCGCGACGTCGCGCACGTCGAGCGGCGACGGACTGCCGACCACGACACCATCTCGCGTCGACGACCATGTGACGAGCTGTTCCGGTCGCGGAAACGGCAGCGTCCGGAACACGACGGCATCGATGATGGTGAAGATGGTCGTGGTCGCGCCGACGCCGAGCGCCAGGGTGAGCGTCGCGACGATCGCGAACGTGGGACTGCGTCGCAGGAACCGCGCGGCGTATCGGGCATCCCGTTTCAGATCATCCAACACACGCACGATCGCGGACATGCCTCGGAGCTCCTCGCGCAAGTACGTGACGTTGCCCACCGAGCGCCGCGCCGCGCGCTGCGCGTCGTCCGAGTCGAGCCCGTCGTGGCGGCGTTGCGCCGCATCGAGCTCCGCGCGCGCTCGGAGCTCGTGCTCGATCTCGCGATCGAGTGCGTCGCGCCGCCAGGCGGCGCGCCAGCGATACCGCAGTGCGTCGATCAGCGACATGCGGCGCTCAGGTCGACCGGAGCACGCGACGCATGGCGGCGACGAAGCGCTCGAACTCATCGACGCCGCGATCGAGCTGCCGCTCGCCGGCGCGCGTGATCGTGTAATATCGCGCGCGCCGTCCGGTGGGCGACTCCTTCCACTTCGAGGTCACCCATCCCTGTCGCTGCAGGCGTTCGAGCGACGGGTAGAGCGACCCCGGTTCCGCGGCGAGGACGCCGCCGGTGAGCCGTGCCACATGTTGCGTGATCGCGTACCCGTGCATCGGCTGCAGGCGCAAAGTGCGCAGCACGATGAGATCGAGCGAGCCGTGGAGAAGCTCGGATTTTTGCGGCGACGCCACCAATAGCGCTCCGATATATAGACTGCCGACTGGTTGACCTATCGACTGCCAATATATGCGGGGACCGCTCGGCGTCAAAGTCGAGGCCGCGCGCTCATGATCCCGCCAGTTCCGGCCCCATCACGCGAGCGATCGACTCCACCAGCCGATTCCAGCGATCCGCCTCGGCACTGAATTGCCGTTGGCCGGCGGCGGTGAGCGAGTAGAAGCGCGCGCGCCGATTGTTCGACGAAATCCCCCAGGCACCCTTGATCCAGCCGCGATCCTCGAGACGCTGCAACGCGGGATACAGCGAGCCATGATCGATGATCAGGCTGTCTTTCGACCGGTCCTGGATCTCGCGGGCAATGCCTTGTCCATGCTCCTCACCCAATAAGAGAATTCGCAAGATCAGTAGATCGAGCGTCCCTTGCATGAGGGCGTCGCGTTCCTTGGCGACCTGTCGCGGCATGTCGTTATCCGTCCGCGCGCAAGACGAGCGCGGGGTTCGTCGTCGCCGCCTTTCTCGCCGAGAGCGAGGCGGCCAGCAAGGCGACGCCCGCAATCGCCGCGGGCACCAGGATGATGCTCGCCGGATCGAGCAGGCTCGCCGCGATCGCGGCACCGGCCAACACGGCATTGGTGAGCTTGATCCCGACGACGCCCAGCGCGACGCCCGCGACTACGCCATAGCCAATCCACGACGTCGTGCCACGCAGGGTTCCCACCAACACTTGAACGCCACTCGCACCCAGCGCCATGCGAATGCCGATCTCGCGTCGCTTCTGGCGCACGGCGTACGACACCATGCCGTAGACGCCAACGGAGGCGAGTAACAGGCCAACGAGCCCGACGGCCGCGAGAATGCCGGCGCTGACTCGCGCGGTCATGACGCCGGCGTCCGATGCGACGATGTCTGACATCGCCTCGACCGACACGGGCAGCGCCGGCTCGATTGCTCGCACGATTCGTGGAATGTCGCGCGCCAGCGTCGAAGCATCGCCGTGCGTGCGAACGAGAATCCGGCTGCTCCATTCATTCGTGAGCTTGGGCAGATACACGTCGCCGACGTCCGGTTCCGTCATCGACGTGCCCCGAACGTTGGCCACGACGCCTACGATCTGTGCGGTGCCTTTCAATCCCGGCCCGGCGTTGAACGCATTCGGCCGCGCGACGCTGAGCGCAATTTGCTTTCCGACGGCGTCTCCGCGCGGCCACAAGGCACGCGCCATCGAGTCGCTGATGATCGCGACCGAAGCGCTGTCCCGCACGTCTTGCGCGGTGAACGTTCGGCCGCGGAGGATCGGAACGCCGAGCGTTCCGAAATACGACTCGGAGACAAAGCTGTACGGATATCGGGGCGCTGACTCGCCGGACTGAGAATCTCCAGCTCGTTCGGCGGGCAGCATCGCCGACGTGCTGACGTTTCCGCCGAGCGGCACACGCGAGGCAACGGCGAGCGATTCGACGTCTGGCAAAGCAGCGATTTGCCGGCGGACCTCCGCTTCGATCTGTCGCGCGCGCTCGGGCGACAGTGCGAGCTCCTGCGGGTTGGTGAGCCACACCGAAAGCACCCCGTCGGCATGAAAGCCAGGATCGGCGCGAACCAGTTGCATCGCCGATCGTGCGAGTCCGGTTGCCGCGATCAGCAACGCAACTGATAACGCGATTTGTCCTGAGATCAGAAAGGAACGAAGGCGTCCGACGCCCTTCCCCGCACCGGCGCCGCCGCCCGTTCGCAGGACGCCGGCGAGATCGGCGCGGCTCGCCTGCAACGACGGCGCGAGCGCGAACATCACGCCCGCGGCGATGCTCGCGGCGACCACGTAGAGTGCCAGCTTCGCGTCGGCGGTAATCGCGAGTGAAAGCGTGCCGCCGCCCTCGCGCGACAGGAATGCCGACAGCACGCGCGCCACGGTCGCGAGCACGTACGCCGTCGTGACCGCGGCGAGAAGTCCCGCGACAACCGCGACGACCACGCCTTCCGTGAGCAGCTGGCGCACGAGGCGGCCGCGGCCCGCGCCCGTGGCGAGCCGCACCGTAATTTCGCGCTCGCGCGCGGCCGCACGCCCCAACATCAGGCCCGCGACGTTCGCGCATGCGATGAAGAGCACCAGCAGCATGGCCACCTGGAGCGCGGCGAAGAGCGGGCGTACCTGTTCCCCGAGCCGTCCGAATGCGACAGCGGGAGACACGGTCACGGTCATCTGTCGCTCGGACGGCGGGAGCTCGCCGCGGCGAATGGCGGCGAGATTCGCGAGCTCGGCTTGTGCGTCGCGCACGGTGTAACGACTCGCCAATCGGCCGATCATCTCGCAACAGGCGCTCGATTCGCGCGCCGCGCGCTGGGCAATATCTCCGAGCGCCGACAGCGTGATCCAAAGGTCTGGCACTTCCTGGCGAATCCCGGCAAAGTCGCGCGGAGTGACACCGACGATCGTCGCGCGAATGCCGCTGACGATGAGCGTTGAACCAATCACGCCGGGATCGCGGGAAAAACGTCGTTCCCAGTAGTTGTCGCTGATCATCGCGGCAAACGCGCCGTTGCCCGCTTCGTCGTCGGCGCGGAGCGACCGCCCGAACACCGGCCGCGTTCCGAATGTCTCGAAGTAGTTCGTCGTCACGAACAGCGCGATCACCGGCTCGGCGACCGCACCGGGACTCGCGGCCGCCGGCGCGGACGTTGGCGATGTCGCAATCCCGGCCAGCCGAAGGTGCGATGGCTGCGCGATGGCAACGCTGGCCAATGTCCGGCTGTTGTCGCGATAGAAGAAATAATCCGCGATCGAGAATGGCCCGAACCGGATGGGCGGCTTGACCTGGGAGATGCTCACCAGACGGTCTGGTGCGGCGACTGGCAGCGGATGGAGCGCTACCGCGGAGAAGAGCGAGAACAGGGCGATGTTCGCCGCCAATCCGACGCCGAGCGCGCCGACCGCGGCGAGCACGTATGGCTTGTCCTTCGCCAGCGACCGCGCCGCATATCGCACGTCCCGAACCAGGTCGTCAAGGAGCGTGATATGCGTTCGCTCATAATACCCTTCACTCACCTGTCCGACGTTGCCGAACCTGCGGCGTGCCTCGGCCGCCGCGGTCCGCGGCGCCCAACCGTCGCGGATCAGTTGATCCGTCTCGATCGCGATGTGCGATTGGATTTCGTCGGTGAAGTCGTCGCTGCTTCGGCGTCTGCGCCAGCCGGTGAACAGATTGCGCATCCCGCACACTCGGGTAGAATGTCGACCCAACGTAGGACGCAGACTCCTGCCACGCAATAGCCGGCGGGCGCGCGAACGGCGCTGTCATGGTTCTCGCACAAAGCCCATACACATCGGCGACCTCCGGCGAGCCGCGCGACCGTAGCGTTGAAAGAATTCCTTCGGAGCCCGAGATGCGCGTGTGTCGTTTGGCCCTGGCCGTACTCCCGTTTGTGCCGGCGTTGCCGGCGTTGCCGGTTGTCCTCGCGGCGCAAATCATGAACACCGGCGGTGGGCGGCCGTCCGTTTCGCCTGACGGACAGTGGATCACGTACAGTGCGGCGCGAAATGGGGAATGGGACGTCTACGCCATTCATCCCGACGGCAGCGGCGACCGGCGCGTCACCAACGTCGCCGAGCGGAACTTCGTCAACCTTGGTCCGCCGACGTGGATCGGCAACCGCGTGCTCGTCTTCCAGCGCGTGAACGACACGACACACCTGTCGCTCGTCGATCTGCCGGGCAGTCCGGCCGAAGCGCCGATACCCTCGAGCCATTCCGTTCCAATCATGGCTGGAGCTCTGCAGCTGCGTCCCTCGCCCGACGGCCGGCAGCTCGTGTTCCTCCATGGCGGCCGCGGGCGACCGCGCGTCGCCGTAGTAAACGTCGATGGTACCGGATTCCACGATCTCACGGACAGCACCGTCGTCGGCATCAATCCCGATTGGTCGCGCGACGGCAAACACATCGCGTTTACCGTGGTGGACTCCGCATCGCACGGGCAGATCGCGATCGTCGATGCGAACGGCACGAACTATCACGTGGTTACGCACTTCGATCCAAGCAACGGGCTGCCCCAATGGGCGAACTGGGCGCCGGACGGCAAGCGACTCGTGATTCAAGCCGGCGTGTACAATCGCCAACACATCGAGGAAAGCACGGCGCATCTGTGGATTGTCGACGTCGCCACGGGACAGGCTACGAAGCTGGCGCCACACGCCGGCATGTCGCTCGATGAGACGCCGTCGTGGTTTCCCGACGGAACACGCATCGCCTTTCAAAGCAATCGGACGGGAGTCATGCAAGTGTGGACCATGAAGCCCGACGGTTCCGACCCGCGCCAGCTCACGGCGCTCCATCCATGAAAAGCCTTCGACGCGCACCGCTATTCTCCGCCCTTGCGATCGCGACCATCGCGCTCGGCATCGCCGCCAACACGGCCATCTTCTCCATGGTCGAGGGCGTGTTGCTCCGCCGTCTGCCGTACGCCTCCGGAGAACGAATCATTCATGTCCGGCAGGCGTCGTCGCTCCTGCCCGACACGCGCTTTTCCATTCCGGAAATTCAGGACCTGCGCGCACAGTCGACGGCGTTCGACGCCATCGTCGAGTACCACTCGATGTCCTTTCAGTTGTATGGGCTCGGCGACCCGCAGCGTCTTCAAACGGGTGTCGTATCGGACAACTTCTTTCAAGTGTTCGGCGTACAGCCCGTGCTGGGCCGGCTGTTCCGCAAAGGGGAGGAAGAGGTCGGCGCGCCGCCGGTAGTCCTCCTTTCATACACGTACTGGCATAACGTGCTCGGCAGCGATCCAAAGGTCATCGGCGCCAAGTTCACGATGAACGATCGCGTACACACCGTGGTCGGCGTGCTGCCTCCGCTGCCCGTGTATCCTGACAACAATGACATCTGGCTTCCCGCCGGCGCGTGTCCGTTCCGTTCGGCGCCCCCGGCGATGGCTTCACGCACCGCCCGCCTCCCTACCGTCTTCGCCCGCCTGCGGCCGCGCGTGTCGATGGCGCGGGGAACAGTCGAGCTGCAGACGATCGAACAGAAGCTGCACGGCTTGTACTCGGAGGCGTACCCGCCCGGCAATGGTTTGCACGTGACGACCGAAACGGTGCACGACGAGCTCACGAAGGATTCGAAACCGCTGTTGCTGATTCTCTTCGCGACCGCGGTGTTTCTCATGATCGTCGCCGCCGCGAACTTTGCCGGGCTGACGATCGCGCGACAGCTTCGCCGGGGTCGCGAGCTGGCCGTGCGCGAAGCGCTCGGCGCGAGTCGCTTGCGCATGTTCTCGCAGTTGGCGTCTGAGAGTCTTCTGCTCGCGCTGCTGGGCGGCGTCCTCGGCACGCTGCTGGCCTGGAGCGGACTTGGCCTGCTGCGCACGTTCGCCACGCGCCTCACCCCGCGCGCGGGCGACATCGGCATCGATGCGGTGGTGCTGGGATTCGATCTGCTCACGGTCACGCTGGTCGGTCTGCTTGCCGCCGCCGTCCCGTTCATCCGCGGCCGCGGCGGCGCGTTGCTCATCGATCGTCTGCGCCAGGGAAATTCGGGCGCCATGGCCACCCGCGGCGAGGGACACCTTCGCAGCGCGTTCGTCCTCGCGCAAATCGCGATTGCCTTCGTGCTGCTGGTTGGCGCGGCGCTCGTCGGCCGAAGCTTGCTGCATCTGGAGCGCGTCGACGCCGGGTTCAACGGGCACGACGTCCTGACCGCCCGCATCACATTAAATTTCTCTAAATATTCGAACGCGCAGCGAGTGCTGGCGTTCAACGACCAACTCATGTCGCGGCTGGCGTCCACGCCCGGCCTGGACGCCTCCGCGATCGCCAGCACGCTGCCGTTGAACAACGCCGTCACCCGAACGCGCGCGTTCACGATCGGGGGCGTCGATGCGACGACCGGCGCGCAGAGTCCGCGCGGAGATTTCACGAGCGTCAGCCCGCGCTACTTCCAGACGCTCGGGATTCCCGTCGTGCGCGGCCGCGCGTTCTCCGAGAGCGATCGCGATACGGCCGACGTTCCCGTCATCCTCAGTCAGCGGTTGGCCGCGTCGTTCTGGGGCACGCGCGATCCGATCGGCACCCGGATCTCGACCGACAGCGGCAAGACGTGGAGTCGGGTCATCGGCATCGTCGGCGACGTGCACCAGAACGGGCTCGATCATGACGTGGGTCAACAGGTGTACATGCCGTCGACGGTCATACCCACCGGAGACATGCGCGTGTTCGTGCGCTTCAAGGGGCCGAGCGCGCCGATCGCCCTGGCGTTGCGTGGCATCATTCGCGACATGGATCCACAGCAGGCCGTGGTCGCCGTGCAGACGCTCGATCAAGTCCGGGGCACACAGCTGACCGAGCCGAGATTGACGTCGGTGCTGCTCGCGAGCTTTGCGGTGGTCGCATTGGTCCTGGCCGCGACGGGATTGGCGGGGATCGTCGGCTATTCCGTTTCGCAACGCATCCCGGAGATCGCCATCCGCATGGCACTCGGCGCCGATGCATGGCGGATCATCGGCATGGTCGGGCGCGACGGCTTGAGCATCGTCGTGATCGGACTGGTGTTTGGCGGAGTCATCGCGCTGTCGCTGTCGCGATTCATTCGCTCGGTGTTGTTCCAGATTCAGCCGACCGATCTCGCGACCTACGCCGGCGTCGGCGCGCTGCTGCTGCTCACGGCGGCGCTGGCGTGTTTCACGCCGATTCGCCGCGCCGTCGTCACCGACGCCGCGCGGATTCTTCGATCCAGCTGATTTGCTCGTAGGGCCTCAGCGCGGCGACGGTCGCGCTGGAATCCATACAACTCGGCTCTTGCACGCTCTCCTCCTCGTACCTACCCTTAGATACGAGGAGGAGAGAATTCGCATGGCCATGCTCAGAGGCACGCTCGACCCGCTCGTGCTCAAAACGCTGTCCTGGACGCCGATGCACGCGTTCGAGATCGCGACCTGGCTCGACGAGCGCTCCGCCGGACGCGTTGAAGTCGACGATGCCGCGCTGCTCCAGGCGCTGCACCGGTTGGAGGAGCGCCGGCTCATCGCCGCCGAGTGGGCCGTGACGCAGAACGGCCGCCGTGCCCGATACTATCGGATCACGACGGCCGGACGGTCCTACCTTCGCACCGAATCCGCGCGCCTCGTCGACCAGCTCGACGCCGTCACCGCGATTCTCGCGGACAAACGCGCGAAATAGGGGAAACACCGTGGCGTCATTCGATCGCCGTCCGGGTATCCGTCGCCTCTTCCAGCTGCCGCTGTTGAACCGGCGCGCAACGAGCCGAGACGCCGATGAAGAATTGCACGCGCTCATTGCGAGCCGCGTCGAGTACCTCGTCGCGCGCGGGACGCCGCCCGAGCGCGCGTATGCCGAAGCCCTTCGCCGTGTCGGCGCGTCGCTCGACGACGCCCGACGCCAACTGCAGTCGTCCGCCAACCATCGGGAGCGCCGCATGCAGCTCAGTGAATTCCTCGACAGCGTGATGCATGATGTCCGCTACGCGGCCCGCGGGCTCATTCGGCGTCCGGGGCTCACGGCCGTGGCCGTGCTCACGCTCGCCATCGGTGTCGGCGCGACGACGGCGATCTTCAGCGCCGTCAACGCGCTCTTGCTGCGTCCACTGCCGTATGCGCGACCGAACGAGTTGATGCGCCTGCCGTTGTTCATTCCCGCCGACGGCGCGTTGGCGAAAAGTGAATCGGGTTGGTCGTATCCAATGTTCTCGATGCTGCGCGACGAGCAGAAGAGCTTCACGGACATCGCGCCGTACACGTTCGGGCAGTTCAATCTGACGAGCGGGGACGTCGAACGCGTCGCGGGCGAATATGTGGGCGCATCGTATCTGCACGTGCTGGGTCTCTTTCCCGTGCGCGGCCGCGACTTCGATGGCGCGCTCGACGCTCACACTACCGGCGCGCCGCACGAAGTAATTCTTTCGTACGGGCTCTGGCAGCGCCGATTCAACGGCGACCCGTCGATCGTCGGCCGCACGATCGACATCAACCGCGAGCCGTGGACGATCATCGGCGTTGGCCCGAAAGACTTTCGCGGCCTTTCGGGGCAGGCGGACCTGCTGCTGCCCGCCGCCACGATGTCTCCCGCTCGACTGAGCGCGAACTACTTCAACTTCGTCCTCATCGCGCGTCGCGCGCCAACCGTGACCGTGGCGCAGGCCGTCGCCGCCACGACGGCCATCGGCGCGCGCGTCGGCGCCGCGTATCCCAATCCGATGAGCAAGTTGAACTGGGAGGTCGGCGCGACGCCGCTCGACGAGGCGCGCATCGATCCCGCGATCAAGCGTTCCCTGCTCGTCCTCTTCGGTGCGGTGTGTCTCGTGCTCGGCATGGCGTGTGTCAACGTCGCGAACTTGCTGCTCGGCCGTGCCACGGCGCGGCGGAGTGAGATTGCGGTGCGCATGGCAATGGGCGCAGGTCGCGCGCGCCTCGTTCGGCTGCTGCTGACCGAAAGCGTGCTGCTCGCGTTCGCAGGCGCCATCGCAAGTGTGGCGGTTGCGTGGCTCGGCGTGCGCGCGCTCAGCACGATCGATCCGGCCGCGGTCGGGCGCGCATCGAACGTGGCTGCCGCGGCATTCGGCGCGGTGCAGTTCTCGTCGATCGCGTTGGATCTGCGCGCGTTGTCGTTCACGTTGGTTGCGTCACTCGTCGTCGGCGTGCTGTTCGGACTCGCGCCCGCGCTCGATGCGGCCCGGGCATCGCTCACCGGCGCGCTCAACAGCGATCGTCGATCGAGCAGCGGCGGCGCGGGACGCCGCGCGCTCGTGGTCGCCGAGGTCGCGTTGGCGATCGTGTTGTTGGCGGGGTCCGGCCTCATGGTGCGAAGCCTGGCGAAGCTGCTCTCGACGGACGTCGGATTCAACGCGGCCAACGTGCTCACGTTTCAATTGACGGCGCCACCAGGTTCCGTCCCGCGCGACTCGATGCCCGGCTTCTATTCGCAGATCCTCGACCGCGTCCGCGCAGTCCCCGGTGTCTCAGACGTGGCGCTCGGCAGCTGCGCGCCGTTGACCGGCCGCCCGTGCTCCGGCGGGTTCTTTCATCGCGCGGGTACGCCTCTCTCCGGTCCGGCGGACATGAACACGCTGATCGGCACGACCGTCGTCTCGCCCAACTGGTTCTCGCTCATGCGCGTGCCGCTCGAACGCGGCCGCACGTTCACGACCGCGGACGGGGAAAACGCACCGCAGGTGATGTTGTTGAACGAGAGCGCCGTAAAGAAGTTCTTCGGCAGCGAAGACCCGATGGGCAAGCACGTCTCGCTCGGCGGATTTGCCGGTATCACGGATGCCGAAGTGATCGGCATCGTCGGCGGCGTGCGGCAACGTGCCGATTCCGCGCCGGAACCGACGGCCTACGTTTCGATCGCGCAGTCGCCGTCGCCCGGCATTACGTTTTTCGTTCGATCGTCGAGGGACGACGCGTCGCTCGGCACTGAGGTTCGACGCGCCGTGCACGACGTTGCGCCGCAGCTGCCGCTGTACGGTATGCAGACGATGACGCAGATCACCGCCGCCGCCACGGAAGACGCTCGTTTTCGCACGTTGCTTCTCAGCGTGTTCGGCCTCATGGCGCTCTCGCTCGCCGCCATCGGCATTTACGGCGTGTTGTCGTTCGCCGTCGCGTCGCGAACGCGCGAGATCGGCATCCGCATCGCGCTAGGCGCCGAGCGCGCGCGGGTTCAGCGTCTCGTAATCGGTGAAGGCATCGGACTGGTCGCGGTTGGCGCGATCGTCGGCGTCGCCGGCGCGCTGGCTGCGACGCGCCTCTTGCGTACGTTTTTGTTCGAGCTCACGCCGAACGATCCGCTGACCTACCTGATGGTCGTCGTCGTGCTCGGCCTCGTCGCGGTCGTGTCGAGCTGGGTTCCCGCGCTTCGAGCGTCGCGCGTTGATCCCGTGGTCGCGTTGCGCGCCGAATAACGCCACGCGAACAATCACACCGGCGTCATGCGTCGGACGCTTGCATCAACGGCAGCACGAGCGCCAGCAACGCGTCGATCTCGAACGGCTTCCGCAAACGCCCGTACGGCGTGCAACAGTCGTCGAGCGTCCCCAACAAATCATCGTGGCCGGTGATGAGCACCGTCGGCGGCAGCGGCGGTTGCTCTCGCTCGAGAAAGTGCATGAGCTCGTGGCCGCTCATGTGAGGCAACTGCATGTCGAGCACCATGCACACCGGAACGGTCGGCGTCGCGCGACCGACAAAGTCTTCCGCGGAGGCGAAGCTTTCCACGCGAATTCCCTCGAGGCGAAACGCGCGCGCAAGCGACGACCGCAGCGACTCGTGGTCGTCGATGATGGCCACCCAGGAATTCGTCATTCGCGAAACGCCAGTCGAACGAGGTCGCTCGATACGGACGATACCGACGATACCGACGATGCCGAGCGCGTTACCGCGGGCCGGCGTGCTTCGGCGACCGATCGCATTCGATCGTTCCGAGGCATCACGACGCGGAACGTTGCTCCGCCGCCCTCAGCGTTGTCGGCGTGCACTCGTCCCTGATGCCGCTCGACGATCGATCGCACGATCGCGAGCCCCAGGCCAAGGCCGTCCGGCTTCGTCGTAAAGAACGAATCAAAGAGGTGCTGCCTGACATCGAGCGGAATTCCGGGGCCGCTGTCGTGAACGGCGATCTCGATGTCGTCGTCGCGGGCACGCGTAGCGATCGTGACGCGAGGATCGGCCGACGACTCCGCGGCGTGGAGGGCATTCAGCGCGAGGTTCAGCACCACCTGTTGCAACTGAACGCTATCGCTGGCGAACAGAGGCAGCCGTGGATCGAGCGACAACACGAGCTCGACGCCGCGATCCTGCGCCTCGTGTCGGAGCAGGCGCGCCGCCATGCGACACACGTCGTTGACATCGATGGGCCGCGACGACAGATCTTCCCCGCGCACCAGAGCCCGGACGCGTTTGATGATCGCGGACGCGCGCTGATCGTCCGCGATGATATCCGTGAAGATCTCGCGGCACAGCTCGCGTTCGTCGGCGACCGCGCCGGCGCCGCGGTTCATCAACTTTGCGCCGGTCTCGGCGTTCGTGCGAATGGCGGCGAGTGGTTGCCGAAGCTCGTGTGAAATCGTCGCCCCGAGCTCGCCGATGGCAGCCAGCCGCTCCATCTTCGCGATGCGCCGCCTCGTTTCATCCGCGTACCGCCGGCGTTCGTCCGCCTGCGATTGCGCATGCTTGCGCCGCCGCCGCTCCACCAGCAATGCGCCGATGAGCAGCAGTTCCGTAGCCATGATGCCAAGCGCGAACAGCACCGGCGTTCGGTAGCGTTGCCACAGCGTCGGCTCTCGAAACAGCAATTCCGTTCCTGGAAGCAGCCGATCCCCGGCGAGTGCCCAGCGCCGAAGTTGTCGCGTGTCCACGACGTAGCTGTTGCCGATCGCTTCGACGGGCGGCATCGGCGCGCCGGGCCGGCGGTGAAGGACGCGAGCAACGAGCCGCGCCGTGAGAGCGCCTTCGTCATCGAACCGCGTGACCGCGCCCCCAACGACGCCCTCACCAACGTAGCTCTTCAACTGCGTGTACATCGGCGCGGGAGTCGCGCGCGCGATGCTGCCGATGATATCCAGCGGTTCGAACGCGTCGCCACGCCCGTCCTGGCGATAGTTGGCGAAGATGACGATCGAGCGCCGCGGTATCTCGTGCACTCGACGAAGCAGCGTATCGAGCGCGAGCCCTTGCAGCACGACGATCGGCAACGGATCGCGTTGAGCCGCCGCGGCACCGATCGCGGCCGACACGGCTATCGAGTCGGCCGAGCCGGCGCCGCCAATCACGACGACGCGCGCCGCGTCCGGCTGAAGAGTGCGCGCGAACGACAAGGTGGATTCAAACCGCGACGCGGCGGCAAGACGGCCGGTCACACCAGCGGGCAACAACTCCGGATCCGTTTGCGGCGCGGCGCACAGTGCGAACACGATCGGGGCATTCGGCACGACGTCCCGCAAATGATCGATCGCGAATCGCAACGCACGGCTGCCGACCGGCACGATGACGTCGATCCCGAACCGTCCGTACTTGTCGTCGAAGTAGTTCTTCAGCGGCGACGAGTGCTCGCGTCCGGTGAAACGATCGAAGTCCAGCGCTTCCTGGTAAAACTGGACGGGCGACCCCAGCTCGACCCGAAGCGCACGGCGCAGTTGCTGGCCAAACTCGACCATCGGTCGCGTTTCGGCCTGCTGCTGATACAATATCAAAACGTGCGTTTGACGCACCGCGTGCTGCGCGTCTGCCGCCGGCGCGAGAGCGCCAAGCGAGACCACGAGAGTTAGGACGAACCTGCGCTTCGACGGCGTGGAAGGCACGACGACGGTCTCTTGTTCTAGAAGTTGTATCGCAGCGCGAGTTGAATCTGGTAGTACGTGTCCACGTTTTCGTCGCTGTACCGGGACATCGCGGGATCGAAGCGATAGATCGGTTGCGCCTGCGGTCCCGTCACCTGGCCAACCTGCGAGAGGAGCGTGACCTGACTCGTGGTCGTGAACGTCGCTCCGGTCGGCAGCGCGCTTCGCCCCCAGCGAGAGTTCAGCAAATTGAGAACGTTGAACACCTGGAGCTCGAGCGCGGCCGACTGTTTGCCCACGGTGGGAAGCGTCTGGCGAATCGCGACGTTGGTGAAGCTCATCCACGGTGAACGGCAACTATTGCGCGACATCACACGACCGCGCTGCACACGCAGACACGGCGCACCGTCGATGAAGCGGTCGAATGCGGCTTGTTGCGCGGCCACGTTGGCCGGCGTTCCGTCGAACCGTATCTCCGCGCCGTCAGACGCGCTCGTCGGGATGTAGATCGGATCGTTTCCGACGGCTCCGTCGGCGTTGAGATCGCCGTATCCTTGCGCTCCGCCGGCAACGTACGTGTACGGCAGTCCCGAGCCGCCGACGTACGAGAACGTGACGTCGGTGCCGAACGTCCGCCACGGCGAATGAACGGTGCCGGCGCCGCGCACGCGAAGCGGTTGATCGAAGTCGGACGTGCCGAGGACCATGTCGTCGTCGCGGCCGGCAACGGGACGCGCGAAGCGCCAGGTGTCCGTGAGCAGCGTGCTGACGGTTCGCGGACTCTGCACGTCGCGGGAACGCCCGTAGCTGATCGATCCATCGATGTCGGCAAGCCGGCCATGCTTCCGCAGCACCGCGGTGACGTCGTAGGAGTTGTCTCGAGACTCGTTGCTAATCTCGACGATGTCACCCAACTGCGGCGCGACCCGGCTCGGCGCGGCAGTGCCGTCCGCGTTGATCGCCCCATACATCACTCGGCCGCGGCGATCGATCGTTGCAGGTTCGCGAAGATTCACGGGCGAAAAGAACACGGCGTGCATCGCGCGCGTGAAAAGCCCTTCGATCGTTCCGACGAGGCCGAACGGCAGTTCCGAATCCAGCGCCAGCGAGGCGCGCATGGTCTGCGGAGCGCGCAGATGCGGATCGATCACGTCGATCTCGCCATTCGTCGTCGCACCGAAGGTCTGTCCGCCCGCACACGCCATCGGCGGGTTCTGAAAATCGGCACGAAACGCCGGCGCGGGACCTGAATCGCCCGCGCGCGCGCCGCACTGCAGTGTTCGCGTCGCCAAGCCATAGGCGGAAAACCCGCCGAATAACCAGAACATCGGCGGACGCCCCGTGAAGAGTCCCGCTCCCCCTCGCAGTTGCGTGCGGCCGTTGCCCTTCCCCGTCACATCGTAGTTGAACCCAACTCGCGGCGACCACAGCACGTCGCCCGACGGGACTTCGTCCGTACGGAGACGGAAGGCCGAATCGACCGCGCCTACGTACGACGGCTTCGCGGAAAGGATCGACACATCGGCGCGGACGCCGAGGGTGAGCAACAACCGCGACGAGGCGTCCCATTCGTCGCTCAGATAAATCGCGTGGTAACTGCCGGACGCCGCGGTCACGCTTCCCGTGTCGCGCGTGACGCGATATCGCGATGCGGTGCCCGCTTGCAGTGAATCCAGGCTCGCGAACTCCCACACGCCGTACGATCCGCGCAACTGAAACGCGCGGAGGTCGAACACGTGTGATGACAGTCCGACGGTGAGGCGGTGCGCGCCCGCCGACATCGAAAGATTGTCGGTGAGCTCGGCGGTCCAGCTCGCGTTTCGTTGGCCCGTCGCGATCTCGTGCGTGCCTGCCTGCAGCACCGCCGAGCCGCCGTTCGTGCCCGGCACCGTCACCAGTATCAGCGGCTCCTCGACTGTCGGACGAAATCCCGAAACGACGCCCGTGTATCCGCCGAGCAGTTCGTTCGAGATGCCGCTTGCAACGTTGGTGTTGATCTGCAGCGCGCCCGACCGCTTGTCGACCCACCGCGAATGCTGAAGCGACGATAGCGGGAAGCACGCAGCCGGCGGACAGTTCGTCGGCGCGAGCACAGTCGGTCGCGCGAAGATGGAGCTGTCCGCATGTCCGAAGTTGCCGCGCACACTCACGCGGCTGTTCCAGCGCGACAACGGGGCGTCGAGACGAAGAAACACGCTCGACGATGGATTGCGATTGCTGACGGCTCCCGCGGAGCCGGCGCTGAGTCCGCGCGCCGTGAGGATCTGTTGAAAGCGCGAGACGTCGCTCGCGCGAACAGGGAGACTCGCATCGGCCGGCGACGCGGGGTCGACATGCGGCCCGAGCGCCGGAATTTCGCGTTGCTGAAACTCTGATGCGACGAAGAAGAGCAGACGATCGCGCACGATGGGACCGCCGAGCGACGCACCGAACTGCTCTTTCTGATAGCGCGCGCGCCGAACGAACGGCACGTTCGGTCCGAGTCGCTCGTTGGTGCCGTATCCGAATGCACTGCCCTGGAGCTCGTTGGTCCCGCCGCGCGTAACGACGTTCACACCGGCGCCGGCGAAGCTGCCCTGCCGGACGTCGAACGGCGACACCGACACCTCGTATTCCTTCACGGCGTCGAGCGGAATGACTTTGCCGCCGTAGAGAGCCCCCGCGGCGAGATTGCTGGACGGCACCTCGTCGCTGACGCCATCGATGCGAATGCTGTTCGTGCGCGGGCCGGCGCCGGACGGCGTCACGGCGAATCCCGTCGACATCTGCGGCACGAGTCGAATGAGATCGTAGAGATCTCGATTAATCAACGGAACTTGATGAATTAGCGAGTCCGGGAGCAGCGTCTCGATGCCGGTGTGCCTGCGCGAGAGCACGCGGTCGCGTGTCGCGCGCGTTTCCACGGATGGAAGCGACACCGTGCGCGCCGCCATCACGATGTCGATCTCGAATCGCTGGCCCAGGCTCAGGTAGATGCCCGTCTTCGCGCTGCTCTGGAGTCCGACGCGCCGCCCTGTGACAGCGTACGGACCGCCGATCTCCAATCCGCTGATCAGGTATCGACCGTCGGCGCGAGAGGTCGCGCGCATGGTGCTGCCCGTCGCCCGATTGGACGCGATCACCTCGATGTTGGGGAGTCCCCGCCCATGCTCGTCCAGAATCCGTCCGGCGATCGTCGCCGTCACCGGACCCTGCGCGTTCGTGCCGTTTCTTGCATCCGCTGCACTCGCTGCGCGCGCGTCGTGCGCGACCGCGCTGAGCATCGCGATCGCGGCCCAAACCACCGTCGACGACATGAGCCGGAGCCAAGCGCCAAGGCGGGCGCGACGCGACATGAATCTCCCCCGAACGGGTGCGACAGACGTTCACTGGCGGGCACGACGTGATGTGCCACCGAACGGAGAGAGGGGACATTGGACGTTGGGCCAATGTCGGATCACATGAGCTACGCCGGACGAGCCGCCGGCGTGCCGAGCAGATAGTGCAGGACGTCCTCAGCGCCGTAGCGTGTTCTCTGTCCCAGAAATTCACCGAGCGACATGAGGTCGTCACCGCTCGTCAGGAGTGGGCGCTCTTCGCCCTCGCTCTCACGCTGCTGCGGTTTCCCGACATTGGCGGTGAGGCCGTTGCACAGACATCGGCGGCCCGCCGTGTCGGCAAGATCGCCTCCCTTTGCGAGATAGTCGGCGACCGGCTCGGCGGGACAACGGTAGCCGAGCTTCCCGGATGGAAGCCGATACCCGGTGCGCAAATACCCCAGATCGCAGACGCGTCGGCGCGTTTCATCCTGGAACGCCGCACCGTCGACTTCCACGACCTTGAATGGATATCCCGTCGGCGATGCGCGCGGATCGGTGACGACGCGGACGGCGTTGGCGCGCACGCCATCGAGCACGCGACGCTTGAGCTCCGGCGTCACCCCGGATTCTTCAGAGTATGCGAACAACGTCCCGACTTGAATTCCCGTCGCTCCCGCCGCGAGCGCCGCATCCAATCCCTTCGGTGAACCCGTACCGCCGGCGAGCCAGAATGGCAACCCGAGCTCACGCATTTTTTCGAGGTCGACCTCGTCGCGCTCGCCGTAGATCGGCTCACCGCGTTCGTTCACGCGCACGTCGCCGCGTGGCGGCGCGTTGTGGCCTCCCGCGGTCGGTCGTTCGACGATGAAGCCATCAACGCGTCCGCTCGATTTTCGCGCGAGCGAGACCGCGAGCGAGTGCGCGGAGACGACGGCCAGAAATTGTGGCCGTCGCAAATCAGCGGGAATCTCCGACCAGTGCTGCCGCGGGTCGAACGTCAACCACTCCGTCTCGCTCGGCGAGAGTCCATCGACGTCGAGCTTGAGCTTTGCCGGGTGATGCTCGGCCAACGCGTCGAGCACACCGGGAATCTCTCGCGGAATTCCCGCACCCATGATCACGACGTCCACACCGGCGAGCATCGCGCCGTACAACAACGCGAGGTTCGGCATCTGCACTCTCGTCAACAGATTGATTCCGACGGGACCGTCGTGCCCTTCCTTCGCGAGCCACACTTCGACGAAGCTGGCGAGCATGCTTATGCGCTGCCGCGCGATACTCACCGACTGTTTGTACATGGGGAGCAGCCTGTACGGCGCATCGCCTCGGCCGTTCGCCAGGAAGTAGCGGCTCAGCACCAGCTCTGCGATGGAGGCGATTGGGAATTGTTCTATCGCGCGGCGCATGTGGCCTCCTGCGTCGCCATCCTGCAGGCGGCGAACGAGCAGGGTGTCGACGGCCGTTCCGGAGACGACGCCGAGTTGGCCAAGACGAGACACCGTGCGCGCGAGCACCCAATTCGAGACGCCGATGCCCATGCCGCCCTGGATGATCACGGGATGGCCGGACTTGCGAACGACAGGAGAAGCAGGAGAAGTATGCATGTCGTGGATGATCGCCACGTGCATCGCGACCCCGCTGTCGGGCGTTCTCCCAACGCGAATCAGCTGACGCGAATCAGCCAACGCGAATCAGCTGACGCGAATCAGCCGGTCGCCGCTCCCGCTTTGGCTTTCGGGAGCACGAGCGTGAATGTCGAGCCGGCGCCGTATTCACTCGACGCGAGCACGTCCCCGCCCATGCCGCGCGCGAGCTGCCGGCTGATCGACAGGCCGAGTCCCGTTCCCTCGGCCGATCGCGTGAGCTCTTGATCGCCCTGCACGAAGGGCTCGAAGATCTTGTCGAGCAAGTCGCGCCGAATGCCGGTGCCGGTGTCCGCGACCTCGATCTCCACCGTGTGATCGCGCGTCATACATCGCACGGCGATTCGCCCACGCTCGGTGAACTTCACCGCGTTCGAGAGGAGGTTGAGCATGATCTGCTCGACCTTGTGACGGTCCGCTCTCGCGACCACGCCGTCGCCGCACGGCTCGAAGGCGTACGCCAGGCCCTTTTTCTGCAGCGACGGCGCGACGAAGGTTTCGAGCGTGCGAAGGACCTCGTCGATCTTCACGTCGCAGATGCGAAACTCGATTCGGCCCGACTCGAGCTTCGCGAGATCGAGCACATCCTCGATGAGCCGCAGCAGCGTCTCCTGGTTCTGCTTGATGCGCGCCAGGTCCGCGCGCTGTGGCTGACTCAACTCGCCGCGGATGCCCAGATCGAGCAAGTCGACGTAGCCGGCGATCGCATTGAGCGGGGTTCGAAGCTCGTGACTCATCGTCGCCAGGAACACGCTCTTCGCGCGATTGGCCTGTTCGGCATGCTGCTGCGCGACGCGTGAGGTCTCGAGCGACTGATGCAGCTCGTCGTTCGTCTGCTCGAGCTCTTCCTGAAGGGACTGCGCCTCCTCGATCTGCTGCTCGAGCTCGGCGGCTTGCTCCTGCAAAAGCTCCGACAGTTCGCGCTCGGCGCGGCGCAGGCGATTCGACTCGGTGACGTCACGCGCGATCTTCGCGGCGCCGACGATGTTGCCCTGGTCGTCACGAATCGGCGACACGCTGAGCGACACGTCGATGAGCGTGCCGTCCTTTCTCATGCGCACCGTTTCGAAATGGTCGATCCGCTCGCCCCGCGACAGGCGTGCGACGATCTCGGTCTCCTCATACTGCCGATCGGGGGGAATGAGGATGAGCACCGATTGGCCCCGCGCTTCTTCCGCGGTGTAGCCGAACACGCGCGTGGCGCCGCCGTTCCAGCTGCGGATGACGCTGTCGAGCGTCTTGCCGATGATGGCGTCGTCCGACGAGTCGACGATCGCGGCGAGCCAGCGTGCGGGATTGTTCGCCCAGAACTCGGTTCCGGGCGGCGACGGCGTGTCGGGTGGAAGCATCGGCGCTCCTGGGTATGCGGCGATCCGATCGAGGTGACTCCCGAAGGTGAATTCTCGGAGATGGACGCGCGCTCCTCAAGAGGTCGGGCGCGGAAGAGTTTGTCACATTCGCCCCCAATCCCGGGCAACGGGGGCGCGGTGGTCTGTCGAGGCGTCCGGACTCTTGACAGCCGCGGCCCATGACATAGAATGTCATGGTCATAACATAGACAATCTATGTCAACATCCCGCGCCGCCATCGAACGTGAGCCCATCCCGCCGGGGACGCTCGACATGCTCATCCTCAAGACGCTCGCCCGCGCCGGCGCGAACCAGCTGCACGGGTTCGAGATCGCCCAAGCCATTCATCAGCGCTCGCGATCCGTGCTGCACGTCGAGGAGGGATCGCTCTATCCCGCCCTGCAGCGCATGCTCATCAAAGGATGGATCGCCGGCGAGTGGGGCCATACGCCCGAGCGGCGGCGCGCGCGGTATTACCGCCTGACCCCGGCCGGCAAGAAGCAGCTCGACCGCGAAATCGCCTCCTATACCCGCGTGGCCGCGGCCGTCACGCTCATCATTCAGCCCACATGAGGCTGCCATGACACTCCACGAGGTATGGTCCCGGCTCACGTTTCCTTTCCGGCGGCGGCGCATCGCACGCGAACTGCGCGACGAGATGGCGTTGCACGTCGACCTCCGCGCGCAACAACTGCTCGAGCACGGAGGTGAGACGAGTGCAACGCTCAGCACCACCGACGCGTCGCTCGCCGCGCGCAGACAGTTTGGCAATGCCACACGCATCGAAAGCGCGGCCCGCGACGCATGGGGATGGCACTGGCTCGATGGATTCGGGCAGGATCTGCGATACGTCGCGCGACAACTCGCGCACACACCGGTGTTCGCGATCGTCGCGATCGCCACCATCGCGATCGGCGTCGCACTGAACGCCACGGCATTCACGTTCTACGACGCGGTCGTCCTGAAGCCTCTCCCCGCGCGCGATCCGGGCAACATCGTTCGCATCGTCGAGAATGCGGGCGTCAGCTCGCTCGCAGAGTTGCCGTACGCTGCCTACGACGTGCTCGACCGCCGGTCGCGGACGATGACGTCGGTCACGCTCGTGACGGCGCCGCAAGCTCTCATCGCGACACTGCCCGGCCGCCCGACCGAAGAGGCCACGATCGTCAATGCGCGATTCGCCTCGTCAAACTTTGCTCATTCCCTGGGGCCGGAGACATTCGCGGGACGGTGGTTCGGTCAAGGCGAAGACGCGGTGGCCGTGCTCGATCACGGATTCTGGTCGAGAACGATGCATGCGGATCCGCACGTGGTCGGACAACGCATCACGATCCACGACCGGGTGTTCACCATCGTCGGAATCGCCGGCGAACGCTTCGCGGGAACGGGCATCCCCGCGACCGCGCCGGACGTCTGGCTGCCCACGTCTTCCCTTCCCGCGCTCGTCGGGAGCGACTGGCGCTATGACGGTCGTCCGCACTGGCAGATCATCGCGCGGCTCGCCGCCGGCGCTTCCCTGGCGCAGGCCAACGCTGAGCTCCAATCGCTGGGCGCCGGCATTCCGGACAGTGTCGGAAAGCCGCTCGCGCTCGTCGCAACGCACGCGACGTTCTTCCAGGCCGACGGCGGCGAATTCGAAGTCTTTAAACAAGTCAGCGCGGCGTTCATGGTGGCGCTCGCCCTCATTCTGTGCATCGCCATCGTCAACCTGATCAACCTGTTCGCTGCCCGGAACGCCGCGCGCGAGCGCGAGATCGCGGTGCGGCTCGCCCTGGGAGCGAGCCGAGAACGCATTGCGCGGCAGCTCGCGAGCGAAAGTGTGCTCCTGGCCGTATGTGGCGGCGCCCTCGGCCTGCTCGTCTCGCGCGACGCGGCCAACTGGCTTCGCGACTGGATCTTCGCGACGATGTCGTCGATCAGCGGCGGCTTGGTCAACGTGTTCCTCGACCTGAGCGTCGACTGGCGCGTTACGCTGTACACAGTCGCCCTCTCGGTCGCGATCGGACTCGCCGTGGGGCTCTGGCCGGCTATACGCTCGGCGCGCGGCGACGCGAACGCCGTGCTGCGCGCCGGCGGCACCTCGACCGCGACGGCTGCGCTGTGGGGCGGCAGAAATGTCCTGCTCGGCGTGCAGATTGCCGCCTGCACGATTCTGCTCGCCGCGTCCGGACTCCTGCTCGCCGGCATGCGGCGCGCGCCGCGCATTGATCCCGGATTCGATACGGCGCATCAACTGATCGTATTCATGGACGGTCGATCCGTACCGTCCGAGCGCCGCGAAGCGGATCGCGCCGAGTTGCAGCGGCGGCTCGCGGCGCTGCCGATGGTGCGCGGCGTCGTGTGGACGAAGCGCATTCCACTCGATGGCACCGAGACACGCACCTTCACGAACCGGGCGGGCAGTGTCAGCGTGTCCGTCAATCACGTCGCCGAGTCCTACTTCGACGTGATGGGCGTGGCGCTCGCGCGCGGGCGATCGTTCACCGCCGACGAAGTTCGGACCGACGCACACGTGATGATCGTGAACGACGCCATGGCGCGGAGACAATGGCCGGGAGAGGACCCAATCGGCAAGACCGTGCCGCCGGGCACCGTCGCATCGGGACCCGACACGACCGCGACGTACACCGTCGTGGGTGTGGTTCCCGACTTTCGTTCTGATTATCTGTCACGCGAGAACGGCGCGACGATCTATTTCCCGTACAACTTCACCGGCCCGTACGGCGCATACCTCGTCCGCACGCGAGGCACCCCGTCGTCGGCGATCAATGCCGTGCGCGTGGCGATCAGCGCCGTGTCGCCAACGGCCGAGGCCAACACACACATCATGACGATGGTCGGCGGCCCGATGGCGTTGCAGCGATTGATGGCCGAAGCGCCGGGTACGGTCGCGCTGGCGCTGGCGCTGTCGGGACTCGCACTCGCCTGCATCGGGATCTACGGCGTGATCTCGAACATCGTGACGCGACGCACGCGCGAGATCGGAGTGCGCATCGCGCTCGGCGCGCGCGGGTCGGAAGTTGTGTCACTCGTGATGCGGCGAACGCTCCGGCCGGTGGCGATCGGGTCGGTGGCCGGCGTGGCCGGCGCAATCGGCGTGTCGTTGGTGCTACGGTCGCTCATCGCGATGCCCGATGCGCCGGACCTCACGTTCGGCGCCGGCGCGTTCAATCCGGTCATTCTGCTCGGCGTAATCGGAACGCTGGCGTTCGTGGTGGCGCTCGCGTGCTTCGTGCCGGCACGCCGGGCGACGGCGGTCGATCCAATCGTGGCGTTGCGGGTCGAGTAGGCAGTAATGCGGGCGCGGCGCGCGATGTAGCAGCCCAGCGGTACGTGTGCCAGATTGGGCGTGGTACTTGGTAGCACTCTCCCTCCTCTGGAGTACGGCTCATGCCTCGCCGGTCTCGCCTCTCACCACCGTCATTCTCGCTGCTGGCCGCGGTTGCCGCAGCTGCCGTCGCCTTGCCAGCCTTGCCGTTCGCGAGCGTTCACGCCCAATCGCGCCCAACTACGACGCCGCGCGTCGTACAGGCCGGTGCGACGGCGAAGGACCGAAAGGTCCTCGAGCTCGAGGACTTCGCGGAATGGAATCGCATCGCGTCGCCGGCACTCTCGCGCGACGGCACGTGGATGACGTTCACCTACTCGCCGAACGAGGGTGGTCAGGCGATGCTGCACGTCAAGTCGCTCGACGGGGGGCCGGATTACGCGACGGTCGTCGGCCCCGGCGGCGACGCGGCGGGCGGTGGTCGCGGCGGAGCGGGCGGCGGGAATGCACCGTCCTTCTCCGACGACTCTCGCTGGGCGGCGTACCTCGTGACGCCGCAGCGTGCGGCGGGGCGCGGGGCGGGTCGCGGCGGCCGTAACGGCGCGGGCGCCCCAGCAGGCGCGGCGCCGAGCGGCCCCGCGGCACATTTAGAGTTGTTGAATCTCGGCACTGGCGAGAAAGTGGCCATCCCTGGCGCGGCGTCGTGGAAGTTCGCGAAAGGCTCGCGGTGGCTGGCGGTCAAGCTTGGCCGTGAGGGAGCGCCCGCGACGGCCGCCGCGGTGCCGGCCGGCGGTCGCGGCGGACGCGGTGGTGGTGGCGGCGGCGCCGCCGCGCCGTCCGACCTCGTGGTCCGCGACATGACCTCGGGCGCGGTGCGGAACATCGGCAATGTCGCCGATTTCGAGTTCGATAATTCAGGAACGCTATTGGCCTTCACCGTCGAGGCGCCGGACCGCCTCGGCAACGGCATCTATCTTCTCGATCCCGCGACCGGCGAGACGCGGGCGCTGAACACCGGATCGTCCGATTTCGCCCAGCTCGCCTGGAGCGACGACCGCGACAATCTCGCCGTGCTGCGGGGCGACAGTGTGCCCGGTATGAAACAGAAAGCGAATGCGCTGCTCGCGTGGACGGGTGTCAAGTCGAACGGCGCGGCCTTCACGTACGATCCGTCGAAGGATCCGTCGTTCCCGAAGGACATGGTGCTGAGCGAATACAGCGCGCCGCGCTGGAGTCCGGACGGAGCCCGCGTGTTCGTCGGCATCAAGGCGCAAGAGCCGCAGGTCGTCGCCGCCGACTCCAACAAGGCGAACGTCGACATCTGGCACTGGAAGGATCAGATGCCGCAGTCGGTGCAGGTGGTGCAGATCCAGCAGCTCCGCCGCGCGACGCTTCCGGCGGCCATCACCGTCGCTACCCACAAGCTCGTTGAGCTTGGCAACGACTCGATGCGCACGGTCGCGCCAACGGCTGACGGCACGTTGGCAGTGGGCCGAGATGATGGGGCGTATCGCGGCGAGGTGGCGTGGGGCGCGAACCGGGCGGACCTCTATCGCGTCGACGTCGCGACGGGGGCTCGCACGCTCATCGACAAATCGCTGTCGCGCACGTACGGCACCTCACCCGACTCGCGGTGGTTTGTCTATTTAAAGAACAAGCAAGTCCACGCGTTCAATCTCGAGAGCGGCTCGAACGTAACGCTCGATGCCAGCGGTCTGGCGACCAAGTCGTATGTGAACGAGGACGACGACCACGCGTACGAGCTCCCGCTCTGGGGCGTCGGCGGCTGGACAAGAGACGGCAAGGCAATTCTGCTCTACGACAAGTTCGACGTCTGGCAGGTGCCGCTCGACGGCACCAAGGCAATGAATCTCACCGGCGGCGTGGGTCGCGCGCAGGGAATTCAGTTCCGCGTCGTGCAGCTGGCCGCCGGCGCGCGTGGCGGGCGTGGAGGCGGCGGCGGCTTTGGTGGCGGCGGCATCGCCCCTGACACCGAACGCGTCGATCTCGCCAAACCCGTAACGCTCTCGGCGTACGGCGTTCGCTCGAAGAAGTTCGGCTACTGGCAAGTGAGCGTTGGACAGGCGCCACATGCGCTCGTGTGGGAGGACAAGAACGTCGGCGGTGCGATGAAGGCGGCGGACGCCGATCGCATCGTGTACACGGAGCAGGACTTCAACGAATTCCCCGATTATTGGTCGACGACGGGCACGTTCGCGTCTCCCGCGCGCGTGACCGACGCCAATCCCATCCTCGCGGGATTTGCCTGGGCCAGCAAGAAGGTGCTCATCGACTACAAGGATCGGTTCGGGCACCCGCTTCAGGCGACGTTCACGCTGCCCGCGAATTATCAGCCGGGCAAGCAGTACCCGATGCTCGTCGAGTTCTACGAGATCATGTCGAACACGCATCACAATTTCCCGATGCCCGGGTATGCCGACGCCCCGCAGATCTCGATGTACGCGAGCAACGGCTATGCGGTGCTCCAGCCCGACGTCGTCTACGAGATCGGCAAGCCGGGCACGTCGGCGGTGGATTGCATTACGAGCGCGGTGAAGCAGGCGATCGCGTTGGGCTATGCCGATCCGAAGCACATCGGACTGCACGGCCACAGCTGGGGCGGATATCAATCGTCGTACATCGTGACGCAAACCGACATGTTCGCGGCCGTCGTGACCGGCGCGCCGCCGACCAACCTCACGAGCTTCTACGGTGAGTTGTACAAGAGCACCGGCACCGTGCAGCAAGGCATCACGACCGTCGGCCAGGTGCGCTTGGGCGTCGGCGTCGATCCGTGGACGAACACGAAGATGTTCGAGGATCAGTCGCCGATCTTCCACGTGAAGAACATCCGCACGCCGTTCATGATCCTGCAGGGCGGCGACGACAACGCGGTCGACTACGTCGAGGGATTACAATTCTTTAACGCCGCGCGGGAGCAGGGCAAGCAGGTGATCTTCCTGTCGTATCCCGGCCAGCCCCACAACCTCACCGATCGCGCCGATCAAAAGGACTTCGCCATCCGGATGAAGCAGTACTTCGATCACTATCTGATGGGCGCGCCGATGCCCAAATGGATGGCTGACGGGCTGCCGCAGACGGAGAAAGGGAGTCCGATCCGGTAAGCGATCCGGTTCGGCTGGAGGTACATCGCAACGGCGGCTGGCCTCATCGGGCCAGCCGCCGTTCTGATTCATCTGGCCGAATTCGTCGGGACGCCGTCCGAAACGACGTTCAACCTTGCGGGCATCGCGATTGTCGAATCGACCATCATCGCTCACGGAGATGCGCGCCATGCCTGCCCTGCTCGTCGAGACCGCCTTCCAGGATGTGCGCTTCGCCGTGCGCTCGTTGGCCCGGCGTCCAGTCTTCGCCGGCGTCGTGATCGCGACGCTGGCGCTCGGGATCGCCACCGCCACCGCCATGTTCACGCTCGTCGACGACATCGTCCTGCGACCATTGCCGTTCCGCCAACCCGATCGGCTCGTCGAAGTCGTGCAGTCGTTCCCCGAGAAGAAGCTCGACCGCTGGACGCTCTCCCAGCAGAACACAGCGACCTATCTCGGGCTGACGAGCTTCGAGTCGTTCGCGGCGCACGCTCGCACCGGGTTGACGCTCGACGTGAACGGAACCGCCGATCGCGTGATCGCCGAAGTCGTCACCGGGGACTTCTTCACACTGCTCGGCGTGCACCCGCTGCTCGGCCGCGTGATCGGGCGCGACGATGATCATACCGGCGGCGACGCGGTTGTCGTTCTCTCATATGACTTCTGGCAATCGCGCTTCGCCGGATCGCCGAGCGCCCTTGGGCAACGCATGGATCTCAGCGGTCAGCCCCGGCGCATTGTCGGCATCATGCCCAAGGAGTTCGCGTTTCCGAAACCCGACGTCGAAGTCTACATTCCGCTTGGACTCGACCCCACTCGCGCCCACCCGAATTTCCTGACCGGGCTCGGGCGCTTGCGCGGCGGCGTGTCGGCGGACCAGGCATCGCATGAGGCAACGCTCGCCCTGTGGAACTGGGCGCGCAGCTCGCCGGACGTCCTCTCCGGTACGCCGCCTGAGCGTACCCGTCTCCACGTCGTGGTAACACCGCTGCGCACCGCGATCGCGGGCAGTGTCGCGCGACCCTTGCTGGTCTTGCAGGCGGGCGTCCTACTGATCCTGCTCATCGCCATCGCGAACGTTGTGACGCTGCTCGGAACGCGGCGTCTGGGGAGGCGCCACGAGGTGGCGGTTCGGGCCGCGCTCGGCGCGTCGCGCGGTCGCATCATCGGTCAGACACTGACGGAAGGCTTCGTGCTCGCCGTGCTCGGCGGTGCACTCGGCGGCGTCGCGGCGTACGGACTCGTGAGAACGTTCACGCATTCCGGATTGGCATCGCTTCCCCGCATGGAGGAGATCGGCGTTGACTGGCGCGTGATGCTGTTCGCCGCTGCGGCGAGCGTCGTGTCAGGCATCCTCTTTGGTCTCGTTCCTTCCCTGTCGTCCGAACCCGGCGCGCTAGGGGGCGTCCTTGCCGGCCAAAAATCGTCTGCCAGCCGTGGCGCGCGGGTCACGAACAAGCTGCTGATCGCCGGGCAAGTCGCGCTTTCGTTCGTGTTGCTGATCGGCGCGGGGCTCATGCTGAAGAGCTTTCGTCGTCTCGTCACAACCGATCTTGGATTCGACGCGCGTCACGTCATGGCGTTCACCATGCCCCTGCCGCCTCAGCGATATGCCATGGCCAACAAGCCCCGGTCATACGTCTTTGTCGACGAGGCCGTTCGTGCCACGTCATCCTTGCGCGGGGTGCGCAACGCGGCCGTCATGTTTCCCGCGATGTATGTCAACGACGTGAACAGCGACGGCTTCATCGTCGAAGGACAGACGGTCGCACCGAACGCGCCAAGCGAGTTGACCCTGCAGTATTCCGTAAGCCCCGGGCTGTTCCGAACGCTCGACATCCCCATGCTCGCGGGACGTGACTTCACCGCGGCCGATCGCGACAACGCGCCGTCGGTGGTCATCGTCGACAGAGCGCTGGTGTCCCGCTATTGGAGCCCGTCCGATGCAATCGGTAAGCGCATCCGCATGACGGGCGATACCGCGTGGCGGACGATCGTCGGCGTGGTCGGAAGTATTCGGGATGAAGGCGTCGCCGACGCACCGCGCGCACACACGTACTTCCCGTACGCGCAATATGGGGGTAGCCGTCCGACGCTCGTCGTGCGATCGGATGACGAACAGGCGGCCGTGGTGCGCGCGGTGCGGCAGCGTATCGCGACCGTCGACGCCGGCGTGCCGATCGATAATCCGCACGCCGTCACCGCGGCGATCGCGAGCTCGCTCGCGACGCAGCGAATGATGGAGCTTCTGCTGTCCGGCTTTGCGCTGCTCGCCGTGCTTCTCGCCGCATGCGGATTGTACGGCGTGATGTCCCTGTACGTCGCGAGCCGCCGCCGTGAATTCGGAATTCGTGCCGCGATCGGTGCGCGGCCCGCCGCCTTGGCTCGCGTCGTCGTCGGCGAGGGACTCACGTTGGTGCTTGCGGGCCTCGGCACTGGGCTTCTCGTCTCGCTCGGAGCGGGAGCCGCGCTTCGGTCACTGTTATATGAAGTCACGCCGACGGACATATCCGTGTATGTCGGAGTGGCGGGCGTCATCCTCGCCGTCGCCGCCGTCGCGTGTTACCTGCCAGCGCGGCGTGCCGGACACAGCGACCCGTTGGTGGCGTTGCGGGCGGAATGAGATGATGCAGCTCTAGAAGATCGTACCATATTTGAAGTGCAGAGCGCCCATTCGCTGCACCTCGAAGCTGATCACACCATTCCGATTGCGGATCGTCACGGTATGCGCGTCGGCGAGTCCAAGGACACTCGTTTCGTCCTTCACTTCGACGTGAACGCGGCCGTTGGCTGTCGTCGCGGCGATGGTCACTTCATCGCCCGACGCCAACGCGTACGTAAACTTGCCGGCGCCGGTGATGGCCGCGGGAGCGCGTTCGCCGCCGTTCGCCGCGCGCGCCGAGTCCGCCGCGGGTTGAACGCGGTACCCATCCGCCGAAACCTCGACGCGCACCGCTGAACCACTCACCCCCTGCGCGCCGGCCGCGATGATGGGGGCCGCCAGGAAGACGAGAGCGAAACGAAACATGATAGCCTCCTCGAAAGGGCGATCAATCCGCACGAAGCGCCTCACACGGATCAATCCTCAACGCGCGCCGCATCGGCGCAACTGCCGCTACGAGAGCGACGACGAACAGCAACAGCGTGGCGCCAAGAAACGCCATTGGATCGGTCGGCGCGACCGCGTAGAGAAACGCGCTCACCGCGCGCGTCGCCACATACGCGATGAGCAGCCCCAACGCACCGCCGGCGGCGACGAGCCGCCCGCTATCGCCGAGGATGAGCCGAGCCACCGCGGCCGGATCCGCCCCGAGCGCTACACGTACCCCGATCTCCCGAGTTCGTTGCGCGACGGCATACGCGATCACGCCGTATAGTCCCGCCGCCGACAGCGCCAGCGCGACGATCGCGAACATCGCGAACACCACGAGCGCGCGCCGCGGGCGCGCGAGCACGCGATTGTCGATCGTCGACTCGATCGACACCACGCGCTCCAGTGTCGCTCCGACACCCGCCTGCTCGACGGCTCGCGCGAGTGACGGCTCGAGCGCGGCGAGCGATCCGCGCGCTCCGCGTGCGCGCACGAGCATCGTTCTTTCGAAGTCCGCGTCGGCGCTCACCGGGCGGTACATCTGCAAGTTGAACAGATCGCCGCTCGTTCCCACGAGATGGAGATCGTGCGCAACGCCGACGACCGTCAACCACTTCCCTTTCGCCCCGTCACCCACGCGCAGCCGCGCGCCAAGTGGATTTCGATTCGGCCAGAGCCGCCGGGCCAGCGATTGATTGACGATGAGCTCTTGCGACGTTCCGGCGTCGGTGAGTGACCCAAAGGTTCGCCCCTCGACGAGCGCAATGCGAGCCACGCCGAAGTACGACGGTTCCACGAACGGCATTTCACAAATACTCAAGTCCACAGTCTCGGGGCCCGCGGAACCGTCGATGGCGAACGGTCCCATCCGCACTTCGGTTTGGGGCTGCGGTCCGATCGCTACTTCCGCGACGCTCGGCGCCGCTCGCAGCGCGCGGGCGATGTCACGCTCCCACGCCACGCGAGCCGGTGCGGGCGGTTCATGCGCGAGCCGCACCTGCGCCGCGACGAGCCCGCGCGGATCGTAGCCGATCGGCGTGCGCTCGAGCGCGATGAACGATCGGATGAGCAACGCCGCTGCGATGAGGAAACTGAGCGAGAGCGCGATCTCGCTCACGACCAGCGCGCCACGCATTCGGCGCGCCGCGGCATGTCCGGCGATACTCCGTGCACCGTTGCGCAATGAATCTCCAACCGAGCCGGCCGCCGAGCACAGCGCAGGTCCGACGCCGAAGACCAAGCCGGTGACGATGGAAAGGATCAGCGCCCAGCCATGACCGCGCGGTCGATGTGCGCGCCCGCCGTGTACTCCGAGCCGTGAGACAGTCGGAGACCGACCCAGGCCACCAGGAGACCGGCCCCTCCCCCCAACAGCGACAGCGCGAGGCTCTCGGTGAGCAGCTGCCGCATGAGCCGCGCGCGCCCCGCGCCGAGCGCGCGACGGACGGCGAGCTCGCGTTGGCGCGTCCAGCCGCGCATGAACAGGAGATTCGCGAGGTTGGCGCACGCGATGAGCAGGAGCCCGCACACCGTCACGAAGAGAATTTCGATCGCGCGCCGCGCGCCGGGATCGACCGAGTCGAGTGCGGTCGACGCATAGACCTGAAGCCCCTTATAGGTGACGAACTCCGGCGCCTGGGCAAGGAACGACTGCAGCTCGCGCGCGGCCGACGCCGACGTCGCACCGGCGGTGAGCCTCGCGAACACCAGTGGAACGCCACCGGTCGCGTCGAGCGCGAGCGGAGTCCAGACGTCGGGCGGCCGACCGCGTGAGAGAATTGGAATGTTCAGATCGGGCGGCGTCACGCCGACAATCGTTCGAGCCAGCCCGTTCACCGTGATGATCTTGCCGAGCGCGGAGCGATCTCCGCCGAAGCGCTGTTGCCACACTCCGTAGGCGATCAATGCGACAGGCGGGCTGTCGAGACGGGTATCGCCGTCGTTGAACGCGCGCCCGATTGCGACGTGGACGCGAAGCATCGGAAGGAACGATACACTGATCGCCGCCCCATTCACGGTATCCGCATGTGCATCGGCATCCAGCACCGCATCACCGTCCGCCACTTCGGACACTTCCGTCACGGCGCGCGACTGCGCCTCGAGCCGGCGAATCGCCGATGCCGGCACATTGAACTGGAACTGAAACCTTCTATCGATTTCGCGCTCGGGCCCCGTGCCGAACACCACGATCCGGTTTCCGTCGTCGAACGGCAGCGGATCGAGCAGCACGTGATGGACGATGCTGAACATCGCCGTGTTCGCCCCAATGCCCAACGCGACCGTGAGGACGGCGAGCGCCGCGAACGCGGGATTTCGCCGGAACTGACGGACGGCGTAGCGTGCGTCTTGTACACCTTGGTGCATCCACGCCACGATGCGCTGACGCCGATTGAGCCGTGCGGACCGCCGCGCGGCATACTCGCGAAACTCCGCGGGATCGCCAAATCGCCGAAGCGCCTCGGCCTCAGCGTCGCGTTCGTCGAGGCCCGCGGCGCGCAGCTCGGCCACGCGCATCTCGACATGAAAGCGCATCTCATCGTTCATGTCTTCCAGCAGCCTGATGCGGCTCGAGGGAAGCCGGAAGATCCCGCGCACGCCGTTCGGCAACCGATGAGTAAACTTGAACATGCCGTTCAGCCGGTCTCGATCACACCGGTCACCGCCGCGACGTACCGTTTCCACGTCGCGATCTCGGCGCGCATCATCTGGCGGCCGCGCGCGGTCAGCGAGTAGTACTTCGCCCGGCGATTGTTCTCGGAGACGCCCCACTTGGCCGCGATGGCGCCGCTGTCTTCAAGGCGGTGCAGCGCCTTGTAGAGCGCGGAGTCGACGACCTGGAGCTCCTCACCGGTTCGCGCTTCGATCCACTTGCTGACGGCGTAGCCATGCATCGGCCCCCAGGAGATTGCCCTGAGCACAAGGAGGTCCAGGGTGCCGTGCAGCAGGTCGCTCGTGTCGCGGGCCACGCCGTACTCCCTCCACCAGGTTAGGGGAGAAGATGGCGCGGTCGCGCACGAAGGTCAAGGGACGTTACGGCATCATCCGATCGGCGTGCCCGGCGGCAGCGCAATCACCCCGGTCGGCTTCGGCGGCGCAATCCGGCGATCCAACCAGTTCCGCACGTCGCGCACGACTTCCGCATTCGCTGAACGATCGTCTGCGTCGTCGCTCGGCGCGGAAGAGAGTCGCATCGCAAGGCGATTCAACTGATCATCCGCCGCGGAGCGTACGTCGGCCGTCGACTGTTGGTCGGTCGTCAGCGCGAACAGCGCGTCGACGACTGCGCGCCTCGCCTGCCGGCGAACGCCGCGCTCGTATGCTGTCGCCGCCGCGGCGTTCGTATACACGCCCGCGATCAACTGCCCGATCACCTCGTCGGCCGAGGGCGACGCCGCGTCGCGCGCATGAAACGCGATCACGCGCTCGATGCGGTCGGGCTGCAGAATTCCGTCGGCCACGTTGCTCGCCAACGAGCGCGCGACCGCGAGCGGATCGTACACGATGCCCGCCGGCGTCGTCGCGAATCCCCACCCGCCGCTGAAGCCGTTCGGCGACGGCGGAATCATCTTCACGATACGCTCCGGCACCGCGAGGGCCTTCGGCTGGATCGTCGCGATCAGCTCGCGCAGCGCCTCGCGCTGCTTCGCCGGCGCGAGCACGCTCGCCGGCGTCTGTCCATCGCCGCGCAGCGCGAAGGTGTACTCCATGCCGCCAATGGCCTTCGTCGCCGCTTCGATCGCGTACCGATGGTGCAGGTACACGGGCACGAAACGCTCGTTGAGCATCCACATCGGCTCGCCGGGCGCTATGACGGATTCATTGAACTTTGAAATGAGCACGTCACGCACCGCGCTCTCGCGAGCGAGCTCCTTCACCGCGTCGGTCCCGTTCAACCAGCGCGTCACCTCGGGGATCACGCCCGCCGAGGCATCGCGATCGGTGAGAAAGCGCGCGCCACCGGCGATTGCCTGACGCGCGAGCGCCTCCTGCCCTGCCCGCTCGGCTTGCGCGTTCGGGTACTGTGTATAGGCGAAGCGGATCGCGAGCGTGTCGTAGGCTCCCGTGCCCGTCACCCACGCGTGCGAAACGTCGAGCGTGCCGTTTGGTCGCAGCGTCACGAGCGGCCCCGGATAATCCATCACGCTGGCGCGACCATACGCGTGCGCGATGTAGTTGTGCGCGAGACCGAGCGTATGGCCGATCTCGTGCGCGACGTGCTGGCGGCGGCGCGACATGGCGAACTCGGTCCCGTTGACCGTTGGGTCGAGCGATGCCATCCAGTCCGTGGACGCGAACTCCGTCGCGGGCGCCAACCCGGCGAAGATGTTGTAATCGGTGATCGAGCGATACGTGTCCATCTTGAGCATCGCCTTGATGATCTCGCCGGTGCGCGGGTCGGTGAATGACTGGCCGACGGAGAAGCCCGGGTCGCTTCGATGCACCCACTGGATAATCGAATAGCGCGCATCCATCGGATCGACGCCCGGCGGGAGATCCTCGACGAGAAAGGCGTTCTTGAATCCGGCGGCCTCGAATGTCTTCGTCCACCATGCGGCGCCCTGGCGGAACGCGGTACGATACGGCTCGGGGATGCCCGGGTCGAGATAATAGACGATCGGCTTGACCGGCTCGGACATCGCGGCCGACGGATCCTTCTTCTCGAGACGCCAGCGCTGAATCCACCGCACCTCCGGCTTCTCCGTGAAGGGGCGGGAGAAATCGATGAAGGTGAGCGCAAAGATGCCCACGCGCGGATCGAACGCACGCGGCTTGTAGTTCGCGTCGGGGAGCTCGACGAATGAAAAGTGTTCGCGCAGCGTGAGCGCTTCGGCGTCCGGCGTATGGCGCGCGACCTCGCGGCCGGGCGCATCGCTCGCGAAGGTCAGCAACGCCTCGACTTCAGTGTTCTTGGGAAACGCTTTCGTGTGCGGCAGGTAGATCGCGCTGCGATTGCGATCGAGGCGATAGGTGCCCTGTCGCTGCCGCAGAATCGTCGCGGTGACGTTCATCGCGTCCTGAAGCGCAAAGTCGGTGGCATCGACCAGCAACCTGTTGCCGTCCTCGCCGACGATCGGCATCGCCGCGAGTGTCGACGTGGCGAACGACTGCTCGACGGAGTATGCCTGGAGCGAGTCGCCCGTTCCTCGAAAGCGCAGGTTGCGGCTCTCGAGCAGCACGCGCGGTCCGAACCGCTCGAAGCGAACGACGGCCTCCGGGCCCGTCGTGCCGCGATCGAGGCCGAGCGCATCCGAGCCGAGCCCGGTGGCGAGCGTGGGGAGGTAGAGAAAATCCTGATTGAGCCGGTCAACCTCGAACAGGAGCTTGCCGGTACGCTCATCGTAGTAGAACGGGATGAAGCCGTCGTGACGTTCGAGCCCCGAGGTCTGCGAGGCGATCGAACGGGGAGCGGTGGGCTGCTGCGCGCCGACGGCGGCGGCGGCGGAGATGACGAGGGCGCCAACGAGGGCGCGGCGAACAACTCGCATGTGCGGTCTTGGCCGGTTGTAGAAGGCGATGGGTTGTGTGCGGATTCGCAATGTGGCGGACGGCCCGGGCTGAGGCAATGTCGCGCCGTAGCCGGACCGGCAGCGGCGTACTACGTTCTGGCGCTCACCATGACAACAACGGCGGCGATGGACGATGCGGCGTCCGGCCTCTTCGGCTGGTGGCGCGAAGGAACGCTCGACGCCAAGCGAGCGTTCGTCGCGGCGGCCATGGCGTGGGGTCTCGACGCCTTCGACGTCATGCTCTTCTCGCTGACGCAGCCGGATGTCATTCGCGATCTGTCTTTAACGAAGACTCAAGCCGGCGCGCTCGGCTCGGTCACCGTGCTCGGCGCAATCGCGTGGACCGGCATTCCGGAGACTCGCGGCCGCGAGCTGACGTGACGGCGCGCCCCATCGTCGTTCCCGACGATTTTCCACCAGTCCTCAGCGCGACCAGCGCCGAGGCGCCTGTTCGAGTCTTCGCATGATCTCCGTATGGGGTACGGGCACCGACCACGTCGACCTCGCGGCGTGTGCGCGCCGCGGGATCACCGTCGCGAATACACTCGGCGTCAACGCGCACGCCGTGGCCGAGCTCGCGCGCGCGTTCGGCATGACACTTCTCGTAACCACCGCCGGCACCGACCGGGGTCGCGCGACGGCGCTCGGCGCTCGGCATGTGCCGCTTCAGGAGCTGCTCACGCAGTCGGACGTCGTCAGCCTGCATCTTCGCTTGACCGATGCGACGAGAGCCATCCTCGGACGCGCGCAATTCGCGCTACTCAAACCGACTGCGTATCTCGTGAATACGGCACGAGGCGCGTTGATCGATCGCGACGCGCTGCTCGATGCGCTCGAACATGAACGAATCGCCGGCGCGGCGCTGGACGTGTTCGATGAAGAGCCCCTACCGGCGGAGAACGCGCTGCGATTGCTTCCGAACGTCGTGCTCACACCGCACAACGCCGGCGTGACCCCGGAAGTGATCGCCGAAGGGTTGCGGCGCGCGGTTGAGAACGTGCAGCGGTATCTCGGCGTGTCGGAGTTGTCCGAGCGCTAGCGGTTCGCGATCACTCGGCGCGGAGCGCCACCGCCGGATCGATTCCCGCCGCGCGCCGCGCCGGGACGACGCATGCGATCGCACCAGCCGCGACGACCGCGAACGCGGCGATGCCGAACGCCGTCAGGTCGTGGGCCTCGACGCCAACCAGCCACGCCTCGAGCAGATGCCCGAGCATCCAGGCGCCGCCGATGCCGGCCGCGAGCCCGATCACCACGGCCCGCATTCCGCCCGCGGCGAACTCGCGCGCGACTCGCGCGGGCGGCGCGCCGAGCGCGATGCGGACGCCGATGTCTCGCGTCCGCCGCGTCACGAGGAAGGCGATCATTCCGTAGAGTCCGATCGCGCTCAAGAGGAGCGCGAGCCCTCCGGCCGCGATGAGTACCGCCCGGCCGAGGCGAATCTGCGGATAACTCGCATCGATCTGGTGCGCCAGCGTCATCTCCTCGGCCACCGGGACACCGGCGTCCACCGATGTCGCGGCAAGTCGCAGGGTACGTAGCGCGGCGGCTGGATCGCCATGGACACGCACGGCGAAGCGCACATCCAGTTCTTCGCCGAGCCCGTTCTGCTCGAACGCGAAGAAGGCCGCGAGGGGAATCGGCTCGCCATGCATGAGAATTCGATAATCGGGCACTACGCCGACGACACGGAACGCCTTGCCACGCGCGTACAGGGTTCGGCCGAGCACGTCGGACCCGGGCGACAGCTGCTTCGCAAGGGATGCGCTCAGCATCGCGACGAGCGGTGTGTTCGCGGCATCGCGGTGGTCGAACTCGCGCCCTTCAATCACCGGAATGCGCAGTGTATTAAAGAATCCTGATGATACGAAATGCCCTTCGACGCGCCGGGCGCTATCCCCTGCTGCCATACCTACGCCGACCTCGACGGGCGACCCGCTCCACGTGAACCCCACGCCGCGGGCGTATGCCACGTTCTCCACGCCGGGAAGCGCGGCCACCCGCTGCGCCACGGCGTGCACGTATGCCTCGGCGCGCGGAGCGTCGTACCGCGCGGCGGCGGGTCGCACCCGAAAGAGCGCGACGTGATCGGCGTCGAAGCGTTGCGCGTGAATGAGACGGTCGAAACTCGTCGACAACAGCACCGCCCCGCAAAGAAGTGTGGATGTGAGCGCAACCTGAATCGTCACGAGCTCGTAGCGCGCACGCGCCCGCCCGCTTCCCGGCGTGCCGGACTTGAGGACCTCCGACGGTTGCGCCCGAGTGCCGAGCAGCGCGGGCAGGAGTCCAAAGAGCAGTGTCGCTCCGAGCGAAATGCCGAGCGCGAACCAGACGATTCGCGCGTCGAGCCCGATGCGGAAGTACGTCTCGAATCCCTCGCTGTCGGTGACGAAGAACGCCATCAGGCGCTTGGCGCTCCAGGTCGAGAGCAGCAACCCGAGCGCGCCGCCAGCGACACCGAGCAGCGCGCTTTCGGCGAGGAGTTGCTGCACGATACGAATGCGACTCGCGCCGAGCGAACGGCGCAACGCGACCTCGCGCGCGCGCGACACGCCCCGAACGATGAGCAACCCGCTCAAGTTCGCGCAGGCGATGAGCAGCAGCACGCCGGCGATGGCGCCGAGCAAACGAGCGAGTGAAGAATACTGACGCTGTGTCGCGACGAGCGCCCCGGACGCGCGCAGGACCACGGGACGGCGCACACTGTCGTCGCCGACCGCGACGCGCGACAGAGCCGCCCCAAGGTTCGCGAGACCGGCGGTGGCTTTCGCGACGCCCACACCGGGTGCGAGGCGCGCGAGAACGTCCATGTCGTTGCACGGAAGTGCCGGCGTGCATCCGATCCCAACCGCCGCCTTCATCGTCGACGGCAGCCAGATCTCGGACGGCGCCTGACCGGCGCTCACACCGACGAAGCCGGGCGGAGCGACGCCGACGATCGTGAAATCGACCGTCGCGATGAGAATATGCTCACCAAGGACATGCGGGTCGGCGCCGAACCTGCGCTGCCAGAGCGAATAGCTGAGAATGGCGACCGGATCGCCGCCGTCGTGGGAGGTCTCGCTCGGGAGGAAGAATCGGCCCAGCGCCGGCGACACGCCGAGCATTGGGAAGAACTCCGACGAGGCGAACGCCGCGTATCGCTGATCGAGCGAGCCGCGCTCTCGAACGAATTTCACCCAACAGCACCGTTCCGCGGCGACGCGCTCGAACACGTCGCGACGAGCGCGCAGCAGCCCCGCTCCCGCTTCGCCGACCTGCGTGACGCGGTGATCCGAGCGCGGCAAATACACCCGCACGATTCGATCGGCCGACGGCGCCGGGAGCGGGCGCAAAAAGATTGCGTCGGCGAAGCTGAACGCGGTCACCGCGGCGCTGATCGCGAGCCCGAGTGTCGCGATCGTCGCCACGGCAAACGCCGGATGCGCGCGCAACGCGCGGAGGCCGAGCTTGAGATCCTGAGGCAGACCGCCGACCATGGTGCGCAGATCGCCAAGGCGCGCGCGGGTGCGAATTCTCGCCGCACGACGAGTGGCCGTCGCGGCGGAGACCGCCCGCGCGGCGTCGACGTCGCCGAAGCGGCGCAGTGCTTCGCGCCGCGCCTCATCGGGCGACAGGCCGCGCGCCACCAGCTGCTCCACCCGACCGGCGATGTGCGATTGGATCTCATCGTCCCACTCGCGCTCGAGGCGATCGGCGCGGTCGGGAACGTGGCGGAACAAGCGGCGAAATCGGCGGTGCACGAGGAATGCTCCAGTCAGGCCGGGTTGCGCTGGCCGCGCATGATGTCGATGAGCATTTCGGCGTACTCGGTCCAGCGCGAGGCGTCGGCGCGGAGTTGGGCGCGGCCGTCCGGCGTGAGACGATAAAAGCGCACGCGGCGGTTCTTGTCGCTCACGCCCCACTCGGCATGCACGAGATCGCGTTCCTCGAGGCGATGCAGCGCCTGATAGATGGCGCTGTCGTCGATCTCGAGCCGCCCGCCGGAGCGCTGCTCGAGCCACTCGAGGATCTCGAAGCCGTGCATGTCGCCCCAGGACAGGGACTTGAGCACGAGCATGTCCAGGTTGCCCTTGAGAACGGGCATTACGTTGCTCATCAAAGACGCTCGACTAAGAGTCTTCGATGAGTATTGTCGCCGGTACGGAGCTTGTCAAGCCCGAGTTCGCGGCTAGGAGGGCCGCGATTCCGGGCGGTATCGGATGACCGCGCGGGTTCGGCGCTGCTCCGTGTCGATCGCCACGATCTCGCGCGACCGGGCCAGCACATCGTAGGTGGACACGATCGCCGGATCCGCGAAGCGAACGACCCAGACGTCCTCACGGCGCGCGGTCACGGTGATCGTGTCGTACTCGACCGCCTCGTCGGACTCGGAGAACAGTGGGACCACGATGCTCCATCCCTCACGGAATGGAACGGCGCGCACGAGCAGATCGACTTCACTGAACGCGAATACCGGTTCCGTGAATACGCGGTCGAACCGTCTCGGTGCGGAGTCCGCGTGCTGCACCGTGCCGGAGACATGCGTGCCGTCGTACGTGTACCGGCGGATGAAACCGTTGTAGGCCAGCACCTCCCGCACGGGAGTCAACGCACGCGCCGCGACCACGAGCGAGTCGGTCGATACGAGCGGCGGGTGCCACGCGGCGACGATCAGCACGTTCGCCGTTCCGGCTTCGAGCGGCGTCTGCGTCATCGTCTTTCTGCCGAGCAGACGCTCGGTCGTGTCGGTGGCTCCGCGAATCGCCGCCTTCCAGTCGCTGACGCGAGCGTCCAGCGACAATGGTGCCGCCCATGATGTGCTCGGGCGAACGCCGACTGCCGAACTGGCCGTGGACGGCGCGGGCGTTGGACGGCAAGCCACCGCGAGTCCCAACAGAAGACCGACGAACGATCGCGACATGCACCGCCCCCCCGGTTTTTGGTTGGGTCGAATGTAGCCGGCGTGGCGCGGTGAGACTCCGCCGATGTCAGCTTTTACGGAAGTCTTACACGTGCACGACTTCGCGCGCGCCCCCGAATCGGAGAGCGCACGGTGACGCGACTCACCGTATTCTGGTATGGTCGCTGCAATGGACAGATGAAGCGCGGCGCTCGTTGAATCGATCGAAGGTGAACGAGGCGCGCTGAACCGATAGATGTGAACTGTGAGGTGGATCTCATCGGTCCGCCTCACGCATCTTGCGAGTAACCGATGCGAACAGACGACAGCCAAGCACTCGATCGGACCTTCGAGGACGCACGAGCGAATCTGAAATCGGCGCTCAGTGAAGCGTGTCGCGCCGACATCGAGCACGCCAACACGGGCGAGCTGATCCGAGTCGAAGAAGTGCTTGCGATCGCGAACGAGGCGGCGAAGGAAGCCATCTCCGTCAGACGTCGAATCGCGACCGAGCGGCGCCCAACGCAGGCGTTGCCGGCCGAAGGTCCGTCCGCAAGCCGTGAAGTCAAGGACGAGTACGGCGTGCGCTGGTCGGCTTTCGAGGTGCATCCAACGACCTCCGCCGACCGGCCGAGCGTTCGTGAGCGATTCCGCGACGGATGGCTCTCGTTCGACTCGGGTGCGGAGACGCGACGAGTGGCGCCGATTCCCGCCGGCTGGCAAGAACTGATCGACGAGCAGTTATTAGAGCTCTTGAAACATGCCGAGCCGGCAATGCGGCGAGCGCGCACCTCGCCGGTGGTACCGATCACACCGACCACACCGACGACCCGTACGACGCGTTAGGATCCGTCCCGTTCGATTCGCCGCGTGCCCGTAATCGGCGTCTGACCGGCGGGCTGCGCCTGACGACAATACCCGCGGAGCCGAGCAACCGACGCGTCCTCCCACCCCGTGGGAATCGGAACGAGACGAAGGCGAAAGTCCCGCGACTCGAAGGTAAGCCACCCTCCCCGCATGGAGCCGAGCACGCCGGTCGTGTACGGGATGGTGCTCCAGACCTTCCACTTTACGCCATCGGCGTCGTCGAATTCGCGAATCGGCACGGCAGGTACCAATCGCAAAAGCGATTCCAGCTCGGCCCGCTTGTGATGAGCATCACAACACATTCGCACATTTGAATTTGCGCGGTTGCCAACACGCATGTGGCCGCATGCGGGTTTTGTGATGCGTCTCAGAACGGGGGGCCTGACCGTAATCGCGTTGCCTGGAGCGCGAGCGCGGCGCCCGCCTGCGGACGAACAGTCCACTCCTGCGACATCAGCTCCGGCAGCGGCTGTGCGATCGCGATGATCGCGCGTGGATCGCGCCAGGCCTCCGCCGACGTCTGTGAGCCGGGAATGACCGCGAGCTGGACGAATCCCTCGGTCCAATCGATCGCTGATTCAGGAACTCTCAACGCCGCGCGCATGCCGGCCGGAACGCGGCCCAGCCTCCACTGCATGTCTCGGCCGCCCACGAGATAGACGTCGACATACACCGTCGCCTGATTGTCGAACTCCAGGATGCCGGTTTGCAGCTGAGGTACCGGCGTCTGGGGCCGCGCACACGCGCCACACGCGCCACTCACACCCACCCCGAGTGCCGCGACGAGTACCGCCCTGGCAGCGATTGAAACTACCGATCCGTTGCGCCGCGTACGCATGGTATCTCCCCCTCGAGAAGAAGCGGGCGCCTCGAGTCGTTCGAGCGCCTCTTCCCATAGCGCGCAAATACCAACGAAAACGACTCACACGGTGTCTGACTGCTCATGATCGACCAATCGGCGAAGGACGTCACCGATCTCCTGCGCGCGTGGGGCGCGGGAGACGCGCAGGCGAGCGACGCCGTTGGGCCGCTCGTGTACGACGAGTTGCGCCGGCAGGCCGGACTCGCGCTCCGCCGCGAGAGCAACGGACACACCCTTCAGACCACGGCGCTCGTGCACGAGGCATGGCTGCGCCTCGATGCACAACGCGATATGCAGTGGGACAGCCGGTCACAGTTCTATGCGGTCGCCGCGCAGATGATGCGGCGCATCCTCGTGGACCATGCGCGCCGGCGCCACGCCGCCAAGCGCGGCGCCGCGTCAACTCAGATCACCCTCGGGGCCGTCGACCGCGAGCATGAGCGACAGGGCGTGTCCGCGGCACCCCGATCGGCACTGGACCCGATCGATCTCCTTGCCCTCGACGACGCACTCGCGCGCCTGGGCGCGCTGGATCCGCGGAAGGTGCAACTCGTCGAGCTCCGGTACTTCGCGGGCTTGAGCATGCCGGAAGCCGCGGAGGCCCTTGGCATCTCGCTCGCGACGGCGGGGCGCGAGTGGTCGGTCGCGCGCATGTGGTTGCGCCGGGAGCTCGAGGAATGACTCGAGGAATGACGGCCGCCTCGACATCAACGATGACACCTGAGCGCTGGCGTGCCGTCGATCGGATTCTGCAGGGCGCACTCACGTGTAGCCGCGATCACCGCGACGAGTTCGTCGCGCAGTCGTGCGGCGACGACGTTTCGCTCACGAAGGAAGTGTCGTCGCTGCTCGCGGCGTACGATGCGACGCCCGCTGAATTCCTCGAGCGTCCTGCGGCGGACGAACACGATGTGAGCTCACCGACCACGCCATCGGCAGCCCACAAACGCATGGTGTCCGCCCGGTTCCTGATCTATGCGGTTGCCGCGAGCATCGTGCTCGGTACGATGGCCGGATGGAACCTCGCGCACTCGGCGACGATCGAACGGTGGCGCGGGACGTTGCGGGCGATACGCCAGCAGGCGAACGCCAACACTGCATCGCGTACGGCAGTCAGTGGAGCGAGCGGCGACTTGTCGCTCGTCGTGTTGGACCGCGATGGCCAGGTCGTGCGTGAGATTGCCGCGAAGCGGCCGGGCACGCCGCGCTTTTCTCCCGACGGGCGACGCATCGCATACGGCGCCATTGGCGAGAGTCGCGGCACCAGTGACATCTGGATCTCGGATCTGGATGGAGGTGCAACGCGACGCCTCACGAACGACGATGCGGACAACACCACTCCGCAATGGAGTCCGGACGGCGGGACGCTGGCTTATTCCGCGAACGCGTCAGATGGCAGGGACATCGTCGCGCAGTGGGCCGGCGGCGGTGGCACGCGCGTTCTCGCGTCGGGGCCGAGCGGGCAGTCTCTCACGGACTGGCTGCATGACGGCAGCGCACTGCTCGTCAGCGAAGATGCCGGAGGCCGTCACCGAAACATTCTGGTCCAGCCGGCTGACGGTACGCCGTCGCGTCCATATGCCGCGACGCGCGCGCAAGAAACGGCCGGACGGATTTCACCGCACACGCACTGGATTGCCTACACGTCCAACGAGTCCGGCCGCGACGAGGTGTACGTCGATACCTACCCGCAGCCAGGTGTTCGCGCCCTGGTGTCGCAAGGTGGTGGCGTCGATCCCGTGTGGCGCGGCGACGGCCGGGAGCTCTACTACTGGCGCGGCGACGCGCTCATCGCGGTGCCGATCGACGGCTCGCGCGGCGGGCAACCGCCGATCCTGGGCGTCGAACGCCCGTTATTTCACTCCGGATATGAGCATTCATTCAACTCGATGTACGACGTGTCGCCGGATGGGCGGCGGATCGCGATCGTTCGGCGGCGATGAGGCACGCCGGTGTCGCGCCTTCATCGGCAGTGAGCATTTAGAAACTTGAATACATCATCGGCCCACACGGAGTCTCCGAAGTAACCGAAGGTGTGGCCGTCCTGCGTGGAGCTGCCGTAGGGCGGGAAGATCTCGAGCTCGAACTCCTTGCCGGCCGCCTTCATCGCCTGCGAAAGGACTCGACTCGGCGCCAGGTCGTAATCATTCGCGGCTTGAAAGAAGAAGATCGGCGCGCGAGCATTCCGAACGCTCTTCTCCATCATGCGTTGCAGTGCGGGGGCATCTGCCCAACTCTGCGCCCCCCCGGCGGAATTGACCGCCGCGCAGTATGAACCGTGCTCGGCGCCCAACACCGTCAGGATGCCGCCGAACGAGTTGCCCGCGACGGCGATCCGATTCGCCGTCACGAAATTCTGACGCCGGAGCCAGGCCAACGCGGCGAGTTGGTCGTTCAGGTGATCCGTCGACAACAAGCGCACCATCGTCGCCGCTCCACTGGAAACGCCGCCGCGCTTCGTCGCCGCCTTGATCTCGTCGCCAATGTACGCTCCCGCCGACGCGCTCAGCCCTTGACCTCGGCGGTAGGGTCCGAAAAAGACCCAACCATGCCGTGCGAACACTGGCCCCAGGACGTCGAACGCCTGCTTGCTGAGCATGCCGGGAGCGCTTCCGTGATTGTACACCACCGCGGGAAACGGGCCCGGTCCGGCCGGTTTGTACACGACCCCGTGAAGGGTGAGGGCACCGCTCGGAAAGGTGACGACGCGCTCGGCCGCCGACGTCGCGGGCCCGGGCGCTTGTGTGTCCGCGCGGACTGGTCGCACAAGTCCGAGAGCCATCGCGCCAATGGCGCACCACAGATGTCGACGCATTCGGCACTGTATCCACTTTGGGAACAGTCGTCAAGGGTCTATTCCCGTTTTGGGAATAGTTCGCCGATGACCGATCCCTTGACGGTCGACCCCGGGCGAGCGAATACTGCGGAATGCCAAAGCCGCCGCGCGCACTCGGCCTCACGACGTCGCGAATCATGCTCGCGCTTGCCGACGGTGAGCGTCACGGGTATGCCATCATGCGAGACCTTCGCTCCGACGGATTGGGAGCGGCCTTGGGGCCCGGTACCCTCTATCGCACCATCGACCAATTGCTCGAGGAGAAGCTCATCGTCGAATCCGCGAGCCCGTCGAGCGCCAGCACCGATGAGCGGCGGCGATACTTTCGGCTGACACCGGCGGGGCGTCGCGCGCTGGCTCGGGAGGCGGCGCGGCTTTCGGAGCTGGTCAAACGCGCGGCGTCGAAAGGCTTGTTCGTGCCGGCGCGAGGTCAGCGCTGATGTTCGGCGCCGGCGAGGACACGCTCGTTGTTCTGTACCGCCGAGCCATCGCGTGGTATCCCGAACGCTTTCGAACGCAATACGGTGAGGCGATGGTCGAGGCGTTCGCCCTGGAGCTGGCCCGCGTGCGGGCCAGTCAATCGGCGACCGCCATCGCCTCATTTGCAGTTTTCATAACGCTTGATTGGGCGACCAGTGTACTGATGACGCGCATTCGGGGTGTCCGCGACCACATCCCGCGCGCTGCCGTTCTCATGCTCGTCATTGCGGTGGCGCTCGAGTTGGGTCGCAGCGGCCCGCGAACCGCCTTTCTCACGCCGCCGGTCTGCGCCGCCGACCTGTTTCTCTTGATATCGATACTGGTCGTGACCGCGGCGATTCACGCGTTCGTCGCGTCGCACGATACCCGCGAGGGCCAAGGTGCTTTCACTGCGATAGTACGCCTGGAAGATCGCGTCACGTTCAGCGACAGGGCGCGGTCCTTCGCGTTCGTTGCGCCTTCGCTTGCGCGCGACCGGCTCTCGAGAAAGTGGCCGCGGCCGCGCTCATTCCAGGACGGCGAGGCCCGCCGCGCTGATCTCGACTTCACGCACGCGTGTGTCATGCGCGCTGCCGCGCGTCTTCAATACGCGGATGGCGCGGCGCGTTCGTTCCTCGCCGTCGACGGCCAGCAGCAGCACGTTGTCCGACAGATAGCTCATGGCGTTCTGCATGCCATTGCCGGCGATGGTGTTGCCCAACGTCTCGAAGTTCAGGATGCTGGTGATGCCGCTGACCGCGAAGTGCTGGACGAGCGCGTACAAGTAATCGTGGAGGCGCTGCGGATCCGTCGCCGCGCTCGCCAGGTCGCCCAGTGCATCGATGACGAGCCGGCGCACACGCCGTTGCTTGATACGACGAAACATGTCGACGATGATGCTGTCGATCTGAAGCTCGACGGGCGACGCATACACGAGGTCGAGGCCTTGCGCCTGGGCAACGTCGGGACCACACCGAGGTTTCGAATCGTCCGCATGAGCTGCGACGGATTCTCCTGAAAGTTCATGTACAGGCTGGGCTCACCCTCGCGCGCGCCTTCCAGGGCGAACTGCAATCCGATCGTGGTCTTCCCCGCGCCCGATGGTCCCGCGAGCAACGTCGTGCTCCCGCACCAGACGCCGCCGCCGAGCATGGCGTCCAGGCCCTTGACGCCCGTGGAGATGCGCTCCGTCGCCGGCTCATAGCCTTCCGGCATCTGAGGACTCACGAGCCGCGGATAGATGTCGAGACCCGCGGTGGTGATCCGAAACGCATGCGCGCCTTCGAGATACCGGCTGCCGCGCAGCTTGTAGACCCGGAAATAGCGTTCGTCGCGGTTGCCGAGACGACGGCGCGACATCTCGACGATGCCGTCGGCGACGGCGAACTCGGGATAGAGGAGAATGTCCTCCTCCGTGTACTCGCCGAGCAGAAACGCGGTGGTGCCATAGGCCGTGAGCAGCGCGTCCGGCCCGCTCTTGGCCAGCTCGGCGCCGACGTCCTCGAAGATGACCTGCGTGCCAAGCTTCGTCTCATCAAAGAACTGGAATCCCTGGAGGTAGCGGACGGCCTTGGCGAGCGGCTCGGAGAGCGTGGTGAAATACAGGATCGGCCGCTCGTCGACCGCGTTCTCGAAGATGAGCTGTTCGGCGAAGATCGTCTTGCCCGAGCCCGGATGCCCCATGATGATGTTGATGGAGTTCGCCGGAAAGCCGCCGCCGAGGATGGAGTCGGCCTCGCGGTTGCCCGACGTCAGGCGCTCGGTGGCGTCGGCGTCGGGCTCGCGCCCGTGCACCCGGCGATCGGACAGGAGGGGAGTCAGGGAGGCGGTCATCGCACAGCCACCACGGTATTCGCATTCATCAATACTTCGGTGATCACGGCAAGAAAGGTCGATTCGACCAGCGGCTTGCGCAGAAAGGCCGCGGCGCCGGCGTCGGTCGCCCGGGCCGCGGCGGCGAGAATACTGAAAATCATGACGGGCACACCGCCGATCGCGGGGTCACTCCGAACGAGCCGGCACAGCGTCAGCCCGTCGATCCGGGGAATCAGAATCTCGGTGATCAACAGCGCCGGCGCGTCCAGCCGAACGCGGTCGAGCGCGGATTGGCCATCGTCCGCGAACTCGACGGCGAATCCGGCGTTATTTAAGAAAACTAATTGAAGTTCTCGAACGTTGCGATCGCGCTCGACGATGAGGATCGTCCGCCGGGCGTCGTCATTCCGCATCCGCGCTACCTCGCGGTGATCCGGTCGTCGATCGCGCCGCCCAGGTCGCCGCCGAGCTGGCCGAAATACGCTTCGACGGCCCAGAGGATGACGCGCCGCATCACGGCCTGCTGCTCCATCTTCGACGTCGACTTCGACTGCTCGATCAATTGGGTGAGTGTTAGGATCACTGGCCCGGGAGAACGGCCGGCGTGGCGCTCTTCACCGACGTAGGTCCACACCCCGCGACGAAGCATCGATTCGTCGATCGGCCGGACAGCGAGTGCCGCGGCGATGACCGACTCCAAGTCCCGCGTGTCTTCGAACTGCGCGAGCGTGCGCGTTTGCTCGCGCGGCGCTGACGGCCGATTCATGGAGCCTCCGAATCCTTCTGGAGCAGGCTGACCAGGAATGGCTCGAGGCGGACCGCGCGCACGGAGCGCGACGAGGAGCGCCGAAAGGGGCAGCCGGAGGCTGCTCGCCAGCTGAAGAGGAATCTAATCGATGACGCGGGTTGCCGCTTGCCGATATCGTCACGCCACGTTGGCGGACCTTCCCATCCGCGCCAGCCGTGATTCCAGGCGCGCGACCAGCACGCGGTCATTCACTTTCTCGGCCGTCGCCGCCGCCAACTGATAGCACTGGACGGCCGAGTCGATGTATCCCGGCGTCCACTCGTGGATGCGCCCCATGATCTCCAGACACTCCGCGTAGCGCAGCGCGTTGTGCGTCGCCGCATAGTGTCCGAGCGTCTGGCTCAGAATGCTCTCGGCTTTCGCCACGTGTCCGAGCTCGAGCAGCGCGTGCGCTTGATTCTGCAGCGCGAGCATCGTCGTATCGAGCGCGTCGATGCGGTCGGCCACGTTCGTCGCGACGATCGCCAACTCGAGCGACCGTTCGAAATCCCCGCTGTCGCGCGCCGCCGCCGACGCGTTGTTCAGCGCAATCGCGATCCCGATCTCGTAGCGCGCCGCCGTAAACGCCTCGACCGACTGCGAAAAATACCGCTCGGCGACACTAAACTCACGGCGCTGCGCCGCGATGGCGCCGAGATTCTGCAGCAGGATGCCTCGCACGCGCGGGCTGTGCGCTTTGCTCAGCGCGTGCTGCGCGAGGCGCTCGCCCGCAACGAAGTCGCCGCGCAACTGATGCACGCCGACCTCGACGTTCATCGCCTCCGCGGCGAGATCTCCGTTTGCCGCCTCGTCGGCCAGACGCGCGGCCGACGACGCTTCGCGAATCGCGGCGTCCCAATCACTGAGCGTGCGATAGACGCGCGCGAGACCAATGTGCGCTTCGGCGCGTTCGACGGGCGTCACACTCGCCCGAAGCGCCGTCTCATATGCCGAGATTGCACGGGCCGACACGCCGGCCTGTTCGTAGCGAAGCCCGCGCGACAGGTGCGGCCGCGGACCGAGCGGCGTCAGACTTCGCGCCCGCGAAAGGGAGTCAGTGGCATTAGTAGGCAACGGCGTAGCCCGAGAGATGGCCGGTCGTGAACGTGATGCGGTGCGCCGCGCGATCGTCGCTCCCGCCCATGTCCTGAAGAATCGCTTTCGTGTCGCGGTCGATGTACACGACGTGCAACTGAACGCCGTCCGGAATGGCGTCCGGCGAACAACGCGCGTAATCAATCGTGATCGTCGCCGGCTGCTGGAAGAGAAACGTCGTCAGCCCAACGGCGTGGACGTCCACTTCCATATACTGCGACGGAGGAACCACGATCTCGAACGCCGTGGGGAGCAAGACGGCGCTGAGCGGCAGTCTGAGCGCGTCGCCGCCCAGCGAGAGTACGCCGCCGAGAACACCGAGGACGCCGCTCGTACGCGCGCTGTCGGTCGCAGGACACACGAGCAAGTGAGTCGCGGGCGTCTCGGTGAATTGCGCCGCAGGCTGCACGCGCGGCGGCGCGGTGGGCGCTCGGCCGGAGTCACTACAGGCCGCGACGCTCAGACAGAGCGCCGCGGCGATGGCCATCGATGATCGCATTACTTCCTCCCGCCAAGTGCGAAGCCTGACGGTAGCATGGCTCGATGGACTCGCCGATGACGCCGATCACAATGTTTACGGATGATTTGTCCCTTTCTAGCGGGCTGGACCGGCGGGCTGAGGCATGTTCACATTGATGTATGCCCGACCTCTGGAATTCACCCGCGGTGGCGAAATGGCGCGACGCCCTCGATCGCTACGAGGATGTCATCGAACGGCAAGGCGTGACGAAACTCGCCGAGCGGGACGCCTGGTATCGAAAGGAGTTGCCGAAGGCGATCGTCGGCCGTGCGAAACCGCACGTCACGCTCGCCGAGCTCGTGAAGCTCACCGAGTGGAAGATGTCGCGCGGTGAGTGGCGCGCGCGAAACCTGGTCCTGGTGAATGGCAATGACGCGGCGAGTGTCATCGCGACGACGACGGCGGCGCTGAGCATGATCCCGCATCCGACGAAGCCGATCTCCGAGATCGCGAAGCTCGACGGTGTCGGCCCCGCGACGGCCTCCGCGGTCGCGGCCGCGACGGCGCCTGGCGTGTATCCGTTCTTCGACGAGTTGGTCGCCGCGCAAGTGCCTGGACTCGGCAAGGTCGCGTGGACGCTCGGCTACTATGCGAAGTACGCGAGCGCGCTGCGTGAAAAGGCGGAGCAGCTTGGCAAGGGATGGACACCGGTGAAGGTCGAACGTGCGCTGTGGGCACAGAGCGGCGGCAAGGCGGCGATGCACTAGGTGTTGCGTCGACGCCGCTCCGGCTCGTTACGCGCATCCGAGGAGGAACACTCGTGAAGCACGTCAGAACAGAACGCGCCGCCGCGGCGATCGCGCTGGCGGCTATATCGCTGGCGGCTATGGCGCTGCCGGCTATTTCGCTGCCGTTTGCTCGTGCGAGCGGGCAGGCATGCTTTGCCACGCCGACCTCGATGACGCCAACCAGCTGGAAGGCCCCTGCCCCGTCGCCGCAGAAGCCGCCGACGCCCGGCTTCAAATTGATTCGAGAGATTCCACTTCCCGGCCCCGCCAATCGGTTCGACTATCAGAGCTTCGATCCGTCGACCGGCCGGATTTACATGAATCACATGAATGCGGGCCGCACCGTGGTATTCGATGCCGACAGCGATCGCGTCGTCGCCGAGATCATGGACGTGCCGCGTGCGACCGGCGTCTTGGCGGTGCCGTCGCATCATCAGGTGTACATCTCGGCCGCCGGGGCGCACGACGTCGCGATCGTCGATGATAGAACTCTTAAGATCCGGAAACGCGTCGGCGGTGTTCGTTTTCCGGATGGAATCGCGTATGCGCCGAATGCCGACAAGGTGTTCGTCTCGGACGAATCGGGCGGCGTGGATGCCGTGATCGACGCGACGACGGGCGCGAAGCGGTCGACGATCGACCTGGGCGGCGAGGCCGGCAACACGCACTATGATTCGGTTTCCCACTGCATCATCGTCGCCGTCCAAACGCGAAATCAGATGGTCGCGATCGATCCGATCGCCGAGCGCGTCGTGCAGCGTTATGACCTCGCGGGCTCGGAGCACCCGCACGGATTCACGATCGACGAGCCGGATCGGCTGGCATTCATCTCGTGCGAGGGCAATGCCGCGCTGATCGTGCTCGATCTTCGCACGATGAAAGCGATTCAGCGGCTCCAGGTTCCGGACGACCCCGACGTGCTCGCGTGGGACGCGGCGAGGCGGCGGCTCTACGTGTCCGCGGAATCGGGAGTGCTATCGGCGTTTTGGCTGGACGGCACGACGCTCAAACCGGCCGGCGAGATCCGCGCGGCACATGCGCACACGGTGTCGGTCGATCCCCGCTCGCATCGCGTGTATTTGCCGCTCGAGAACATCAACGGCCATCCGGTTCTGCGCATTTACGAGCCGGCGGGCTGACGCTGAGGCGGTAGCGACGCTCAGCGCATGTCGCCGAGCATGGCGCGCCGGCTATTGCACGGTGATGGTGCCTTTCATTCCAAACGCGAGATGCGGCGTACAGTAATAGTGATACGTTCCCGCCGGCGCACCGCCAAACGAGATCGTGTACGTCTGACTTGGATTCATGAGCAGTGGTCCGGTCAACGGCGCGGTCGTCTGCGGCATGTTTGCGCGCAATACAGGTACCGCGGCGGGCGGAATACTGTCGGACCAAAACGTCACGTTGTGCGGTAGTCCGGAGACCACCGTCCACCGAACGCCGTCGCCAAGCCTGATCGTGAGCGATGCGGGATCGAACCGATAACCCGTCGCGTCACCGAACATTTTGACATCCCACGTCTTGCCGGCGATCGATTGCGCCGAAGGCGTGGAAGGCGCCGGCGGCGGCGCGGCCGTTCCGGTGTCGGTTCGCGGCTTCTCCGCACGCCCACACGCGAGCATCACACACATCGCACACACCGCGAGCGCCAAGAGCACCCGCGCGCATGATTTCGGCAGCATGGCCCACCCCATTCGTCTCGTGGAACGATGCCGCCGCGAGTTGCATGCCAGGCCCGAGGGCCGCCGGCGACTTCCGTGCTGGCCAATACGGGGGATACCCCGTATCTTGGTGGGTGTGGACCACAGCTCAGTCGATGCCCTCTTCGACGGCGCCAGCGATGAGACTCGGCCTCACGAACGACGCGCGCACGTGCTTCATCCTCCGCCACGGCGTCGTGCCGTGGGGGATCATCGCCGGTGCGCTCGCCGCGCTGGGCGCCGCGCTTGGCGTGCGCGGTGAGACGGCATCCTCCGCGCCCGCGAGCGCCGCGACCATCGCGGGCATCGCGGGCATCGCGGGCATCGCGGCCATGTGCTTCGTGATTTGGTGTTTTGTCGCGGGCTGGGCGGTCGGGGCCGCGCGTTGGGAACTCCGCCAACACTCGAACCCGACCACGCCGATGCCGCGCAGCCGCGAACGCCCGCGAGGCCCCACTCGCGATGAGTGATACTGAACTAACGGCGCCGAACATCACGTCCGGAAACGGCGTCCCAGGCCACGCTACGCAAGGGCGGCCGCCGCAACTCGGTGGGTCCCGCGTCACCCGTCAACGTCCGTGGACGCGCCAGCGCCGCCTCATCATCGACACGATCATCCTGGGCGCCGCGGGCGCAGCCGCGGCGCAACTGTTCAACTTCTTGCTCGGGTGGTCCGGCGCGTTCTTTTTGCGCGGCGTCGCGGGGTATCAGCCGCCAGGATTGCCGAGTGAGGGTGGGCAGCCGGTCGAGATCGTCGGGTCGCATGGTTTGTGGCTCGTTCCCGTCGCCACGACGCTCGGCGGTCTCATTGTCGGTGCGCTCACAACGTGGTTGGCCCCCGAAGCGGAAGGACACGGCACCGACGCCGTCGTTCGAGCATTTCATCAGACGGGAGGATCGCTGCGGACACGCGTCGCGCCGGTCAAGCTCGTCGCATCGGCGATTACGATCGGTTCGGGCGGCTCGGCGGGTCGCGAAGGGCCGATCGCATTGATCGCCGCGGGTGTCGGATCGTGGTACGCCGATATCACGAAGCGTGACGCGCGCGATCGGCGGCTGCTTTTGCTCGTCGGCGCGGCGGCTGGTTTGTCGGCGGTATTTCGCTCGCCGATCGGTGCCGCGCTCTTCGTCATCGAGGTGCTCTACGCCGAGATGGAGTTCGAGTCCGGCGTTCTCCTGTACGCGACGCTCGCGGCGATCATTGCGTATGCGTTGAACGGGATGATCGTCGGCTGGAACGCGCTCTTCGTCGTTCCACCGATCTCGGCGCTGCGCGCCCCGCTCTCCTACGGATGGTATGCGATACTCGGCGTGGCGGCCGGCGTGCTCGCGACCGCGCTTCCCGTCGTGCTCTATCGCATACGCGATCTGTTCCGTACAATGCGGGTCCACCCGGCGCTCAAGCCGGCGATCGGCGGACTGCTCACGGGCCTGGTTGCATTGGCGTGGCCACAAGTCATCGGCGGCGGCTACGGGTGGATTCAGCGCGCCATCGACGGGCACGTCGCGCTCAGCGTCCTGCTCGCCCTTGCCGTCGTCAAGATCGTGGCGATGAGCCTGACGGTTGCCTCGGGCGGGTCGGGCGGCGTGTTCGCGCCGAGCTTGTTCGCGGGCGCCATGCTTGGCGGAGCGTGCGCGGCTGCCGCGCACCTGCCGCCGGCTCCGTTCGTCGTTGTCGGGATGGCGGCGGTATTCGCCGGTTCGGCTCACGTACCCATCGCGACGATGATGATGGTGACCGAGATGACCGGAGGGTACACGTTGCTCGTTCCGGCGGCACTGGCGGTGATGCTGAGCTATCTCGTGCAAATGAGATTGAGCTCGCGGCTCGCCTATCGAAGCGTGTACGAGGCGCAGGTGGCCAATCGGACGGATTCGCCGGCGCACCATACACAGCATCTCGAGACGGCGCTTCGGATCATTCGCGAACAAGAACTGTCGAACATCGGCAACATCGGCGAGGTCGATCTCGTGCGGCTGCTGCGCGTCGGCATTCCCGTGGAGCTCGCAGGGGGACAGCGACTCTTCGTCGGCGTCGTGCCGGCGGCGAGCCCGATCGTGGGCAGCACGATTGCGAGCAGTGGGCGGACCATCGCGGGAGTCGAGACCAACATCATCGCGATCATCCGCCAGGATCGCATGATCGTGCCGCGTGCGGACACCGTCTTTCAGCGCGGCGACGGACTGGTTCTCGTCGCCGCCGAAACGGCGCTTCCGCAACTCGGCACATACTTGGAACTCTGGTGAGCACGCCTTGGTCGCGAGAATCGCGGCCCGATCGCTAGTGGCCTGCGTGTCGAGGGATGACGTTCGCGCCGATTGGATCTACATTGGGGCGTTTCCCTCGATGATCGTCGACGCCAATCACGACTTTAGTCTTTTTATATCGCCATGCCTCGAACGACGAGATCCCGCACCGCAGGGTCGCTTCGACAAAACGACATGTCCTCGGCCGTCGCATCGATTCGGCGAATTGTCCGCGTGCTCCGCCTGGCGTCGCAAAAAACGCAAGCAGCGGCCGGGATCAGCGCGGCGCAGTTGTTCGTGTTGCAACAGCTCAGCGATGGCGCCGAGCTTTCGCTCAACGAACTGGCTGAACGAACGCTTACCGATCGAAGCTCGGTTGCGGCCGTGGTGGACCGCTTGCAGATACAGCACCTCGTCGATCGCGCGACCGACCCGTCCGATCGACGCAGAGCCGTGGTGCGGATTACGCCGGCCGGCGGGCGAATTCTGAGACGCGCGCCGGACGCGCCGACCACCGCGCTGCTCGCCGCGCTTCGCCGGCTCGAACGCCGAGAGCTCACGGCGCTCGCGCGGTCTCTGCGTCAACTCACCGTCGCTCTCGGAGCGACAGCGGAGCCGCCCTCGATGCTGTTCGCGGATGACGGCGTCATTCGAGCGAGGCCCCACGCTCGACCGAAGCGCTCCAAGTCGAAGTGATTGGCTCGCGCATGCAAGGCTGACCACCTGCAAACCTGAGCTGCTACGATTCTCGCCGCGCCTCGGCGCTCGAGTCCGGCGCTCGAATACGAGCCTGCCTAGATACCGAATCCGGGCAATTCGCCTCCATCGACGTACCCGGCGTAGGCGGCGCGCTCGGTCGCGCGCATCACCGGCGCCAGCGAGTCTCGAATTGTGGCCACGATCTCCGGCGCCACGCCGGTTCGCATCAGCGCAGCGACGATCGAGTCTTCGGCGACGCTGATCTCCTCGGCCAATATCAAGGCGTGGTATCCCTGGCGGCGCCTGAACGCACCGTGCTCGCGCGCCACCGCTCGAAGGCGTGCCGCTCGCACGCCTGGAGGAAGCAGACCACCGCACTGCAGCAGTTCCTCGAGCACGGCACGAAAGCCACCGGTCACGTCGTCGAGCCACATGTCGTTCCACGGACGGCAGGCGCGTAGCGTAGCCAGCCAGTCCTCCATCGCCTCAGCGGCGAGTACGGGCGGCTCACCGCACCAGCGGAGGTCCGGCCATTCACGGTCGCTCACATCCGGATCCATCAAAAAGGGGGTCTCCCCCATATTAATCACGGTGCCGCCGGTTGCGCCAGGATGGACGCCAGGCTGCTCAGCGCATGTCGCCGAGCATGGCGCGCCATTCCTCGAGATAGGCGGGTGTACCGTCTGCTTTTCGAGGGGTGGCGCCGTTCGTCACCACGCTCAGGTGATTCGGATTCTGCGACAGGATCGCCGCGGGCTCCAACGTGAACACGTGAATGTGATCGCGCGGAATGCGGAGGGCCGAGTAGGCGCGCGCGATCAAATCGGCGGTGTTCTCATTGCGATGATACGCCGCGTACCATCGATCGGACGGCGTCGCGCCGGATCCGCGCGTCACCCACGGGGCCAGCACGTGTCGCGGACCGTAGTTGTCCCACGGGCTCGAGAACAGCACCGCGCGCGCGACCATCGTGCGCTGCGCGATGTACGCGGCCATCCCTGCCCCCTGCGACAAACCGGAGACGGCGATGCGCGACCAATCCGGTTGTCCGTCCTTGAGATATTGCGACCAGTGTTCACCCGGATGCTGTCGATCGAGATACGCGAGAAGCTTGGTGAGTCGCGCGACAATCGACTCCTCGGCGCGGTCGTCGATGAGCGACGTGACGTCGTCGCCATAGATCCGCTTGCGGCGGACTTTCTCCGCGCATCCCGGGTCGGGCTCACGCGGACACACTTGCTGGACTGCGGGCGTGTCGACGTATTCCAGGCCGATGACGCGGTAGCCCTGCTTCACGGCGACGTCGGAGAACACCGTCGTGTTCTGTGGGCGGCCGCCCGTGCCCGGAAAGAAGACGAGGAGCGGCGCATCCGCCTTGGCGGAGCGATCGAAGCTGATGTAATGCGGGTTGTCGAAACGGCGATCGGATGATGAATCGGCCACCGACGGATTGACCCGGTAGACGACGATTCCAGTCACCGTCACCGTGTCGTGCGGGGTCTGCGCACCCAGCCGATTGACCGCGAGGACAAGTGCGACGCCGACGAGACGCGACGAGCGCCGAATGCTTGCCGAAAATGGTGCCACCAGTGAACCCGCGGCTCGCGGTGCGCGTGTCATATGATCGTTCCGTAGAAAAACCATGGCGTGAGCGAAGAGAATATGCCGCCACGCGGCGATTTCGCTACTCTCACTGCGCCGCACCCCCCAACGGGCCGGACGTTGCTCCGCTGACATCCGTATCACAAGTTTCAGCATGTCCCGCCCGGACGCGCCAACGCGCCACGCTCGCTTGACTGGTCGCCTGTCATTCGCGATCTGGTCCATCCCCGCCCTCCTCTCCACCCTCGAGACGGTGGTATTCGCGCGGCAAGCCGGACACCCGATTCCGGTGTGGCGGGCCTTCGTGAGCGAGGCACCGCAGTGGTATGCGTGGGCGGCATTCACGCCGGCGATTCTACGTCTTGCCGAACGATTTCCGTTGGGGCGCCGCGAGAAGCGCGGCAACTTCCTCGTGCACGCCGGCGCGTCGCTCGCGGCGAGTCTCATCGCCGCGGCCGCCGACGCATTCGTCGGGGCGCTCGTTCGGCCGTCGTCTCGCTCGCTCGCGGCATCGGCATCGAGTTGGTTCATCGGGCAGCTGCCGGCGACGACGCTCGCGTACTTCGCCGTGGTCATTATCGGCCATGCGCTCGCGAGCCAGGCACGTCTCCGTGAGCGCGAGCAGCAAGCGCTCGAGCTGGAAACGCAGCTGCGCGACGCCCAGTTGGCGACGCTCCGCATGCAGTTTCAACCGCACTTCTTGTTCAATGCGCTCAACGCGGTCATGGGACTCGTCCGCGATCAGCGCGGGGATGACGCCATCCGAGCACTCGCGCTGCTCGGCGACGTGTTCCGCGTTGCGATGAGCGCCGACGGACGCCATGAAACCACGCTCGCTGAAGAACTGGATTTCCTGACACGGTATCTCGAGATCGAGCGCATGCGCTTCGGCGACCGCCTCGCCGTCGCGATTCACATCCCGCCGGAGCTCAGTCGCGCGCGAGTTCCGCGATTCATTCTGCAGCCCTTCGTCGAGAACGCCCTCAAGCACGGCATTCTGCGCGAGCGCGCCGGCAATAGCGTCACCATCGCCGCGTCGCGCGTCGACGCAACGCTCCGCCTGAGCGTTCGCGACGATGGGCGCGGTCTTACCGCGCCGGCGATCGCCGGCCTCGGGATCGCCAACGCACGCAGTCGCCTGGAACGCATGTACGGATCGAGCGCCAGCGTACTGGTCGCCAACGCCGAGTCCGGCCCCGGTGTGGCGGTCGACATCGTCATTCCGTGGATGCCACCCGCCGCCGCACCTGGATGATTCGCGCCATCGTCGCCGACGACGAACCGATGTCGCGCCGCGTCGTCGAGCAATTGCTCGCGCGCCATTCCGACGTATCCGTCATCGCATCGTGCGCGGATGGCGATGCCGCGCACGACGCCATCACGCGGCTGGCGCCGGACGTCGCGTTCCTCGACGTCCGCATGCCGTTGAGGAGCGGCCTCGAGGTAGCCGAGGGCGATGGCTCACGAGCCAGCGCGCTCGTTGTGTTCGTGTCCGCGTATGAGGAATTCGCATTGCCCGCGTTCGCGGTCGCGGCAGTCGACTATCTGACCAAGCCGCTCGTCGAGCCGCGCTTCGACGAGGCCGTGGAGCGCATCAGGCACCGCCTCGGCGGAGGTCACGTCTATCCGCGGCATTTCGTCGCTCGTGTGGGGACACGCGACATCGTCATTCCGACGGACGACGTCGACTACATCGCAGCCGACGACGTCTACGCCGCGGTTGTCTCGCGCGGCAAACGATTCTTGGTTCGTGCATCGCTCGACACATTGGACCGCACGCTCGATCCGCGCCTATTCTGTCGCGTTCACCGGTCGTACATCGTGCGCCGCGATCGAATCATGGAAGTTCGCCGTCTCGCGGGTGGCAACGCGGAGGTCGTCATCGGCGGCGTCGCGTTACCGGTGAGCCGGAGGCGGCGCGCATCGATCGCTGAACTTCTCAAGCCGTTCGCGACGTAGACAAAGCCGTTCCCGACAAAACCGGCCGACGTGAGCCGCCGAGTCTCGCACCGGACACTATCATGACGCGACACTCTTCGGAGATTTCGCGACATGCTCGCACACGTCGTCGCTTTGCTCTTCGCGGCGCAACCTCGTCCCAACACGCCGCAGTCTATCGTCCACGAGGCGATCGCGGCGCTGCACCACGCCGACAGGAGCGCCATCGTCTCGGTGACGCTCACCGGAATCGAGCACACGTGGATTCTCGGAAATGCGGAGCGCGCCGAGGGTCCTTGGCGCGTCGCGTACGCGCGTTTCTCCGAGTTATACGACGTCGCCGGCGGGAGATTGCGCCGCACCGACCAATCGATCCGCCCGGGTGCGGCAACAGGTCCGGACCGCGTGACGATCCTGACCGATTCCGTGCTCGTCGTGCTCGCCAACGGAGCCTACGCGGGCGGCTCGCACGGGACATTCGAGGATTACATCGATCGCGTCGACGGCGAACCGGAACGCGTGCTGCAACTTGCCGCCGCCTCGACCGAGCTTCGCCGGGAATCAGCAGTCACACGCTTCGGCGTGCCCCACGACGTCGTCTCCTTTCCCTGGCGGAACGGCCGCATGCGCATCGAGGTGAGCCGAGCGACGCGCCTGCCGGATGCCGTAGAGATTGTGCGGCCCTATGCCGACAACTTTCGCTGGGCCCCGTTCGGCGACGTCACGATGCGCACCGAGAACGTCGATTGGCAGATAACGGCCGCGGGCTCCTACTGGCCGATGCAGCAAAAAATCTCGCTGAATGGCGAGCCACTTCGCGACGTGACGTACGCCACCGCGGTCACGGCATCAGCCGTCCCGTCCGACTCGTTCGTCGTTGCGGACTCGGCGCGGCGGCGGTACGCCAGTGCATCGCTCCAGAACTTCTCGCGGTTTCGACTCGGCATGCGCGGCCAACCGGCGGAGCTCATAGCCGGCATCGTACGCGTTCCCGACTTCTGGTCGCAAACGCTGGTCAAACAGGCCGACGGCGTCGTGATCTTCGAGGCGCACATCAGCGCTGCTTACCTGCACGACGTCATCGACGAAGCGCGCCGGCGGTGGCCCGGCGCGCCGGTGAAGGCGCTCGTGATGACGTCCGATCCCTGGGCACATCTTGGCGGCGTTCGCGAGGCGATGGCGCTCGGAATTCCGATCTACGCGCAGGCGAACAGCATTCCGTTCCTGAAACGCCTCGCAGCCGCGCCGCACACGCTCGCGCCCGATTCGCTGGCGCGCTCACGGCGCGAGCCACGCGTCGTCGCCGTTTCGGGCAAGACAACGATCGGCCGCGGCGACAATCAAATCGTGCTCTATCCAGTCGGCGGGCCGTACGCCGAGCGCATGCTGATGGCGTACTTTCCCGGACATAAACTGCTGTACGGTGCGGACCTCGTGTTCATGAACCGATCGGCGGACGGCCAGCCGGCCGCCGGGTTCCTCGAAACGGAGGCAACGGATCTCGTAAACGCCGTCGCGCGCGAGCGGCTCGACGTGGACAGCGTTTTCTGCGTCCAGAATTATGGTCCGTTCGCGTGGAGCAGCTTCGTTCAGGGAATCCGCGCGGCGATTGGCCGCTGACTGAATCCGGCGTTACGGGGCGAGCACCGATGCCAATAATTTGCCGCCCTGCCGCGGATTTCCCTCATAGTAGAACACGTACACCTTGTGCGTTTTCTCATCGACCGCGCAGGTGCGCGCCGCTCCACCCTCGGGCACTTTCTCGGCGACGGTGAACTTCGACGGCGAGTCCTCGTGAATCACCGTCAGCGTGCTATCGGCGCGATTCGGATTGAACACGAGCTTGGTCGTGCGATCGAAGCAGTTCATATCCGCGCGGCTCGGCACGCGAACGCGCGACACGACGGCGCCGTTGTCGGCGTTCACGACGACGACGTCCGTATCACAGGCCATGAACACGCGGCGCGTCTCCGTGTCCATGGTGAGCCCCTGCGCGCGTCCGCAGCCGGGAACGTCCCACGTCTTTTCGATCTTTAGCGTTCGCGTATCGAACTGTTCGAGGCCGCCCTTGTCCTCGATGGCGGCGTAGAGCTTCCCTTTCCCGTCGGCCGCGGCCGACTCGAGCCCGTCTCCGATCATCGTCTTCGAGAGCAAGTTGCCGGTGCGCATGTCGACCACCCAACCATCCTTGCCGGCCCAGACGAACGCCCGATGCGTGACCGGATCATAGCGGCTCCCGTCGCCCTTGGCGTCCACGTGCCCGGTAACGGCGAGCGTCTTGAGATCGAAGAGCGTGCCGTTGCGGACGAGGCCGCGGTTATCCTCGTGGTCGATCGCGTAGCCGCCTCCGCCCCCTTCGACCGTGCCGATGACGTTGTCGTTGTCCACATCGACCACCTTGTCACCAAGTCCGTAAAGGCGGCGGCCTTCGAGATCGATGATGATGTAATCGGCGCGCGCGGCACCGATGTCGATCGTCTTCACGACGTGATAATGCGACGTCTGCGCACCAGTCGCGGAACCAGCGAACGTGACTGCGGCGACAGCGACGGCAAGCCAGCGGGGGCGGAACATGGGCGAGCTCCGGTAAGAGGCCATACGACACCTCCAAACCTATCGCGTCCAAACTGCCAGGAAGATTACAAGCAGCGGGCCACGTCCCGGCTCCGTCGTACGTTGTCCGACGTTGGACTGGGACATGAGTAAGGAAACTGCCAAGAGAGGGAGATGCCCGCTTCACATTATTGTGAAAGACAAAATCCGCTCTTAAGGTTAAGGTTGACACGCAAAGGATCCGCCGATGATCAAGCGCAGCCTTCGACTACTGCTCCTTCCCTGTCTCCTCGCGGCCGCACCAGCCGCACCGCGCGCGGCGGACAGCCCGTTCGTCGGTGATTGGAAGCTCAATCCGTCCAAGAGCACGCTCACCGATCGCATGAAGGTGGAGAGCGCCGGCGGCAACAAGTACACGTTCAATTTCGGCGGTGGACCGGAGACGATCGTCGTCGATGGCACAGACCAAAGGACGCCCCTCTCCGGAGACGGCACCCTCGCGGTCGCGGTCGAAGGCGACAAGTGGAAGGTCATTCGCAAGACGAACGGCCGCACCACGATCACCGCGAATTGGAGTCTTTCAAAGGACGGCAAGGCGCTGACCGATCATTTCACCTCGTTCAATGCCGACGGCTCGCCCTTCCAGCTGAACTATGTCTACGAGCGACGCGCCGGAGAATCGGGTTTCGCGGGGACGTGGGTAAGTACGAGCCTGCAAGCCGTGAACTACGTCGTCGTGTTACAGATCCGGCCCTACGACGAAGGCGGACTTGCCATTGTCGATTCCGCTACTCAAGTCACGGGAAACGTGCAATTCCCCGCGACCTTGGTGCGCCGGCTGGATGAACACACGATTGAATTGATGCGCAAGGCGAGCGATGGCCAAGTCACTCCCCGCATACGGCTCGAGCTCTCCTCGGATCTCAAAACGATGACGCTGACTCCAGCCATTGCGGGAGAGGACCCGCACATCCTCGTGTTCGACCGCCAATAGCTGTGCAATTACAGTACGGCGCACGCTACTCCAACCGCAGCGCCTCCAACGGCCCAACGCTCGCCGCGCGCCTCGCCGGCAAATAGCTCGCGACGACCGCCGTCGTCACCAGGACCACGATCGCGAGACTGAGCGACGGCACGTCGATCGCCCCGACGGCAAAAAGCTGCGTTCGAATCAATCGCGCTCCGACAAACCCCGCCGGTACGCCGATGACAATTCCGATAATGGCCACGCGTACCGCCTCGCCAAGCACCATTCGCGTCACGTCGCCCGGCTCGGCACCGAGCGCCGCGCGTAAGCCGAATTCGCTGGTGCGCTGACTGGTCGAATATGCGGTGACACCGTATAAGCCCAGCGCCGCGAGCACCAACGTGACGACGCAGAAGAACATCGTCACCTGCACGAGCAGCACGTCCTGCGATACCGTACCGCGCACGAGGTCGTTCACTGGATCGACCTGGACCTGGAGCGCTGGGGCAACGTTTTCCACCGCACGACGAATCGGCTCGACGAAGCGCGACGGATCTCCTCGAACGTGCACCACGAGTTTGGCCGCCCCCGAGTTGCCCACGTTCGGATTGCTGAACACGGTGTACATCTCGCGAATCGGCTGGCCGCGAACGTTCTTGCTTTGAAAATCGCGCACGACCCCGACGACGGTATAGTGCAGCGTGTCGGCCAGCGTCACCGTACCGCCGAGCGGGTTACGAGCAGCGAAGTACTTTTTCGCCATCGTCTCGTTGATCACGACAGCACCTGTGGCGGGCGGTCCCGTCTCGAGATCGTGCGACTCCATGTCGCGGCCGCGAATCAACCGCGCGCCAATGGCGTGGAAAAAGTTTGGGCCGACCTGATCGATTGAAACGATGCGCTCCGAATCCGCTTGTGGTACGAATCCCGACACATCGACGCGGCCCCCGGCGGCCCCCCCGCTGAACAATCCGTGATCGGCGAATGCGGCGGCATCCACACCAGGCACACGGCCGATCCGGTCCGCGAGATCGCGCCGCAATTGACCCAGGCGCGCCCCGACGTACTGCGAACGCGACGTCCGTACGCGCACCGCAATCACGTGATCGCGATCCGCGCCGATGTCGCCGTGCAGAAGTTGTTGCATACTCCGCACGAGCAATCCGCCGCCCATGAGCAGCAGCATCGACAACGCGATCTGCGCCACGACGAGCGCGCGCCCAAACGGAACGCGGCCTCCGCCGACTCGCGCACCGCCCATCAGGTTTCGTCCTTGTGAACGCAGCGACGTCGCGAGGTCGACCCGCGTCGCGCGAAACGCAGGCAACAAACCAAACAACAGCACGCAGGCAAGCGTCATTGCGCCCGTGAAGACGAGTACCCGCGCATCGAGTGTCGTATCGATCGCGATCGGGCCGGAGACAGCCGAACCGACGTGCACGGTCGTGAGCAACACTCGGCTGCCCCATGTCGCGGCGAGCAGTCCGAGCACGCTCGACACGATCGCGAGCAACATCCCTTCCACGAGCAGTTGCTGAATCAACCGTCCTCGTGCCGCGCCGAGCGTCATGCGGACCGTCATTTCGCGGCGGCGCGCGACGATGCGCGCCAGCATCAGACTCGAGACGTTCGCGCAGACGACGAGAATCACCAAGCCGACCGCCGCCATCAGCACCCACAGCGCCTTTGCATACTCGGCGCGCCGTTCGGAAAATCCGCGGGCGCCCGACACGACTGGAACGGGATTCGCCTTGAGGCCATCGTCGAACTGCGACAGCGCGCGGCCGGAAAGATTTTCGCGGATCGCGTTCGCCTCGACCGCGCTCACCTGCTGGCGCGCCTGCTCGAGCGTAACGCCCGGCTTGAGCCGGCCCATCATCATGAGCCACGACCACGCGCGATCGTCCAATTTGTTCATACCCGGCTGAATCGCCGGGTCCATCATCATCGGCAGCCAGAAATCCAACGGCTGGCCGATGATGTCGCCGCTGAAGCCCGGCGGCGTCACGCCGATGATCGTCACGGCGACGTCGTTGACGCGCATGACGCTGCCGATCGCGGCGCTCGACCCCGAGAAGCGGCGCTGCCAATACTCGTACGTGATGACCGCGACGGGATCCTGTCCCGGCGTTTCATCTTCGGCCGCGGTGAAGGTGCGTCCGGCGTAGGCGGGCACGCCAAGCACCGAAAAGAAGTTGCCGGTCACGAATCGTGCGTGCGGCTGTTCGACCGTTGCCCCGGTGCCAGCGCCCATCTGCACGTCTATCGGCCCCGACCATCCGTTCGCGTACATGTCGGTGAACACCGTGTTGCGCGCGCGCACGTCCCGGTAGAGCAGGAACGACACGAAGCCGGTGAGCGGAGAGCCCACATTGTTGTTGTTCACCTGCGTGGGATCGCTCACGATCACGAGTTGCTCGGGATGCGCTACCGGCAGCGGACGCAGTAAGAGCGCGTCGACGAGCGTGAAGATCGCGGTATTGGCGCCGATGCCGAGTGCGAGCGTGGTGATGACCGTCAGCGCGAAGGCGGGTCGGCCTTTGAGCGATCGAACGGCAAAGCGCACATCGCGCACGATGGACTCGAGGCGCGCCGTCCCGCGCGTATCGCGGCTCGCTTCCTTCATTTGTTCGACGCCGCCGAACTCGAGGCGCGCGCGGCGGAGCGCCGCGTCCCGCGACATGCCTTGCCGCTCGTACTTCTCCGCTTCGCGTTCGACATGGAAGCGCAGCTCGGCGTCGAGCTCTCGCTCGAGGGACGGGCGCGAGAACAACGCGCGGAGGCGATATCGGATGTCGCTCAGCAGTTCGGCAAGCATGGCGGTCGTTTCCTCTCGTCCTTCTACAGGTCGGCGGAAGAATGCGATCCCTCATGTAGAAGCGCAAGGGGTCAGTTGAGCGCGGATCGTGCCTAAGATGTACGGAAAATGGACACGCACGCCTCCCTCACGACTGCCCGGTCGCTCACGACCGCCGCGCTCCTCATCGCGATCGCCGCCCTCGTCCTGTTCCTGGTCCTCGTACACGTCGTCACGGCGCCGTCCGTCGACGCGTTCGACCTCCGCGTCGAACAGTGGTGCGCCGCGCACCAGGCGCCGTGGGTGCACGGATTCTTCGACATCGTCTCGAGACTGGGCGGCACGACCGGAATGCGCATCGTCGGTTTCGCGAGCGCCTTGCTCCTGTTCGTGTTTCGCTCGCGGCGGCTGGGCATCGGCATGGCCGCGGTCGTGCTCGCCGGGATGCAGGCGTTCGAGATCGCGAAACGCGTCATCGCCCGGCAGCGACCCGCGCACGGCTACGCCGTCGATCCGACCTACGCCTTCCCGTCCGGCCACGCGACGATTGCCGCCGCCGTGTGCGGTACGCTCGCGTACGTGTTGTGGCGCGAGCGCCTCCTGCCGAGCGCGGCGGCGATCGGCGCGGGGATTGCTCTGCCTGTCATCGTCGGAATCAGCCGCGTGTATCTCGACATGCACTGGGCGACGGACGTCGCCGGCGGCTGGCTGGCCGGGCTGATCATTGCCTGCGTGGCCGCGGCCGCCTATGAAATCGCTCTGACCCGTACAAACCGTACAACCCTCTCACGATGAATCGCATCGCCCGCACCCGGCACGTTGTCGTCTCTTGCTCCGGTCTCTTCACACTTCTCTCATCGCGCGCCCGCGCGCAGGAACCCCTCATCACGCATCGCGATCTCGTCGTCGTCGGTGCGGCCACCGCGGGGTCGGCGCTGCTCTCGCTGTATGACGTCCGCATCGCGCACAGCTTCGGCGACACCCTGCTCCACGCGCGTCATGGGAACTACACGACGGTGGCGAAGCGCGCGAGCATCGTGACGGAAACCGTGTTGATGGGCACCGGCGGCCTCGTGTACTTCATCGCCGACCGCAAACAGGACTTCGCCACCGCCGACGTCGCGCTGCACAGCACGATGTCGGTGCTCTCAGCGGCGATGTTCATTCAGGTCGTGCGCGGCATCGCCGGGCGCGCGCGTCCGTACGTCGTCGACGAAGACGGACACCAGCACGACAGCGATCCGTACGATTTCGACCCCCTGCACGGCTTCACGAGCTTCAACTATCGCTCGTTCCCGTCGATGCACGCGATGGCGAGCTTCGCGGTGGCGTCGGCGCTCTCGCAGGAGATGCGCTTTCGCCACACGCCGAACCGCAACATCATCACGCCCGCGCTCTACGTTGGCGCGACGATGCCGGCGCTCGCACGCCTCTACCTCGACGAGCACTGGGCGAGCGACATCGCGCTCGGCGTCTTCCTCGGCGTCCTCTCCGGGCAGAAGGTGGTGCAGTACACGCATTCGCATCCGAACAACGTGCTGGACCGGAAATTCCTGGGCTCGCGCGCGCTCGGAATGCAGGCGACGGTGAGCGTTGGCGCGGGCGGATTGTCGTTCGGGTTGGTGCCGTTCTGACGCCGAGATCGCCGCGCACTTGGGTGCCGGAAAATTCTCCGTCGCCCCGCGCGAGGATCTTGCCGTTCGCCAGGCTTCCCACCCGCCTTGTCGACCTCCGCGCCAACTCGTACGTTTGCCGCTCGCGACGTTTCACGGAGAGCTGCGTCGCATTACGCTTCACGACGCCCGCCCCCGAGTCACGCCGATGATTGCACGTCGCACCGCCGCCGCGGTTCTTGTCCTATTCGCGTTTGCTCATGCCGCCGACGCGCAGGACGAAACGCCGCCGCCTTCCGGCCCCACCGTGCACGCCCTCCTGTTCGGCGACGCCGACTATCTCGCCACCACCCGCAAGGTGCCCACGGGGTTCTCGCTCGGTCAGCTCGTCGGCCACGTCAACGCCGCACTGAGCGATCATCTCACGCTGTTCGGGGAGGTCAGCGCGACCGCCCAGCCGACCGGCTATGCGATCGAGGTCGAGCGCTCGATTCTCCGCTACGACTTCACCGACGAATTCAAACTCTCGGTGGGGCGGTTCCACACGCCGATCGGCTACTGGAACACCGCCTTCCACCACGGCGCATGGTTGCAGACGACCATCCTTCGCCCCGAGGAGATCAAGTTCGGCTCGCAGCTGCTTCCGACACACTTCGTCGGCGCGTTCGCTGAAGGCAACGTGCCGTCGAATGCCTTTGGGCTTGGCTACCAGGTGGGCTTGGGCAACGGCCGCGGCGCGACGATCTCACGAGCGGGCGACGCGGGTGACGTGAACGGGAATCGCGCGTGGACAGCCGCCGTCTATGCACGACCGCTGTCGCTGCCCGGCTCGCAGATTGGCGTTTCCTACTACCACGATCGCGTGGATCCCGCGGGTGTGCCGATGGCGACCGAAGGCACGGCATCCGCGTACATCGCGTGGGAGCAGGACCGGACCGAGTTCCTCGCCGAGTATTCGCATATCGCGCACACGCCGCTCGCCGGCGGCGACGAGACCGCGAACCACGCCTACTATGCGCAGCTCGCCTATCGCCTCCCAGGCCAGGCGCGTGCGTGGAAGCCGTACGTGCGCGGCGAACGAATCACCATCGCGCAGAACGACGTCGTCTTCGCGCCGCTCCTGCTCGGCTACGACGGTCTGACGGCCGGCATCCGCTACGACTTCGCGGCCGACGCCGCGCTCAAGGCCGAAATGCGTGGCGAGCGGTTTCAAAGCACGGGCTGGTCACGCGCATTTGCGATTCAGGCGGCGTTCACCGTCCCTGACTTGTTCAGTACCGGCGAGAGCCAGACGGTACACCAATGAGCATTCTCATATCAGGCCGGCGTGCCGCGGCCGGCAGTCTCGCCGCGACGATCATGCTGCTCGTCGCATGCGGCGGCGCGACGTCGAAGCCGGAAACCACAGCGGCGCCCGCACCGACACCCGAACCGCGGTCCGAGCCGGCTGTTCCCGCCAAACGCCCAACCGCGCCGCGCACCGAACACCGAGCCACGCCGGCTGCGTCGGCCGCGAGCGAAGCACAGGCGATCGCGATCGTCGTGAACCCGCACACGAGCGTGAACAACGTGAGCTTCGACGAGCTGCGCCGTCTCTTCATGGGCGATCAGCAATTCTGGCACGATCACTCCAAGGTCACGCTGCTCGTGCGCGCGCCGACGGCGCGCGAGCGGTCGATCGTGCTCGAGCGCATCTATCACATGGATGAGGAGCGCTTTCACGAATACTGGATCGGCAAGATGTTTCGCGCCGAGGTGGCGGGCGGACCGAAGATCGTCTACAGCACCGACATGGCGCTCAACCTCGTCGAGGCGATTCGCGGCTCGATCACCTTCGTGCCCGCGTCAGCCGTGACGTCCGGTGTGAAGGTCCTGCGCATCGACGGGAAGCTCCCGTCCGATCCCGGCTATCCGCTGAAGTGACCGAGATGCCACGATGAGCGACGAACGCGTCGAGCGCTCGACGAACGAAGATCGCGACGGCGGCAAGCCCGCCGACTGGCGCCGCAAGATGCGCCTGCCCGAATGGGTGAAGGAAATCATCAAGCAGTCGCCGTCGATCATGGTCGGCATTCTCCTGGCGCTCTGGGTGGACAAGTGGAAGGAGCGGCGCGCCGACCACGAGCTGGCGATCAAGTCGCTGCGCACGTTTCTCACCGAGGTTCGCCGCAACGAAGCGCGGCTCGACGACGTGATACCGTATCATCGCGGAATTCGCACGATCCTCGCCCGCGCGGACTCGGCGCACACGACGCGATTGCCGCCGGATCTCGCCACCGGCGGCGGCGTGGACGGTCTGCGCGCGCCGTCGCTGCTCGAGACGGCGTGGACCACCGCCGTGTCGACCCAGGCGCTCACGAAGCTCGACTACGAGACCGTCGCGGCGCTGTCGCTCACCTACACGCTGCAGGCCCGCGTGCGCGACGAGAGCCGCGACGGCATCAACCGGCTGGTTGCCGCGGGCGGAACGGGCACGGCGGGTCCGCAGCTTTCGAATTACACGGCGGAGCTGGTTTCGAATGAAGACGAGCTGCGGGCGACGTACACACAGGCGGAGGCCGTGATCAAGAAAACGCTCGCGTCGTTGGGCGAGTCGGCGGCTGAAGCGCGCTGAGCGCGGCGGCGTCTACCGACGTCTACCGCGGTTTGACCGGCCGCTCGAAGCCGCGTGCCGCTCGCGGCGTCGGACTCAGAACGATCGCCGCGACCGAATCCGCGATGTGTGCGCCGATCTCGGCGTCACGGTGCGCGGTGGAATCGAGAACACGGAATCCCCAGACGTGGCCGCGGTCCTTCGCGCGCACGTATTGCGCGAATATATCCACCCCATTCGCGCGCCGGCGTACGACACCCGAAATAGCGTAGGCCGCACCGAGCGTGGCGTGAATGCTGTCGATCGGCGTACGCGATCCGAATCGCTTCGTCATAGCCGGGCCGACGATCACGGCCGATGCGCCGAGTCGGCTGGTCAAGCGCTCGACGAGCGACTCGCTCAGCTCATCGCGGTACTCTGCCAGGCCGGGAACGGTCGAATCCGCATCGAACGGAACGATCGCCAGAACGGGCGCACGACCCGACCTGTGCGCGACCCATGCGACGGCGCCGCCGAACACGACGATCGCCAGAGCGAGAGCGGCCCAGCGCTGAGCTATGACGCGACGGCCAGCGCCGGTCTGCGCGCTCGGAGAGTCAGGTTGGACGGCGTCCACTTCGTCACGCACGACTCGCGCGCGAAACCGATAGCCGCGGCGCGGCAGGGTTTCGATGTACGTCGGCGCGGCCGCGTCGTCGCCAAGCGCAATGCGCAGCTGGCGGATGCTGAAGTTGAGCCCTTGGTCGAACTCGACCGTTGCGTTCGGCCACACGCGCCGGCGGAACTCGTCGCGCGAGATTACCTCGCCAGATCGCTCGACGAGCACGCGGAGCACGAGCGCGGTCTGCGGCGCGAGGCGTTCGACCGCGTCACCCCGAGTCAGCTCGCCGGTCGCGGAATCAAACCGAAAATCACCAAAGGCGTACACGGGGCTAACGTAGCGTCGGATAGGCTGGATCGCACTCGCAGAAACGTAAACGTTTCGTTCGCTCATCAGAAAATCAGCAAGCGCTCAGCAGACGCGAATGGACTTCGCCGGCTCGGCAGCGGAACATCGTCGCACAACTTCACGGAGCGCTGTCGTCATGCCGTCTGGAGATCGTCGATCGTTCCTCGCCCTCGGAGCCGGAACGTTGATTGCGGGCACGCTGCCTCGCCGCGCGCCGTTGCCCCGTCCTTCTGTGCCGGCACCGGGACCCATGTCGACGCAGTTTCCCCGACAGGATCCCGCGATGGTCAGTGAGATGGTCAGAGTAGCGCATTTCGATCTCGCTCGCGTCACACAACTGCTCGAGGCACACCCCGCGTTAGCCAAGGCCGCCGTGGACTGGGGCTTCGGCGATTGGGAAGACGCGCTCGGCGCGGCATCTCATACGGGACGCTACGACATCGCACAATTGCTGATCGCGCACGGCGCGCGCCCGACCTTGTTCTCGGCGACGATGATGGGGCAACTCGACGTCGTCAAGGCGTTCGTGACGAGCGCGCCGGGATGTCAGAGCACGTTCGGACCGCACAGCATCACGCTGTTGGCGCATGCCCGCGCCGGCGGCGACCGCGCGCGCGCCGTGCGTGAGTATCTCGAGCAACTTGGCGGCGCGGACCCGAAGCCCGCTGGGGCAATCGCGCTCGACGAGAACGAGCGCACGAAGTACGCCGGCTCCTACGCGTTCGGTGATGGCTCCGACGAGGTCCTCGTTGTCACGAGTGACAAGACCGGCCTTTCGATTACGCGGCCCGGATTACCGTTCGCACGGCCCTTGATCGCGATCGGCGTCCACGAATTCACGCCGGCCGGTGCGGAGGCTGTGCGACTGAGGTTCGGCATGCGCGGGGACCAAGCGGGCGAGGTCGCGGTTCTCGATCCCGCGCCGATCGTCACGGCAACTCGGAGGTAAACGCTGTAACGCAAACGCGGGCGTGAAACCGCCGCGATGGTCGGCCGTACGACGTCGGAGCACGCCCCCTCGGTAACCAAGTGGACCGCGACGGGCCTGTATCCTACCACGTCGAGGTCGACCATGCCGAGCATGACGCCGAACCTGCCGATGGCTCCGCGCACCCGTGCGCGAGCCGCCGGTCTCTTTTACTTGGCGAACATCGTCACCATCTTCGCCGCCATCTTTCTGTTCAAAGGCTTTGCCGTGCCAGGCGACGCGCTGGCCACCGCGAGTAACATCGGCACGCATCTCGGCCGATACCGGCTGGCGTTCGCGTCGCAGGTGATGTCGACCGCAACGTCCATCGGTTTGGCAGCCCTGCTCTATGGTGTGTTCAAGCCCGTCGATCCCGGCATGTCGTTGATGGCAACGTTGTTTCGAGTGCTCGCGTGTGCACTCGCGGCCGTGGGTTACGTGTTTCAACTTGCGCCGCTCGTCGTGACGGTGACGCCACCGGCCGGACTTACACCAGCCGAGACGCAGGCGATCGTGCAGATGCTCGCCGGATTTCAGCGCCACACACGAAACGTCAGCATCGCCTTCTTCGGTTGTCAGTTTATCGTGCTCGCCTACCTGATCGCACGCTCGAAGTTCCTGCCGCGCCTGTTATCCGTGTTGCTCGGCGTTGCGGGCGTCGGTGGTTTGCTCTTCACCGCGGCGCCCGTTTCACCGGCGCTCCTGATCTACTTCGCTCCGGTTGGTCTCGCCGGCGAGCTGTCGCTGCCGCTCTGGCTCGCGGCAAGAGGCGTCGATGCCGGTCGCTGGCGAGAGCAAGCTCGCCTGGCGGCGTCGATCGATGTTTCGTGATCTCTTATCTCATTGCGCGAGCGCGCGACCGATCTCACGCGGGTGACTTGCCCCGACATCCAGACGTTCGCGTGCGTGCGGTCGCCAAGTCGAGCTCGATGGCGTCGAGCTCTTGCCGGTAACGCGTGGCATGCGCAGCGCCGCGGAGTGAATCGAGGTGCATCGCTTCGCGAACCATTACGTGCGCATGCGGATAATCGCCGAGGCGGTGCAACCCAACGCCTTGCCAGTAGATGGGCTGCGGATCGAGCGAGTCGGCGTTCATGCGCTCGATGGCCCCGCCGATCGCGGCGCGAAAATCATGATCGGCGCCGGTGCTGTCGCACGCGCTCGCTTTGTCGTCGCCGCGAGCGAGCAACGCGTCGGGCGCGCTCGGGGTGATTTTTAGAATACTGTCATAGGCGGTCACGGCGGCCGGCTCCGTCGCGCTGCCCGTTGTCGAAACCGCGGCATTCGGGTCGGCGTTCGCGGGAGTCGCGCGCGCCACCGGTGAGCTCGACGATCGGCCCACCGAAATCATGTGTCCCGGGAGCGTCATGCCCGTGACGACGATGGCGACGATCCAGAGGACCTTCCGTGCCGTCTGCTCCACCGTGGTCGCGCAATCGACGACGGCCCAGATCGGGACGACGAAGCCCAGGGCGATGGCGGACAACAGGCCGGCCGCGACCACGACGAGCACGAGAATGAACATTCTCTGATCCCGGAAACCGGTCGGAAACGATCGAGGTTATCCGGCCGCGCGACCGTTGGTTCCGGGGTGCGACGCTCGAATCGAGCATCAACGCGCCGATCGCCGATGTCGGCCGCGGCGAGACGACATGCGGATGGTTTACGAGATGCCTACACATGATGCCCTGTGAGGCACTGGCATACGGCGGGACACGCGTACATGCTGCAGTATGAGCCTCAATATTTTTGGTCGTCGCGGCACGACGATCACCGGCGCATTGACGGTCGCCCTCGCGATCACCGCACCGGTGCGAGCGCAGAACGCTCCGGCCGCCGATACGACAGCCGCGCACAGTACGCCAGCAGCCCGCACCGAGGCGTCCGGTACGATGAGCATTCTCGCGTTGGTCTCGCCGGCCGTGGGCTTCGTCGTCGGCCACGTTACCGGGGGGAACAACGGCGCGTTCATCGGTTTTGCAATCGGCTCCGCCATCGGCGAGACGATAGCGATCGTGAACGGGCGTCGACACAACGCACAGGCGACGCACACCGGATTGTGTTTCGTGCCGGGAAGTCCGGGTACGCCGGACCAGATCATTCCGGGGACGCCACCGACGCCGGCGATTGGAGACATTCCGGGCTCACCCGGTACGCCGGACATCATCATTCCCGGCACGCCCGCTGGACCGGATCGCTGGGAGCCCTGTCGCTGACGCTGCTGAAGCTGCTGAGGCTACGGGAGCATGCCCGGATGCATCACGTGCACCATCTCCCGAAATCGCCCCACCTGCTCCGGCTTGAGCACTCCCATAATCTCGCGGAGCGTCGAGTCGAGGTTGGCACGCACCTTCGGCTGCATGGTGCGCCAGCTCGAGTCCACGGCGTGCTGATGATGCGCCAGGATCGTCTGGATCGCCGCGGTCTGCGTCGAGTCCAAGCCAAGCTGCGCTCGCATGAATTGCATGACGTGCTCGGCGTCCGTCGGCGGCGGTTGTACGCGGTGCGCTGACGAAACGTGGCGGTCATAGCCGACGCCGGCCGCCGCGCCGGCGGCGAATGTCAGCGTGAGAATCAACGCGCCGCGGAGCCACGCCGGCCTCACGGTTGTCCCCCGCTCTGGCGCGGTTGGTCAAACAAGAGCGCGGCGACCGCCGGCGGTTTCCCCGTCGACGCCATCGCACGCCCGACGTCGTCGCTTGGTGCCAGCGCCTGCCCCAGCTCGGCGGCCGGTCTCGGCGACGCTTGTCGCCAGGTCATCGTCATGAATGCCAGCGACGCGGCGAGCAGCAGCGACGCGGCAATCAGCCCGGCACGCGAAGACGGGCGCGCGGCCTCGCGCGCAATTCGCTCGGCCAGCGCATCCCAGTGGTCGGCGTCGTCCTTGACGCCGCGTGTGTCGAAGAGCTCAGGATCAGTCATCGTGTGGCCTCAATCATATCGCGTGTCCTCGCCGAGTGCAGCACGCAGCGCCGCGCGAGCGCGGAAGACATGCTGCCGCACGGTCGATTCGGCGATTCCATGCATTGCGGCTACCTCGCTCGCCGACAACCCGCGGGTCGCGACGAGCTCGAAGCACGCACGTTGCATCGGCGGAAGTTCCGCGACGGCGCGCACCGCGGCTTCGGCATCGATTCGCGCAACGATGGCCTCGTCGCCTCGGAGCGTGGTGCTCGGTGAATCCGGATGCACCCACCACAACCGCAGCAGGCGACTCCGTCGTGCGTCTCGCGCGCGGCGGTTGGACGCCAGCCGTCGTACGATGCCGAACAGCCACGGCCCGAACGGCCGTGATGCGTCGTACGCGGGCGCTTCGCGGTGTACGACGGTGAATGCCTCCTGCACGATGTCCTCGGCGTCGTCAGAATCGCCGAGGAGTTGCGCGGCGAGAAGCGTTGCGGCGCGGACGTATCGGCGCACGAGCACGCCGAACGCCACGCCGTCGCCTCGAGAGGCGGCGGCGAGTAGCTCGGCGTCGGACGATGGTTCATCACTCACGCGGCGATGCCGCCCCGCGAGCCGCGAACGCCGCTAGTGTCGGTGCGACGTTTGGGCACTCGCGCCGCCTGCGTGCTCGGCGAAACAGGCGCGAATCGCCGCGAGATGGGTCGAGTCGGACACGATCGTGCGGAACAGGGCGACGTGCGTGTCGTCGAGCGCTCCGTTTGCCATCGCCTGCTGGAGCGTACCGTGGATGGAGGCGAGCTGCGTCGAGTCGAGCTGTACGACGCCGGCGTGGGCCAGGAGCATGGTGTGCAGCGCCAGCATCTGCGTCGAGTCCAACTGCAGATCGGCGAAATGCTGTTGCAAGGCGGCGTGAAGCGTCGCACATTGCGCGGAGTCGATCGGTGCGCCCGACATGAGTGTCGCGTGCTCGAGAGCATGCACTCGAGCGTGCGATGGTGCGGGCATCTGCGCAGCGGCGGGGGCGAAGCCGGCGGCGAGCGCAAGGATCGTGAAGGCGAGGCGGCGAAGCATGCAGGACTCCGGACTAGTGTGAGGCGACCCGGTGGCGCCGGCGGTGCGGCGCGGTGATGCCCTGAATTCGCACGACTTGGAGTTCCGTTTACACGCGCGACGCGCGGCCCGCCTGTCGGCACCTCACTGGACGACGTCCGGCCGCAAGTTCTTCGAAAAGAACGCATCCACGCGATGCCACGCGTCGCGCACCACGAAGCCGCGGTCGAAGTAGTGATACTCGCCGGGATACACCATGAAGCTTGTCAGATCGCCCTTCCCCGCCTTGAGCAGGTGATCCACGAGCAGCACCGAGTGAATGAACGGCACGTTGACGTCCGCGGTCCCGTGCAGGATCAACAACGGATGCTGAAGTTGATCGACGTGTGACATCGGCGCTGCCTTGGCATACACGTCCGGATGCTCGTCCGGCGTGCCGATGCGGCTCGTCGTCCAGCCGCCGTGATAGGGATCATCATAATAGAGCTTGTAATCCGCGACGCCGGCGACGTCGACCGCCGCGCGAAACCACGTTGGTTCCTGCGTGATGGCGAGGAGCGTGAAGAACCCGCCGTAGCTCAGCCCCCAGACGCCGATGCGATCCGGATCGACGTAGCCGAGCGATTTGAGATACGTCGCCGCCATGCGCGCGTCCTTCGCATCGTTGCCGCCGACGTCCATGTACACGTCGTTGCGCCACTGCCGGCCATATCCGATACTGCCGCGGTAGTCGGGCGCGATGACGACATAGCCCTGCTGCAGCAGATATTGATGAAACTCATAATAGACGGCTTCGTTGCGGTCCGTGTGCCAGCCGTCGTAGTTCTGATTCACGCCGTCGGGATGAATCCAGACGACTGCCGCGTGCTTCTTGGTGCGGTCAAAGTTCTTCGGCACGAAGAGCCACGCGGGTACCGGCTTCCCGTCCGGACCCGGATAGTGAATGAGCGTCGGCGCGACGAGCCGCGACTTGTCGATGCTCCCCGGCATCGAGGACGTCAGCCGCGTCACCCTGGCGTTCGCGACCGCGCCGGCGACGTAGAGATCCGCCGAGTTCTGAGCGTCAGTGTGCTGGAAGAGCAGCCGCGCGTCGTCGGGCGACCACTGCGGCGCCGTGTTCGTGCCGCTTCCCGACGTGACAGTGACGATGGTTGCGTTCGCGGGATTGTCGCCGATCGTCGCAAACTGAATCTCACGCGTGCCCGGCTTCTCGGCCGTGTTCGCGTCCCACGCGATGTGCTTGCTGTCGTGCGACCACACGGCGCGCCAGTGTTCGCCCGGCGTCTTCGTGATCTGCACCGGCGTGCCACCGGCCGTCGGGACGACGTAGATCTGATCCCAGCCGGTGACGTCGCTCGTGTAGAGCAGCCATCGGTGATCGGGAGAGATCGCGTTGTTCGTGGTGTTGACAGAACTGAAAAACTTCTCGGCCGTGTCGACGTGGAGAATGATCGGCGGTCCGCCGTTCGCATCGATGGACTCGGTCGTGCGCGTCAATCCGCCGTTCGAGACGCGCGTCGAGAGTGTGTGCGTCGCGTCGATCACGTTTCCGCCGCGGCCAAAGCCACCGCGCCCGGTAATGCGTTGGGGTGTTCCACCGCTCGCGGGCACCGTGAACGTCGTACCGCCGCCGCCACCGCGAGCGAACTCCGACGCGACGAAAATGAGCTTCGGTCCGATCTCCGGCGGCGATGCATAGTGCGGAATCGGCTCGGCGGCGCGCCCACCGACGGAGTAGATGAGATTCGCGCCGTCGGGCGACCACGACGGCGCGCCGAGGGTGCTGTCCGCGTGCGCGATCGTCTGGTCGGTGTTGGTCGCGAGCGTATGAACGATGAGATCGCCGCCGTTTGCGGCTCCGGTCACGAACGCGATGCGCGTCCCATCGGGCGACAGCGAGAACCCGTGCGCGTGTGCGGCCGAGGCCCACGCGGTGTGCGGTGCGCCACCCGTTACCGAGACGGCAACGAGCCCCCCGTCGCGCTGAAAAAAGAACGTGCGACCATCGCTGCTCCAAAATCCGCCATTGCCACTCTGGCCGTCGGCGTAAGTGGTCAGCGGCCTCGCCGGGCTCGAGCCGTTCGCGGGCGCCACCCAGACGTTGTTGATGCCGGCGCTGTCATAGGTGAACCAGACGTGGCTGCCGTCGGGCGTCCACTGGTGACTCGAGGGGTGTTTGATCGCGATGAGCTGATCGATGGTCAGCTTCGATTGCGCGGCGGAGCTCGCGGCAAGGAGCACCAGCGCCGGCAGCGACAGCATTCGGGGAGTGAACATGCCCAACGCTACCGCAAGCACCGAACTGATTCAACTAACTTTCGCACGTGACTCTTCTCTCGCTATCCAATGTCGGCGTCTCGTTCGGCGCCACCGAACTGTTCAAGAACATCACCTTCACCGTCGCCGAGGGCGAGCGCTGGGGTATCATCGGGCGCAACGGCGCCGGCAAGACGTCGATCTTCCGGCTGATCACCGGCGAGCTCGAACCAACGGTGGGCAGCGTGGCGCGCAAACCTGGCCTCCGCTGGGCACTGCTCGACCAGCACCGCGCATTCGAGGGCGCCACGACCGTCTGGGAAGCGGGTGCGGCTGCATGGCGCGAGGTCATCGCCCTGGAAAAACGCATCGCCCAGCAGGCGATCGAACTGGGTGAGCTGGGCGAGCGCGTCAGCGACGCCTTCCTCGAAAAATTCGGGCACGACCAGGAGCGCTTTTCGGACCTGGGCGGCTACATCTATCACGCGCGCGTCGACGCAGTGCTACAGGGGTTGGGCTTCGATGCCGAGGAGTCGAAGACGCGTCTCGTGTCGACGCTCTCGGGCGGCGAGCGCGGCCGCGTCGGACTCGCGGCGCAGCTCATTGCGCCGGCCGACTTGCTGCTGCTCGACGAACCCACGAACCACCTGGATCTCGATACGACGACGTGGCTCCAGCAATGGCTCGGCGAAGCCGACGAGACGGTCATCGTCGTGTCGCACGACCGCGCCTTCATGGACGCCATCTGCACGCACATCCTGCACGTGGAAGGGCGTACGAGCGAGTCGTACAAGGGCAACTACAGCCAGTTCGTCCCGCAGCGCGCGGAGCGACGTCTCACGCGCGATCGCGAGATCGAGAAGCAGCGCGCGTACGTCAAGAAGGAAGAGGAGTACATCCGGCGCAACATCGCGGGCGTCAACTCGTTTCAGGCGAAGGGCAAGCGCAAGCGACTCGAACGTCTGCCGCGGCTCGCGCCTCCACCCGGCGATCCGGCCGCGATGGATCTCACATTCGAGGTTGATGAACGCGGCGGCGATCAGGTGATCGCGGTGAAGGATCTCACGGTCGAGGTACCGGGCCGCGTGCTCGTCCAAGACTTCACCGGCGTGCTGCGGCGGAACGACTTCATCGCGCTCATCGGGCCGAACGGCGCGGGCAAGTCATCGTTCATCTCGACCATCATCGGCGACCGGGAGCCGGCGAGCGGCGAGGTAAAAATCGGCGGATCGATCACGCCCGCGTGGTTTCGTCAGGACTTGAGCGACCTCCCGCTTCGAAAGACGTTGTACGACGCCATCCAGGATCAGCGTCCGCTCTGGAGCCGCGGCCAGATACAAAATTGTCTCGGCGCGTTCGGGTTCAGCGGCGACGACGTGCAACGCGAGATCGGCACGCTCAGCGGCGGTGAGCGCGCGCGTGTTGCACTCGCCCTCATGACGCTCGCGCATGCCAACCTCCTCATCCTCGACGAGCCGACGAACCATCTCGACGTCGAGAACATCGAGGCGCTCGAGGATGCGCTCGAGGAATACGACGGCTCGGTGCTCCTGGTGAGTCACGACCGCGCATTTCTCCGCGAGGTGGCGACGCGGGTCTGGGCGTTCGACGGTACGCATGTCCGAGACTTTGACGGCCCGTTCGTCGAATGGGAAGCGGATCGCGTGCGTCGTGCGGCGAAGGCCTAGCCTCATGAGAATAACATGAGAATACGATGAAGAAGATCGGCTTTCTGTCATTTGGTCATTGGAGCGCGTCGCGCCAATCAGCGGCGCGCTCGGCGCGCGACGTTCTACAGCAGTCGATCGAGCTGGCGGTGGCGGCCGAAGCGCTCGGCGCGGACGGCGCATACTTTCGCGTCCATCACTTTGCGCAGCAGCTCGCGTCTCCCTTCCCGTTGCTCGCCGCCGTCGGCGCCAGAACGAGCCGCATCGAGATCGGCACGGCCGTCATCGACATGCGGTATGAGAATCCCTTCTACATGGTCGAGGACGCGGGCGCGGCCGACTTGATCAGCAACGGCCGGCTCCAGCTCGGAATCAGCCGCGGCTCGCCGGAGCAGGTCATCGAAGGCTGGCGACACTTCGGCTACGCGCCGCCGGACGGCGGAACCGACGCGGACTTGGGCCGCCGTCATGCCGAGGAGTTCTTGGAACTTCTGAAGGGAGAAGGATTCGCTCGGCCGAATCCAAGGCCGATGTTTCCGAACCCGCCCGGCATGCTTCGTCTGGAGCCGCATTCGGCGGGACTGCGCGATCGCATCTGGTGGGGCTCGGCGTCGAACAAGACGGCGACCTGGGCCGCGCAGCGCGGGATGAACCTGCAAAGCTCCACGCTCAAGGAAGACGAGTCGGGCGAACCGTTTCACGTTCAGCAGGCGCGCCAGATCCGCATTTTCCGGAAAGCCTGGAAGGAGGCGGGACACACGCGAGAGCCGCGCGTCTCGGTGTCTCGATCGATCTTCGCGCTGATGAACGATCGCGACCGCCTGTACTTCGGCCGCGATGAAAGCAGCGATCAGGTCGGACTGCTCGACAACATGCGGGCGGTGTTCGGCCGATCATATGCCGCTGATCCAGAAGTGCTCATTGAAGAACTCAGAACGGATGAAGCGATCGCCGAAGCGGATACGCTCCTGCTGACCGTGCCCAACACACTCGGCGTCGAGTACAACGCGCACGTCATCGAATCCATTCTCACGCACGTCGCGCCGGCGCTGGGCTGGCGATGAGCGTCACGGCCTACGCGCCCTGTATCACGCGCATGACGTCCATGCGCGTTACACGGCGGAGCGGTCCATAGGTTCCGGCAATCACGATGCAAACGAGCGCCGCCGCCGCAATTCCCGTCGGCAATGCGTTCGGGATGAACGCATCGGCCGGCCGGCGTTGATCGAGCAGATACGATCCCGCGAGCGCGGCGACGCGGCCGCTCACGAACCAGCCGGCCACGAGGCCAACCAATCCCATCATCCAGAGATCGGTCGCGATCGCGCGAGCGAGGTTCACACTCGATGCGCCCAGAGCGATGCGCACGCCAAGCTCGCGCGCGCGCAGCTCAGTCGTGAAGGAGGTGAGGCTGTAGACGCCGACCATCGCCAGGAAAAGCGCGAACACGGCGATCGTGAGCAGAAACATTCCCCGCCCCCGGCTGAGCACCGTCCACTGTTCGACTTGCGCATTGACCGATGTCAGATCGGTAATGACGATTCTCGAATCGAACTTCCGCAGCGCGGTGGAAAGCGGCGGCAGCGCGTTGCGCACGTCGCCCCGCAGTCGTACGAAGAGTCGCTGAACGGGAAACGAAGCGGAGATGGCGCCGAGCGTGTAGATCGGTTCGCTGAGCGCGGCGAAGTGGGGGCCGAAGCGAACGTCGGGAACCACGCCGACGATCGTCAACCACACCTTCTTGCGCCCGTCGCGCCAGCGTAGGCGGCGTCCGACTGCTGAGTCGGGGCTCGCGTAGCCCAGATAACGGGTCGACGTCTCCGACAATACCGCCACCGGCGCGTGATTCCGAAACTCGGCGTCGGTCGCAAGTCGCCCGGCGATCGGCTCGAGTCCAAGCGTCGAGAAATAGTCCGGCGTCACGTCGTGCCAGCCGATCGCCGCCTCCACCGAGCGACCATCGGCGAGCCAGAGCATCGCTTCCCCGCTCGGTGAGCGAACGACCGCGGCACTCGCAACGCCCGGAACGCCGCGGAGAAACTCGCGCACGTCCGCGGCGGCGCCGGCGCGCGCCGAGCTGTCGGCGACGAAGAGGTTCGCCGCGACCATGTGAGAATAGTCATACCCCGGACCTCGCGACTCCGCACGGCGCGCCATCTGCACGAACGTTCCGACGGACGAGACGCAGATCAGCGCGAGCGCGATCTGTAGCGCGACAAGGCTTCGACGACCGCGCAGCTCGTGGGCGCCGCTGGTCACCGTGCCGGCGTCGCCCGAGAGGACGACGCGAAGATCGATTCGGGATAGATCGATCGCGGGCGCAAGCGCGCAGACGGTGCCGACGATCGTCGTCAGCAGCGCGCCGAACGCGATCGTTCGCCAATCGAGCGACGGTTCGACGGGCAGCGAGCCGCCGAGCCAGACTTTGCTGAACCCGATTAGCCAACGCGCAAGGATCACGGCACCCGCCGCGCCGATGAGCGCGATGATCACACCCTCCGAACCGAGCAGCGCGACGATGCGCCGCGAGCCGGCGCCGAGCGCGGAGCGGACCGCGATCTCGCCGCGGCGGCGCATGCCGCGCGCGAGCGCCATTGTCGCGAAGTTCACCGCGCAGAGCACGACGATCGCGATCGCCGCCGCGATCCAGATGCTCGACAATTCGCGATAATCCATGGTCACATGCTTCGCGAGCGGCATCGCGAGCGGGCGGAACAAGCTTCCTCGATCGCGCACCATCTCGTCCGAGCGCTGCACGACCACGGCCAGCTCGGCGGAAGCGCGTTCGGGCGTCGCACCCGGAGCCAGCCGAGCGATCGCGGCGTAGTATGGAACGTCACGATCGCCGGACGCTGCGTCGGCGCGAAGCGCGTCGTCGTCGAGCGGATACCAGAGCTGTACGCCGGCTGGAAGGTCGAAGTGATCGGGCATCACACCGACCACCGTCCGTTGCGCACCGTTGATCGTGATCGCGCGTCCGACGATATCGCGGTCTCCGCCGAAGCGCGATCGCCACAGGTTGAACGAGAGGATCACGGGGGCGGACGCCCCGAGTCGTGCGTCGGACGGCGTGAACGATCGTCCGAGGAACGGGCGCGTCCCGAGGACATCGATGAAGCTCGCGGTGACGCTGGCGGCCGGATATTCGCGTGCGTCGCCGCTCACGCCGATGACGGCGGGTGGTGTTCCGAATCGCCACGCGGCAATCGACGCGAACGATTTCACGCCAGTCCGCGCCGCCTCGAGATGTCGCGGGCTGACGCTCCAGCGGTATGCGCGCGTCGAGGGAATGACTTCGTAGAGGTGAACGAGCTGCTCGGCATGCGGATATGGGAGCGGCCGCAAAAAAATGGCGTCCACCATACTGAAGATCGCCGTCGCGAGCGACATGCCCAGCGCGAGCGACAGCGCCGCCCCGATCGTGAATGCCGGCCGTCGGCGCAGGCGGGCAAACGCTCCGCGAACTTCATCGGCGACTGCTTCGCGCGACATGGCGTAGGTTGGTTTATTTCTGTCGAAGCGTCAAGAGAAGCGGCTGGCGAACGCGACCGCTCAGCGGCACGAGGTCGGCGCGAGATGTGCCGGCTCGAGTACTCATTCAAAACCCCCGGAGGGATTGATGATCGCACGCGTCTGGCACGGTTATGCGACGCCGGAGAACGCTGAGAGTTATGAGAACATGCTCAAGCCGGAGCTCCTGCCCGGGATCGGAGACAAAGAGGGCTACCGGGGAAGCTACCTGTTACGCCGGGAGCTCGGCGGTGAGGTCGAATTCATCACGATCCTGCTCTGGGATTCGCTCGACGCTATTCGCGCGGCCGCGGGGCACGACGATTACGAGACCGCGATCGTTCCGGAAGAGCGGCGCAAGTATCTCGTGCGATACGACGCGAAGGCCGCGCACTACGACGTCGCGGCCACACACGGAACGCCGGCGCGCTAGCGTCGGTGATTTTGAACGGTGGGCAAGCACCGGAGAGTTTACGGGCGACGAATTCTCGCGCTCACGATCCGGTCACCGAGCTCGATCCGATCCACCACATCCTGCCCCGCGACAACCCGGCCAAGCGACGTGAAATCGCCTTCGTTGTGCGGCTGCGGCGTGTGGTTGAGCGTATAGCCGGGACGTCCGGTATCGAGCCCGGCGCTCGCCCACGCGAGGTTGCCGCGCGTGAGCCGATGCCGATTCACTTCGTCGCGTTGAACCGCGGCGTCGCGAATCGTTTCCTGCTGATCCACGAAGTCCGGAACGACGCGCGTGAATTCCGTACCCACCATCGTTCCCGCGTTCGTGATTCGCTCGAGCGCATCCGTCGCGAGCGGAGCATCGCCCGCATAGAGCTCGATCTCGATGGCGCCGCGCGGCGTTTCCCAGCGCGCGCGGGGCAGTGGCTGACCCATGTACGCCGGGACAACCCACGTCTCGACGATCGCACGGTACTCGTTCATTGGACGAGCCGCGATCGTCGCCCGCGGACGCGGTCCTCGACCACCGCCGCGACCCGCGTTGGGTATCGTGTCGCGCAGCAACTGCGCGGCGGCGTTCCGGCAATACGAGACGCTGTCGTTCGCCATGTCGGTCGCCGCGGCGCGCGCTTCAGCGTTCGCGAACACATTGAGTGTGCGCATGGCGGTCGCGCGCAACGCGCACGAGCGCGGATTCCGCGCGGCATCGAGCAGCCGCGGAATTGTCCACGCCGCCCGCGCCCGCGCCAAGCCCTCTGCGGCACTGACTGAGATCCACGAATCCCTCGAGTCCAGTGCGCCGGCCAAGCGCGCGACCGCCGCCGAATCATTGAAGGTGGCCAGGGCGCGAATGGCTTCGGTGCGCACGCGCCGATCGGAATCCCCGAGTGCGGCGATCAGCGCGCGTTCGGCGCGATCGCCTACGGACGCCGAGTCCGCCTGCGGTTTCGTGAGCGCGCGAACCGCCCATGAACGAACGAGCGGTGAACGATCGCGCGCGAGCGTCAGCAGGGCCGGCACGGCCGCGGGATCTCGTGGGCGAAACAACCCCCACGTCGCTCGCCAACGAATTTCTTCGTCGGCCGACGTCGTCCACTTCATGATGGGCGCGATGTCGCCGCGCGCGGTCGAACGACCGATCGATAGAAGCGCCTCTCCTATCGCGTCGCTGGATCGCGGTCCCGCGGTCGCGCGCGTGAGAAAACGCGCAAGCGCCTCGCGCGCCGCGGCGGTCTTGATCTTCCCCAGCGCGCACGCCGCCTCGGTCAACACCGTCCGCGGTGTCCGCGAATTTGCGAGCAGCGAGTCGAACCACGGGATCGTGAGACTATCATGCAACTGTCCCACGGCAAATACGCGCGTCGCCGCGAGCGCGGTATCGCGATCGAGCGGCACGGCGCGAAGCAGCTCGACTCCGCGCGCGTCTCGAAGTCGGGCCACCGACAGCATCGCGCGACGGCGGACCTCGGGATGCGCGGAAGCGAGGAGCCGCGTGAGCTCCGGTGCATCGAAGGCACGTGTGTCCTCGAGCATCAGGAGCGTCGCAATGTCAGCGATCGCCGCGGAATCGAGCGGCGGGCGCTTCGGAGTTTGTGCTCCGACGCGAAGGGCGAAGATGACGGGGAGGAAACGAGCAAAGCGGCGCATGGCCGCGAAGTTACCGGGTCTTCGCCGGCGCGGGAACAGGAGCCTGTATCGCCGCCGACCATCGAAACTGACCCCACTCCATGACGAGCCGGCCACGTCCAGCACCGGCTTTGGCCGCGGCGTCCGGCTCGACGCGAATGGTGAATTGCTCCACGTTGCCGGGAAGCGAATCCACCTGCATTGGCTTTCGCGCGACGTCGGCACTCGATCGATACGACGTTCCCCACTGTCCTGTCTGCCCGTTCACGATCAACTGCACGCCGGTTTTCGAGGGCAGCGTCCACAACGTGTACTTGCCGGCGTGAAGCGGAATACCGGCGAGCGTGATCGGCTCGGACGTCGTGAACTGCGTGGCGGCGTTCGCTCCGGTGCGCCACACCTGATCGTACGGGATGAGCCCACCCACCAGCGTGCGCCCGCGACGAGCCGGCCGGCTGTACGTGATCGTGAGTATCGCCGAGCCGAGCGTGTCCTGGACGAAGTCGCCCGGACTCAGCTCCGACGGCACGCCGGTCTCGAGCTCCGCGGCGGCCAAACGTGTTGTAAGAGAATCGATATTAGGAACTTCTGATACGCGGCGCACCTCCTGCTTGTACGTGGTGCCCGCGCCGGAATACGCCACCATCCGCCCGGCCGAATCGAAGTGAGCCACACCGCTGCCCGCGAGCCCGGTGCTGGCGAGCGAATAGGAGCCGTCGGACTGCCGCCTGATGTCGGCGTATCCGATGTGCGATTCGTCCCATCCCTCGAAGAAGTATTGCCCGATGCGCGCGGCCGCACCTTGTCGGCGCGCCGCGTCGAACAGCGGCTCGTAGGTGCTGTACACGAACGCATTCCACGGCACGGTGGCCGGATACTGCTTCTGGTATGCGAAGTCGCGCGAACCCGCCGCGACCCCGCGCGACAGCGAGATGGTGTTGCCGCTGAAGTCGGCGGTGTGGTGGATGTGCTGGTTCGCTGGCTCGGCATTCGGGATGTACGTGTCCATCGACCACTTCTGCACGCTCCCGTCCGGCCCGAGTTGGGCCGTCCAGTGGCGGCGCGTGACGCGCGGCGATCGGCCGACGGCGTCGACGACGATGCGGCTCGGCGTTCGAGTCACCTGTTCGACGGAGGTGGTGTCGCTGCCAAGCGTCGCGACGAAGCCGTAGCGCTCTTCGTGCTGGGTGCCGCACGCGACGAGCGCGAGCAGCAGGGCGATGCGACAAGCGGTGGAAGTCATACGATGCCTGCGCGAGGGTCGAGGAAGCAGCGGATGAGACTACAATAGATCTCTGATCGCCGCGCGCCACACCCGGGGGCGCCATACTTACAGCATCCGTACGCCACCTTCGCCGGGCCTGCCGGAGGCCAAGGTAACCTTTTCGACCCGGCGTGCATTCTCATGATGTATGGCGAGCCTCCACTCCCCTCGAATAGAAACGCCCCGCATCGTCACGGCGAACGACGCTGAACTTGCCGAGCGCGTGCGGCTCGGCGACGACGAAGCGCTTGCCGCGCTCTTTGAGCGTCATGCCGAGGCGATCTATCACCTCACGTTTCGCCTCCTCGGATCACGAGACGACGCCGAGGATGCGGTGCAGGACGTGTTCGTCGGATTGCGGTTGGCGCTGGGCAAGTATGAGGAGCGCGGCACATTCGGCGCGTGGCTTCGGCGGCTCGCCGCACGCACCGCGTTGATGCGGCTCCGCAGCGCGCGAACACGCGCCATGCGTGAGGCCGCGGCCGAAGTCACGGTGGAGAGCGCGCCGCCGCAGGACGACCACGTCGAGCGCGCACTGGCGGCATTGCCGGCGGGGATGCGCGCGGTGGTCGTGCTCAAGGCGCTCGAGGGTCATGGGCACGAGGAGGTCGCACGATTGCTCGGTATCAGCGTCAGCGCCTCCAAAGTTCGCTTTCACCGCGCCATTCTCAAGCTCAAACGATTGTTAGAGGATTCACAATGAGATTCTCGATAGATGGATTTCGTCGCCTCTCGGTCGAGGACGTACGTTCGATCGAGTCCGCGCTGCGCCGGCCGCTCGCTTCGCGAATGCGCCCGCAGGTACGCGATCGCGTGTTCGAACGCGTGGCGGCACGCGAGCAGGTATTGCTTCCGGTGAACGATTCGCCGGCGCACGCCCGACCGGTCTTCGGCCGCATTGGTGTGTGGGCCGCATTGGCGCTGGCCGGACTGTCGCTGGTGATTCTGCCGCGCCGGGCGGTGGACGCGAGTCCGACCGCCGGCACGCTCGACGTGCGGCAGGGCGGAACGGCGAATGAGCCTGTCGTGACCGTACGATATGCGGCGCCGGCGACGCTCGCCGGCGATCGGCAACTCGAGTTGCGTATTGTGTCCTATCAGAACAGCCAGCTCGTTCCCCACCCTGTCGCAACCGTCGGCCTTCAACGGCGCGACGACGGCCTCTTCGAGGCGACAGCACCGTTGCCGCCCGGTACGACACTCATGCAGTTCACGGTCGCGTCGACGGACGGCCAACGCGTCGACGACAACGATTCACGCGGATGGGAGCAGATTGTTCGCGACGGCGGCAAGCCGTCGTTCGACGGTCTTTGGGTGCAATTCGCCCTGCATGGCCGCGATGACTGGGAGCGGTCGTTCGTCGCCGCGCGAACCATGGCGAGCGACTATCCCGACAATCCCACCGGGCTGCGATTCTTCCTGGGCGACTCATTGCGACTTGGCGGTGCCGCGAACGCCGACGCCGTGATCGCGGCGTTTCGGCCGCGTGTGCACGCAGTGGCCGCGAAGCTCGCCGACGCGCGCGTCGACGCATCGACAATGAGCGAGATGGCTTTTCTCGCCGGCGTCGCGCGTGACACGGCGCTCCTTCGGCACTGGCGCCAGCGGATGATTCGTGAATACCCGCGCGCGCCCGGCACCATCCAGCAGCGCGTGTTCGCGGTTTTCGATTCCGTTCCCGACCCGCGCGCACGACTTGCCGCGCTCGAACTGGTCTGGCGCGAAAGTGGAGGCCAGGCCATTCAACTGCTCGCCGACGCGTTCAACCTGGCGACGTCGCTGTCCGACTCGGCCGCGGTCATCCGCTGGGGCGACCGGCTCGCCGATTTCGGCGGCGGCTATCAATCGATGGTGGCGGCGCGGTACATCGAAATTCCGAATCTTCGCGACAAGGGCGAGCGGATTCTGCGCGACATGCTGGGCTCGACACCACGTGCGCAACAGGCGCCGCTTCTTCTCAACCTTGGAAAAGCGCTGCTGCGTGACGGCCATTTGGTCGCGGCGCGCGACACGCTGCGCGAAGCCGTCGCATTCGGCCGAAGTTCATCGGCGGCGCGTTTGCTGGGTGACGCCACCTTGGCGTTGGGCGATACGATCGGCGCTGCCCGCGAGTACGCGTGGGCCGCGGCCGACTGGCGGCTGCCGAGCGCGCTCGGCGACAGTTTGCGTCTGCGCGTCGGCGCGTTGCATGACTCGTCGTGGACGGATCTCGTCCAGCACCGACGTGCCGACCTTTTGGCGAAGCTGCTTGTGACCGCGATTCACCGCCCGTTCGACGCGAACGCTTCGCTGATTGATTCCAGCGGACGCCGCTACCGCGTCAAGGACATCGTCGGTGATGGAGTGGCCGTCATCGCGTTCGCCTCGCGCTACTGCGCGCCCTCGCTTGGCGATCTCGCATCGGTGGATTCCGTCTCCCGTCTGTTGCGCGACGCGGACGTGCCGACCCTCATGGCGGTCGAGGAGGGACGTGACTCGGCGATTTCCACGACGTTCGCGAGATGGGGATTCCATGGAGCTGTGATGTTCGACGACCGCGCGGAAGTCGCGAGGGCCATCAGGCAGAGCGTCACGCCGCAGTATTTCGTGGTCGACGACGGCAAGGTTCGCTTCGTGACGAACCGCGCCGTTGATTTGGCAGGCATGGTCGCCGCCGTTCAACAGTCGAGAAAAAAGTGAATGGATGATGAATGCACCTCGCAGCAGACGTTCAACGCCGGTTCCGGCCTACGGCGCCGGCGCGATCCCGTTCGCGAACAACGCGATCGGGGCTACCGTCCCGTTGAGCCGCGCAAGCAGCGTATCGGCGCCGACGCTCGGCCCCAGAATCCAATGGACCGTCGCGATACCATCCGCGTTCGTGAAGGCGGACGCCGCGTTGCCATCCGTGCGCCCATTCGCCGATCCGCCATTGCGCGCCTGGAAGAGCACCATGGCGTTCGGTACCGGGTTGCCGTACGTATCAAGCGCCCGCACCGAGGGATCGGTCGGCACCGCCGTTCCAGCGATCGCTGACTGGTTGCCGCCGCCGGCGATGTCGAGAGTCAGCGCGGCGCCGGGCTCGGCGATCGCGGTGAACACGACCGGTGAGAGCCCGTCGGCGGTTGCCGTCGCTGTTTGCGGGCCGGCCCTCGTTCCGAGCGTCCACATGATGCTTGCCTGTCCCAGGTTATCCGTCTGTGCGGTCGTCGTCGCGAGCGATCCGCCTCCGCTGGTAATCGCAAACATGACGGAACTTCCCTGAACGGGATTGCCGCCGGCGTCCAGTACGGTGGCCGCAATGGCAACGGATGTGGCGACGTCCGCGCGAAGCGTATCGCCGACGGCGGATGCGATAGTTGCCGGCTTTGAATCAGGCCCTGAGGGGTTGAACAAATCGCCGGCGCACGCCATGGCGGCGAACGCGACAGCGGCGACGATCATACTTCTCAGATACGACACGACCAGGCTCCCGGAATGGCTGCTGAATGGTTTGGTGATTCCGGGTTAGTACACGCGCGAGATTCAGGGGATCCCACGCGACGATTGAGCCAGCGGCGACGGGACGTTACTGCCGCGTGAATACCAGTGTCTGGCGACTCCAGCGGATTCCATCGACCGCCGTCTGCGAGCGCGACAGGGTTCGGCCGCTCGCGTCGAGTGTCCAACGTTCCTCGATCTCGAGCGTTCGGTCCGGCCGCTTCTCGACGCGCCGCAGTACGAGCGTATCGCCGATCCACCCTTTGACGCTCGTCCGCGTCTCGATGGGCTGACCAGCGGCCGCCTGCATCGACAGGTAGGTCGAACGCATCTGAACGGGTGGTCGCCCGGCATCGACCACGTCCGCGACGACGAGGAGCGTATCGCCATGGTTCGACACGGTGAGAGTAAGACCAGCCAATGCGGGATCGTGCTTGTCGAATTTCGTGGTATCCATCTTCCAGGTCCCCGTGATGTCGGGGTGGTTTGCACTTGACTGCGCGCCGAGAGAAGCGGCGGCCGCAAGAATGGTTGCGCACACCCCCACGCAAAATCTCCGAGCGAACATCACACCCTGCCTGTGAAAAGAGTGAATTCGAGGTTGGCGGAGGATACTTGACCGCGTTCCGCGTCCGATGACCGTCTCGTGCCAGATGTGTCCAGGATCTGTAAGAAGCGCCGAGCGCAGAAAGCGTGTGCGATGCATCGCGAGTCGGTGACGCCGGTGACGCCGGCGGAATCGGCGCGGTTCGGCATCGTATGCTGAATCGATCTGCCTCATCGCGTCTGTCGCTCGCTGTCATGACCTTCATGACGTTCGTTGTGCCACTGACGGTCGCCGCCTGTTCCGACGGATCGGGGCTGAGCACCGGCACACTGCTGAGCGATACCGCCTCCGTCGACGGCGATTTCCGTGAGACGGCGTCCGTCGCTCCGAGTCCTCTGCGCGCAGCGGTCGACGTCACGCTGCTGATCATGAACCGGGGCACGAGACCCGAGACGTTGTATTCGTCAGAGAGCGGTAGCTGCGACGGCGGCCTGATCGTGCGAGCGTGGCATCACGCGAATGGACGAAACACGCTGGCGTGGCTTTCGTCGGCGGTACCGGTCGTGCCCTGTCCCGGACACCCCCTGCCACTCGTCCTCGCGCCGAACGCGAGTGTTTCGTTGACTCGAGAAATCGGCAACGCCGAGATCCTGGGCGATTCGCTGCCATCGGATACCTACATCCTGACGGCGAGCGCCGATCTGCGATCACCAACGCTTCCCGCGCAGGTTACGGCCGCGTCGATCTTCATCGGACTCGAATACATCGTGCCGCCCGGGACAGTGCTCGACGGAACGTGGTCCGGCGGGGCGGACGGAATTCTGCTGCGGCTGGCGCTGCGCTGGACGGCGGATTCGGTCAACGGCACGGGCACATATGTCGCGACTCCGCCCTACTCGAACCGCTGCGGTGGCAGCACGCTCCGGGGATCGGGAACGGTCAAGTTCACCGCGGCGCGCACCGAGGACCGCCTCGTCGGTCACATGGCGTTCGACAACGGGTGGACTCCTCCCTACAGCGCCGTTCAGACCGGCCGAGACCTGCTCGACGGTCACTTCATGTCGGTGGATGTCGGGCCGTGTCCGATGCCGCTCGGCCGAGAGATCCCGGCACAATGACCGGACCGTCGAGCGTGCGCAGAAACGCCTCGAGCTGTCGCACCTCGGCGCTCGTCAGGTGAAGCGCTTCGAGCTCAGAGTGGCCGACCGCGGCAGCCGGCGCCCGATTGTAGTGATCGAGCACCGCGGCCAAGTTCGCAAACTCGCCGTCATGTCCGTACGGCGGCCGCAGCGCAACGTTGCGGAGTGACGGCGTGCGAAACGCCCCGACGAGCTCCGCGCCGGAGCGTTTCGCATAGCGCAGCTCCGCGCAGTCGTTCGCGGAGGCGTCACTGTAACGGCCCAGACAATTGAAATCGCTTGCATCCGCGAGCCTGATGCCGACGCTGCGACCCGAATCCCGCGGCTGCGCACCGCCCACGCCGACGTTGTGAAAGAGATTGTCCGTCAGCAAGGCGCCGCTGTGACATCGAGTGCACTGCGCGCGCCCGATGAAGAGTCGCGCCCCGGCGCGTTCGTCGCGAGAAAGCAACACGCGGTCGCGACGCGTGCCGGCGGAGTCGCCCAGGCCGGCGACGTAACGATCGAACCGCGACGGACCGAACCGAATGCCACGTTCGAACGCCTCGATGGATTTACCGAGGTTGACGAATACTCGGGTCACACTGTCCTTCGTCGCGTCGGGCAGCCGGTCCCACGCCGCGCGTTCGTCGGCGGTTCCGTTTGGTCCCGCCGAATGGGGCAAATGGCTCACGTCAGGAAGCGCGCCGAATATTCGTTCGTAGTCCCGGGCGAGCGATTGTGCAACCACGCGCGCATACAGCGTACGAGTGCCGCCATGCTCGACCGCGCTCTCGAACGGACCGAGCGCCTGCGACCAGGGGCTGTCGGCTCGGCCGTCCCAGAACAGCCATGGGCTGTACGTCGAAGCGACCACGGTCATCGTACGGCGGCCGGTTGTCCCGACACCGGCACCAAGGCGTCGATCGTCCTGAAATTGCCGATTGGGGAGGTGGCACGTCGCGCAGGCCACTCGGCCGTTTATGCTGAAACTGCTATCAAAGAACACTCGTCGCCCGAACGCCGCCGCCATGGCGCTCGAGGCGTACCGATTCGACGGGTCGGCCGGGAGCTCATCGATGTGCGCGAGCGTGAGCGATTGCAGCTTCGCTATCTCGTCCGCCGACCAGCTTTCCGACGTGTGGTCCGGAATCGTCGATCGTGCGAATCCCGTAACAACGATCATGGCCGCGCCGCCGGCGGCCAGGAATGCCCCGAACGCGAGCCTTCGCATCATGAGCCTTCGCATCATGAGCCTTGGCATCATCACAGGCATTCCTCAGCGCAACCCGAGGTTGAACCGGACGCTGTCGGTTCCCGCCGGGCCCTGGATCACGAACTTGACGACCCACCAACCGGACATGCTGAACTTCATTCCTTCGATTCGGTAATCGCCGCCGTCGGGCACGCCGCTCATCTCCGGACTTGTCGGCAGTCCGTGCCCGTGCTCCGGCATGCCGCCGTCGACACAGATGGTCGCTTCGTCGACCGCGACGCCGGTCGTGTCTTCGACGTGCAGAATCCACTCGTGGAGCTTGCCCGTGGGCGGCGGCGACTCGGGGGCTTTGATCGAGACGCGATACAAGCCGCCTTGCGTCACGCGCGTGCGGCTAAAATCGCGCGCGACGGCGGGAATGAAATCCTTTTTCCAGCCTTGCTGAATCGTGCACGTCTGAGCCGGCAGCTTGGTTGCCCCGACCACGGCGGCGCACACCAACGCCGCGACAGGGATGGAGACAAGGCGCGTGATTCGCATGATTCCGAATGCCATCCGGGGAGGGTGCACGGTGAACGACACGTTAGCACAACGCTCAGTGTGCCGAGCGAATCTTTCGTGCCGGATTTGTGCAGAAAATGTCCGGCGTGTGTATGCGGTGACTCGATGCATTGCCGGTGTGTAGAGCGACGCACGCGGCAGCGATCGGGGGCGTCTGGCGCGTGCCTTGCCAGTGTGTGCACGAATGCCTGCCATACACGCGACACCGGCGGTGAATGGATCGACCGAAGACCGCCGTGGTCTCCGCCGGAAGCTCGTCGTCCGCATTGCCATCCTGGTCGTGATCCTTGGCGCCGCGAGCCTCGTCGCCTGGCGGCTTGGCTACTTCACGCTGCTCGGCAGCGGCGGCCTTCGCCGGCTCATGGACCGTCTGCATCGCGTGCCGTGGATCGGCCCATTGTACGTCGTCGGCTTTGCGCTCGTGGCGGCGCTTGGTATTCCGCTGACGCCGCTGGTTCTCCTCGCCGGCGCGCTGTTCGGGTTCGCCGAGGGGGTCGTCGTCGCCTGGGTCGGCCTGATCCTCGGCACGTCGGGCGCGTACTGGATCGCGCGGCTCATCGGCGGCGCCTCGGTCACCCGGCTGCTCGCGGGACATGAGGACATCATCGCGAAGCTGCACGGACGAAGAGGCTTTCTGACGCTGCTGCGGCTGCGCGCCATCCCGCTGATTCCGTCGCTTCTGCTCGACTACTCCGCCGGCACGGCGCGCATGGATTATGTGGCGTATGTCGGCGCGACGATGCTCGGGTCATTCACGAGCACCGCGATCTTCGTGTTTCTGGCGTCTCATGTGGCGACGGGACTCACCACCGGCGCGGCCCACGAGGCGTTGCTCTGGTCAGTCGGCGCGGGCGTGGTGCTGGTCACGATGAGCTTCGCGCCGGCGCTCGTGCGTCGCATGCGCCGGACGTGATCGCGCGGTGATCCTCGAACGAAGGCGCAGGCGATCGCGGTGGCGGTGGCGGCGGCGGCGGCGGCCGTGTGCTGGATCGGGCCGCCGCCGTTCCGCCAGATCGCGTCCTTGTGGGTGAAGACCTGAACGACGCTGGCCCTGAGCACCGGCGTGGCCGCCGGGACATGAACCTCAAGGTCGATCCGCGCAACAAGCAACTGGTGGCCGGCGGCCCGATCGTCGCCGCGGTTGGCTACGCCCCCGCTGGATTCGGCTGAACGGAGGTTCGAGCGGAATGAGATCTCTCCGTGCGCGCCGGTGCTGGGTCTCGTGCCGGTAACGCGGCGAGGAGCAGCAGGCCAATCGCGCCAACGATCACGATGTCTTGTGGACTGTCCTTCCTGTGCAGCCCGTGCGACCAGGCTTCGGCGGTCATGACCGCCATCGTTGTCGCATGAGCGAGCGTGGACCAAGCGCCAAATGCGATCAGCGAGCGATGTCGTGCCGGCTGCTTCACGGCCAGCAACAGAAAGACCCCGAGCACGGTGTTGACGCTCACGAACATCGGGAAGGCGTCCTGATGGTTTTGAAGCCAGTTGGGCCGCAACAGGCTATCGAACAGCGGGTACATCCAGGACAGATACAAGAGGCCCACGAGGCCCACGACGACCTGCACCGCGCGCTGACGCTTCATGCCATCCTCCGGTTTGAGATGTGCGAACGGAGAGCAGGCTACCTCGTGCTCCACGATGCCAACAAGGGTTGTGGGATCGACGACGGCGTCACGCTGATCGACTGAACTCGTTGCGTGACAAACGACACCCGGTTGCCGCCGCCAGAGCATCGACGCATCATGTCGCATGGCAACCGACGTAATGCGGATCACGCGGACCACGCGCATCACGCAGATCTCGCGAATCGTGGCGCTCGCGCTCGCGGCGGGCACGCTGTTCACGGGGCAAGTGGTGCTCACGCAACTCCACACCGGCCAGCCCGTCGACGTCGGACCGACCGTCCTCGCCGCGTTGCTGTTCTGGGGGTTATGGGCTCTGCTGACTCCCGTGGTCTTGGTGGCCACGCACCGTTGGCCACTCGACACAACGCCGATCTATCGACCGGTGCTTCTGCACTTGGGCCTATCGATCGTCATGGCCGTCGTACAAACCATGCTTGCGTTCGGCCTCGGGTCGTTCGCGTTGTATCTGTCCGGATCGGCCGGTGCGCATGAAGCATTGAAAGCCGCCACCAGTCCGTCCGCGCTGGCATGGGGTGCCTTTGCTGGTATGTTCTTCTACTGGCTGGTCGCCGCAGTGGATGCGGCGCTGCGCTTCCGAGGTCGCTACGCCGCACTGGAGTTGGAGCTCAACCGGTCGAAGCTCGATGCGTTACGATCGCAGCTTCGGCCTCATTTTCTTTTCAATACGCTCAACGCCATCTCGGGGCTCGTACCGCAGGGTGACAACGCTCACCGGATGATATTGAGGCTGTCCTCGCTCCTGCGGCGGAGTCTCGACGAAGACTCCCACGAGGTTCCGCTTCGGACGGAGCTGACGTTCCTCGATGATTATCTCGACATCCAGCGGCTGCGGTTCGGAGACCAACTGGTCGTCGAGGTCGACACGGAGCCAGGCGCGCTCGGGGCGCGAGTGCCGGTGTTCCTCTTGCAGCCGCTCCTGGAAAACGCGATCGAGTACGGAGAATCCGACGATGGCCACACGACGATTCGTCTGTCCGCTCATCGCGACGGAGATCAGCTGGTCATCCGCGTCGAGGACGACGGACCGGGGCTGGCAGTCGTGAATCCGGTACGCGAAGGCGTCGGGCTCGGAAATACGCGGGCGCGGCTGAACCATCTGTACGGCGCGCGAGCGGCGGTCGAGCTGTCGGCGCGGCGCGACGCCGCGCAACTGCGCGGCACCAGCGTCGTGATCCGGCTGCCGTGGGCCGGGTCGTCATGAACGTGCTCGTGGTGGACGATGAGCCGTTGGCGCGGCGGGTGCTCCGGCGCGCGCTCGACCTCTTGCCGGACATCGCGTGCGTCGGCGAGTGCGGCCGCCGCGACGAGGCGGTCGCGATGATTCTCGAGCGCAAACCGGACATCGTGTTACTCGATATCCAACTGGGCCGCACGACGGCATTCGAGATCATTGAAGACATCGGCGTCGAGGAAATGCCGCTGGTCATCTTCGTGACGGCGTATGACCGCCACGCACTCAAGGCGTTCGAGGTGCATGCGCTCGACTATGTCCTCAAACCCGTTGATCCCGATCGCCTGCGGGAAGCGCTCGACCGGGCCGCCTCCGTTCTGTCGTTGCAGCGCGGGGCTTCACTCGCCGATCGGCTCGAACGGCTGTTGACGCATCTGCCGACTGCTTTGGCCCCCAGCGCTGCACCCGTTCCGGCACAACGCCTGACGGTGCGAGATGGAGAGGGACTGCGCCTGCTCGAATCCAGCCAGATCGAGTGGATCGAGAGCGCCGGCAATTACGTACACGTGCATAGCGGCGGTCGCGCGTTCGTGATCCGGACGACGATGGATCGCGTCGCGCGGCGCCTGGCAGCCGATACGTTCTTGCGCGTGCGACGCACGGCCCTCATCAACACGCGCTTCGTGGGAAAGATCGAGCGGTACGGCAAGGGCACCTACGTCGTGCATCTCCGCAGCGGTGCGAAGGTGGTCACCGGCCGGTTCTATCAGGCCGGTCTGCGCCGATTGCTCGAGCTCGGAGCCTAAGCGAGAGCGACGGCCCGGCAACGTTTCGGGCTCGCGGTGTGTTTCAAACCTTTCGAACATTGGAATGGTCGAAACACATAGGCGGTTTTCTTCGCCACGGACAGCAGATCGCCAATCCGCCTCGCGGTTCCCTCCGCTCCTCACGTTCGTTGCGTGCATTTCCATGACACTCTCCCGCCGGTCGTTTGTTTCACGTAGCGCCATCGCGGCCGCGGCATTTGCCGGCCGACCATTGCTGGGTCGGTCCGCGTTTCGCGATTTTCCGCGAGCGGGATCGGATTTCGAGACCTTGCGGGCGTCGATCAGGGGAACACTGCTGCTTCCGGCAGACGCGCCGTACGAGCGCGCGCGGCGTACGTGGAGCTTCAATCCGCGTACGGATGCCCGGCCGGCGGCAATCGTTCGCTGCGCCGACGCGGACGACGTCCTCAAGTCGGTCGCGTTCGCGCGCGAGCATTCGCTGGAGCTCGCCGTTCGCGGCGGCGGCCACGACATTCTCGGCGCCTCGACGGTAAATGGCGGCTTGATCATCGATCTCTCGTCAATGAAGGCCATCGAGGTCGATTCGAGACAACGCACGGCTCGAGTACAGCCTGGCGTGGTCTCAGGCGAATTCAAGGCGGCTCTTCCACCGGACCTCGCGCCCGTACTTGGCTGCAATCCCGCGGTCGGCGTCGCGGGACTTACGTTGGGAGGAGGCATTGGGTGGTTCCTGGGAACGCACGGCGCGGCGTGCGACAACCTCGCATCGGCAACCATCGCGACCGCCGGCGGCGAGTTGCTTCACGTGAGCGAGAACGAGCACCCCGATCTGTTCTGGGCGATTCGAGGCGGCGGCGGAAACTTCGGTATCGTGACGCAGCTCGAATATCGCGTACACCCGATCACTACTGTCGTGGGCGGCGTGGTCGCGTTTCGGCAGAGCGACATCGGCGCCTTCCTTCGCTTCTATCGCGATTATATGAAGGCGGCGCCTGATCCGCTCGCGGTCGAAGTGTCGATCTTCAGCGACCCCGACCCCGTAATCTGGGCGATGGTTTGCTGGAACGGTCCGCCTGACGCCGGACTACGCGCGCTCGAGCCGCTCCGCACATTCGCTACACCGATTGCTGATACGATCGAGGAAGCCCCATGGACGCGATTCCTCGCGAGAATGCCGCAGCGGACGATGGTCAGGACCAGCAACACCTACTGGCGCGGCGACACGTTGAGCGTGCTGTCCGACGGCGCGATTTCGGCGTTCGCCAATTCCATCGCCTCGGCGCCAGCCGGCTGGCAACTGGGCCTTGGCCACTACATGCATGGCCGCATTTGCGACGTCGCGGCGAGCGCGACGCCATTTCAGCGAAAGCTGGGTCAGTCCACCCATTTCATCAGCGCGAGCTGGAGCGATGGAAAGGACGCGGACCGGGCGCTCACATGGGTCGATGGCACCTGGAGTGCGCTGCATCAGTTCGCCGATACAGGCACGTACGTCAACTATCTCAGCGAGAGTTCCAACGCCGCGGTGCGTGCGGCCTACGGCAACAGTTACGAACGCCTGGCCGCGATCAAACGCATGTACGATCCCGACAACGTCTTTCATCGCAACCGCAATATTCCGCCTGCGCGTGCATAAGGGCACGTGCAGACGAGCCGCGTGCCGGCGCTCGCGCACTATTCCTGCCGCAGCGCCAGCGCCGGATCGGTTCGTGCCGCGCGCCATGCGGGCATGATCAGCGCGATCAACGCCACGGCAAGCATCGTCGCCGACACCGCCACATAGACAACGGGGTCGTGTGGCGACTCGTCGAACAACTGCGGGCCAATGCGTCCGCCGAGCGCCCATGCGACGAGAATCGCGGCGGATAATGCGATGAACACCACCCGAACACCGTAGCCGACGACCAACGTGATGATGTTCCTTCCCGTAGCGCCGACCGCGATGCGCACGCCGAACTCGCGCATCCGCTGGGCAACGAGATAACCAATCACGCTATACAAACCGGTGGCGGCGACGATCATCGCCAGCGCCGCGAACGCGCCGAACAGCGCCGCGCCAACGCGCCACGTGCGAATCTGCGGATCGACGCGGTCCTGCAGCGCGGCGACGTCGACATACCGCGCCGCCGGGGCAAGCCGCGCAACCGTGCGCCGCGTCATCTCGATCGCCGCGCCAACCGGCCCGCGTGGCCGGACGAGCAACGTCGTCCCGGAGATGCCGATCTCCTGGCCGAGCGGAACGTAGTATTGCATCGCCGGCTCCTCGCGAATGCCGAACCGATGGGCATCCGCGACGATGCCAACGATCGTCGCGCACTGCTCGAGTCCACCGATGAGCAGACACTTGCCCAGCGCTCGTTCGTGCGGCCAGAGGGTGCGCGCCATCGTTTCATTGACGATCGCGGCGCGGACGCGCGACGCGCCCTCGTGCGGAGAGAATACTCGCCCGCTGAGCAGGCGCGTGCCGACGGTTCGAAAGTAGTCATCGCCGACCGCGGTCACATACGGCCCGCCGCCGCCGAGGACCGGGATCGTGTCCCGGCCCGGCACGCTCAGATTCACGGTGAACGCGCTGCGAAATGGCGAACCGATGACGAGACTGGCGGCCGTCACATCCGACCGATGAGCCACGCTGTCGCGAATCCGATTCCATGCGAGCGCCTGCTGCGCCGCCGCGGCTTTGGCGGCGCTGTCGCCCGGCGGCGACACCGGCCAGTACACCGATGCCGCCACGACCTTGTCGGTGTCGATCCCGAGATCGATCCGCCGCACGTTCATGAGACTTCTCACAAACAAGCCGGCGGCGATAAGAAGCACGGCGGTGAGCGCGGTTTGCGCGAACAGGAGCATGGTGCGTACTCGCTCGTGTCGGCCGCCGCCGTCGCGCGCGCCGCCCTTCACCGCCTGCGACAAATCGATGCGACGCGACTGAAGCAACGGCGTCACGGAAACGACGAGCGAGACGATTGCGGTCAGAACGACGATCACGGCGAGCACGCGCGGATCGACCGCCGACGTCGTCCACGTCATATCGGTGAGAAAGAAACGGCGAATCCCGTTCCCCGCGGCGTTCGCGACGACGACACCCACCGCGCCGCCGAGGAGCGCGACGAGCATGCCATCGGCGAGCAGCAGCTGAATCATTCGCCGTCGGCTCATGCCAAGCACCAGGCGCACCGCCAGCTCGCCGCGCCGCCGGAGCGCGCGTGCAAGCAGCAGATTGCCGATGTTCGCGCAGGCAATGAGGAGCACGACGACCGTCACCCCTGTCAACCACCGCGCAAGCGATGCGACCGCGGGCTCGGTTCCTTCAGGCGTGAACGAGATGGGCCGCACACTGATCGTCGCGTCACGCCAGTTCGTGTCCGTTCCCGTGTACGCGCGCCGAAACGCCGTCGTCGCGTCCGACGATGCTTGATCGGCATCGATTCCCGGACGCACGCGCGCAACGATCTGCACCCAGCGCGCGTTCCACGTGGTCGGCCAGTCAGGCCGGGGATGAGCACCGCTCGACAGCGGAATCCAGTAGTCGACCTCCGAGCGTTCGGCGCCGGTGAATCCCGGTGGTGCAACGCCGATCACCGTGAATGGACGGAAGGCAATCGTGATCGTGCGTCCAAGAATGTCGCGATCACCGCCAAACGCTCTGATCCAGTACTCGTACGCGAGCACCGTCACGTCCTGCGGCGCACGCGGATCGTCCTCGGCGGCGGAATAGAACCGGCCAAGGTAGGGCCGAACCCCGAGCGTGGTGAACAAATCCGCCGATGCGGCGACGCCGGGCAGGCTGCGAGCGTTCACACCTGTTCCCACGACCCAGGAGCTCGATTGGTATGCGCCGATGCTCGCGAAAGCATGCGCACCGTCGCGCAATCCCGTGTACGCGGCGTAACTCGTCGTGCTATTGGTCTCGAGCTCGTTGGGCGGGTGTCTGACGGTGGCGTAGAATCGCATGACCCGCGCGGGCTCGATCACATGATCGGGGCCATGGAGCAGGATGCGATCGACGATTCCAAACATGGCCGCGGCAGAGCCGATCCCGAGTCCCAGCGTAACGGCGCAGAGGATCGCGAAGCCCGGCGCGGAGCGAAGACTCCGCGCCGCATGCCGCACGTCGGTCCAGAGTTGGCGCATCAATGGATCTCCATGGGGAGCGGGTGAACCGGCGGCGCGCTGGCGGTGCAATGAAAGCGTCCAGACCGCGGCGATTGCTTGACGCCAGAACGCGCTCCGGGCACCGAAGTGCCCCGCGTGTCTCGTCTCGTCATGAAAATCCTCGAGCAGGTCGCCGATGACGTGCTCACGCTCGGCTTCGGGCAACAAGGTGCCGAGAAGCCAGAGTGCTAGCCGGGGTGCGCATCGACGCGCGGCGTGATTCGTCATCGCGCGTCGAACCTGAGGTCGAGGCCCGCGGTGAGCTTCCTCAGCCCCCGTACGCTCTCACGAATGGAGCGCCGGCCGGCGGCCGTCACCGAGTAGCATCGAGTGCGCCGGCCGCCGCGCACTGGCGTCGGCGCTCCGGTCGTGGCGGTGACGAATCCCTTCTCGGCTAATCGTCCGAGGGTCTTGTAGATGGCGCCAAGAGTGACGTCGCGTCCGGTGCAGTCGCGGATCTCGTCGCGGATGGGAATGCCATACGCGTTTTCGCCGATCCGGAGGATCGCCAACAGGAGCACCTGTTCGAACTCGCCGAGCATGAGCGTCTCATAAGTGTGACATTGTCACTATTATTGCCGTGCGAACCTGCACGGCGCAAGCCCCATGTTCGGCCCTTCGCCGTGCGAATCGCCGCGGGGTGCGCGAGCGACCATCGAGCAATAATTTCACGTGACATCATGGATCGCGGATGACCACTTACGACATTCTCGGACGCGCCTACTCGGCGCGGCGACACAGCGATCCGCGAATCGCGGCCGCGATCGCGTCCGCCCTCGGAAGCTCACCGTCCGTGCTCAACGTGGGCGCGGGCACCGGCTCGTATGAGCCGGCCGACCGCGCGGTGATCGCGCTCGAGCCGTCGCGTGTGATGATCGCGCAGCGGCCGTCGGACGCCGCCGCGGCGGTGTGCGGCGTGGCCGAGCATCTTCCGTTTCGCGACGGGCAGTTCGACGCGGTGCTGGGAATTCTGACGCTGCACCACTGGACCGATCAGCGTCGCGGCCTGCTCGAGTGCCGGCGCGTCGCGCGCGATCGCGTCGTCCTCCTGACGTGGGATCCGACGTGCAACGACTACTGGCTCATTCGCGAGTACTTCCCGGAATTTCAGGCGCTCGATCTACCGCGCTTCGCGACCTTCGCCGAGCTGACCGCGATGATGGGCCCGATCGAAGTTCATGACGTGCTCATCCCCGCCGATTGCACCGACGGATTTCTCGGCGCGTATTGGCGCCGCCCCGAGGCGTATCTCGATGCCGTTGTACGGTCAGGGATTTCGTCCTTTCATGATGTTGCAGACGACGATCCACGTCTGATCAGACTGCGCCGCGACGTCGAGAGCGGCGACTGGGCTGAACGACACGCCGACCTCCTCGCGCGCACGACGTTGGACATCGGGTACCGGATCGTCGTCGCGCGTTCGTCCGGTTCCGGTGCGCGTGGCGACGTACGCGCATGAACCCGTATTGTTGACTTTCGACAATAGTCGCCGCACTATTGTCGGAACCCGACAATACTCGACATGGCCCGCTCGTCGACCGACCTCCTGCGCGGAACTCTCGATCTCCTGATCCTCCGATCACTGGCCCTCGGCGCCCTGCACGGCTGGGCGCTGGCCCAGCGCATCGAGCAGCAATCGGAGCATCTCCTTCGCATCGGCCAGGGCTCGCTCTACCCCGCGCTCCGAAGACTCGAACAGCAGGGCTGGATCCAGAGCGAATGGAGAACGACGGAAGACAATCGTCCCGCGCGGTTCTACACCCTGACCGCATCGGGGCGCCGCGCGCTGACCGCTGAAACGAAGAGCTGGCGCCAGTACGTCTACGCGGTCGACCTGATTCTGGATGGGCGGTGACATGTCTCGAACCCGGCCCACACTGAAGGACCGCGCGCGGGCCTGGAGCCGCCGCCTGCGTTCGCTGCTTCGCCCTCGGGCGACTGAACGGGAGGCGGACGCCGAGCTTGCGTTCCATCTCGAGATGGAGACGGAGAAGTACCGGCGCGCCGGACTCACGCCGGACGCGGCACGACGCGCGGCGCTGCTCGCGTTTGGCGGCGTCAATCAGACCGCCGAAGCATTGCGTGACGTGCAGCGGCTCGCCTGGATCGACGATACCATTCGAGATCTGAAATATTCCGCGCGCACGTTGCGGCGCGCGCCGGCGTTTACCGCGGCGGTCGTCGCGACGCTCGCGCTCACCGTGGGTAGCGCCACCGGCGTCTTCGCCGTGGTACATGCGATCGTGATCGCGCCACTTCCCTACGCGCAACCCGAGCGACTGATACGAATTTGGGAAGAGAATCGAGCGCAGAGCGTCACGCACGGGCCCGTGTCGCCGGGAACGTTCGTGGCGTTGCGCGCGCGAGCGCACTCGCTCGATCACATTGCGCTGTACGGCGAGCGTGACGCGGTGGCCTCGGTGGAGGACGACCATGATCACTGGGCCGTGCACGAAGCCGGAGCGACGCCGTCGCTGTTCGACGTTCTCGAGGTGCATCCCATTCTTGGCAGCGGATTCCCGCCGGAGCCAGCTCTCGACGGTCAGAACCAACTTCAGAATTCCGTCGTCATCAGCTACGAGCTCTGGCAGCGTGCGTTCGGCGGCCGACCCGATGTGGTCGGCCGGACGTTGAAGGTCGACGACGCGTGGAGTTATCGGGTGCGTGGCGTCATGCCGCCCGGATTCGCATTCCCGAATGGGACCGACGTCTGGACGCCGATGTCGTACGCTCACTCGTTGTCGCCTGTCGAGCGCCAATTTCGCTATTACGGCTCGGTTGCCCGCGTGCGCAACACGGCGCCTGTGGAACGCGCCGAGCGGGAGCTGGCGGCGATCGAGGCGCAGTTGGCGGCCGAGTATCCGGCCTCCAATGCCGGATGGTCGCTTCAAACCGCGCCACTCGATCGCGCGATACTTGGCGATAATCGTCCGATGCTCCTCGCGCTGTTCGGGCTCGCAGTCTGTGTATTGCTGATCGGCTGCGCGAACGTCACGACGCTCGTGTTGGCCCGGGCGAGGGCGCGGGCTCACGAGCTCGCCGTCCGAATCGCGCTCGGAGCCGACCGCCGAAAATTGATGCGCCATTCAATAACAGACGGCCTCTTGCTCGCGTCACTCGGCGGCCTCGCCGGCATCGCCGCCGGCTACGGCACTACGCACTTGCTCGTCGCGTTCGCGCCGTCGAAACTGCCTCGTTTGAGTGAAGTACGGTTCGCGGGTTCGGCGTTGGCGTTTGCGCTCCTCGCCACCACCGGCGTGACGCTTCTGGTGGGAGTTGCGCCGCTCGCCCGAGCCGGGCTGGATCACGCGCACAGCGTGATGCGGTCTCGCACGTCCGCGATCGGCGGCGGCCGCCCGTATCGCGCCGCGCTCGTCGCGGCCCAGGTCGCGCTCGCGTTGATGCTGACGGTCGCTGCGGCCCTATTGGTGAGGAGCTTCGAGCGACTGCGCGGCACCGATCTCGGATTCGACCGCCGGAACGTGTACACCGCGCAGCTGCGTGTATCCGTCGGCCGATTCCCCGGCGCGCGCCCTTGGTTCCTTCGCGTGGCGTACTATGACCACTTGGTCAGCGAGGTGTCGCGTCTTCCCGGAGTCACCGGCGTCGGAGTGACTACGCTGCTTCCACTCACTGGTGATGCGCACTCGGGTGGCATGTGGCGAACCGATGCGCCCGGCGCTCACGGACGGAAACCGCCGACGTCGGCCGCCGATCAATGGAAGGCGGCATTCCAGGCGGTGACGCCCGGCTATTTCAAAACTTTGAACATCCCTGTCGTTCGCGGTCGCTCGTTCGACGACACCGATCGTTTCACCCAGGACGAGCTGACGAATCCGTCGGTGCCCAGGCCGGTGGGAGTAGCGATCATCAACCAAGCGATGGCCTCGCGGTACTTTCCCGGCCAGGACCCTCTCGGCAAGACGATCTTTCTCTTCGACGACCAGACATTCGCCGCCTACCGCACGATCGTCGGCATCGTACGGAATGCGCGCGGCGAGTCGGTCGACAAGGCTCCGGCGCCTACCGTGTTCATCCCGTTCGCGCAGAATCCGGGAATCGGAGGCTCGCTCGTGCTATCATCCTCGCTTCCGGCATCGCGTTTCATTCCCGCCGTCATGAAGGCTCTCAAAGCCGCCGACCCGGCGATCACTATCGCGAGCGTCCGGCCATTGCAGAGCGCCGTCACCGAATCGCTTTCGCCACGGCGCTTTCTGATGCTGCTCGTCGGAGGCTTCGCGGTCCTTGCCCTGCTGTTGTCGAGTGTTGGCGTGTTCGGAATGGTTGGGTACATCGTGCGATCGCAGACCCACGAAATCGGGATTCGCATCGCACTCGGCGCGCGCGCCTCGCAGGTGATCCGCCTGGTCGTCGCTGAGGCGTTCCGTTCGGTCGGAGTCGGTCTCGCCGTCGGCGCGGTGGCCGCTGTCGGCGTCGGTCGTGGAATTCAATCGCTGCTGTACGCCACATCCCCTGTTGACCTGTTGAGTCTCGGAGCGGCGGCAGCGGCCATCATCGTCAGCGCGGCTTTGGCGACCGTGTTGCCGGCCAAGCATGCGCTTGGCGTCGATCCGATTCGATCCCTCCGAAACGAATAAAGAGGCCGGGAAGCGGCTTCGGTCGGTATTGAGGAGCGCGTAAGCTAATGTCTGACAGCGGTTTCCCGATTGTGCGAATTTAGTTGTCGTATAAACTATCTCCATGTAATGCATCATCGACAACGATTTTCCTCGTTCATTTTGGAGAACCACCATGCCGCCGTTTACGTCCGGCCGCCTCCGCTGCATCGTCACCATCGTCACCATCGTCACCATCGTCGGCGTCGCGGGTCTGGCCGCATGCGGCGACTCGACCTCGACCATCAACGAGCCGCAGGGACTCCGCGCCTCGTTCAATACGGCGCCCACCAGCGCCGACATGCAGATGTCCGGCTCGTCGAGCACGGGCTCGCCGAACGGCGGCGCCGCCTTCACATACACGTTCCAGGTGAAATGGTCGAGCGGCGGCCAGGCCAACAATGTCATGTTCACGGACACGCTGCCGGCGAATGTCGGGTTCAATTACGCCGCCGTGGACGGAGTTCCGGCGCGCTGCGCCCAGAACGCGAAAGTCGTGACGTGCGCGATGGGCAACTTCGACAAGACGACGGGCTACACGCCGAACGTGACCATCAACCTCAATGCGCCGCCGACCGTCGGCACGTTCAGCAACACCGGTGTCATTACGTCGGACACGCCCGATCCGCAGCCGGCCAACAACCGCGTCACGGTGAACGTCCAGGTGAAGACGCCGCTCGCGCCGTGCTCCCAGCTCGTCGGTCAGGCGGTGTACAACGGCGTGATGATGTTCGGCAGCGTGGATTCATTCGGAGTCTTCGAGCAGTTCGGGTTCCAGTCGAACGGCGTGAACTACTACGTCATCACGAACTACTTCGACGGAACGCAGCCGCTCACGAACGTGATCAATCTCGACTGCAAGGGACCGGCGCCGGCGCAGTTCGTCGCCAATTTCTTCAACGTCGTCGGCACGCTCGATGGATCGACGATCACGACGCCCAACGGCGTCACGTGGCAAGTGCTGCGCGCCAACGTCATTCAGGTCTTCACGCACAAGGACGCGATCTAAGAGTCGAGGGCCAACCCTCCGCACCCGTCGCGTGTCTATGCACTGGCTTCTTCGGAGATTCAGATGCAGGCGGGCGTGGTCGCATTCGCACTCATCGCCGCGTCGGGCGCAACGTCCGCGCTCCGGGCGCAGTCCCAGCACCGGCCTGAGATTCTCATCGTCGGCAGCTTCCACATGGCGAACCGGAATCACGATTTGTACGACGTGCAAGCCGACGACGTCCGTTCGCCACAGCGGCAGCGCGAGATCGCCGAAGTCATCGAGGTGCTGAAACGGTTTCATCCGACCACGGTCGCGATCGAAGCCGACATCGAGGATGACCGCCGGATCGCGCGCGAGTATGCCGAGTACCTCGCCGGGCGATATCAGCTATCCGCAGACGAGACCAACCAGCTCGGGTACCGCACCGCCCGCGAGCTCGGCCTGAGGAGCGTCCATGCGGTGAATGCCTGGGCGGGCAACGACTTCCCGCTTCAACCCGTGAGCGATTATGCCAAGGCGCACGGCAAGGAGGCGCAATTGCAGCCGATCCTGGCGCAATGGAGCGCAGCCACCAAGGAGCTGGACGCCTACCTGAAGGCGCACACGGTATTGGAAACGCTGGCGCACGCCAATTCGGCCGCGTTCATCGCCGAGAACATGGACCCCTACTTCGCGCTGGCGCGGCTGGGCGAGCCGGGCGATTACGCCGGAGCGGATCTGTTAGGAAACTACTATCTGAGAAATATCAGGATCTACCGCAACATCGTCAGCCTGATCGGCTCCGAGGCGGATCGCATTCTCGTGATCTACGGATACGGACACGTCGGCTGGCTCCAGGAGATCGCACGGCAGGATCCGGCGATTCGATTGCGAACGCTGAGCGAGTTCACCCCGGCGGGGTGAGCGTGAACAACCGGCGCGATACCGCTTACACGTCCCGCCGCGCACCGCGAAGTCCCATCCACCACAGCGCGAGCGCGACCGCCGCGCCGGCGATCGCACCGGCGCCGGGGACGAGATCGATCGTGCCATTTGGCTGCAACAGCGCGGCGTAGGCGCGCAGCAGCACGGTGCCGGCGAGCGCGCCGATCGTTGCCAGTGTCCACCATCGCAGGAGATTCCAGTGCCGGAGCAGCACGGTCGCGGGCCAGAGGACGATGACCGTCGCCGCATACGCGAGCGGCGCTCCGAAAAGCATGAATACCCAGAGCAGCACCAGGAGCGACGCCGGAGTGGCCGGCGTCGGACCGGAGAGACGGCCGCCATTCGAGGCGGCGCGAGCAAGTACCGCAACGAATACCGCGAGCGGCGCCGCGAGCGGGGCTATCCCGAAGGCAGTGCGCAGGCGCTGCGGAGTTTCACGCATGGATTCGAGTCATATAATGACGACGAACCCCTTGCGTGACGAACAGGTTTCAAAGGACTCGTCACCCCGAACGCGAGACTGCGTCGCGTGCCGTGCGCGGTCCAGCGTCGTGCGCACGACCGACGATGAGCGCCGCCGTGGTCAACGTCAGAAAAACCACTTCCGGAATGATGAGCGGCAGATTGTCGGCCAGGCTGTTGTCGGCGACCGCACCCGCAAGGCGGACGAACAGCACCGTTCCGAACAACGCGATCACGAACCACAAACCGTACCTCACGCGCCTCGCCGAGGCTACACATGCCGCGACGACGATCGCGCAAGCGAGGGGGAAACCTCCGAACCCAACGCGAGCGATCGTGCGCCCCGCTCCCGTCGACAGGACGATCCCTCGTTCCGCCGACGCGCTCGTCGGATCGAACAGGTACTTCCTGGCGATGAGCACAAGGACCCCGGCGACGAGCACCAGGATGATCCGGCTAAACCACATCACGATGTCCTGCCGTTTCATTTCGAGCCGCCTGGCTGACTGTTTAGAGATATTTGAAATTCCGACATTTCACGGATGTACCGGAGCCTGTCGGCTCCAGTTGGCTTCGCGGTGCCGCAACCACACGCCGGTCCAGCCCACGGCCAGCAACACCGCCGGCTGCGCCGGCGATTGGCCGTGCTGGATGTGCGTGGCGATCGCTCCGCCGAGAAAGCCGGTGATCAACAGGAGTCCGAGTGCTCGCGTACGTGGGATGGCAAAGAGGATGGCGCTTCCGAGCTCGATGACGCCAAGAATCGAAATCCAGGCGTCATCGAATCCGAATGGACGCAACTGATTCACGAGGAATGGCGCATGCACGAGCTTCGCGGACGCCGCACCGATCAAGGCGACGACGACGATTCCCATGAGCACGTTGCCCGTGATTCGCCGCGGCCGATTGACCGATTGAGCGTTTTGCGGAGGCGCGATCGCGTCGATCGTTTGCTTGCGTGCGTGCGTCGCCGCGTGGGTCATTGCCGCTCTCCGCGTGAAAAAAGATTGATCAGATTGCCGTCGGGATCGCGAAACATCATGGCGCGATTGCCCCACGGCTGTGTCACCGGCTCGAGCACGACGTCGACGAGGAGCGGCGCGAGCCGCGCGCGCTCGGCATCGACATCATCGACTTCGAGATCGATGATCGCCGAACCGTTTCGCGCCGCGGTCGCGGCGTTTGCGCCGTAGAGATCAGCGGCCCGCTGGCTGCTGATCGCGATGCCCGCGTCCCCAAGGTGCAGCTCGACGTAGTCCTCGCTGCCCAGCGGCTCACGCAACGTGAGCCGGCGGTAGAACTCGGAAAGCCGAACGACATCTGTCGTGACGAGGCGTACCTGTGCGAGTCTCATGCGCCCTGGCCAGCGGGCCGTCGTGGTTCGACATCATGACCGCCGGCGCACGCGCCGTGTGACACGTGTGGTGTGAGACCCGCTATGTGACGCGCGCCGCGCCACCGGAAGCGAATGTCACACCCACTCCGTCATTCCGGTCATTATCGCAGCATTGTGCCATCGACACGCCGCGGACTTGGAATGCGTGCCGACCCGATCGATCACCCGCTCGAGGTCCTCATGCTCAAGAGCACACCCGTATGGGGCCGCCGCGCGTCACCGTTCCTCCTGTTGTCGCTCATCGCCGCCTCGCCGCTGTGCGTGCGCTGCGCGTTCGCTCAGGAGGTGGGCGCGTTGCGCGTCATGGTGGTCGACGCATCGACGCAGCGCCCGTTGAACAGCGCAGCGGTCGCCGTGCAACCGGGCGGCCGGGCGGCGACGAGCGATTCGCTGGGCGTCGCTCGGATCGGCGAGCTTCCGGAAGGCCTCTACGTGGTCGTCGTGCGACGTATCGGGTATGTGGCGGCGCGAGAGGTCAACGTTCGCGTCACGCGTGGGAAGGTCTCCATCCTGAGCGCGCAACTCGACCGGGCGGCGCAACAACTCGACGTCATCGGTGTCACGGCGGAGGCGTTCCCGAAAGACGCCGATCAGGACGTTTCGCGCTTCACGTATACGGCGGATGAGATCCGGCGAACCCCGGGCGCGGCCGGCGACCTGTTTCGCGCGATCGAGACGCTGCCCGGCGTCAGCAGCAGCGGCGGAGAATTTTCCGCGTTTTCCGTGCGGGGCGGCGGGCCGCGGGACAACCTCATTCTCATCGACGACATCCCGTTCGACAAGGTGACGCATCTCGAGGGCGGCATCGAGAGCGACGAAGCGCAAGGCGGCCGCTTCAGCATCTTCGCGCCCGACCTCGTACAGTCGGCTGATTTCCGGGCCGGCGGATTCGCGGCGCAGTACGGCGGCAAGGACGCGTCGGTGCTGTCGCTGCGGCTGCGGGACGGCAACACCGAGACACCGACGTTCGGCGGACGGTACGATCTCCTCGGCTGGGAGGCGGATTACGATGGACCGAGCCGGTTGTTCGCGAACACGAGCGTCCTCGCTTCGGCGCGGCATGAAAATCTCGAGCGTGCGCTCAAGCTGATCGGACGCGCGGACGCGGGGACGCCGAGCTTCACCGACGCGATCGTGAAGACCACGACCGACGTGGGCCGTCGCAATCACTTGACGGTGCTCGCGATCTTCGCGCCCGAGCAGGTGCTCCGGACGGTCGACAACATCCTGACCGAGTCCGACACGAACGACGCCGCTTTATACTACTGGAAAGAAACGAAGGCGGTCGTCGGCGCGTCGTTGCGAACATTGGTGGGCGGAGCGTCGATCGTTCAAACGACGGTTTACGCGCAGCGGTACACTCGAACGAGCCAGAACGGCACCGCGTATCCAGACTCGCCGATCGACGGCGGCCGATCCATCGCCGCGCGCCCCGACATCCTCAGCGCCGATGAATCCGAGACGCAGGTTGGCCTACGATCGGTCGTGCATCTCGTGCACGGCGCGCACTCGCTCATTTCGTCGCTGGAACTGGCAGGTCGTTCCGTCGGCGGTGGGCGCGCCGTTTCCGGATCCGATACGCTCTATTCGTTCGGCAAGAACGATCCACGCGCGTCGCCGAGCACTTACTACGTCGTCGTCACCCCGCAAACGTACAACGCGCGTGTGGCGCGACGCGTGACTGACGCCGCGTTTTCGTCGAGCTATCGGCGGGCACTTGGAGCTGACGGCGACGTAACCATCGGTGCGCGAGTGGAACGCGACGGCCTGAGCGGCCGGACGAACGTCTCGCCCCGTCTGAGCGCATCGAGCCCCGCCTGGAACGGAATCACGTTCACGGCGGCCGGCGGCCTCTATCTCGAACCGTTGCTGCTGCGCGACCTGATCGGCTCCGAGTCCAACGCGGCTCTCCCGCCGCAGCGCGCGACTCACGCCATCGCCGGCCTGTCGCGCCTCCTTCGGCCGGATGTGAAGCTGACGGTCGAAGGATACTATCGCGGATTGCGCGACCTTGCGGTGCGCCGCGACGAGACGTCGGGTATCGAAGAGGCGATCGGCACGGGATACGCGAGCGGCCTTGACGTGACGCTGGTCAAGCGGCTGGTCGACAAGTTCTTTGGACAGCTTGGCTACTCGTACAGCCAATCTCGCCGGAACGACCATCGCGGCGACGGCTGGTATGACGCGGACGGGAACCAACCGCACGCGATCAACGTTCTGGGTGGGTATACGCTCGACTCGCATTGGTCGTTTTCGGGCAAGTTCAAGTTCGCCGAGGGGAAACCGACCGACGTGTACGTCGTGCACGACGCGATCTTCGGGCCGAGTGGACCAATGCGGTTCTCGCAGGAGATCGTCGGGCACAATGCCGCGCGATTTCCAGACCTCCATACACTCAACGTACGCGCCGACTATCAGCGCCAGGCGCGCGCCTTGGGCATCGACGCATTTCTGGATGTACTGAACGCGTACGATCGCTTGAACGTCAACAACGCGCGCTTTGTCGAGCGCACGGGACGGCTCGTGTATGATGGAGTTCGTATCGTTCCGACATTCGGACTCAAGCTTCTCTATTGACTGGCCATGGCCGATTCGATTTCTGAATTACCGCCTGCACCGCTCTCGGTCTTCGAGGAACACCGCGCGCGGCTGTTCGCGATTGCCTACCGCATGCTGGGCAGCGTCGAAGACGCGGAAGACATGGTTCAGGAGACGTTTCTGCGGTGGCAGACCGCCACGCGCGACGAGATCCGCACTCCGGCCGCATGGCTATCGACCGTCGTGACTCGGCTGGCGTTGAATCAGCTTCAGTCCAGCCGAACGCGACGAGAGCAGTATGTGGGTCCATGGCTACCCGAACCGCTTCCGACGGATCACGTCGGGGCGGACGAACGCCTGGAGCTTGCCGACTCGCTCTCTCTCGCGTTTCTCACGGTGATGGAGCGGTTGAATCCGCGCGAGCGTGCCGTCTTCGTCCTGCGCGACGTCTTCGACTACGAATACGACGAGATCGGGCAGGTACTGCGGCTCACGGCAACGAATTGCCGGCAATTGTTTCACCGTGCCAAGGTGCGATTGGGCCAGAACGTGCGCCGCTATCGGCCGGACCGAGCACTCCACGCTCGACTGCTCGCGGAATTCGCGCACGCGGTGCGTCTCGGAGACATCGACAGTGTCGTGAACCTGCTGGCCGAGGACGCGATGCTGTACGTGGACAGCGGCGGCGTCATTCGCGCCGCGGCGCGGCGCCCGCTGCGCGGCGCGTTGGCGATCGCGAAGTTCCTCTCCGGTGTAACACGCAAGGTCGGTCCGGCGGACCTGCGGACGATGGTCCTGGACGTCAACGGGGAACCGGCGCTGGTGACCGCGGTCGGCAACTCGCCGCAACAGGTGTTGACGATCGTCGTGAGCGACGGACGCATTCGCGGCATCAGCATCGTCGCGAATCCGGAGAAGCTGCGCCGGGTCGAGCTCCGCTTGCACACACTCGATGCCGCGGCAGCCGCAATGGAGTCAGCTGCCTCTCAATGGAAATGGAACACGACGAACGGTGTCGCATGATCACGGCGTCCGGTTCCAACCGCTACGCTAGAATCGCGGTCGTTACGGGCGGAACGAACGGCATCGGCCGGGAGCTCGCGCGGCGACTCGTTCGCGAAGGTTACGCGACGATGGTGGTGGGACGAAACGAGGAGCGCGGTCATGCGCTCGAGGGTGAGCTCAGGACTATCGAGCCAGAGTCACGGTTCGTGCCCGGAGATCTGTCATCCGTCGATGGTATTAGAAATCTGGCATTGGTGATCTCGAAATACACCGCTCGCATCGATCTGATCGTGCACAACGCGGGCATTGTCGACCGCCGGCGGAAGCTGTCGCCCGACGGAATCGACCAGCACTTCGCGATCAACTACTTCTCGAGATTCGTGCTTCAGCAGTATTTGTCTCCACTCTTGAGCAGTCACACCGACCGTTCCAGGTCCGTCGTGTTGCTGATAAACGGTGCGGCGCATGGCGAGCCGATTCGCTACCAGGACATTCTCGCGGGGCGAACGTTCGGCGTTCTTCGCGCAGTTCGCCAATTCTGCCGCGCGAACGATCTGTTCGCCTTACGCTTATACCACGAGCAGCTGAACGGTGACAGCGCCGCGCCGCGGGTCGCGTGTCTCAAGTTTGGCGTGGTGAAGACGGAGATTCGCCAGAATTTCCCCTGGTGGATGAAGCTGGCGGTGCCGGTTCTCGATCCGTGGCTGGCGCAGACGCCTGTCGAGGCAGCCGATGCCGCCATGGACGTTCTGCGCCGCGTGTCCGTACAGGCGTCCGCGCCACCTTTGTTCACGAGAATTCGAAGACTGCGCCCATACCAGCCGAAAGCCGATGCGGCCGTTCCCGCGGCGTGGGACGAGCTCTGGCGTTTCTCCGGCCGCCTCTTGGACAAACTGCGCTCGGCACCGTCACGCGAACTTGCAGGATCGTTACCCGTGGGCGCCGATTGATGGCAATACAACAACGAGCAGCGAAATCTTCACGCGCGCTGACGCAGCCATCGATCGATGATCGCAGCTGGCCGTATCAGGCACGCGCGATCGACGTTGATGGCGCACCGGTCGCCTACTACGACGTTGGCAGCGGCCCCACACTGTTGCTGGTGCACACCGGGCTGTGGTCGTTCATCTGGCGCGATGTCATTCAACATCTCTCGAATCATTTCCGGTGCATATCCGTCGATTCGCCGGGCACCGGTCACAGCGGAATCGGAAGCTGGCCGCTCAGCCTCGAGAGTGCAGCGAACGCCGTCGACAGCGTGATCCGTGCCCTCGACCTGAGAGAGCTCACGCTCGTCGTTCACGATCTCGGCGGCCTTAGCGGCGTCGTCGGTGCCGGTCGATCGCGGGCCGCGCTTCATGGCGTGGTAGCAATCAACACGTTTGCCTGGCAGCCGAACGGCCGTTTCCTCCGGCTCATGCTTCGGATCGCGGGCAGCGCGGCGGCGCGGGAGCTCGACGTGCTCACGCACGTGGTGCCGCGAATCACCGCGAGCCGGTTCGGAATTGGCCGGCATCTGAACCCCTCGAGCCGTCGGGCGTTCCGTCAATCGATGCAGGCGCCGCAGATCCGTGCGTTCCATCAGTACCTGGCCGACGCTCTACGCTGCGAGCCGCTCCACCACGAAGCAGAACGAGTCGTGAGCACGATCGTGCAACGCGGCCCGCTACTCACGATTTTCGGAGGCCGAAATGATCCGTTCGGCTTTCAGGCGGAGTGGAAGCGTCGCGTACCACATGCGTCCGAGCTCGTGCTGGCGGGCGGCAATCATTTTCCGATGTGCGACGACCCGAGTCTCGTTGCCGGCGCCATCCGCGAGTGGCATCACGCGAACAACGGCCGGGGCACACCGTAATAATCGGCAAAGTCTGGCGGAGGGGAGGAACGCGACATTAGCATTGTGGCATGAAGCACCGCGTCGATATGCCGATCCCGTTGTTCGCGGATGCGGACGGTGATGACACCATTCCGCTCTATCGGCGCGCCTATGCGCGCCTGCGCGACATGATTGTGCGAGGCGTGCTACGGCCGGGCCAGCGCCTTCCGTCGTCCAGAACGTTCGCGACCGATCTGGGCGTCGCACGCAACACGATCGAAGCGGCGTTCGCGCAGCTCGAAGCCGAGGGTTTCATCACCCGCAAGGTTGGATCGGGCAGTTACGTCAGCGCGCTCACGCATTCGTTGATGGCGCCGCGCTCCACTCCGCGCTCCACTCCGCGCTCCAGTCCGCGCTCCGCGGCGAGAACGCTTCGCGGCACCGCCGAACACCCGGCGTTGTCGAAACGCGGCCAATTGATGGCCATAGCGGGGCCGAGCGCCGCCGCCGACGTCGACGCCACGTTCGGCGTCTGTCGCCCGGGCATCGATGTCTTTCCATATGAGATATGGAACAGGCTCATGGGCCGGCGCTCGCGCCGTCTGGACCGCCGCCTGCTCGATGAGGTGCCGCCGGGCGGGCTCGCGGGCCTGCGCGACGCGATTGCGACGTACGTGACCGCGGCGCGCGGCGTCCAATGCGAATCGTCGCAGGTCATCGTCGTGTCGAGCACCCAGCAGGCATTGGATCTGGTCGCGCGCCTGCTCCTCGATCCGCGAGACGAGGTGTGGCTCGAGGAACCGTGCTACGCCGGTGCGACGGCCGCGTTTCGCAACGCCGGCGCTCGAATCATTCCGACCCGCGTGGACGCACATGGGCTCGATGTCGATGCCGGCATTCGAGCCGCTCCGCACGCACGCATGGCGTACGTGACACCTTCGCATCAATTCCCGCTCGGCGTCACCATGACGGCGGAGAGGCGTCTCGCGTTGCTCGCGTGGGCCGAGAAAGCGTCGGCCTGGATCGTGGAGGACGACTACGACAGCGAGTTCAGATACAGCGGGCGCCCTATCGCCGCGCTGCAGGGACTCGACCGGGCCGGGCGAACGCTCTACGTCGGCACGTTCAACAAAGCCATGTTTCCTTCACTGCGGCTGGCCTATCTCGTGGTGCCCGCGAGCTTGACCGCGGCGGCCGCCAATGCACGTCAGTGGCTGGACGGTCACACGCCGGCCATGACCCAGGCCGTGATGGCAGACTTCATCAATGGCGGACATTTCGGGCAACATCTTCGCACCATGCGCGAGACGTACCGCACACGAAGAGATGCGCTGCGCGAGGCGGTCGACCGATACGCCGCAGGCCGCATCACGCTGGGCGCGAGCGAAGCCGGAATGCACATGGTCGGGTGGCTGCCTCCGGGGACCGACATGTCACGCCTGCGAGAGCGCGCGGCACGGAAGCATCTCTACCTGCGCGACGTTGCCGCGTACTACGCACGGCGCGCGCCGGGCCCGGGGCTGGTCCTCAACTTCGCGAGCTCCCCTCCAAGCAGGATCGCCCAGGGTGTGCGGGCGTTGGCCGACCTTCTCTGAAGACCGGGAGCCGCGAGTCAGCACGATGAAGTGGCTCCATCGCCGCGCCATGAATGGCGCTGTTCGAGGGCCGAGCGAGTCGCGAGTTTGTCGGCATGACTCGGCTTCGTATTTCGGCGCTCGCGGCGCTCGCGGCGCTCGCGCCAGTCCTGGCGTGTGTCGCACCGGGCTCTCTTGCCGCACAAACTCAGAGTGGCGCATCGCGCGCTGAGCCGAGCGAGACGTCGAGCGTTGCGGCAACCATCTCGGCGGTTCGGACCAGTACGCCACCCATTATCGATGGAAGGGACGACGACGCGATCTGGCGTCGGGCGCCGACGATATCCGGCTTCACGCAATGGATGCCGACCGAAGGGCAGCGACCGCGTTTCAGGACGGAGGCCAAGGTCGCGTACGATGCCGCCAACCTGTACGTCTTCGTTCGCGCGTTCGATGCACGACCGGACAGCATCATCAGAATTCTCGAACGACGCGACACGTTCACGCCGTCCGACATGATCTGGCTGTTCGTCGATTCATACCATGACCGGCGGAGCGGTTACGAGTTCGCGGTCAACGCCGCGGGCACGAAGATCGATCAGGCGGTGTACGACGGCGGCGTGGAGGATCCCGCGTGGGACGCGGTGTGGGACGTGGCCACCGCGATCGACTCCCTGGGATGGACCGCGGAGTTTCGCATTCCGTTGTCGCAGCTCCGCTTCGAACACACGGACCAACGCGCGTTCGGCTTCGCCATCGACCGGCAGATCTACCGTTACAATGAGCGCGTGCGCTGGCCGTCGTACAGCCTCTCGCAACCGGACCTCCTGTCGCAGCTCGGCACCCTCGCGGGGATCGATTCGGTCGACGCGCCGGGGATGTTCGAGCTCACGCCGTACGCGGTGTCGAAGCGCGCGTCCTCGATCGCGAACAATCATTTCACAAACCCGTCGACCGCTTCCATCGGCGGAGATCTCAGGTATCATCTCGCGTCGAACGTCATCCTCGACGCCACCGTGCATCCGGACTTCGGCCAGGTCGAGGCCGATCCCGCGGTGCTGAATCTCACGACGAACGAATCCTTCTTCGACGAACGCCGGCCCTTCTTCGTCGCCGGGCGCGGGATCTTTCGGTTCGACGTGAATTGCAGTCACGTCAGCTGCTTCAAGGAAGGCCTGTATTACAGCCGGCGGATTGGCCGCGCGCCACAGCTCGCGGGCGCGTACGGAGACACCGTGCTCACCGCCCCCACCACCATACTCGGCGCCGCGAAGCTGACGGGCCGCACCGCCGGCAATCTGGCAGTCGGCGTGTTCGACGCCGTGACCGACCGAGCGGCGAGCTCGGGGGACACGACCTTCGAACCGCGGACGAACTTCTCGGTGGTGCGACTCACGCAGGATCTCCGCGGCGGCAACACTTCCCTCGGCGGCATCGTCACCGCGGTGAATCGCGCGACCGACCGGTGGTCAGCGCCATTCCTGACGTCGGACGCGTACACCGGCGGTCTCGACTTTCGCCATCGTTTTGCCGCGAACGCGTACGAGGTGAGCGGTTCCCTGGACGCCAGCCGCATTCACGGCAGCCGCGCGGCGATCGTGCGTGTTCAGACCGATCCCGTTCATTACTTCCAGCGCCCTGACGGGGCGCTGGCGGTGGACAGCACTCGTACCATGCTCGATGGCGACGCGGAGGAGCTCCGGTTCGCGAAGGTGGGCGGCCAGCGATTGCAATACGAAACGTTTTACCAGCGGCGATCGCCTGGATTCGAGATCAACGACGTGGGTTTTCTGCGGCGCGCCGACGAGCAGGCGTGGAACAACGTGGTGAGCGTCACCGACCATCACGAGCGCTCGGTCTATCGCGACCTCACGTGGACGACGAGCTGGTGGCAGCACTGGACCGCCGAAGGGCTGCCGACCGAGGCGAGCTTCAGCACCAATGCAACGGCCTTATTCCGAAACAACTGGAACGTTCGTGGCGGGTTTGGCCTTGGCGAGCTGGGTGCAACGTATGATGACCGATCCGCGCGCGGCGGACCCGCGCTGCGGCAGTCGTCGACCATCTGGCCGTTTGCGTCCGTCGCAACGGACGATCGCAGGTCGCTGGTGGCAGCGCTCAGCGCCGGGGCGAACAGCGCGTTCGGCGGCCATGCAGCGGACTGGTATGCCACGCCGGAGTTGGACTACAAGGCAGGCGGCCGGTTCAGTTCCGCTCTCTCGCTGAGCTGGAACCACAACATCAACGACGCGCAATGGTACGGGCTGTTCAACGACGCTGGCGGAGCCCACTACGCGTTCACGCATCTCGACCAAACGACGACGTCAGCAACGCTCCGCGCGAATTACACCATGACGCCCGCGATGTCACTTCAGGCATACCTTCAGCCTTTCATCTCGACGGGCGTCTACTCGAACGTTCGCCAGCTCTCGGCCACGCCGCGCGCGGGCGCGTACGATGACCGCTTCGCACCATTCGACAACGCGGCCGCCGTATCACATCCCGGCGGCTTCGACGTGAAGCAGCTGCAATCGAATCTCGTTTTTCGGTGGGAGTACAAACCGGCATCGACGTTGTTCGTGGTCTGGAACGAAGGACGAAGCGGATCGATCGATTCAAACGGCGGCCTTCGACTGGGCGACGATCTCCGGAATCTGTTCGCGCTTCACCCGGCGAACACGGTGCTGGTGAAAGTGTCGTATTGGCTTACCGATTGAGACGCCACCCGGGCGCAACGAGTGTCGGGCCAACTCATGGACCCGTCGGCGCCGACGACCGCTATCGCGCGCCCGAGGCGCGCAGCACCCGGCTGCAGGCATACATGCCCGCCACCGCGCATACGAGAACGAAGACCTCGAACGCCCCCGGGTTCTGAAGTGGATCGTTCTTGTCTTCTGGTCTGATCCCGTGCCGCGCCAGAACCTTGTCAGCGGAATCGAGCATCTGCCACGGCGTGAGCTTCCCCGGAGTTTCGACCGTGGCCGAGAGTCCGCGCCGCTTGACGACGAACGTGCCGACCGGTATCCAACCGCCGCTCATAGGCGTTACATAGCGGCGATGATCGTGACCGCTCGAATCACGAATGACCAGGTACTGCGTCGTTCTGTGCAAGGTCGGGCTGACGCCCTTGGCGATGACGGTTCCGCTGTACGCGACATAACGGTCGCGAAGTGATATGCCAAGGACAAGAAAGCTGTAGCCGAGCCCAATGGCGATGAGCCACGTCAGCAGTCGCACGAATCCCGGCACTGCCTCGCGCGACGGATTCGCATTTGAGCGGCGGTTGGCGGTGTCTTCGCCCGTGTGTGGCAACATGTCGATCAATTGACGAAGCGACCGGCAATGAGGAAACGATTCCGGTGATCGCCGCCAAGTAAGGCCGCTCGCACGTGGCGCGCGCCGAGGACTGCCCTCGGCGCGCGCCCATTAAAGACTTGTCAACGAGGTATACCTGTGCATCGCGTTCCCGCTCAGTAGGCAGCGAGGCCCTGGAACCCCGCCGCGGCGGCGAGGCCCGGCGTGTCAGCGAGAGTGGTAAGACGGCCGTCCGCCGCGATCGCGAACGAACCGATCGTTCCCGTCCCTGTCTGAAGGGCGTAGAGAAACTTCCCGTCGCGGGTCACGCTCATGTCGAGCGGTGTGGCGTCCGGAGTAGTCGTGATGCCGGTCCGGCCCGAGGGATCGAGCGCCGTGAGCGTTCCGTTCGAGGCGACGGCGTACCCGCTGATGGAGCCACTGCCGGCGTTCGCGACGAACGCAAAGCGATCGTTGTTGCTGAGCACGAGCCAGCATGACGCGGCCTGGTGCGTCGACAACGACGACGTGATGGACGTCAGCGAGCCATCTCGCGCGAGATCATAGGACGAGGCAGCACCGTTGGGCGCATCGCCAGCCGCCTCGGACACGATCACCTGCGCACGTTTCGTCACCGCGAAGCCGAACGGAACTCCGCCGCTCGAGGGACGACGCTCGACGAGAGAGAGGGCGCCACGCGCGTCGGCACGCAGCACATCGATTGCGTTCGCCGAACGCTGGGTCACAAAGAGAAAGTCTCCGTCGCGAGTCGCGGCGATCGTCGAAGGACCGTCGGACGCGTCGCCGAGTGAAACACGGGCCACAGGAGCTCCCACCGGGACGCCGGCGTCATCGAGCGCGAGCGTAGCAACCGAGTTATCCGCGTTGAGCACGAACACGTCGTGATTGCTGACCGCCAACGAAATCGGCCGAACGCCGCCTGACGAGGTCGTGCCGAGCAACTGGAGCGTCGCGTTCGGCGCGATCGAGAACGTCGAAACGGTATTGCTGCCGGCATTCACGACATACAGATGCTGACGGTCGTCGGCGAGCACGACTGAGTTCTGCGACTGAAGTGGGTCGACGTCACCGCCTACGCCGTTCCCGCCAGTCGGGAATTCTCCGGTCTTCGACAGTACGCCATCGCCGCGCCGGGTAAACGCGAACACGACGTTTCCGCCGACGGCGTTGCTGCTGGTGAACACGGCACCGACGCCGTCGGTGGACGCGTCGTCATGCCGATCGAATGACACCGGCGGCTGCGCGCTCCTTGGCTGCGTTGTTCCCTGATCGCTGCACGCCGAGATCGCGAGGGCCGCGATCATGGCCGCGCCTGACATTGTCCATTTCATCATGAGTGGCTCCTGATTCGTTCGAGGTTGCGTGTGTCCGCGGCCGCGGGCGCGGCCGGAACGTCCAGCGGGGTCTCCGCGAAGTGCACGAAGTAGTCGACCACCATGGTGAGCGCGACGCTGGCGAACGTGTCGTTCAGTTCTTCGGCACTCCAGCCGTTCGAGCGCGCTATGCGCCACGCGCCGTCGTCGACATGGCCGATGTTCCTGGCGGCTTGACGCGCGACTTCGAGCAGTGACGCGATCTTCGGATCGTCGTTGAAGGTGCCGGCGGCGATCTCGCTGACCTCTTCGGCCGACCATCCCGCGCGACGACAGAGCATCACATTGATCGCCTGCGCGTACCCCGCCCCGTCAGTTCGGCTCACCGATAGCATGATCGCCGTTCGCACTTTCGCGTCCAGCGTCCCGTACTGCTCGATGGCGCTCCGCATACCCATGTATCCCATGAGCGTCGCGGGTGAGGTCGACATTTGCGCGTGGAGGTTGAGCAGCGTTCCAGGCGAGAGAGAGCGTTCGCGCAAGTCGGCGAGGACGGGGCGCGCGACCGCCGGGGCGGTATCGAAGGTAGGAATTGGAAGGCGTGGCATGTGTCGTTAGAACCCGATGGCCTGTTTGGTGAGGATGATGGTCGTTCGTCCCGGGCGATAATCACGATTGATGATCAGGATTTTCCCGATGAAGCTCGGCACTCCGTAGGCGCGCTTCGTCCGCTCCGTTTCGAGCGGGAGCGCATAGCTCTCGATGCGCCGCATCGCGGCCGCGAGGTCGGCGACCACTTTCTGCGCGCCGATGACGAGAATGAGTCGACCGGCTCCGCCCGCATACGCCGGCAGTTGACTCCCGCTGGCCGAAACCGCGACGAGCGATCCATCGTGGGTCACCGCGCTGACGCTTCCGATGACGACGTCCGGGCTGGCCATGAGGCGGCGAATCGCCTCGCCCTCGGTTTGTCGATTCATCGAGTGCACGCGGGCTCCGATCGATACCGCGGCGTCCGAGTGGTCGATATCGTCGGCAATGCCGGACAGGCGAAGTGTTTCGCTCGCCGCGGTCAGCACGCTGCTGCCGCCCGGAACGAGCGAACGTATCCGCCGCCGGGCGTCCTCCGCGGTATCGACCACCTCGGCGGCAAAGCCGTTCGACTCGAGCGCCAGAGCCACCTGTTGCAACTGCTCCGCTGTGGCCGGAACAGCGAACGAATCCTCGACCGATACAGCACTGGCGTGTGTCTGCGCGGACATCAGGCTCTCGGAAAGTGATGCCTTCATGACCGAGCAGCGTGGCGTGGTGTGACAGGCTGTCGCGCCGACGCACAAGACTTGATTATCGATTGTGCTTTGTCAGCAATATCATAGTGCTAAACATGCATTTGACGCACTACGGTTCTGCACGTACCCATTCGTCCATTGGGAGGTGGCAATCGCCCGTTGCCATCACGCCGGTGCCGCATCGAACGGAGGACGGTATGGACGGTCTCCTGCAGGACGTGCGCTATGCGCTCCGGACGCTGAGGAAGAGCCCCGCGTTCGTGACGATCACCGTGTTGACGCTCGCGCTCGGGATCGGAGCGAATCTCGCGATCTTCACGGTCGTGAACGCCGTGCTGCTCGAGCCGCTGCCCTTCCGCGAGCCCGAACGCCTCGTGCGCGTGTTCGATGACGTAGGCCGTGCGGGAGCGAAGGACATTGGGATGTCGGTCCCCGAGCTCGACGATTTGCGCCGCTCCGGCGTATTCGAGCAGATCAGCGCGATTGTTCCCGTGAGCACGGCGTTGTCGGGCGGCGACCGAGTGGAGCGGATCGAGTTACTCGGGACGAGCCCGAACTACTTCGAGCTCCTCGGAGCGAGGCCGGCCCTCGGACAGACGTACACGCAGGCGGAGTGGGTGCCGGGTTTCCTGGACGGCGTCGTCATCAGCGACGGGCTCTGGAAGCGCCAATTCGGATCGGATCCACACATCATCGGGCGCCGCGTTCGCGTGGATGAAGACCCCTACACGATCATCGGTGTCATGCCTCCCGACTTTCGCCACCCGGGCAACACCGTCGGCGGCGACGTCGACATCTGGACAGGAACCGGCTTCTCGGGCGATCCATTCCCTTCGCCCCCGCAACGCGTCAGGCGCTTTCTACCCGGAACGTTGGGGCGGTTGAGACCGGGAATCACACTTGAGCAGGCGCAACAGCGACTCGATGCGCTGGCGACTTCGTTGCAACAGACCTTCCCCAATGATTATCCCAAGCAGTTGGGTTGGTCGCTTCGGCTCGAGCCTGCCGAAACCAGCCTGACGGGCAACGTGCGGCCGACGCTGGTGATCCTGCTCGCCGCCGTCAGCTTTGTGCTGCTGATCGCCTGCGTCAACGTCGCCAGCTTGCTGATCGCCAGGGGCTCGGCACACATGCGGGAGTTTGCAATTCGCCAGGCGCTGGGCGCCTCTCGCGGGCAGCTTGTTCGACAGGTTCTGACGGAAAGCGTGCTCATATCGCTCACCGGAGGCACCGCTGCCGTTGCCATGCTCCTCTTCGCGCAACGATCGCTTCTTGCGCTGATGCCCGCGGACGTCCCGCGACTCGCCGAGGTACACGCTGATTGGCGAATGGTGTTCCTCGCGCTCGTGCTCTCCCTCGCGACCGGCGTGCTGGTTGGATTGATGCCGGCGCTCCACGCATCGACGCTCGACCCAAATCGCGACTTGCGGGATGGCGGACGGACGGGCGGTGGGCAGAGCGTGCGCCAAAATCGATCGCGCGCCGCGTTGGTCGTGCTGGAAGTTGCTCTATCGGCGGTACTGCTGGTTGGCGCCGGATTGCTCGTCCGCAGCTTCTCCGCCGCGCTGAGCCAGGATCCTGGCCTCGATCCGGAGAGGCTCGTCACCGGTCAAATCTGGGTTCCCTTTCCGAACAATCCCAAGGCGAATCAATACTTCACGCAGGTGCAGCGCGCCGGGCTTGTCAGGGAACTAACGAACCGGATCGCCCTGCTCCCCGGCCTGGAGCAATCCGCGGTGGGCACGTCGAGCGATATCCCGCTCTTGAGCAATGTGAACAGTCCCCTCCCGTTTTCATTGCCCGACGAGATGTCGACGCAGGAAAATGATCACGCGGCGGAGTTTGGAGCGGTGAGCGCAGCGTATTTCGACGTGCTCGGGACGCCGCTCAAGAGAGGACGCGGCTTCACCGAGCACGACGCCGAATCCACCGCGAGGGTCGTGGTAGTCAGCGAAGCGTTCGTCCGAAGATTTTCACCACAACGAGAGGCGGTTGGTCAACGGCTGCGGTTCATCGCGAGGGGTCAAGCACAAGAAGCCCAAATCATCGGCGTGGTTGGGGATGTGCGAAACGACGGGCTGGATATCGCGCCGCCACCGCGCGTGTACCAGTCCATTCTTCAATATCCCAGCCAGGAGCTGGCCGTGTTTCTGCGCACGCGTTCTGATGTGGATGTGAAGGCGACGAAGGAAGCACTCACAGCGGCGGTACGCAGCATCGATCCGGAGCTTCCGGTGTTCGGCGTCATGAGCATGGCTGACCTGAAGTCGGCTTCGATGGCGCGGCGCCGGTTCTCACTCTTCCTGATGTCGGTCTTCGCCGTGTCGGCGCTCCTGCTCGCCGCGCTGGGAATTTATGGGGTGATGGCCTTCGTCGTCGGCCAGCGCGCGCAGGAGTTCGGCATTCGGATGGCCCTGGGTGCGATGCCTCGAAATATTCTCGGGCTCGCGTTCCGTCCCGGCCTCATTCTCACCGCCGCCGGTACCATTGTCGGTTTGGCCGCGTCGATCGGCGTGACGCGGCTGATGTCGAGCGTCTTGTTCGGCGTGTCGTCGAACGACCCAACGACGTTTGCCGTCGTGCCGGCCGTGCTCGGGATCGTGGCGCTGGCCGCGTGTTTCATTCCCGCGAGACGCGCCACGCGCGTTTCTCCGATACAGGCGCTCAAGTAGTCACACCCCTTCCCCAACACCCTGGATATGCCGCTACAACCCATTACGTCTGACCGTCTCGCGAAACCCGTCGGTCCATTTTCACCCGCCGTCCGCGACGGCGATCGCGTGTATACGAGCGGGCAAGTCGCACAAGATCCTGCCACGGGCAAGCTGATCGAGGGCGGCGTTGTCGCTCAAACAGAGCAGATCTTTCGCAACCTCGAAGCGATCATGAGCGCCGCGAACAAGTCGTTCGTCGATGTCGTGAAAGTGAACGTGTATCTCACCGACATACGGCACTTCGCCGAGATGAACGAGGTGTACGCCAAGCATTTTGTGGCTCCGTATCCGGCTCGCACGACAGTAGCGGTCGCGGCGCTGCCACTCGGCGCGATCGTCGAGATGGAAATGATCGCCGGCTAACGATCCAGGCTCATAGCAGCGAGGCTATTCTTGCAAACGGAAAAGTGGTTGCAGCACTCGTTTGAATTCACATTGCCGGCAAGCCGGTTTCCGAGCCTGCTCGAGCGGCTCCGCGGAACTCCCGCGCGCCTCGATGAGCGTACGCGCGGCGTGCCACGAGAGCGCCTGACGCGAGCGCATCCGGGTCGGTGGTCAGCGCAGGAGAACGTCGGGCATCTGTTCGATCTCGAAGCACTGTGGTTACGCCGGGCCGAGCAATACTTGGCTGGTGAGAGCGAGCTTGCGCCGGCCGATCTTACGAATCGGACCACGACCAATGCCAATCACAACGCGCGCAGCATCGAATATCTGCTGTCCGGCTTTCGTGCGGCGCGACTCCGGCTGGTGCGACTGCTAATGGATGCTGACGAGACGATCGTCACGCGTACCGCGCTGCATCCGCGCCTCAAGCGGGAGCTGCGGCTGATCGACCACGCGGAGTTTGTCGCGGAGCACGATGATCATCATCTCGCGGTCATCGGCGCGTTGATTCGATAAGTGATGAAGTCAGATGTAGCCGATCGCGCGAAAGGGCCGCGCGATCATGCCTCGCGCAAGGCAATCAACGGGTCCACTTTCGTCGCGCGCCGCGCCGGGAGGTAGCTGGCGAGAACGGCAACGGCAAACAAGAGGAGAGGCACGATCAGAAACACCGCCGGATCGTGGGGGCGGACCCCATAGAGCAAGCTGGCCAGCAGCGACGCAGACGATGCGGCAACGATCAATCCGATAACGACGCCCACGCCGGCGAGCACGATCCCTCGCTGTAAGAACATTCTCATCACGTGTTCCCGCCGGGCGCCCAGCGCCATGCGGATACCGATCTCGCGCGCCCGTTGCCCGACCATATACGACAACAAGCCGTAAATTCCGATCGAGGCCAGGAGCATCGCCAGTCCGGCAAATCCGCCCACCAGGTCGGCAGAAAAACGGTGTGACGCCAGTGACCGATCGAGGACGTCGTTCATGGAAGCGACACCAAAGACCGGCAAGGTCGCATCGATGCTCTGGATTTCGTGCCGAATCCGCGGTTCCAGAGCAGCCGCGGGGAGAGGCGTCCGCAATACCACGCTCAGTCGCTTGTTGGAGTCTTGATAGCTCGACACGTAGATGTGGGGAACGCCGTCGATGTCGAGGCCGTCACTCTTGATGTCCTTGACGATCCCCACGATGGTCGTCCATGGCTTCGTCGCGTCTCGCGTGAACCGCACTCGGCGGCCCAGGGGATCGGTGGTTGGCCAATACTTTCGCGCGGTGCTTTCGTCGATGATGGCCACCAGCGGCTTGCCGTCTTCATCGTCCTCGGTGAATACGCGGCCGCGCACGAGTGAGGCTTGTAACACCTTGAAATAATCGGGGCTTATTTGGAATCTCTCGGCGCGCACGTCCTGAAGGGACGCGTCCGGTCTATCTTCGATCGCAAAGCCTTCATTCGGCACACCACCGACCGCATTGGGGTTGGTATTGGTGCTCGGGAGAACGGAAGTGATCGCGGCGCGTTCCACTCCCGGAATTGCGTTCATGCGGCGCTGCAACTCACGCTCGAAGGTGGCTCGGCGAGGTACATCGCGATACGGGTCCGTTGCGCGGTCGTTCGGGTTTGGAAGCTCGAGGTTTGCCGTCACGAGGTGAGTCGGATTAAACCCCGGATTTTCTTGCAACAGGTCGCGCATCGTACGCAGCAGCAAGCCGGCTCCGACCATGAGTATGACGGCAAATGCCAACTCGGAGACGATGAGCACATCCCGCAATCGGCCGGTCTTCACGCTGTAGCCGGATCCTCGACCGCCTTCGCGAATGGCCGAGGCGAGCGCCCCTTTTGCCGAATGAAACGCGGGGGCAAGTCCAAACACCAAACCGGTGAGCACGGAAAGCAGGAGCGCGAACGCCAGCACTACCCAGTCGATTCGTACTTCGTTGAGGCGGGGAACGTTCGACGGCACGAAGCGCACGATGAAGCGCAACGTACCCGCCGCGGTTGCGATTCCCGCGACACCGCCGACGAGCGACAGCAGCATGGATTCGGTCACCATCTGTCGCACCAAACGGCCGCGACTCGCGCCCAACGATTGCCGCACCGCCATCTCTTGTTGTCGTCCCGAAGCGCGGGCCAACAGGAGATTCGCAATGTTCAACGAGACGATGAAAACGATCAGGATGACCGCCCCCAGCAACACCAATAGCATCGGCCGAACATTTCCCACCAACATTTCTTGCAATGACTGAATCTCGATTGTCCATTGCGTCGTCGGCAGGTAATCGCCGGGATAGGCCTGGCGCAATTCGGCGGCCATCGTCGTGAGCCGGGTCTGCGCTTGCGCCAGTGTCAGGCCAGGCTTCAGTCGTCCGATCGCATTGACAAAACGGCGGGCACTGCGCGCTGGCTTCGGAAAAGGCGGCCCGGTGAAGCCGCCGGCGGCAAACACCTCCGGTTCGCCGGAGATGGTCGGTCCAGGATGGCGAAATCCGCGCGGCAGAACTCCAATAATGATCTGGGGATCGTTGTCGACCCGGAGGATACGCCCGACGATGTTCGGATCGGCGCCGTAGGCGCGGCGCCAGAAGCCGTCGCTGATCACGACGTTATCAGACCAACCCGGCACAAAATCCTGCGGACGAAACAACCGTCCGACTTGCGGCGTCACACCGAGCAGGGAAAAGTAGCTGAAGCTCCCGTTGACGGCCTCGACACGTTCGGGGGGTCCGTCGCCGATCACATCCTCATTGCCCTCGAAGATCGGCGTGACATCGTCGAAGACGCCCGATCGCTTTTGCAGGTCCTCGAGCTCGGGCTCGGAAAACCTGACGTCGCGCAATCCGGCGCCGGGCTCATTAAAGAATACTCGTACCAAACGATCCGGATTGCGGTATGGCAGAGGACGCAGCAACACGGCATCCACGATGCTGAAAATGGCCGTGTTGGCTCCCACGCCCAGCGCCAGCGTCAGGACGGCCACGATGGTGAGTGTGGGCTTCTTGACCAGCATGCGCGCACCATAGCGAACATCTTGGCCGAGCTCCGAGACGAACCGTGTCATCCGCATCTCCCGCATGGCCGGCTACTTGGACCAGGGTGGAACCACGCCGTTGGTGCGCGCATACGCGATCGACTGTCCCAAATGCTCGTGTTGATCCAGGAGGACGTGCATCAGGGCGTCCCGCTTCGGCCATTCTTTTCCGAACAGTTTCACGTTCGTCCGCAGATCGGCGTCGGACAGTCCTGCAATCACTTTTTGCAGCTGCGCGTAAGACGTCTTGAGAGCGTCCTGCATCTTCTCTGGATCGGTGATGGGTGCCGGCCTGGCGGGGGCCGGGGAGCCTGAAAGCACGTTGGCGGTCAGGCCGTTTTCGGCCACGATCAGGTTGAAGACGTCGCTGACGGAGCGAATGCCCTCCCCGGGCTTCCAGTCGTACTTGCCCGACATGACACGCGCGAGGCCAGTGAATTTGTCGGACAGCGTTCCGGCATCTTCCGCGAGGGCGGCCTGTAATCCCCCCGCCTGCCGCTGCGCCTGCGCCGACGGCGCCATTGGAAGGACCGCAAGCGCGCACAAGCCGAACTGAATCAGAATTTTCTTCATATGGAGCAGCCTCATTTGGTGATGGGGGTTTCCCGAACGAACGGTTAAGGCTGATTCACGTTTGCGTCAAATGCACTTTTGGCAATATCATATTGCTCGACCAGCAACTGGGAGTTTGTCGTGCTCGATGAGATGCGGACGTTCGTCGTCCTGGCCGAATCAGGCTCGTTGCAGCGGGCGGCGGAACGGCTCTTCCTGACGCCGTCGGCGGTCACCCGGCAGATCCAGCGCCTCGAAGCGGCATTGAAGACGCCACTGCTCGATCGTCGTGTGAAGCCGGGACGGATCACTCGCGAAGGCCGCGAGGTGCTCGATCGCGGCCGACAGATGCTGCGCATCATGGACGATCTCAAGGCGAACAGTGCGGCGGACGCCGAGCCAAGCGGAGCTTTCCGCGTCGGATTGTCGTTTATGCTCGCACAGCCGAGCCTCGTCGCGTCGATCGAGCGCTTGACGAGTCGCTTCCCCCGGCTTCAACCGGTGCTGAGCACCCACCTCAAGCAACAGCTCATCGAGCAGCTCCGCACCGGCGAGCTCGACGTCGCCCTGGCGTTCCTCTCGGCGAACGACACCATACCCGGCGATTTGGCCAGCAGCCGTTTGGCGTCAGAACGTCTGGTCTTGGTCAAGGCCAAAGGACCGCAACCTCGTCCGCGGCGCTCGAGCAAGTCGAAGGATCACGCGCTCGACGGCCGCTGGGTGCTCAACCCGTCCGGTTGCTTTATTCGAGCCGCGATCGAGGCGAGGTTGCGCGAGCTCGGCACTCCGTTCGAACTCGCCGCCGCGATCAACAATATCGACATGCAATTGTCTCTCGTGGCGAGCGGGATCGGCTTCGGGGCTATCCCCTCGCGATTTCTTGCCTCGCATTCGAAACGCCGGCGGCTGGAGCGAATCACGCGGTCCGGCATCAGCATCGAGGCGTCGATCGTGTTCGTGCAAGCCGCCCATCTCGGCCGGCTCGAACCCGCGGCGTCATTTCTCGAGCAGGAGTTTCGAAGCCACTTCACGGATCGTGAATAGGACTTGCGCCCCGTCATCGGCCCGGACAGATATCTGACCGAGGTCAGACATCATGGCAAACCCCGCCATCGAGCAAGTCCGGCGCTTCAACCGTCTCGTCGCCGAGCGCATTGGCGCACTCGAGGATCATTTTCTCGGACGATCCCGTCCGCTCGGTGAGGCGCGGCTTCTCTGGGAAATCGGCACCGACGGCGCCGACGTCCGCGACCTGCGGGGCCGGCTCGGTCTCGATTCAGGATACGTCAGCAGGCTTCTACGATTGCTCGAGCGGCAGCGGCTGGTGACCGTCCGCGTCAACGCCGGCGATGCGCGCCTGCGGCGCGCGACGCTTACGAAGCGAGGATTGGCTGAACGCCGGGAGCTCGACAAGAGGTCCAACGCTGTCGCCCAGCGAATGCTCGAGCCGCTCAGCGCGACGCAACGAGAGACGTTCTTGTCATCGCTGGCCGAGATCGAACGTCTCCTCCAGGCGTCCATGGTCCGGTTCGACGTCGAGGATCCGCGGACCGCGACATCGCGATGGTGTCTCTCCCAGTACTTCGCCGAGTTGAATGAGCGCTTCGACCTTGGCTTCGATCCGGCGCGAAGTCTGTACGCCGACACTCGCGTGTTCGCTCGCCCCAGCGGAGCATTCGTGATCGCGCGAGTGCGCGGCCGTCCGATCGGGTGTGGCGCCGTGAAGTTCAACGGCAAACAGCCGGCCGAGTTCAAGCGCATGTGGATCGCCAAGGAGTCGCGCGGGCTCGGACTCGGCAAACGTCTTCTCGACGTGCTCGAGAATGAAGCGCGAATGGCCGGCGCGACGGCGGTGCGCCTCGAGACGAACCGTACGCTCACGGAAGCCATTTCGATGTACCGGCGATCAGGATACGTCGAGATCGAACCGTTCAATGACGAGCCCTACGCGCACCACTGGTTCGAAAAGAAGCTTCGTCGCAGGCGATGACCGCCGCGTCAAGTTGGCCCGAAAACCACGGACGTGATGGACAAGTGTTCGCGTCTCGCGCACGAATGCGCCGCGGTGCCGGCCGGTTCCGCATTGCGCGGCTTCTTTGTGCGCGTCTGATCGACTCGGTGCACCATGCAGCAAAACGAGACGACGATCGCGAACGCTTCCACTCCTCTATCGGCCCACGATGGCCAACTACGCACACCACGGCCCGATTGCGTCCCGGTACTGTTTCGCCATCACGCGAGAGGAGGGACAGCGATTTGCTTTCACTGTCGCTGACGTGCGCGAACCGATCGTACGACGGAAGGCGGCGGCTCGTACTTTGAGACAGGATGAACCGGGCGTGCGGGATCCAGTTCGCGCGCTCGCCGCGGACGAGATGTGCGAGGATGGCGTAAGCGCCTCAGGTATCGGGCCCTCCCGTGGCGTCAATCCACGCCGTGCCGACATCGTGCAACATCGCATGCAGCGTCTCGGGCGTGCGTTCGAGGGGAATGCTGCGCTACTCCGCGCGCAACGACGCCATCGGATCAGCCGCCGCGCCACGACGCGCCGGCACGACGCACGCCCCGACGGCAACCAAACCCAGAAGAAGTGGAACGGCCACGAGCGTTGCCGGATCGACTGCGCCGATGCCGTAGAGGAATCTGGAAACCACGCGACCCGCGCCGATCGCGCCCGCGAGCCCGATCACGAGACCGACGGCCATGAGCGCAAACCCATGCCGCACGACCAACCACGTGATATCCGCTCCGCGCGCACCAAGCGCGAGACGCACCCCGAACTCACGCATGCGCTGTGCGACGCCAAACGCCAGGACCGCGTAGAGACCCGTCATGGCGAGCACGACACCGACGAGGCCAAACGCCGCGATCAGCCGCGCGCCAAGCTTTTGCTGCAGGAGAAACTTGTCGACGTCCTGCGCGAGTAACCTCGGGCGCTCGAGTGCGACGTTTGGATCGAGCTTTGCCAACTCCTCTGTCGCGGCCCGCAGCGCGGAGGTGGTCGTGGTTCTGGCACGGATGTATAGAAGGCGTGACGTGCCGAACTGCTCGGCAGACGGCAAATATCCGAACGCCTTGGGCGCCTCTTGCAGGCTCGCGTATTTGCCGTCGCCGATGATGCCGACGATCTCCATCTCGCGTCCAAACGTGACGATGCGGCGACCGACAATGCTCGGCGGCGGATCGTTCGGCCACAGCTTGTGCGCGAGCGTCAGGTTGATGATCGCCACGGGCGCCGGCTCGCGCCGATCGTGGCTCGTAAAGAGTCGGCCGGATACTAATGGTGTCTCGAGAAGCTCGATGAACCCGGAGTCGGCCACCGCCCATTGCGCAACGACATCGTCGTCGGAATGACTGACGCGTTTCGTCTCCTCGTTCATCACCGCCCCACTCAGCGGAGCGGCGTTCGCGGTCGCGGCGGCAGCGATCTCGGGACGCGCGCGCAGCCTCGCCAGCAAACGCTGATAGAATTGTTCGGCCGCGTTTCGGTCGTAGCCGTGAACTCCGACACTCAAATCGCCGGCGATCACACCCTCGGCCCGGAAGCCTGGATCGATGTTGAGAGAACGTTGAAGCGAGCGGATGAAGAGTCCCGCGATCGCAAGCAGCACGACGGACGACGCAATCTGGGCGACGACGAACGTGCTGCGCAGCCTCGATCGTCTCTCGCTGGTCTGCACACCGCTCGCCTTGAGCGCGCTCGCGAGATCGACCGCCGTGGCGTGAAGGGCGGGAACGATGCCCGCGACGAGCGCGGTCCCCAGCACAATGACGCCGACGATCGCGAGGACCGTAGCATTCACGCCGAATGCGACGGACATCGGAATTCCCGACGGCCGATACGCATTGAGAAATCGCGAAAGCCACAGCGCGATGAGTGTTCCGAGAATTCCGCCGGCCGCACACAAGATCACGCTCTCGACGATCAGCTGCCGAATGAGACGCGCGCGACCCGCGCCCACGGCCATCCGCGTCGCCATCTCTCGCGTGCGGGCGGTTGCGCGCGCGAGCAGCAGCCCGGCGGCATTCGCCGCGGCAACCACGAGCACCAGCAGCGCGACGCCAAAAAGCATCGTGATGAATTGCTCCATGGACTTTTGCATCATGGTTGGGAGCGTCCGCACGGGCTCGGCCCACGCATTCAGAATCCGCGTTCTCGGATCCTCGGTCGGGACACGGGGCGCGATGACTCTGAGCGCTTCACTCGCGCCGCGCACGGCGACTCCGGGGCGCAGCCTTCCAAAGATGTTCATCCAGAAGCCGGGCAGAACAGCGGCGGTTTTGTCGTCGCTATGGCCTCCGCCGCGAACAGTCAGCCTTGCATACGCTGGAGCTGGGACCCACACGTCGATCGAAAACACGGCGCCAATCGCGCCCCGGAAGCCTTGCGGTGCCACCGCGACGATCGTCATCGGGCGGCTGTCGAGATGAATCGTTCTACCAATGATGTTCGGATCTGCGTTGAGCGCGCTTCGCCAAAAGTCGTAGCCGAGCACCGCGACCGACTGCGCACCGCCCGGCTTGTCGATTTGTGAATCGTAAAATCGCCCGAGCGCGGGACGGATTCCGAGAACGTCGAAGTAGCTGCCCGATGTGAGCAGGCCGCTCACCGCGCGCGCCGCGTTCCCAACTCGCATCGAGAAGGACGCATGACTCTGTGCGGCAATGTTGGTGAACACTCCGGCCGTGGCGTCGCGGTACGCGAGATAGCGGTCGTACCGAAACCCGCTCGCACCGAAGTTATTCACGTTGTTCGGACCCTTCCGTTGCTCTTGAATCACAACGAGCGCTTTCGGATCCGCCACCGGCGGCGGGCGCAGGACGAGCGCTTCGATGGCACTCAGTACGACGGTCGTCGCGCCGAGCCCGATCGCGAGAATTCCGATGATGGCGGCCGAGAATGCCGGTGCCCGTTTGATCGCGCGTGCGGCGAAGCGCGCGTCGGCATCGAGCCCGGAGAACGCGCCGGCGATTCGCTTGACCAGCGGACGCCGCGGACGCCGCGGCTGTTCACGTTTGCGACGTCTGGCCGCGTATCGCTCGAGCGCGGCTGGATTCGGACGCAAACGTTGGCGCACGAGTGCCAGCGGCGTGAACGAATTGTTCCCGACGCTTGTGCCGGCGATCAGCGTATCGCGACAATCGCGGACACGGCGCCAACGCTGATCGGGGTCGTAGGCGAGGCACCGTTCGATCGCGCGCACGAGATCCATCGGCGCATCGGGCGCACACACGCCGAGCGGAACAACGGGTCCGTTGCGCTGCTGCCTGAGTCGCTCGGCCGGCGACGTGGCATCGAACGGCAGACGTCCTCCAAGGAGAAGAAATCCCAGCACGCCGAACGAGTAGATCTCGCTGCGGGGATCGAGTTCCGGCTCGCCGAGCATCTGCTCGGGCGCCATGAAGTGCGGCGTGCCCCACGTCTCACGCGTCGCGTTCACGCCGGCGTCGCGCATCGGAAACGCGGCGACGCCGAAGTCGATGAGTCGCACGCGCGGCGGGATGTGGTCATCGATCGCGCCGGCACGCTCGAGCAGCACGTTCTCGGGCTTGAGGTCCCGATGCAGCACCCCTTCTCCGTGCACATACGCGAGGGCGTCGGCGATCTCGATGAGGATTCGTCGAACTTCGTCGGCGTCGAACGGCTCGTCGCGCGCAATGCGATCGGCGAGCGTCTCTCCGCTTACGTAGGGCATGACCATGTAGACCGCGCCGTTCGACTCGCCGGCGGCGAGTAGCGGCACCACCGCCGGGTGGCTCAGATTTGCCATGGTGCGCGCTTCGCGGAGCAGGCGCTCGCGTTCGTCGTCGCTCCATGCGCGGTCGCCGCGCAGCACCTTGATTGCCACGAGCCGGTGGAGATCGCGCTCGCGCGCGAGGTAGACGGCGCCGAACGCGCCGGCGCCAAGCGCGCGAACGATCTGATAGCGGTTGCCAAGTTGCCGCTCGACGGCGGCGCAAGCGTCTTCCGGCATTCCGATAAATGCGCGGCAAGGCGCCGGATGTCCAGGCGATTCCCGAAACCGCGCGCGGATCGCCCGGTCGCGCGTCTGTCGCGCGACGGATTTGTTTCACCGAGACAGGCGCAGCGTGAACCCTATGACACGCAGGAGAGCGGACCCATTGGTCCTTGGTCGGATTTAGGAGGCCGATCAATGGTGTACTGCCGCGGGATCGCGCACACGCGCTTCATTCGTGGCGGATCGCGTCGATCGGCGACAGTCGCGCCGCGCGAAGTGCCGGCAACATTCCGAACACGATACCGACGGCGACCGCCGAGACCACCGACGTCACGATGGTTGGCCAGGTCACGGCGGCCCAGAGTTGCGCTCCCGGCACACGCCAGCGAACCAGCGCCGCAAGTGCAAACGCACCGCCTAGCCCCAAGCAGGTCCCCAATCCACTTCCAAGGGTCGCAATGGCAATAGACTCGGTGAGGAATTGCCACATGATGTCGCGACGACGCGCGCCGAGCGCCTTTCTGACGCCGATCTCACGGGTCCGCTCGGCGACCCCGGCAAGCAACACGTTCATGATTCCCACACCGCCAACGACGAGCGCGATTCCGGCGAACGCGCCCAGGACGAATTTCAAAACGCTCATTGCCCCGCGCACTTGCGCGAGCTGCGCGAGCGAGGTCGTGACGGACACCTGACGGTCCCAATCGCGATAGCGTGTCGCCAGCCAATCAATGATTCGCTCCCTGGTGGGATCAACGAGCTCGATACTCGGCGCGAGGACGGCGAGCGATGGCACTTTCCCGTCGTGCGCACCCAGCGCGGCGGCGGCCTGGCGGAGCGGAACGAAGATTTCGAACGTCGTCTCACCGACGTAGGGCGGCATCACGCCGACGGTCGTGGCCATGTGGCCTCGTACCCTCACTTCGCGACCGATCATCTCCGCCGGATCTCCAGTGGGTGAGAGTTCCGTTGCAAGCTTGTACGACAGCACGGCAACCGGCGTGTTGTGTGCGACCTCGGCCTCGGTGAGGTACCGGCCCGCGAACACATCGCGGGCGCCAAAGCGGAGATAGTTCGCAAGCGTCGCAGTCACCGCCGCGGCGTGGGCCGGTTTGCGTGGCGCCTCCACGATTGTGGTGCCCGTGACGCTCATCGTCACGTCGATACGACCCCCAAGGAATGCGTGCAGCTCGGCGGCGTCGTGTCGGTCGAAGACCGGGTAAACCGCGTTCGGGAAGGCAAAGCCGTCACGAATGATTTGCGTTCTCGGACTGACGGCAATGGACAGGATGCCCGTCTGGGCGGCAATGCGGTCGCGAAGGAATCCCTCAAATCCGTCCGCGAGCGTGAGCGTCGCGATCACGGATGCAATGCCCATCACCACGCCGAGTGTCGAGAGCGCGGTCCGCAATGGATTGGCTGTCATGGCGGAGACGCCTTCGGCCAGGGACGCGCGAGACACCGCGATCATGTTGAGTATCTAATCATGAGTGTACGCTCATTAGTGTACGCTTATGAGCGATCATGGCGGCGGCACTCGCTTCGGTGCGTCCAGCGATCGATGCGCGGAAAGGGCAACGGCATCGATGTCAAACGCGGAAACACGCCGCAACGGCACCTGCCCATTTGCGCCGGCGATCGAATCGACGCTCCCACGGGCGTCGGTATACAGCGTGGGCCCGCCACGAGGACCTAGCCGCGTCGCATTCACCGTGAGCAGCGCAATCGGCAGCGACTGCGCCGTGAACGGCCCGGTGATCGGCACGGTGACGATGACGGTCGAATCAGGCGCGGATCGGCCTGTTCTCGCCCCGGCAATCATCGCCTCGAACATCCCGATCGACCCGCCAAGTATGGGATAGGCGCCGTGGGCAGCAATCGCTCGGCGCACCGCGGAGTCAGAGACGATTGCAACGAACACCGTATCGTCGGTAAACTGCGCGTCGTAGGTGTATTCAACCTTCCCGCCCGGATGCCGCAGCAAGAGGTGTGCAGACTTGGGGTGTCCCTCGGAGGTCAATGCCATGGTGTACTCATGCCGCATGATCTCCCGATGTCGATCCGCGCCATTGTGGTAGGTAACCCAGAGGCCTGAGATCCTGCTCCCCGCCCGCTCCACGCGCTCGAGTGTCAGTGTGTCCGCGCCGATCGTGGAGACATACCACCGCGCCTGGGCCTGGAGAGCGGAGGGCGCCGAACCAACGACGCACATGGCGACGGTGCACAGCGTTCGCAGCAAGCGACTGTCAAGACGGAACATGAGCACTCCAGTGTGGGCCGGAAGCCGGAGCGCTGACGCTACGTCTCCAGCGCAAATGCCGGTATCGTCCAGAGGTCGCGGGGGACATACAACTTTTGACGGATGCGCGGCGTACGTTGGTGAAGCATCCTTCGTCTACGCGTCATGACCGTCGCCTCTGATCAATCGCCAGTCGAACCGCTGTTTGCGTCCAACGGGCGCCTCTGGCTCCGCGTGTGGGCAGGGACGCAAGCGGCGGCTCTCCTCGTCGTCTGCTACATCGTCCTCGACGCCTCCGGCGGAATCGAGCGCTTCCTCCTGTCTCGGGGCTCGGCACGAACCATCGGCGCAGTCGTGTTGATCGCCGCGTACCACGCCGTCGGCGTTTCATCGTATGCCTGGATACTCCGGCGGCGCTGGGCAATCTCCCTCTTCGTCACGCTCGGCTGGGCGATCATCGTCGCCGCGGTTGCAACGAATACCGCATTCAGCCTGTTGATCCTCGGCGCGATTCTTCAAGGATTCATCTTTCTCCCCTTTGGATGGGGCATCGCAACGCTCACGCTGATCGTTCTGCTTTCCCTCGGCGATCTGCTCGTCCAGAGCGGGCGCCACGGATGGGATGCGAAGCTGACGCTTGCCCGGATCGTAGGCCTCTTGGCCACCGGGCTCACCGTGGGAACGGTCATGCTCTACATCCATCGCTCCAACCGTGACGCGTCAGTTCGGTCGCAACTGCTGCGTCAGCTCGACGATGCGCAGCGTGATCTTGCCGAGCGGTCGCGGGAGTCGGGCGTGCAGGAAGAGCGGCAACGCCTGGCACGTGACATTCACGACACGCTCGCCCAGGGATTTACGAGCGTGATCAAGCATCTCGAGGCGGTCGAGCTGGTCGTGGGCCGATCGAGCACTGAAGCCGGCGCTTCTCTCGACGACATCATGGCGAGCGCGCGTCCGCATCTCGCGAGCGCGCAGGCAGTATCGAGAGAAAGCCTGGCGGAGATTCGCCGGCTCGTTTGGGCACTCCGACCGCCACAGTTGGTCGAAGCAACGCTGCCTGCGGCGCTCGAGCGCATCGTCGCGCAATGGAGCGAAGCGAACGATGTCGCCGCCACCTGTACGATCGGCGTGCTGCCACCCCTCCAGCCCGACGCCGATGTCATCTTTCTGCGCGCGACGCAGGAGTCGCTGAGCAACGTCGCCCGTCACGCGCACGCGACACGCGTGGGCGTCTCGATGCAATGCGTCGACGAGCTCGTGCTGCTCTGCGTCGAAGACGACGGTTGTGGGTTCACCAATTCGGATGATTCGCGCGTGGAGCACATGGGCCTCACCGGAATGCGCGAGCGTGTGCGTCCGTTCGGCGGGCACGTTCTCATCGAGAGCGATCGTGGAACCGGCACGAGTATCACGGTCGCGCTGCCGTTGGCAGCGATCTCTCTGCCGCGAGCATGACGCGCGCATGACGCGCGCATGACGCGAATTCGTATTCTCGTCGTCGACGATCATCCGATTGTCCGCAGTGGCATTACGAGCGTGCTCGCGACGCAGGCGGATTTCGACGTCGTGGGCGAGGCTGCAACGGGAGATGAGGCGATTGCCGGCGCCGCACGGTTGGAGCCGGATCTGGTGCTGATGGACCTCCGAATGCCGGGCCGCGACGGCGTCGCGGCGGCGGCGGCGATTCTTCGCGCTCGTCCGTCGACGCGCATCGTCGTTTTGACAACGTATGCGTCCGACGGCGAAGTACTGCGGGCGATCGAAGCGGGAGCGGTCGGTTACCTACTGAAGGATGTCCCGCACGATGAGTTGTTCCGCGCATTGCGCGCGGTCGCGCGTGACGAGCGATATCTCGCACCGCTCGTTACCGAACGATTGATGGCGCGTTGGCAGCAACCGGCCCGCGTGACATTGACCGATCGGGAGCTCGAGGTCCTCCACCGTGTCGCACGCGGCGATGGCAACAAGAGTATTGCGGCCGGACTGGGGATCGCCGAGCCGACGGTCAAAGCGCACCTCGTGCACATATTCGAAAAGCTGGGCGTGGACAACCGCACGGCGGCCGTGCGCGTGGCACGCGAGCAGGGGCTCATTCGAGAAGAATAATGCCAACCCAACGGCCCATATGATGACCATTCGACCGCACCAATTCATCCGCGCGCTCACGGCTGCGTCCATCGGGCGCACCCGAAGCGCTTCGGGCCGCCGCGCAGGAGAATCTCGACGCTGTTGAACGCGCGGCGCGACCATGAGATCATTTCGGCCTACACGGTGGCGTTCTTCGATCGCTATCTCCGTGGACGAGCGAGCCCGTTGCTCGACGGAACCGCGTCCTCATGCGCCGAGGCAACGTTCCGGTCGTCGAAGCGGGACTAGATCCGTTTCCAAGGGTCGCTGACGAGCCGCGCGCAGCGGCCACAATACTGCAGCAGCTTATCCAGCGCGAAATGCAAACCGATGAGCGCGGTCAGCGCGACTGCGAGGCCGGCCCAGAAGGTAAACGAGACCGCTTGGTTGATGAACACGTCGCTCGCGCGCTGATGTCGCAGCTCGATTGCCGAAGCCACGACGAGCGTCGTCAATGACACCTTTGCGAAACCCGCCAGGACTCGTGCGCGTCGTACGCTGGCGTAGTGAACCAGGCTACGCAGCCGACGCACCCCGTACGATACGCAAATCAATCGTGAGACGGCCCAGCTCACAGCCGCCGCCACCGCTGAGACGCAGAAGCTGAGCGCGACGGCGCGCGTATGCGTGCCGTCATCGGTCGCAAAGCGCGACCACGCCCATACCGAAACGATGATCAACGTCCCGAACGCCGCCATGAATCCGGAGCTTTCGTGAATCAATCGCGCGGCGTAGGCCAAACGCCGCCGCGTAGCCCAGAGATGAGCCAGTCCGACGCTCGCGACAAGATCAACGAGCATGAACGCCCAGAACGCGGCCAACGCGCGCCGGGACCGCGAGCCCTGAACGCGCTCCAGTTCGAGAGCAAACGCCGCGACGACCGCCTCCTCGTATCGCGACCGAAAACGCCACGGGTACGCGCCCACGAGTCGCCGATACACGGCAACGGAGCGGCTCTCTGACGGACGCGACACGTGACGGCGCTCGCCCTAGCCGCGCGCGCGCGCGACGATGCCTTTCTTCGCCGCTCGGCGCACCAGCTCGGACATCCGATCCGCTTCGGTCGCGAGCGCTCGTCGTCCGGCTGCGGTGAGACGAAAGTAGCGGCGCCGCTCGTCAAACGAGTCGCTCGACGCGCCCGCCGACTCGGCGACGAGGTGCTGCGATACGAGTTGCTGAATGGTACGGTACAGCGCGCCGGGCCCGAGCGCCGGACCGAAGCCGTCAACGCGCAGCTCCTGCATGAGCGCGTACCCGTGCCGCTCACCGTCGGCCAGGCCGATCAGGAGCCGGATCGCCGTGAGCCCCAGCGGGCGCGAACTGTTCGTCATGTCCAAGTATCAGGGACCGTACCGCGAAGGTCAAGCGGCGACGGCTTGACGACTATTCCCGTTCCGGGTATAGTGCGCCATACTATTCTCGTTTTGGGAATAGTGGCGTCGTCCTCTCAGGTGACGGAGCATCCAAATGAACCGGTTCGGCATGGCCGGCATTGCGGCTCTTCCGGCGCTCGCCATCGTCGGCGCAGGATCGGAGCGTATCGCGGAATGGCGCGACAGTCGCCGGTATCCCGCGGTCGGCCACCGCGTATCGATTGGCGCGCGCGAGCTCAACCTGCATTGCGCCGGCAGCGGCGCGCCGACGATCGTCTATGAAGCGGGAAAGCAAATCCCAGGCTTCTTCTGGACGCCGATCCTCACGCGAACGTCGGCGTTCGCGCGGTCCTGCTGGTACGATCGCGCCGGCATGGGCTGGAGCGATCCGGCCCCGGCGCCGCGCACGGCGGCCGAGATCGCGAGCGATTTGCACGCGCTGCTCCACGCCGCCGGCGAGCGGCCACCGTACGTGCTCGTCGCGCACTCGCTCGGCGGATTCTATGCGCGCGTGTTCAACGCCTCGTATCGCGATGAAGTTGCCGGACTCGTATTGATTGACCCGGCAAGCGAGGACATCGCGACGCGCATGCGCAGCACACCGCGGCGAACGCCCCCGCTGTCTCCCGCGGGGATGGCGCGCGTTGCCAGGACGTTGGGATTCTTTGGCGTACCTAGATTTTTCAGCGCGCCCACTCCCTCGCGCCCGCCGTCCTGGACCGCCAGTGACTGGCGCGAGCTCAACGCCCTCGAGCAGGAGCCGAGCGCCATCGTCGCGAACAGCGGCGAAGGACCGTATCAATCGCTGGGCGACGAGGCGCGCGCAGCCGGCGGGTTCGGAAGCACGCCCGTGCTCGTGCTGTCAGCAGGCCATGATGCGCTGCCGCCCGACGCATTGACGGAAAAGCTGGCCATTCACCGGGAGCTCGCCGCTGCATCGACGAATGGCCGCGCGGTCGTCATCGCACAAAGCGGACATTTCATTCCGCTGGAGTTCCCCGATACGGTGGTGTGGGCGGTACGCGACGTCGTCGAACGCGTACGGCGCCGTTGAGCGTCGTGATCAGCGCAATCACGGCGATGGTGCGCCGCGGAAGAACAGCGGGCCCACCATGAAGCCCTCCGGGCCACCATCCGCATTTTGGGTGATCCGAGTCGGCGTCGCGCTCATCTTCGTTTCGATCGGCCTGGGCAAGTTCGACTCGCGCCCTGGCAGCGAATGGGTGCTGATTTTCGCTCGCATCGGCCTCGGCCAATGGTTTCGCGTGTTCACCGGCGTCGTCGAGGTGCTCGGCGGCGTGCTGATGGCGCCGCCGCGGACGAGCCGATACGGCGCGCTGCTCCTCGCTGCAACGATGCTCGGTGCCGCGATCGCACACGTGACGGTCTTGCGCGATCCGCTCGCTGTGATCATCCCTCTCGTCCTCGGCGGCATTGCCGTCGTGGTCGGATTGCACGAACCATCGTACGACATTCGTGCGCTCATGTCGCGCGGCGAACGTGAACGGTCAGCCACGCGGAACAGCGGTGACGCGGAAGCATAGGTAATACTTCCGCGAATACAGTCATTCCGCACCACGACAGCGTCGAATCGATCTCGCGCAAACGTGACACGATGGGCGCGTTCGTGCTCGCGCGTCGCCGACTCGGCCTCCGCGCTCGCGGTAGATTTCGTACGCACGCATTCCGATCTGCTCGTCCGCGGGCCCGGCCGCCACGGTACCACGGGCGAATATGTCCGACGCACCGCTCGAGCCGGCGGCGACGTACCTTACCAAGCATCTCACGCCGGGAACGCTGAGACACATGCTCGAATCGGAACTGTTTGCATTGCTCGAGCACACTGCGGATGCCGCATACACCGTGACGTCCGACGGCGAGATTTGCTCGTGGAACAGAGCCGCCGAGCGTCTGCTCGGTCACGCGAGCGCGGACGTTGTCCGCCGAAACATCGACAGTGTGCTCAACGCGAGGGACGCGCTGGGCACCGACGCGCTCGCCGGCGGCCTCGAGGCCGCCGCGCGCCATTGGAACGACGAGCGAGGTATTCCGAACTTCGACTTGGAGGTCTCGACGAAGCCGGGCGAGCGCATATGGATCAACGTGTCGACGATCGTCTTCGACAATTCGCGGACTGGCCGACGGCTCTTCGTGAGGCTGGCGCGGGACATGACCGAACGACGCCAGCGGGAGGCGCTCGTGACGAAGTTGTCGGACCTGGCGCGCCAAGTCGTGGCGGTCACCGATCCCGTGTCGGATCATGCGCCGGTCGAACCGCTCTCCGAGCAGGAGCGCCGCATTCTCGCGTTGTTTGCCCAGGGAAAAAACGCGACGAGTATCGCGCGCAAACTGAAGATCTCGCCACAGACATTGCGGAATCACCTGCATCACATCAATCGCAAGCTCCGTACGCACAATCGACTCGAAGCCGTGACACACGCCCAACGTCGCGGCCTGATCGACTGACCCGTCCCGCCTTGAGCACATTTACGTTTCTTCCTCGGCCCGCCGCAGGTACGTCGCGAGCGGATGCGTTCGAACCAGCAGAGCAAGGGCGATAGCCGTCGCGATGAGGCTGCCGCCGAAAATCCCGACCCAGGCGATATCTCCGACCGCTGCTTCTGCCACGAGGTTCGTCATCATCGCGATCCCTCCTTCGAGCATCAGCACTCCGAAAATCACGGCGAACATCAGGCTCGGGGCGCGCGCGGCGCCGTGAATCACGGAGAGAACCACCACCGCGTACGTGATGTTCAACAGATAGTGCATCACAGTGAAGCCCGCGATGCCGCCGAGTGCGGTGAACGTGTGAAAAGCATGTCCGAACACGGCGTCGACCAGCGCAACCCAGAGCCACGTTGCCGTGGCCATGATCAACCCGAGGCGCACGCCTTCTCGCCGTGCGTTGTGGCGGCGTGGCGGCTGCAGCGACAAGATCTGCGACGCAGTCATGATTCTCCATCCTCCTCACTACGTGGTGAACGGCCGGGATTGACAAGTTGTCGTCAGCGTCGATGCTTCAAAATGACGCGCGTGTACCATGATGCTCGACGGACGTACCAACGACACAGCGCCTCGCGGCCGACACCTTACCCGTCGGAGGCCCAAGAACCGGCTGTGAGCACTCAGCCCGCACGACAGATTCCTCGATCTCACGGAAGGTTCAGCGTGATACGGCTAAAGCGCGCGTATGAACGGGCGGAGGCGTCGGATGGCCGACGCATCCTTGTCGACCGCCTGTGGCCGAGAGGGCTGAGCAAGCGGCGGCTCGCGATTCACGACTGGATGAAAGAGCTCTCGCCCTCGTCGGAGCTGAGGCGTTGGTTCCAACACGACCCCGAGAAATGGATCGAGTTTCGACGGCGATACAAACGCGAGCTCCGCGAACACGCGCAGCTCGTCGATCAACTCGCGCGATGGGCCTCGAGACAACGTGTTACGCTCGTGTTCGGGGCTCGGGACGAAGAACACAACGACGCCATTGTTCTCGCGGATGTCATTCGCGCGCGTATGAAGCGCACGCAAGCGAAGCGCAGCACGAGGTCGCGAGCACGATGATCGTGCCTGTCGCGACGTTGCGATCCTATCCCGACCCCTCGTGGACGGCCGCGGCGGTCTCCAAAACCTCCTGAGACGTCAACGGTAGCCAAAGACTGAACGTGGAACCGACTCCAATCCGGCTGGCGACGGAGATCTGACCACCGAGCGCTTGCGCGAGTAGCCGGCTGATCGCGAGTCCGAGGCCGGCACCCGTCTGATCGCTGTCGCCGATTCTGCCGAACTCCTCGAAGATGAAGTCCAGTTTGTCGGCCGGAATGCCGCGGCCTGTATCGCGAACCTGGATGTACACCCAATCCCCTCCGGCGCCGAATGGACCCGTTGACGCGCGACCGGCGCTCACGGCGACTGATCCCGCGTCCGCGTACTTGAGGGCGTTCGAGAGCAGGTTGGCAAGGATCTGACGGACCCGCGTTCGGCTCGTGGTGAGCATTGGCAAATCGTCCGCGATTTCGACGGTGAGCGATAGCCGGCGCGACGCCGCACTCGCCTGATATTCCTCGACCGCGCCGCACACTAGCTCCGCGACATCGACCGGATCCGGCGAGAGCGCCAGATGACCTGTCTCGGCCCGCGCGAGCTCGTGGAGGTCGTCGATCAAGTCGAGCGCCTCGCGAACGCAGCGACGCAAGCGCGTGACGCTCTCTTGTTGGCGTGCGTTCAAGTCGCCATACACGCCGTCGCTGAGCAATTCGGCGTATCCGTCCGCGGCGCCAATGGGGTTTTTCACATCGTGGCTGAATCCACGCATCAAGCGCGACCGGCTCGTGATCACGCGCTCGAGTCTCCGCCGCCCTTGAATGGCTTCGTCTAGTAACCGCACCTTCTCGTAGGCAAGGGCTGCCAGATGACTGAAGATCGCCGCCCGCGCCACATCGTCCGCACGAAAATGGTCGCGGCTACTCAGCACGAAGAGGGCGCCGAGGGGCTTCCCTCCTGATCGAAGCGGCACGACGATAGCCGGACCTTGCGGTCCACTCAGCGTGGTGCGCGCACTGGAATCAGCCTGACCGAGGTTCGGAATGAGCGCGGGCTTCGGATTCACCGCCACCTGCTCCGTATACGAACCAGCATATTCACATACGCTGGAAAGTGGTGGTACGCCCGCGCCCGCGACGGCTCTGACACTGACGGAGGCTGGTTCATCCGGTTGCATCGAGATCCATTCGACGAAGGCGCCGCGGCCCCCGACGGTTGCCAAGGCAGCATCGGCAATGCGTTGCGTCACGTCGTCGATCGTGAACGCGCCCGCCAATGCTTCGGCAAATTCGCGCAGCGCCAACTCCTGCCGCGCACGCATCGACTCTTGTTTGACGCGCCTCCGAAGCGATGCCGCGAGCCGGCGCTCTCGAACGGTCAGCATCACCACCGCACAAAGCGCGACAAAGGCCGCGAGCACCATCGCGGCGTTCCAGATCAGACCGAGGTGCTCCAGCGACTGAACCCGATCGTCTCGCGCAGAGGCTTCGGCGGCAAAGTCCGCCGACAAGTCGGCGATCGCGACCTGAAAGGCGTAGTAGTCGCCGCGACCGTTCCGAAACGCCGCCGCGACGTCGTCGCGAGCCGCCCGTTGCGCGATCGACGCGCCGGCCGTGCGTCGCCAGGTTTCGATTCGTTGTCGAACCGTGTCGAGATGTGCTGCCGAGTGCGCGCCGAAGCGGCCGGCGACCGCGTCGAGGGCGGCGAGGCGTTTATCGTCCCGCGCAGACATCACCCCATATCGCGCCAGGAACGTGGTGTCTCCCGACAGTGCATAACTCTGAAGCGCGCCAATTTCCTCTGCGAGTCCCGACTGCAACTCGGCCTGAAGCAAGCGAGCAGGGCTCAGAACCTCAGTGGTTTCGCGGAGCAGCTTCGTGATGAGCCAGGTCTGTCGCGCCGGGATCAACACCGACAAGACCAGCGCAACGACGACCAACGCGAGCGCGATGAATCCCGTGGACATGGACGCGACTCGGAACGTTCCTTGAGCGGCGATTCGACGCTCGCCATCGAAGGCTCGGGCCGAGGCTGATTCGTCCCGCTCGGTGCCGGTCAAGCCAGCCTCCTGGTTCCGCTGTTTACGACGCCGCTTCTGGAGGCGCTCTCCTCCTGCCTCGTGAGATTGTCCGTCGGCGGATCGAAGGACCGGCCGCGTCGAATGAGGCAATCGCGACTCCCGAGATCTGAAGCAGTCGGCACAACGACGACCCCCGCATAGTCAGGGGGTATCGAACGCCACGCACCAGGACTCCTCGGGCACCGCCGCAGGCCGGGGACCAGACAGCGCGAGCATACCGTTTGATCGTCGCCGACCACAGGCTGGATCAATCGCCGCATTATACAGTCTATCAGTTGACTGGCGGTGCGTCGCTAGTACAGGCGTCATAGACGAAGGTACGGGAACATTATCCGCTGCCCGGCCACGCGCCGATCGTCAATCCCTCAAGGAGAGATGCGAGTGTTCCGGGGTTGGACCTTTTGCCGACTGCGGAACTATGTGCCGACTCGCAGTATAGCGATGCTGGACGGCGCTTGTCTTGCAGCGCGGCTGTCGTTCCTATCACACGAGGGCGGCATGAGCAACGAAAAGAGAAACATGGAGTTGATGCAAACGCTCGACGACGCCTGGAACTCGCAGGATCTCGAAACGTTCGAAAAGCGGCATCGGCCCGACGTCGTCGTCACCTGGCCCGGCAAGCCGCCGACCAACGGCCTGAAGGCGCATAACCAGGAGGCCATCGATTTCTTCAAGGCCTTCCCGAATCAGCACCTCGACAATCGTCCCTATCGCGTCTTCTTCGCCTCGGGCGATTGGACCTGCTCGATCGCGCACTTCACGGGAACCATGACTGGACCGATGACGGGACCCGATGGAACGGAGATCAAACCGACCGGCAAGTCGTTCGAAGTGGACTTCTGCACCGTCGCGCGTTGGGATGAGAACGGACAAATCATCGAAGAAAATCTCTTTTATGATCTCGTAACGTTCATGAAACAGATTGGTCTTGGCTGAACACGGGCCTGAACGATCGGCATACGCACGTCGTCCAATAGCCCTGGATGGCACGTAGTTCATATCGTGGTTGTTTCACGACGGGTTGGTGATCCCGCCCATGCGTCTGCTGAAAATTGAGAAAATTCTCGTCGCGACCGATCTGACCAAGACGTCGGCGGGAGCGGTTGAAACCGGCGCGCGCCTGGCGGCGGCAATCGGTGCGACATTGCACGTTGCGTACGTCGCGTCGGAGCGGGACGAACTCAGCGTGACACCGGACCGCCGCCGCGAATACGACAGGGATATCGAGAAGGCGCTGCCGTTGGTGAAGAGCGCAACGCGACCGCAGGCGCATGTCGTATTCGGCGACCCGCCTCACGCGCTCTCGTCGCTCGCCCATACGCTCAAAGCAGACGTCGTAATTCTTGGGCGCCGGGACGGACAATCGAAGGCAGCATCCGACCGTCCGGTCGGCAGTATGGCCTACGCGTGCGTGACGTGTACGCTCATTCCCGTCTTGGTCGTCGCAGAGGCATTGACGCTACCGCTGCGTAACGCGCTCGTCGCTGTCGACATGTCCGAGGCCGCGCGAGGATCGCTGCTCGTGGCCGTCTCATGGTCATCCGCGCTTCGAGATCAAAGCTCGACCGACGCTACGCTAACCGTCCTTCACGTCGATACCGACGCAGATCCGACGGACGACGCAGCGCACATGCGGCGATCGGTTGTCCACGACGCCGATGTTCTCCAGCGCAATGCGCCCGGTTGGGCCGGCGTCGCCGTCGAGCGGCTCACGATCAGGAATTCAGATCCCGCTGCTACGATTTCGCGGCACGCAATCGACTCTGGCAGCGAGCTCGTGATCCTGGGAACGCGATCATCCGCGGACCACGGCTTATCGATCTGGGGATCTGTCTCCGCCGCCGTCACTCGCCGGTTGTCGGTCCCGATCCTCCTGGTGCCACCCGCCGTCTGGCGAGACCACGTGCGCGATGTCGACCCATTCTGATGCGAACGAGAGACCCCTGACGCCGACGATCCTGCTGACCGTCGACGGGTCGGACAAGGACGAGCGCGCGATTGCGGTGGCCGTCGCGCTGGCCGAGCTCGCGGATTCGGCGATACGTCACGGGAGACGTCATCGATGGCGCCGACGTCGCCGCGACGTTGCTCCACGATCTTGAAACGCACGATGCGGCGTTCGTGGTCGTGGCCACGAACGCGGCCGGCCCGGTGGGCCGCGCAATTCAAGGAAGTGTCGCCGACCGCCTCGTTCGCGAATCGCCTCGGCCCGTGGTCGTCGTTCCTCCGCGAGGCGAGTACATGCGCGGCAAACAGGTCACACTTCGCCGGGTACTCGTGCCTCTCGATGGATCGTCAGCCGCATTGCGTGTCATTCCCAGGCTGCTCGCGCTCGCGCGGGCAGAGATGCTGGAATTCGTGTTCCTTCAAGTCGTGCGACGCGAGCGCGTCGGCGGTCACGTCATGCCGCCGGGGACGCCGACGTCGGGTGACGAAGCGCCGGATGGCGGCGAATGGACGCATGTCGGAGCCGCCGTCGCCGACCAGCGCCTGGGTGCGATCGCGGAGCGCCTTCGCGCGCGCGGAAGTCACGCCGAGGTGCGTGTCATCGAGTCCGCCGATGTTGGATCTGTCATCGTCGACTCCATCCGCAACGAGCTCGTAGAGCTCATTGCAATGTCGACACGCGGCGCGAGCGGGTTACGCAGACTGGTACTTGGGAGCGTCGCGGAGCATGTGGTCACGCACAGCGAGGTTCCGGTGCTGCTCGTCACTGCCCGCTCCGGAGAGGGCGGTCCGTGACGCGGTGGCATCTGAAGCCAAGCACGACGATGACGCGATCAATCCGTTGAAGCTACCGTTCGGTATTAGATATTTCTCACAAGATCAGAACGAAGTCGTCGCTCCCCGCTCCGGCGTAGTGACGGCGTAACCGTCCGCGCGCAAACTCGCGGCGAAGGCGTCCTGCGCTTCCGGCTCGCCGTGCACGAGATGCACAGGCAGATCGCGCCTCGAAGGCCCGCGCACCGCGTCGATCCACCGCCGCCGCTCCCCGCGATCGGCGTGCGCGCTGTAGCCGTTGAGAATCTCGACGCGCGCCCTCAGCGGGACCTCCTCACCGTAGATCTTGAGCGTCTCTCGCCGCTCGACGATCCGACGCCCCAGCGTGTGCTCGGCCTGAAAACCGACGATCAGGATCGTGTTTCTCGGATCGGGCGCGCCGTGGGCAAGGTGATGCAGAATGCGTCCGGCCTCGGCCATGCCGGATGCCGCAATGATGATCATCGGACCATGCCGCGTATTGAGCGCCTTCGACGCGTTCGCATCGCGCGTAAACTCGAGCTGCTCGAAGTCGAACAGGTCGTCGACCTCGTTCACGAGCTCTTCCCGCTGATCGCACGCCTCAGGATTTGTCGCGAAGATCGTCGTCGCGGCGATGGCGAGCGGGCTGTCGAGAACGATCGGAATGGGTGGAATCGCGTTCGCGCGCGAGAGCCGATGCAGATCGTACATGAGCTCCTGCGCGCGCCCGACCGCAAATGCGGGTACGATGACACGCCCTCCCTTCGCCGCGGTCTCGCGGACGATCTCCGCGAGACGGTTCGGCATCTCATCGACCGGAGTATGATCCCGATTTCCGTAGGTCGATTCGAGAATGACGGCATCCGCGCCCTCCGGAGGATGCGGATCGCGGATGATCGGCAGCCCCCATCGGCCAACGTCCCCGGAGAAGACGAGCCGGCGTTTCGTCGCGCCCTCGGTACACTCGAGGATGACTGATGCCGAGCCAAGAATGTGTCCGGCTTCGACGAATGTGCCTCGCATCCCGGGCGCGACGTCGAACGGTTTGTCATAGGGAATACAAACCATTTGGCCCATGACCTTGGCGACGTCGCGCGCGTCGTACAATGGCGGCGCGACCTCGCGGTTCCGTCGCTGCAGGAACTCCGCGTCCTTTGCTTGAATGTGCGCCGAATCCGCGAGCATGATCGCGCAGAGATCGTGCGTCGCCGGAGTGGCGTAGATCGGGCCATCGTAGCCGTATCGGGCGAGCATCGGCAAGCGTCCCGAGTGATCGATGTGCGCATGCGACAAGACGACCGCGTTCAGTTCCTTTACGTCGAACGGAAGTGCCTGATTCTTCTCGTTCGAGTCCTTTCGGCGCCCCTGAAACATTCCGAAGTCCAGCGCGATCGTCGATGGGCCGGCGTGCACGAGATGGCACGATCCGGTGACTTCACGCGCCGCGCCGAGAAAGGTGATGTTCATTGAGCGTATGATGGGGCAACACGAGGATGAGCAGGCCGGCGCGGTCTCGCGGTGTCCGCAGAAAGGCCATGGCCGAACATACGACCCGCGCGTTCGTCACGCACGTCCGGCATGCTTGTGTGGCATGAGCAGACGGCAAATATTCGAATCTTTGAACAGCATCTCACCACGCATCGGCGTGCGCCTGCCACACCGCCGGCGGTACGAGGAGGATCGGTGTGTCGACGCGGTTGGCGACATCGCCTGCAACCGACCCGAGTCGTCCCGGCGTGTCGAGTCCGAGTCCGCGTGTCCCCATGACAATCAGACCGACCGGTTGTTCGGTTGCGTATGCGGCGATGACCGTCGCGGGATCGCCGGGCACGATTTCGGGGCCCTCGATCGCGACGCCGGACCACGTTCCGGCAGCGGCGCGAACGTGCATCAACTCGGCCTCGAGCTGAGGGACCGGCGCCGTTCCGCGTTCGCTGGACGACTGATCGGCGTACAGCGCCGTCAAGCGGACACCAGGATCGGTGTCGCTCCTCTGCGACCGAAGCGCCGATGCCCACGACAACCCGACCACCAGCGCTCCCCGAGCGGTGTCCGACAAGTCCACCGGCACGAGCACGCGCTCGAGCGGCAGGCGCATCCTCTCGGTGACGATCAGGCACGGCGCCCACGACGCCGTGACGATCGCCAGTGCGGTGCTTCCCAATCTGTTCCCGCGATCGATTTCTTGTCGGTGCGGTCCGAGCACGACGACGTCGGCGCGGATCTTGTCCGCGAGTACGCGAATCGAATGCGCCGCGTCGCCGGCGAGCACGTGCAGGGGCGTGTTGTCGACGTCAATTCCTGCGCGACTGAGCAGCCCGCGCACGGCTTGCTCGCCTCGCTTCTTCGATTCACGCGCATCGTCGTCGCGCGCCGCGTGCACTACGTGCACCAGGTCGAGTCGCGCCCCGGCGGCAGCGGCGAGCGCGGATGCAGTCCGCAGCGTGGTGACCGCCGTCTCGTCGATCTCGATGGCGGCGAGCACGACTTTCAATCGAAGGAGGTTCATCATTTCACTCGAACGCGTTCGCCGTCGACAACCAAAATTCCAATTGCTCCCTTCTGGCCGTGCCCGAAGCCGTGATTCACGAACGGAAACTCGCCAGGAACATCACAGACGAGCTCAAAGCCCATGCCGCCGCCCGGTGGTATGCTGAACGTCTGCACGCCGGAAATCGCGTTCCCGGGCGGCGCGCCCAGGTAAACCTTGTCGAATTGCTCGCCGACGACGTGGAAGTTGCACGGGTGTGACGGCCCGGCGCTCACCACCCAGAACCGAACGCGATCCCCCACTCGCACGTGGATCGGCTCTTTCACGTATTGATTCGGCCGGCCGTTGAAGCACACGATGTCCGGCAGCGTGTTGAGCATTTTCTGATAGTCCGATGCCCGCACGCCGTTCGCCGCCTCCGCGAGATAGAACTCGTTCTGCACGAGCACGAACTCTTTCGCGGCGGGCAGCGGCTCGCGCGGGCTCACGACAATGCAGCCGAACATGCCGCTGCCGATGTGCATGAGCACCGGAGACGTGCCGCAATGATACATGAACGCGCCGGCATACTTTGGCGTGAACGTGAATGTCACCGACTGCCCTTTCGCCACCGACTTGAATGCGTTCTTCGGATCGATCTGCGCGGCGTGGAAATCCATGGAATGCGGAATGTCGGCATCGTTCGTCAGCGTAAACTCGACCGTATCGCCGACTCGGCAATGCACGATTGGGCCCGGGATGTCGCCCTCGAACGTCCAACCGGCGATGACGGTGTCGTCCGACGTGCGCACCGGGGCTTCTCGCGCGCGCCAGTTCAACTGAATTCGGCCACTCGTCGACGCCGGCGGCAGCGCCGGATCCCAGCGATGGTATGCGACGCTTTGAGCACCCGGAGTTGCCGTCCCCGTGGCGGATGTGCCTCCGTGATGCTCGCCCTTGAGCAGCGATGAATCGAGACGGCTATCGGAGTTATGAGGCTGCCGCGCCCCTGAAGCCGCGTTGCCCGCCGCTCCTTTCTTCGCCGTATCGGCGGCCGGCTGTTGACCGGTCGAACAGGAGACGAGCGTCATCCCGGGAATCGCGAGAGATAGCGCCGCCGCGCGGCTCAGAAAACTCCGGCGATCCGTGACGTCCGCGTCAGTTTCCGTCGAAGATTCTGGTTCGTTCACAGTCTTCCCTTGGAGGAGGTTGGCAGGCCCCGACCGGATGCGGGTGCGCCGCACTCGGTCGGTGCCGTGGCACTCGAATCAGACACTAGATGCCGTTGACCGCCAGTACCGGCACCGGGGCGCGTGTCAGCAATTCCCTCACGACCGAGCCGATGCTTCCGACCGGCGCCTCATCCGAGCCGCGCATTCCGACGACGACCAACGCTGCACCGCGCTCGGCGGCCGCGCGGGTGATCTCGCGCGCCGGATCTCCCATGGCAATCTCAGTCGAGTCACGACCCAACACGCCGTGTGCACGCCCCAGGTTCACCAGCCACTGTGCCTTGTTCGGCGATACATGCACATGGCTCGCACCCGCGCTCCGCGTTGCATGTTCGTTCGACGCGAGCAGTTTCTTCGCCGAGCGAATCACACGCTCGTACGCGCCGACGACGGGCGACAGCACGTGCAAGACGGTCAGCGGGATCTCGTGAAGGCGCGCCAGCCTGCTCGCGGCGCGCAATGCGAGTGGTCCAAATGGACTGTCGTCGACCGCCGCCACGACGTGCTCGGGCGCACGGGCAGTACCCTCGGGAACCACCAGCACGGATGCGTTCGTTCGCCGCGCGACACGCTCGATCACGTTCGGCTCGCCGATGCCGATACGATTCGCCGCGATGCGCCGGCCGAGCACAAGCAGCGGCGCTTCGACGTCATTGGTGACCGCGGCCAGGCAGCTCGATGGGCGGCCGATGCGAACGATGTTTCTCGCGGCCCGGACGCCGAGCGTCGCCGCGAATCCCCCGAGGCCGCCGGCGAATGCAGGCGTCATTCCTCGAATTGATTCGTCACCATGCTCGTGATCTCCGTCTGCATCTCCGTCTGCATCTCCGTCTGCATCTCCGTCTGCGCGCCCGAGATCGTCGTCGCACGGCGCGACGTGCATCAGCACGGCCTCGCCACCCGACGCGATGTACGTCGTCGCCCAGCGCGCGGCGCCGAGCGATGCCGAGCCAAAGTCGATTGCCAGCATGATCCGCGAAAAAAGGGTGCCCACTGTCGCCGCCGGGAGCGACGACCGCGGAGTTGCGAGTTGTCCGCGAGTCATAAGCCCTCCAATTCCAGATGTGTGAAAGGTTCCGCGCCAACCTTCCTGAACGGATGCTGGCATTCCTCCTCGCGACGCCGTCGTACCGTGTCGCGCCGAAGCATTGCGAGACCGGTGAGAAACAGCGCGACGGTTGCCACGATCGAGGGGATGACAAAACCAGAATGCGCATACAGCGCGAGGACAACCGGGATGACCGAGCTCGCCAGCACCCACAGCCACGGCTCGAGGCGCGGAATGTCTTCCTCGTGAGACTGTGCAAGATGGTTCTTATGTTTTGACATGAATACGTCTCCTGCGAGTGGAGCAGCCAAGCCCCGACTCGCCCGTGATGCGATGAGTTGATCGACAGGCAGCCGCGAGCTCCTCGCGATTCGAGGCCGCGAGGCCGGTGCCCATCAGGATTCGAGAAGGAACGCGCTCGGCGGTGCCGAGCAATCAACTCAGCGCGGAGGCGCTGTGGCGTCGTACCCGCGACCAATGATCGACGCGCTGGCGGCGCCGGATGCGCCTGCGGCGGCACTGCTCGCAACGGTGCTGGCGAAAGTCGCCCGCGCGAATACCGGCAGCGCGGCTCCGAGGCCGGTCGCGGAACGCGCCGGTGACCGCGATTCGAGCGCGATCCGGGAGGATGGCACCGATCGCAAGAGGGACGACGGCGCCGGCGGCGATACTGAATGCAGCGTGTCGAGCGAAGCATCGGCACGCGGCCGATCCAGCGTTTGCGCCGCAAATACGAGGGAGGCAACCGCGACAACGCCGGTGATCAGGCGCGTCACAGCGTGCTGGAGGTTCGCACGCGTGCGCGAGCTCCGCGAAAACGATCGCGAAGCGGACGGCATCACGTTGAGGGTGCCTGCGAGTTTCCTCATGTCTCTCCTCCGCACCATGCGCCAACCCAGTGCGCATATACGTCCCGAAAGATACACTCGACTCAGGGAAGTGTTTCGTTCGCATGATGCGGCGGATTGCCGGCGGATCTTCTAATGAATAGCCCACTCACTCGAGACGTCGTCGATCTCGACGAACGCACAGGCGTACGACGCTCGGTCGCAGCAGAATGGTGGCCCAGGTTCTGCCTTGGTGGGGGACTCGAGCCGACCACGACGGCACAACTCATCCTCGGAACCAGCAACATGACACACGCCGATACCACCACTCAGCAAGCGAATCGGGCGACGGATCGCCGCACCAAGCTCCGCCTCCGCGAACTGTGCGACGAAGTGCTCGCGTCCTACCATCAGGTTGTGCAAGGAGCCGATTTCGCAGGAGGCCGAGGCCCGCGAGGCCTTAACGTTTTGCCGCCGTCTTCGTCACTGGTGGTGACCGGGAACGTTTAGACGCAGCCGATGCCGAGCGGAGGACGTTTGTCGAAAGACCCCATCGCCATTTCACTGCTGGCGTTCGCTTCGTTGATCCTGGCGGCCGGCTGCGGATCGTCATCGCCCGCGACTGCACCCGAGATTCCCTCCACGAATTCAGGCATCTTGCCGCTGGGAACGGCGAGCAGTCCGACCGCGCTCTCGCGCTGTCCCTCTGGTTTTTACGCAGGATCCAGTTGCTTTCAATCGACCGTGAGTTGTCCCGCGACGGCGCCTCTCCTCGTCACGTATGGCTACCGAACCCCGCCGGGCGCCGTGAAGGGCACCATTCTCATGCACGATGGAGGCGGCGGAACGACGCCCTTCGATCACGGTCCGCGCGACGGGCGAACGTTTGCTGAGAGTTTTTTAAATGCCGGCTATCGCATCGTTCAGCTGGCATGGGCGACGGACTGGGAAGACACCGGACTGCCGCAAAAGAACCTGCGAGTTGCCGCATGCAGACCGGCGACGCTCATGAAATTCATTTATGAGAATGTTCATGGCGGCCAGAGCGCCTCGGGTGGAATGGGCGCCCTGGGACACAGCGGCGGTACCGGAGCGTTGGGCTACGCGCTCTCGTGGTACGGGGCCGGCAGTTATCTCGATAAGGCCATGTTTTCGTCCGGACCAGTCTTTTCAGACCTGTCCAAGGCGTGCGAGGTGCCGCCGAAACCGATCGAGATTTGTGCCGCTGGTCAATTCGGGTGCACCGAGGGTGGTCCGTGGACGGCGAGTCCGGAATTGGGCGAAATGCATGCGAACGAGATGCGCACATATTCGGGTATCGCCAGTTGCAGCGATGAGACACATCCTCCCACGCCGAGCGAGTTGGATGCGCTGCGCGCCATGAGCATCGTCGACCGGGATGGATCCGTCTTCATCAACTTTCCGCAGACCGCCGTTTCAGCGTGGCTGTGCACGGCGTTCGACGTCCCGGCGGGCCCGCTCGGTGCGCTGTATTTCGCTCACTTCACGTCGCCGTCGCAGGTCGCCGCGTATAGTCTGAATCCGGTGAGCGACTGCAGCGGCGAGGGAACCTGGAACGGAACGCATGCCGTACACGGCGTGCCGATGGACGCATTCGCGCTCATGGTCCAGGACATGACCGATCCGATCGTGGGAACCGTCAAGACACACTAAATTGCGCACGGCGTCGCGCGCGCTCGCGGTTATCCGAATCAACGTCTGCTTTTCCCGGAGCGGTCAGGGCGAGACCGGCCGACTTCATGCCGGAGTTGGTTCGCGATCGCTCGCGATCGTTTCGTGAGAAATGACAACGCCGCCGGAATCGGTGATTCCGGCGGCGTTGTGAGCGGCTCGCTTCGCGCGCGCGAGCGATGAGGATGACGGCGGCTTACTGTTTGGCCAGCGTGATCGGCGAGACACCGCCGTTCAGGAACTTGCCGTCGATCGACGTGCCGGAAACGATGCCGCGGAAGAAAGGCGTCATCACGCACGTCGCCGGCGTGCAGCTCAAGACGCCGACGTACATCGTGAGGGTGTCCCCGTTCACCGTACCGATGATCGGCTCCTGAACGATCGACGTCGGCAACGTGAGCGAACCCGTCTTGATCGTGCCGAACCCGGTCACGATACCAGACCCCTGTTGATTCAGGTCGTATGTATAGAAGTGCACGACGTCCGGACCGTCCGTGGTGCCGAACCACTTGCCGGAGGCGTTCACCGTCGGAGGCGTCGTGATGACAATCGGGTTGGTCGTGACGCCGCCACCACCACCACCGCCACCACCCCCGCCACCGCCAGTGCCGCCCTTTGCCATCGAGGCGCTGGCCGGGGAAAGGGTTTGGGCGGGCGATGAGACGTCCGAGCAAGCGGCGACGAACGCCGTCGCGAGGACCGCGAGTGGTAGGAGCTTGGAAGCGAGTGACATGGGGTTTTCTCCGGGGGGGGATTGAAAAGGGGCGGAGCGTGGGAAACAGAAGTTTCTTAACTACTCAGGTAAATAATTAACACGTAAAGTAATTTCACGCGCGCACTCCGTTTTGACAAGCCGGGGATTCTACTCGGTGCGATACCCTTTGCCGACTCCGTATTGGCAAGCACCGGACCGCAAACGTCCGAATACAGGGTCCGTGTAATATATTGTCAATAAATCACTTACAGTACCGTGCGCCGAGTGACGGAAGTCGACCACAGGCATCGGATCAAGGCAAGGCCGTCTCGAATCACGACAGAGGACGGCTGCCGTCAACGCTGCTCGTCCAGATGGTGCATGTTGCGCTGTAGTTTATACTGGCGACATGGAAATCCTGCGCCTGGAACCCGTTCGCGCCGTCGCAGGTGTCGTTCAGGTCCCCGGTTCGAAGAGCCTCACCAATCGGGTCGTGTTGCTCGCGGGAATCGCCGTTGGAGTCACGCAGGTCGACAACGTTCTGGTCGCCGACGACACGAGCCGCATGCTCGACGCGCTGGCCCATCTAGGAGTAGAGACCCGACGACCACCAAACGCGACATCGCTGGAAATCGCGGGCGTCGGCGGGCCGTTTCGCGTCCGCCACGCGGATCTCTTTCTGGGAAACGCCGGAACCGCCATGCGCCCACTGACGGCCATGCTCACGACGGGGGCCGGCTCCTTCACACTGCGCGGCGATCCGCGCATGCACGAACGGCCCATCGGTCCGCTCGTCGACGCACTCGCCGCGCTCGGCGCACACATTGAATACCTCGCGATCGCCGGCTATCCCCCGCTCCGGATCGACGCCGCTGGTCTGGATGGCGGCGAAGTTCACATCGATGGAAGCGTGTCGAGCCAGTTCACGAGCGCGCTGTTGCTCGCCGCGCCATTGGCGCGTGGCCGTTCGCTGATTCACACCGTCAACGACCCCGTGTCATTGCCGTACGTCTCCATGACGATCGATGTCATGAAGCGGTTTGGTATCGACGTGCAGTTTGCCGGTGAGTCGTCGTATCTCGTCGAGGGAGGCCAGACCTATCGGTCGCCCGGGCGAATCTCGATCGAGGGCGACTGGTCATCCGCATCCTATTTTCTTGCGGCCGGAGCAATTCGCGGTGGCACCGTTCGGGTCGCCGGGCTCGAGCGAAACACCTCGCAGGGCGACGTGAAGTTTCTCGATGCGCTCCGCGACATGGGGGCATTCACTCGTCGCGGCGACGATTGGGTCGAAGTCAGCCGCGGCACGCTCCACGGTATTGACGTCGATGCGCGCGATTTTCCGGATGCGGCGATGACGCTCGCCACCACCGCCTTGTTCGCCACGGGGCCGACATCGATTCGTGGGATCGGGAATTGGAGAATCAAGGAAACTGACAGGCTGGCGGCCATGGCAACCGAGCTCCGGAAGGTGGGAGCAACGGTCGTGGAGGGAGCCGGCGATCTACACATCACGCCTCCGGACCGCCTGACCTCCGCGGTCATCGATACGTATGGCGATCACCGAATGGCGATGGCCTTTTCGCTAGCCGCGCTTGGAGACGTGCCGCAGGTAATTCGAAATCCGGGCGTAACATCCAAGACATATCCGGCATACTTCGACGATTTTCGCCGGATCAGCCAGACGCGTTGACTCGCCGCGCCGCGCGTGGCCAGCGAGTTCTGGAGATTCGTACCTGGCGCGAGTGACCTACTCGGCTCTCAACGCGGTCATCGGATCGACGCGCAGCGCGCGGTAGGTCGGCGCGAGCATCCCGCCAACTCCGGACGCCAACAGCAGAAGCGAGACGGCGGCTAACGTCAGCGGATCGCGCGGCGTTGTGGCATAGAGCATCGTCTCGACGAGACTCCCGAACGCGATCGCGACGCTGAGGCCGATGGCCAGACCGGCGGCGAGCGGGCGCACTCCTGAGGCCACGACGTCGGTGACGATTCGCCGTCGCTGCGCTCCGAGCGCGATTCGGACGCCGAGCTCGCGCGTGCGCTGACTCACGACGTACGCCATTGCGCTGTACATGCCGAAGGTGGCGACGATCAACGCGATGATTCCCGGAAGCGCGAAGAGCTGAGCGCCAAGCCGCCACGGCCGGAGCTCATCCTCATGCGCTTGCTCCATGGTTATGACGTCCGGCGGGTCCGCGCCGGCGATGACATACCGCTCCGTCGCGTAGCGGCGCGCGTCCTCCGGCGTACCGGCGCGAGCGAGCGGATTGAGCATTCTCATAAGTGCGCCGTCACCGTCTTCCGCGCCCAGCCGCGCCATGGCGAACCATGGCGAGCACGGTCGAGAGTGCGGCGTGGGTGTACCGCGCCCCATTCTCGCGTATACCCAGCAGATTCACCCTGATGTAGTCCGGATCGCGCGGCGACCGGTCGACGGCCGCGCGAGCAACAGCAGAAGGCCGGCGCCGTCCCGAACCAGCTGCGTGCGGCCGCGGCCAGCGCGCGCGACTCGGTCGTCACGCGTCGGGCAACAGCGTCGACGCACCGAGAAGATCCTCGAGCTCGTCCTCCGGCATCTCTTCCCACCCCGACGGAATTGGCGTGAGTTGGCGCCGCTGGCGCGCCGGCTCGAAGTGCAAGCACGCCAGACCGAGGTCGCGTGTCGCGAATCTCGCGGCACCGACGACGCGTTCACGCGAGCGGGGCTCGTGACGCCGCTCGCGCGGCCGAATGAGCGTGAGCACGCGCGGCGGCGACTCCGCCACCGTCCATGCAAGGCCGTCGCGGTCGGTGAAAGTGCGACGGATCATGGCGATCGTTCCGATGACCGACTCGCCGGGATCATTCGTCCTCGACAGGATCGCGCCGCGCGTCATGAACGTACGTCAACGGATCCCATCGGCCGTCGCTGCGCCGCGAGAGGTTTCGCGCCAACCGCTGACGCCAGTCGGCGAACAATGACTCGTTCGGCTGTGTGGCGTCGGTCGCGGGATACGCGGGGTCTTGCTTCGCGATCTCGGACGGCGTTGCCAGCGGCGCGCGTATGAATGATCGCTGTGCGTCGCGCGGGTCGCCGCTCATCGTGTGCGACGGAGCTTGGCCGCTACCTCGAGCAGCCGCGCCGCGCCGTTCTTTTTCAGCACGTACGCGTCGGCTCCCGATGCCGCCGCCCACGCGCGGTCTTTCGGACGGCCGTGCGTGGTATACGCCAACACCTTCGCGCTCCGTCGCGGCGTTGGCGAACAGATCGCATTCAGCAGGCAACGACTCTCGCGATTCCCGAGATAGAGCTCGGTGACTACGAGGTTGATCCGCGGGTTGTCGATCAGCGACAGCGCGTCATCGCGGCCGCTGGTCGCGATGACGGTGTATCCATCACATTCGAGCGTCGCGCGAAGCTGAGCGCGTGAGTCGGCGTCCGGCTCGACGATGAGGACCGTTCGGTCGGCGGTTCGGCGCATCGCGCTCCCGATCAGAGGACACGCTGGACCGAGGGGCTCTCGAGTCGTCGCGGCGCTGAGAGCCGCGCGACCAGGGGGAGGTGGCGCCGAGGCCACACACCAGCAGTCGTAATATACACCGGCCGCGGATCTGGCGCTCGGCGGCGCCGACACACAATTCGGAAGACTTTAGAAAACCGAAATGAGGCCGCGCGGTGCACGAGCGAGGTGTCGAGCGGCGCGGCCTGTAATGTGCTAGATTACGACGTTGCTGGTGGGCAGCCTGGTGGCTGCCCGTTTGGGGCTTCGGCATCGCGGCAGACGCGCCGGCCCTCCCGAGCCATGACTGGTCAGCCCACTCCTGCGTTGGCGGAGGCACCATGGTTCGGCGTCGTCGCGAATGCTGACGGACCAGTTGGCTGGTCGGCTGATTCTCATTGCCGAGCGCGATCGCAACGTCCGCGATCTTCAATCATTCGCACTCGAGGCCGCCGGCTTCGTCGTGGCATTTGTCGACGACGGCGAGGCGGCGTTCGCCTATGCGACGTCGAACGCGATCGCGCTGATCATCACCGAGATCCTCATTCCCAAGCTCGACGGCCTGACGCTCTGCCGCCGGCTGCGCGCCGAGCCGGCGACGCGCCACGTCCCCGTGCTCGTGTTCAGTATTCTCGCGGCCGCGACGCGGGCCGAAGACGCCGGCGCCCGCGGGTTCCTGCGCAAGCCGTTCATCGAATCCAGTTTCATCGCAACGGTCAGCCAGCTGACCACAGTCCAGGACCATGTCATGACGGTTGTAACATGAGCATTCTATTACCTCCCGATCGCCGCCTGGTGCGAGACGTCGACGGCGAAACAGGCGACCGCATGCGGTCGGGCAATCGCGAGGCCGACTACATCCTCGGCGGCGGATTCCCGACGAATTCGATCAACATCATCATGGGTCACCCGGGCTCCGGCAAGACGATCTTCGCCGAACAACTGATCTTCGACAACGCGGCCGACGACCGGCCGATCCTCTATTTCACGACGTTGTCGGAGCCGCTCTCCAAAGTCGTGCGCTATCTCCAGGGCTTTCGCTTTTTCGACGAGACCAAGCTCGGCACGCAAGTGATCTACGAGGACGTCGGCGAACAGTTGTCGAAGGAGGGACCCGCCATCTTGATTCCGGTGCTCAAGGAAGCGATTCGCTCGCTCGCGCCGAAGATCATCGTCATCGATTCATTCAAGGCCGTGCACGATCTCATGCCGTCCGACGGCGACCGGCGCCGGCTCGTGTACGAGCTCACGGCGTTGCTCACGGCGTATGGAACGACCGCCTTCCTCCTCGGCGAATACACCGAGGACGACATCCTGCGCTACCCCGAGTTCGCCATCGCGGACGGCATCGTCGAGATGTCGCGACGGCGGCTCGGCAACCGCGATGAACGATACTTCCGCGTCTACAAACTGCGCGGCAGCAAGTATCTCGAAGGCGCACACGCATTCCGGATCACCGATGCGGGCTTGGACATGTATCCGCGGCTCGTCAGCCCGTCGATGCCGGAAGGCTACGAACCACCGGACGAACGGATCTCGACCGGCATCGCGGGCCTCGATCGCATGCTCGACGGCGGCGTCTGGCGCGGTACGACCACGCTGCTGGCCGGACCGTCGGGCGCCGGGAAGACGACGATCGGCTTGCAGTTCGCGCTGGAGGGAGCCCGCGAAGGCGAGCCCAGTCTCTATATGAACTTTCAGGAAAATCCGTCGCAGCTCATGCGCACCATCCGCAGCCTGGGCGTCGACTTGGAAGAAGCGCAGGCGCACGGACTCCAGCTCGTGTACGCGTCGCCGGTCGAACTGCAGATCGACAGCATCATCGTCGACATGTTCCGTCGCATTCAACAGGGCAAGATTCGTCGAGTCGTCATCGACGCGCTCGGCGATCTCGCGAGCGCGGCGACGGATCAACAGCGGCTGCACGATTATCTCTATGCGCTCGTGCAGCATTTCGCCGTGAGCACCATCACGAGCATCCTCAACTTCGAGACGACGGCAAACTCCGTGTCCATTCAGGGCGTGCAGAACGCCATGAGCTATCTGTCGGACAATGTCCTGTTGCTCACGGTCGGTGGCGAGGAAACCACGCGCCGTACGATCCGGATTCTCAAGACGCGTGGCAGCGCACACGACCTCCGGATTCGAGAAATCGCCATCAGCGGCGCGGGCGTCGAGATCGTCACGTGATGATCGGAAGTCAGCCCCGCGGCGTGGCGCCGCGGGTGGGCCAACTGCGAAAGCTTTCCGGCATCAACCGCGCATTCTCGTATACGACGTCGCTCGACGAAGTTGCTCGCCTCACGGTGGAACAGGGGGCCGATCTGCTGTCGGCGCCGTCGGCAGTCCTGATGCTCCAGGATGCCGACGATCTGCTGCAGGTGCGCGCGTCCCATGGCGTCGCGGCGGATCGAGTGGCTCGCTTCGGCGCGCCGTTGTCGGACGAGGTCGTGGCACGTCTCGGCGGACTGCTCGACGTGCCCGGCGACCAATTGCTCGCGGTGCCGCTCATCGCGCGCGGCACGGTGATCGGGCTCCTCGCTCTCGCGCTCGACCGGCCGGCCGTCGACATCGATGAATGGCTGCTCTCGGCCCTCGCGGATCAAGCGGCGTCCGCGCTGGAGAACGCGCGCCTCTTTGGCGAGGTGCGTGTGGAGTTGGCGGATCAGCTTCGCGCGAGCAAAGGCGCGACCGACGCGAAGGATCGCGCGCTCTCCACCCTCGCGCACGACATCCGCAGTCCGCTCGGCGCGATCGAGGGATACTGTACGATCATGGAAGATGGGTTGTATGGGGAGATCTCCGCCAAACAGCGGGAAGGCCTGGGCCGCATTCGCATGGCCGGGCGGCATCTCCTCTCGCTGCTCGACAACGTCATGGACATGGCGCGGCTCAGCGCGGGCGCCATCAACGTCCGCAGCGAACCGGTGCGTCTCCTCGAGGTCGCGAGGGAAGCGGTGGATCTGCTCACCCCGGCCTCGTACGCGAAACGGCAGCGGCTCCAGCTGGTTGGCGGACCGGACGTCGTGGTCGTCGGCGACGGGGCGCGGCTGCGCCAGGTGCTCGTCAATCTCGTCGGCAACGCCGTGAAGTTTACCCACGCCGAGGGGTCGATTACGCTCAGCACCGCGGAGGGCGTGACCGACTCGGGCCCGTGCGGAGAAGTCCTCGTGTCGGACAATGGTCCCGGTATCTCGCACGCCGATCAAGCGTCGATCTTCGAGCCCTATTACCGAAGCGAGACGACGGCGGCGGCGCCGGGCGTGGGGCTTGGGTTGGCGATCTCGGACGCACTCGTCAGACAAATGAACGGACGGATGGAGGTTGCAAGCGAACTTGGCGCCGGGTCGCGCTTCTCGATCCGCTTGCCGATGGCGGTCACCATCTGACCGCATGACGAGCCTTTCATCAGCGTTCTATCAATCCTCTCCTGGAGCGGGACTGGTCCTGCGATCGCTCGTGTGGTTCGCCGCGCTCGTCACGGCTGGCACGCGTTTCGCCGCGGCGCAGGCGGGCGCGTCGGCCGATACCACGGGCGGCAAGAGCAACGTACTTCCCGTCGTCGAGATCGCGAGCTTCCTCACCGTCCTCAGCGTCTACGATCGCGTTGCGTACGCGAACGAGATGCAGGACGGCAAGCGCGTGTACAGCGCGACGTTCGCGAGCACGTGGGACCATCTCCGCACGCAGCGCTGGGTGCACGACCAGGATCCGTTCAACGTCAATCAATTCGAGCATCCCTATCAGGGCGCGATGATGTATGGTCTGGCGCGCTCGAGCGGCCACACGTTCTGGACGTCGCTCGCGCACGCCAACATCGGCAGCTTCATCTGGAAGATGGCCGGCGAGACCGATCCGCCGTCGATCAACGACATGATCACGACGGGCCAAGCGGGAAGCCTGCTTGGCGAAGCGCTCTATCGCGTGGCGGATCTCGTGCTCAAGGATCGGCCGGCGGGTGGCGGCAAGGCGCCGCGTTGGCACGACTTCGTCGCCGACGCGATCTCGCAGCCGCGCGCGGTGAATCGCCGCGTGTTCGGCGAGCGGTTTCGCGCCGAATTGCCCGACAGCACGCCGGCAACGTCGTGGCAGGTGCGATTGGGCGCATCGCTCGACGCCGTCGCGCACAATACCGCCGTGCCCGGAACGCTGCTCAATCGCGGCGCGACGGCGGAGGTCTGGGCGTCGTACGGCCTGCCGGGAAAACCGGGCTATGCGTACACGCGTCCGCTCGACTACTTCGACTTGCAGATGTCGCTCTTGTCCAACTCGAGCAACCCCATCGAGAACGTGATGATTCGCGGCCTGCTCAAGGGCGCGCCGACGAAGGAGACGCCGACGTCGCGCGGCGTGTGGGGAGTGTATGGAACGTACGACTACATCTCGCCGTTCCTGTTTCGTGTGTCGAGCACCGCGGCGTCGCTCGGCACGACGCGCCAGTACTGGCTCACGCCCGCGCTCGCGATGCAGGGCACGGCGCTCGGCGGCGTGGGGTATGGCGCCGCGGGCTCGACGACGATCATTCCCAGCACGCCGACCAACGCCGCCATTCGCGACTACCATTTTGGCGTGACGCCGCAAGCGCTCGTGACACTGCGGTTCATTGCCGGCGATCGGCTGATGCTTGATATGGCCGCACGCGAGTACTACGTGAGCGGCTTGGGCTCCGACGACGTCCACGGGTCCGAGACGATCTTCCGCGGCAACATCGGCTTCAACGTGCGGTTCGTCGGGGGGCACGCGCTCGGCGTGCGGTTCGTCGAATCGACGCGCGACGCGCGGTACGGGAAGTTGCCGAACCTCACGTCGTCGGAGGGCGCGTTCACCATCGCGTACACGTTCCTAGGCGCCGACCGGTTCGGCGCCGTGAAGTGGCGCTGATCCTGTCAGCGTCGGGATGCCGGTGGTGATTCCGTGGTACTGCGTGAGCGACTCGCCGATGACGGCGCCCGTCGCCGTGAGCCGATAAGTGCGGAAATCGGTGGCGTGCTCGCTACCGCGCATCTTCACCACCGACAGGACCTTTTGCAGCGCGCCGCCGATCTCGACGTAGCGCTGCACGAGGATGTCGTCGGTGATGAACGACACGCGCTCCTGCGTGAAACGGCCGCCCGGGTGCGCATCGATCACCTCGTCCGTCATGAGGACCGTCACCCCCGTGACCGTGAGCGCCCCGACGAGCCGGTATAATGATTCTCTAAAGTCGGCGCGATACGTCGGCGCGAGGGCCACCTCGAAGCCGGACAGCGAGTCGATGACGACCCGCGTGGCGCCGACGCGCTGCACGGCACGCTGGATCTCGGCCAGCATCTCGTCGACGGACAAATCCAGCGGACGCAAATAGGTGACGACCAACCGCCCGATGTCGATCATGTGATCCAAATCGGCCGACACCGTTTTGGCGCGCGTCAGATACGCGTCCGGATACTCCTCGAACACGGCGACGACGCATGCTTCGCCGTCGACCAAGCCTTGCGCGACGAAATGCGTGGCGAAGGTCGTCTTGCCGCTGCCCGCCGGCCCCGTGAGCAGCACCACGTAGCCGGCGGGAATGCCGCCGCCGGTCATTTCATCGAGTCCGGGCACGCCCGTGCCGAGACGAACGGCGGGCTCCATGCGGCGCGGGCGCTCCTGCTCGGGGATGCGCGGAAACACCTGCACGCCCGCGGCGCTCACGCGGAACGTGTGTAATCCCGGCATCGGGCCTCGACCGCGCACTTTGACCGCGCGCAGTTTGCGCGTCGCCGAATTCCGGTCCACGTCTTCCGACAACCACAGAATCGTATCGGCGATGGTGAACACCGGCTGGCGCTGTTCGGTGTCCGAATACTCGCCGATCAGGAACGACGTCACTTCCCGCGTCGTGAGTTGTTGCGCGAGACGGTTCACGAAGTGCGCCATCTCGAGCGAGCCGTCGAGCTCGCCGGCTCGATGTCCGCCGACGATGGTGCGGAATGAATCCACGGCGACGAACGCGGGCTCGGACGCCGCGACCTCGGTGACGACGCGCTCGAGCACCGCGTCCAAGTTGCCGCTCGCCGCCTCGACGGCGAGGTTGACGAACCGCACCGATGCCGGAACACGCGCGGCATCAAAGAACTCGAATTGCCGCTGGTAGCGAAGCATCTTTACGGTCGGCTCCCCCAACACCGTGAAGTAGAGCGCGCTCCGCTCGGCCGGCGTGCAGGATCGCGAGGTTCTCGGGGCTGTGCGCCGCCGCGGCAAGCGCCGCGTCCACGTCCACGTCCTCGACGAGTACGATCGGTTTCCCTGTAGCCATCACGGCGGGATATCCGAACGGGTCGTCGTCCCGCGGAGCCCGCTGGTCGTTGAGCAACGTGGCGATCGCCTGATCGGCCGCGTCGGCGCGTGGAATCGCGAGGCGAATGAGTCGCCCGTCAGACTCCGCCAAATCGACGATCGCCCACGAGTCCGCGCCCGGCAGGCAGACCCCGGACAGCGTCTTGCGCATCTCCGATTCGTCGAGCGATGCAGCCAGTCGTTCCTGTAAGCCCGCCAAATAGTCGAGTCGAGCGGACCGGCGCTCGGCGGCATCGGCACGATCGGTTTCAGCGAGCGCCGCGGAAATCAACCGGCCGGCAATGGTCTGCTCGGTGTACGCCGTCACGCGGTCTGCCGAGCCGCGTCACTTCCCGCCGTCGCGTTGATCGTAAGGCGCACCGCTCCTTCACATCGATATCGTCCCGCGCCTATGAACACTATGCTCGGTCGGCTCGACTTGGTATCGCGCGAACGGGTAAATAAAGAATCAGCGCCGGGAGCGCGATTATTCGGCGAGCGACATGCCGGTCGGCGTCAAGAGTCTACCTGTGGGATGGCCAGTGCGAAGGTCGCGGCCTCGAGCACTTGCGCACGAACCGGCATCCATCGGAGCTGGCCGGACAGGAGCGACGGGCGGTCGGCGCCGCACGCCCGCCCCGTGTCCTCGACGACCGCGCCCAGAAAGGCGAGAACGGCCGGATCATCGAGGCCGCCGCATCGGAGCTCGTGGCTCGCGTCGCCGACGGCATCGCTGAGCTGCCGGCGCGACATGTGTCGGCGGCCGCGTAGCGCATCGATGAGTGCACGGCCGAATCGGCCGCGCGTGCTCATCGTGAGCCGGTCGGCACGGGAGGAAAGGTCGGGGATGGTAGTGATTGCACGGTTCATGATCGAATGGTAACGCTCGCTGCCTCGGCACCGCTATCGCACGAATGGGCGAGACGCGTCACGCACCGCCGACCGGACTGGAGCAGTGCCATCTCGCATGCGGACGCGAGACCACGGGATGCGGTCTAGCCCCTTCGTGCGATTGCGCCGCTCGGCGTCGAATCCTACGCTGCATCGTAGGATCGTCTCGACTCGCCGTTCTCACCCTGCCCGCCACGCCCACGGACGCGGAGTACGCATCATGATGACCCAGGACACGTACACGATCCCGATCACGATTCTCATCTGTGACGACGATGAAGGTGATCGGATGTGCACGCAGCAGGCACTCCAGGACGCGCACATCGTCAACGACCTGCGATTCGTCGAAGATGGCGAGCAGCTGCTCGACTACTTGCAACGCCGCGGCGCGTACGCCGGCGAGACGGGAGCCGCGCCGCGCCCGGGGCTGATTCTGCTCGACCTCGACCTGCCGCGAATGGACGGCCTCGAAACCATCGAGCGGATCAAAGCCGATCCAACGCTCGTCGACATTCCCATGATGATGCTCACGACGTCCCGGCTCGACTCCGACGTCATCGACAGCCATCGACTCGGCGCCAGCTCGTTCATCACGAAGCCGCTGACGTTCTCGGGGTTCGTCGGCGCGATGAACGTGCTCGGGCGGTTCGGCTTTGAGCTGCTGGAATCGCGACCGACGGCGCCGTAAGCGAATGGCGATGCTGCAAGAGGTGCAGAAGCTGCTCGCCGCCGACCTGCCCGCGGGACGCACCCGGCGGTCGTCGCCCATTGCAGTCGTGATTTGCATCGTCGTCGTCATCGCGACGCTCCGATTGGGACGTGCCCTCGCCCTACCGATCGTGATCGCGGTCCTGCTGACCCTCACGTTTCGGGCACCTGTTCGCTGGCTCGCGCGCCACCGCATCCCCGCCCGCCTCGGGGCGGCACTCGTCGTCTTCGGAGTGATTGGACTGGTCGGCGGCGCGACGGCGCTGGTCGCGTCGCCCGCGATGGAGTGGATTGCCTCCGCGCCACGAACCATCCAAACGGTCGAGGCGAAGGTTCGCCGCGTCATGAAGCCCCTCAACGCGCTCGAGCAATCCGCCGACCGTATGCAGCAGGCGGCGGGAACGCCGGGGACAAGGCCGCCGACTATGGTGCAGGTCGTGAGCCCGGGCATGGTGGAGCGCCTCACCACCGGCTCGCTGACGGCCATTCCCGCCACGCTCAGCGTTGTCTTTCTGACGTACTTTCTGCTCGCGAACGACGCGCTCGGCCGGCGAAAGCTCGCCGGTTTGTTGCCTGGCCCGGTCGAGCTCGACCGCCGTGAGCGCCTGCTCGATCAGATCGAGATGGCGGCGTCTCATTTTCTCGTGACGGTGTCACTCGTCAATCTCTGTGTCGGCGTCGCGACCGCGCTCGCTCTCGCGTTGATCGGGGTTCCGAACGCGGTGCTGTGGGGATCGATCGCCGCCGTGTTGAACTTCGTCCCCTACCTTGGCGCGACGGTGACGCTCACGCTCATCACGATCGCGGCCACCGCGAGCATCGACTCGCTACCCCATGCGCTCGTCGCGCCCGCCGTGTTTCTCGCGATTCACCTCACGGAGAGCAACGTCGTGACGCCGTTCGCGTTGGGACGCCACCTCCCGCTGAATACGGTCGCGATCTTTCTCGGCCTGTTGTTCTTCGGGTGGATGTGGGGAATTCCCGGGGCCGTGCTCGCCGTGCCGCTCACGGTCTGCGTTCGCCTCGTGTGCGATTATGTCCCGGCGCTCGGGCACGTGGGCGAGCTACTCGACAACTGAATCGGACGCCGTCACGCGCCGTCCCGGCGAAGGTACGCGGCGATCTGCAGCCGAGTGTGCAGCGCCAGCTTGTCCATCACGTTTCGCACATGACTCTTCACGGTGTGCGACGCGATGTTGAGCCGCTGCGCGATTTCCTTGTTGCTCAGGCCTTCGCCGATCAGCTCGATCACCTCGCGCTCGCGCCGGGTCATGCGCACATCGTCGATGATCCGGGCGGGTTCTGCGGTTTCGACGACCTTCGCGATTTGCGAGAAGAGCGACTGCGTCATGCGCGCGGGCAACACCTTGTCGCCGGCGGCGACGGACCGGATGGTGGCGACGAATTCGTCGAACGTCGCGTCCTTGAGCATGAACCCGCACACGCCCGCATTGACGAACGCCATGGTGTCGTCGCTCATCGGGAGGAGGTCCATGACGATGATCCTGACGGAGGGACACCGCTTCACGAGTGCCGTCGCCACACTCAGGCTGTCATCGTCGGCCAATCCGACGTCGAGGAGCACGACATCCGGCCTCGTTTGTTCGATGAACGCCGGGTCTGCGACGGCGGCGGCGACAACGGTCAAGTCGGGAACGGCGCTCAGCATCGTGGCCAATGCTTCGCGCACGAGTCGATTGTCGTCGACCACCGCCACGGTGATCGTGCGATCGCCGTCAGAAAAAATCGACGTCATGAGCCGCCTCGTGCAGCGTTCAGCGAGCGATGTGTGCCGATCCGCGGTGCGCGGACCGCCACATCAAACATACACGGCTCGACTCACATGTTCACTTCGTTCACTTCGCGGCTACGAGCTCGTCCTCGAGCGTCGACGTGATGGACGTACCAATCGGCACCACCACGTCTCGGTACGCATATCGCACCGCGGCCGCACGCCACGAGCACGGACACCAGCACGAACGCGAACATACTCGAACGAATCAGTCTGAGCATGTCATTCCGCCGTGCGGAGAGAAAAGAGAAAAGTGTTACTACCGATTCACGCAATTCCATGGGCCACGCAGGCCGACGACGCCGCCCCGCGCTGCATCGGTGGTGTGGATAGCGTCGTTGTTGATGGCAAGATGATGACGGGCCATCAGGCATTCCTCGCGACATTCGAGAACTCATACAGCAGCCGTGATATGACTTGGAGCGTACGCGCGGCGGCCTCGGCGCAGCCATCGCCTGAAGGAATGACGCCCGACCTGCTTCTTTCGCGTGATGGCGCGGCGTTAGTAGATGTAGATCCGCGCCCCGACCGGCACGTTGTCGTACAGCCACTTGATATCATCGTCGCCGAGACGGATGCAGCCGTGCGTGGCGGCGGTCCCGATGCTCTGCTTGTCCGGTGTGCCGTGCAACAAGTACCCCTCGCCGAGGTCGAGACGATACCTCCCGAGCGCACCGACGACCCGGCGGTTCTGCGTGCCGATCGGCGGCATGTACAAGGTTTCGTCGAACACGATGTGCTCATCGATTGGTAGCGCGTCGAACGCAATGCTGTCGCTCGACACGCCCACGACGCCATTCTGGATCTCGAGTCGGCGGCCATCCGCGAGCACGATCCCCCGCCCCGCGTCAATCTTCGCGAGCTTGAGATCATTCTCTTCCGCCGTCTGCACGTAGAACCATTCGGGCGGCACCCACACCGGCCCGGAATCTTTCGCGATCACTCGTCGCTCGCCGCGCGGCGTGTCGAACTTCCACTTCTGCCCGCGATAGCGCAGCCTCGTGCCGACGCCGATCGCGACGCTCGACGAACGCACCGTGTCTCCGTCAGCCTCGATCACCCAGAGCCGCCGCTCGGCGAGCGACACGACGATGCGGAATCCCGATGCGTGCTTCGCCATGCGCTCCGCCGCGGCCGGTGAGACTGCCAGCGGCGCCTGCGCGCTGAGACCGCACAGCGCGGCGAGCATGAGCACCAGCGCGATGGCGAGCACCGACTTCGCGCGCGTTCGTCCCGTTCGATGCGTGAACATGAATCCCTCCAGTTCCTTCGAGAAACGAAACGGGGACGGCTCGCGATTCTCGTCAACCATCCCCGCGACGTGCCGTCCGTCGTTGACTGGTTAGAACCAGTTCATCCCGAGGAGGATCGGCACCGCACGCGCCGAGAGCGCATTCGGAGACTTGAAGTCGATCAGGCGTGATTCGACGAACAGCTCCTTGTGGCCGAACGAGAGTGTCGCGCCGGCGCCGCCGTTCCATCCGAGCTGGTTCGCGCTGCTTGGCGCCGAGGTGTTCGTCGGACCCGTGCCGCAGCAGACATCCGCGCGCATATCCATTTGCAGGTTTCGATACGACGCGTAGGTGAGGCCGCCGACGCCAACAACCCGAAGCGCGGTGAGAGGCCGAGAAGGTGCGTCAGCACCGGAAGCGCGAGACGCAGATCCGCGTTGCCCGTAAGCAGCTGTCCGTTGACATGTGCCTGCGCGTATGCCGCGTCCTGGCCAAAGCGCGCGTAGTTCATGTCGACTCTGATGCCGAGCGGCACCCCGGGAACGTTCCATCCCAGCTGCACCTGCCCGCCCATACCGGCGTTATTCGCTTGAAAGAGTGAGCCGGTCGGCGATGTCGTCCCCGCCGCGAGGCCGAAGTAGAGCCCATCAAGCACGCGCACTATGGAGGGCGCCGGCATCGGCGCGCGTTCGGTACACGGTGACGGTGTCGCGGCGAGCGACTACGACCTCGGCGCCCGGACCGGTCTCTTTGGTGATGTGAATCCGCTGCGCCGACGTGGCCTTCATCTTCGTGGAGTCGGGAGCGCCTTGCGCGTGGAGCATCGGTGCGGAGGCGAACACGGTCAATGCCGTGGTGACGATCCAGCGTGCTGACGTCGAATGTGACATGAATCCCTCCGGGATTCGGGGAAGTGCTGCCTCGCACGCATGGTAGCCCTCATCGGGGACCGGAAACCATCACACCTAAGGAGTAATCCTGTTGGGAGACGATCAACCGGACGCTCGCGTTGGTCGTCCGTTACAGCGTTCGACTGCGCGAAGCAACGGGCCGATCACGGACTTGGTAGTTCCGCCACGCCCAACGGTCACCACCGGCTCTCGAACGCGGTTACGGTCCGGGTTGGCGCTCCGACCGGCTAAGAAAATGGCCCGCCGGGATCGGCGGGCCGTTCGGAACAATCGAGGCTCATTGCGGCCAACCTCGTTCTCCTCAAACGCTCTCGTCGCGAAGCGTCGATGGATCCCGAGAGTATTGTCGCCGTCTGCGTTCGCGGCCCGCCGTAGCGCCCTAGTTGACGGCGGACGCGGGTTGATCACCGAGATAGCCCGCCGTCGAATCGAACGAAGGTGAGCGTCGCTTGTAGTTCAATCGACCCGCGTCGCTGATAATGGGTCCACGCGTGATGCACGTCGCGCCGGAATCCAAACCGCAAGCAGTGCGGCGCTCGCAAGAATCGCGACGACTCCGGCGTACGTGCCGGGGTCGAACGGCGAGAGGTCGAACAGCAACGCCCGTAACACTCGCGTCGTCGCGAGGGCACCGGCGATCCCGAGGGCACTGCCGATTGCTACGAGGGCCGCGCCTTCGCCTACGATGAGTCGCTGCACCCGCGCGCCATCCGCCCCCAACGCAATGCGAATTCCAATTTCGCGAGTGCGCGTCGCGACCGCCAACGACATGACTCCGTAGATGCCGATTGCAGCAAGCAGCAGGGCCGTGATCGCGAACAACGTCAACAGCACGGCACTGAAGCGCGCCCGTGCCGTGGCGTCGGCCGCGCGGTCACGCATCGGCCGCATATCTGACAGGACCGAGGAGGGCGCGACAGCGCGAATCGCGCGGCGCACCGCTCCACCGAGCGACGACGGATCGACCGTCGCGCGAACGAAGAGCGTCATATCCGTGAACGGCGACTGGTAGACCGACGCGTAGACGCTCGCGGTGGCCGCGGAGTCCGCGCGCCGGCGCACGTCGCCGACGACACCGATCACTTCGGCGTCCTTCAGGCCGCCCATCCCAAGCTCGATGTGCTTTCCAATCGGATCCTCGTTCGGCCAGAATTTTCGAACGGCCGCTTCGTTCACGACTACCACCTGCTGCGTGCCTGCGCGGTCCGCCGCACTGAAGATGCGGCCGCGTTCGAGCGGAACGCGCATCGTCGCGAACCATGTGGGCGATGCCCAGTCTATGCCCACGCTCGGGCTGTTTGCGATATCCACCTCGCGGCGGTCGAGGAAGCGGATGTTGGTCGAGTTGCACGCTCCGGCGAGCGGCGGGCAGTTGTTGAGTGACGCGTCGGCAACGCCCGGCAGGGCCGCGATGCGCTCGAGAACTTCCGTGAAGAGCGGAGGCACCGATTCGCGTTTGACCGTGTCGCCGGCGACGCTGAGGCGAACGGTGAGCACGTCGTGCCCGTCGAATCCCGTATCCACCGAAAGCAACTTGCCGAGGCTTCGGATCATCAAACCCGAACCGGCAAGCAGGATGAGAGCAAGCGCGAACTCCGCGATCACCAATACGCGCCGCCCGACCAGCGCGTGACCGGCGCCGCGCTTCGCCTCGGAGGCGCCAGCCTTCAGCGCATCCGCGAGAGAGGAATGCGTTATGGGGATTGCAGGAGCAAGTCCGAAGGCGGCGCCAATGACGAGCGCAACGCCGAAGGCGAACGCCAGCGCAACCCAATCCAAAGAGATTGAGGACATTGTGATCGCACCGACCGCGCCGGGCCGGTCGACACGGAGAATCGTCGCCGGGTTCAGGGACGAGAGTGCGCGCACGCCGAACCACGCGACCAGCGCGCCGCCCGCGCCGCCAAGGAGTGCGAGGAGCAATCCCTCCGTGAGCAGAAGGCGCACAACGCGCGTGCGATTCGCGCCCATCGCGAAGCGGATAGCCATTTCGCGCTGCCGTGCTCGAGCGCGGCCCAGGAGCAGGTTGCCAACATTGGCGCAGGTGATCAACAGCACGAGCGCGACTGCGGCGAAGAGCACCAGCACGGAGCGTCTGACGAGCGGAGCGACACGCGCGTTGTCGAGCGGCTCCGAAGCCGCGCCCCACTTCACCTTGTCCCAGTCGTTGGGATGAGCGTCGTTCACTACAACGCCAAGCCGCTTGACCTCCGCGGTGGCTTGCGGGGTGGCGACACCCGCCGCGCGACGCGCGACAAGCCAGAAGCTGTGCGACTGTGCGGTGAGTCTCGTCGCCGGCTGGACCGTGATGGGGACGAAGATGTCGGCTTGCCCGGTCAGGCCGCGGAAGCCGGGTGGTGTGACGCCGATGATCACGAACGGATCTCGGTTCAGGTCAATCGTCTTCCCAATGACCAGAGAGTCGCCGTTGAAGCGGCGCACCCAAAACTCATATGAAAGAATCGTCACTCCGGACACGCCGAACTGCGTGTCGAGATCGCGATCGAAGTCATGGCCCAAGACGGGCGCAATCCCCAACGTGCGAAGGTAGCTGGCGCTGACGGACTCCGCCCCGATGCTCTCCGCCGTTCCGCTCGTCACTCGGAACCGGTCCGGCCCGTAGAGCGCGAGCTCGGAGAACACTCGTTGTGCGGCCCGGAACGTGAGGAACTTGGGATACGACCAGACCGACTGGTCGTCAGCGGGCCGGTCGCCTCGCGGCGGTTTCACCAATGTGACTTTCATCAACTCGTCGGGCGCCGCGTACGGCAGGGAGCGAAACAAGAGCGCGTTCGTCGCGCTGAAGAGGGCCGTTGTCGCGCCGATGCCGAGGGCAAGCGAGAGTACGGCGACGGCCGTGAGCGCCGGCCTCCGCATGAGCCCCCTCACGGCGAAGCGAAGGTCCTGCGCGCGCTGTTCGAGGCCGATCATTCCCCACATGTCGTGACTCTCTTGCTGGATGGTGGTCCGGTTGCCGAACCTGCGGCGCGCCGCCAGTCGCGCTTCACCTTCGGCCACGCCGGCGCGTTGGAGCGACTCCGCGCGCATCGCGACGTGGAGCCGCATCTCCTCTTCGAGATCGGCCGCCATTCGGTCTCGGCGCAGGAGAAACACGAGGCGCCGCCAGAACTCACCAGGGAACGACATCGGTCAAGCGGGGCGGAGGATGCGGACGATGGCGGCTGAGACAGTCGTGTAGTCCACGACCTTGCGGTTGAACTGCCGCCGCCCGGCGGGCCTGAGTCGGGAGGGCCGGGCGCGGCGGCTGTCCGCCGTGCGGCCCCATGTCCCGCGAATCCAACCTTTGATGAGCATTCGCTGAAGTGCCGGATACAACGAACCGTCCTCGACAGGCAGCACGTCCGGGGAGGCCCGCTGAACGGCCCCAGCGATCTCGACTCCGTGTAGGGCATCACCGCGTGTGAGCGTGCCGAGAATCAGCATGTCCAGTGTTCCTGGGGCGGGATTTCGTGGCGCGGGCGCGTCATGACATAGATAGGCTATGTTACGGTCCGCCGTGCGTGTCAAGTGACATTGCAGTCGTCGCGTTCCCCGGTGGGTCGAACCGATCGGCGAAGGTTTGCCTGACGCGCGCCGGCACTGGCCCCGGAAGCCCGGACAACGCATTTGGACGTCGTCGGTCCGACCTCGCGAGATCCTCGCATGCTCACGAGGAATGCGAGAACTCTAAATCGCGCATCGTCATGCGTTTGCGCCGATCGAACCGGCGACAAATCGCCGAGCGACAGTGGATCACGGGTCGGGGCCGGCGTCCTTCGCGCGGATCGCCGCGGCGAGGATGCTGAAGACGATGACCGGAACGTCATCGAGTGCCGGGTCGCTCCGCACGAGCCGGCACAGGGTCAGTCCGTCGATCGTCCTGTTCAAGAAGAATGATTGCAGCGCTCGAACCCGCCGGTCCCGCTCGACGATCAGGATCACGCCGCTAGCTAGACACGGGCGCGTCCATCCATCCGATCCCCGAGATGTCCGAAGTAGGCTTCGACGCACCACAGGATGACGCGGCGCATGACGGCCTGTTGCTCCATCTTCGACGTCGCCTTCGCCATCGACTTCTCGATCAGCTCCGTGAGCGCGAAGATGACGCGCCCGGGCGACGTTCCGGCGTGATGCTCCTCCCGGACGTACGTCCAGACGCCTCGGCGCAGCATCGATTCGTCGATCGGCCGGGCCGCGAGCGCCGCGCAGATGACCGCCTCGAGATCCTGCGTGTCCTCGAGCTGCGCGAGCGTGCGCGGTTCGACGCGCGGGGTTCGAGACCGACTCATCGAGCCTCCCTGACTGGACGCGAAGACGCTGGCCAGAAAATGGCTCGAGGCGTACCGCGCGCACGAAGCGCGACAGGGAGCGCCGAAAGGGAGCCGCCGGAGGCTGCTCACCAGCTACATGGTAATCTAATCGCTGGCGCGGCTTGCCGCTCGACTACGGCGCTCGGTCGGCGCCAAGCAGGATGACCACGGAGTGGCGCACGCCGTCGTCGACCAGACTGATCCACCCGTCGGTCACCGCCGTGCCGTCCACGGTCATCGACAGAATGCCGCGTGATGCGCTCGTTGAATTCTTCACGCTGACGGCGTAGAGGCTGCCGCCAAACCGATAGTCGACCTCGAAGCCCGGCCACACCGCGGGAATGCACGGGTCGAACCTGAGTTGTGCGCCGCGCTTCTCGAAGCCGAGGATCCCTTCCAGCGCGACGCGGTAGCTCCAGCTTGCCGCACCGGTGTACCACGACCATCCGCCGCGGCCTTCGTGGCCGGACGCCGCATACACGTCGCCGGCGATGACGTACGGCTCCGTCGCGTAGCGGCGCGCATCCTCCGGCGTCCGCGTGCGCGCCAGCGGATTGAGCATTCTCATAAGCGCCACCGCACGGTCACCGTCGCCGAGCCGCGCGAACGCGAGCACGGTCCAGAACGCCGCGTGCGTATACTGAGCCCCGTTCTCGCGTATGCCCGGCAGATATCCCTTGATGTACCCCGGATCGCGCGGCGACCGATCGAACGGCGGGGCAAGCAACAGGACGAGGCCGGTGTCGTCGCGAATCAAGTGCTCGTTCACGGATTGCATGGCGGCGCGAGCGCGCTCCGGATCCGCGGCGCCGGACAACACGGCCCAGCTCTGCGCGATGGCGTCGATGCGGCATTCGTCGTTCGCGGCCGTGCCGAGCGCTGTACCGTCGTCGTAGAACGCGCGGCGATACCACGCGCCGTCCCACGCGCTGCGCTCGGCCGCGGCGGCGTAGTCATCGGCGCGCGCGCGCCACCGCGTCGCGGCATCGACGTCGCTGCGCCCCTCGGCGTGTGCCGAGAACTCACGCAGCGTCGTCGCGAGGAACCACGCCAGCCACACGCTCTCGCCCTTCCCTCCCACGCCGACGCGATTCATGCCGTCGTTCCAATCCCCCGCGCCGATGAGCGGCAATCCGTGATCGCCCACCGTGCAGGCGCGGTCGATCGCACGTACGCAGTGTTCGTACAGCGATCCGGTGTGCGCGCTCACGGTGGGGAGATCATACGCTTCCTGCTCGCCGGGGACGAGCTCACGCATCTCCAGATACGCGACGCGTTCGTCCAAGACGCCGCTGTCGCCCGTGACGCGCACGTAGTGCGCGGCGACGAACGGCAACCAGGCGAGATCGTCGGAGAACCGCGTTCGCACGCCGCGTCCGGACGGCTCATGCCACCAGTGCTGCACGTCCCCCTCGACGAACTGGCGGCTTGCGGCGCGCAGCAGATGGGCGCGAGCGATCGCAGGTTCGGCGTACACGAACGCCATCGAATCCTGGAGCTGGTCGCGAAAGCCGTACGCTCCACTCGATTGATAGAACGCCGATCGCGCCCACATGCGACAGGAGAGTGCTTGATACAAGGACCAGCGATTGACGAGGGCGTCGAAGTCGGCGTCGGGTGTTCGCGCGGTGATGACCGACAGCCGGTCGTTCCACGCGTCGGCGGCAGTGTGAACGGCGGCGGCGGCGGCCTCGGGCGACGTGTATCGCTCGATCAGCTCGCGGGCCGCGGCATCAGTTTCCGCGACGCCGAGCAGCACGACGACATCGCGCGTCTCGTTCGGCGCCAGGGTGATCGCGCACCGCAGCGCCGCGCACGGATCGTAGCCGGCGCCGCTCGCGCCAGAGAGCTGCGGCGCCCGCAGCCCAGCGGGCGACACCAGGTCGCCGGTCCGCCCGATGAAGTGATCGCGCCGCGCCGTGTGACTCGTGACGCGTTCGCTGATCCAGGAGAACGCCGTGCGATTCGCGAAGTCGGGCGCGAAGCAGTTCTGCGCGAGCACGGCGCCCGAGGCCGCGTCGTATCGCGTATGCAGCTGATGTCGCGTATGCTCGCGTTCCGCGCCGAGCACCCATTCGACGTAGCTCGTCAGGGACAGATGCCGCGAGGTCGGGCCGCGATTCACAATTCGTAAATGTGAGATCTTTACCGCGTCGGCGCGCGGCACGCCGAGCGTGAGCTCGGTCGCGATGTTTCCGCGCGTGTGCGAGAACCGCGTCACGCCGGGCGCGTGCGTCACCTCGTAGCGCGGCGACTGCGACGCGCGGCCGGCGGCGGCGTTCGGCCCCGGTGTCGGCGACCACGTTTCCCCCGTCTCGGTGTCGCGCAGGTAGATGACTTCACCGCACGGGTCCGAGATGGGATCATTCGACCACGGCGTCAGCCGAAAGAAGTAGCTGTTCTCGGCCCACGAAAAACCGCCGCCGCGTTCGGTGACGCAAAACCCGATGGCCGGATTCGCGATGACGTTCGACCACGGCGCCGGCGGCACGCGCTCGCCCGCCACATCGACCGCGTAATCACCAGCCGCGGTCAGACCACCATACCCGTTCGCGGGCAGAGCAACCGCGCGCGCATCGACGGCGAGCGCGGGCCGCGGCGGCTCGTCGTCTTTGTTCGTCCTGGGTTCGGCGGGCGCGCGCGTGGCGTGGCTCAGGAGATTGGCGGCCACGATCTCACCGAGCCCGACGCCGTCGCATGCGACGTGAATGCGCGCCACGGAGCGCAGCAGCGCGGTCTCGTCGGCGGACAGGTGATCGGCGCGGCGAACGAACACGCCCCCTGGTTGCTCGAGCACACCGCCTTCGCTCGACGACATCGCGACGGTCATCAGCTGATCGTGCAGCTCCTGCGCGTAGGAATGCGCCTTCGTGTTCAGAATAACGAGATCCGACCGAATGCCCTTCATGCGCCAATACCGGTGGGCCACGAGGAGCTGGCGTACGCTCGCCAATCCAGCCGGCGTGCGGATCGTCGCGAGCACGATGGGCCAGTCGCCGGAGATCCCCTGCGCCCAGAGGGCGGCCTGCCCGGACGTCACGAGCGCGCGTTCGGCGGCGGGCGCGCGGAGCGCCTCGTGCGGATAGATCAGGGCCCCGGCGAGCTCCTGAAAGAGCGCGACGTCGGCCGGCGCGATGTCGAGATCGCGCAGCTCGACTTCGGCTTCCGTGCGCGCCAAGCTCAGGGCACGATCGCCGGCGGCGCTGTCGCGATACCGATCGGCGAGTTGAAGCGCCGCCTCTCGCGTCGAGGCCACCGCCGTCGTGAACGCGATCACCGCGGAGCGGCCCGGCTCGACTCGAACGCGGACGCGCAGCGCGACGACCGGGTCCAGCACGGCGCCGACGGTTCCGGACAACGCGCCATCGCGATCGAGCGCGAGTGGCGCACGAGCCGTTCTCCCGCGGCCGAGGAAGCGTGCGCGATCGGTTTCGCAGGTAATGTCGCCGATCAGTTCCGGACCCGCCGCGACCACGTGCACGCACCACGGCCACGCTTCGTCGGCGGAGCGCGGGCGGCGGCTCGCGAGCAGCGCACCGTCCTGCGCCCGTTCCGTCTCCACGAACAGCTTCTGGAACGCCGGGTGAGCGCGATCCGCGTTTGCGGGACAGAGGACGACTTCGCCATAGCTCGTCAGCTCCAGCTCGCGGGTGGCACGCGAGCGGTTGACGAGCGTCACGCGGCGCACTTCGGCCTGCTCGCTGGCGACAACGACGATCTCCGTATGCGTTTCCACCGCTCCGTCGCGCCGCTCGAACACGACGCGATCGGCGGCGAAGGAGGCGCGGTAGGACGACGGCTGGGCGCAGGTCGGCTGGTATCCGGCGGACCACAGCGTCGCCGCAGTGAGATCCTTGATGTAGATCCACTGCCCGGTGTCGTCACGCGTACCGTCGGCGCGCCAGCGCAACACGTCGATGTCGTTCGCTCTGCTGTAGCCGCTTCCCGCGTTCGTGAGCAGCACGCTGTACCCGTTGCCGCCAAGCAGCGCCACGTGCGGATCTGGCGTGTGCGGCGTGTTGACCTCGTGCACGGCGATTCGCGTCGCCGACGCGGCGGCCGGCGTCGCCACGGGGGCGTTGGACTGCGCCGGCCGCGGAACGTACCGGCGCGGAATACGCTCGTCGAGCAGGAGGGCGGTCGCGCGAACCGCCGCATCGGCCATGAACCGCCGCTGCCAGATGCCCTCACGCTCACGAGCAGCAACGCTCAACGCATTATCGAACGCGACGAGACTCATGCCGACATGATGGGCCATGTGCGTGCGGACGACGGCGAATCGCTCATCCTCGTCGTGTCGCGTGTAGTCGAGCGCGTCGTAAAAGCCGTAGAGGCCAAGCGCTCCGCGGCGCTCGAGGCGAGAGAAATTGTGCAACGCCGCGTGGGCGTCGACGGTCAGCCCCAATGCCGTCGCGTACGGCGCGACGACGAGATCCGAAGCAAGCCCGCGTTTGAGCGCGAGGTCGGGCACACCGAAGGCGCGATACTGATACGTCTCATGGCGATCGCGCAGATTGTACGCGGACTCGGAGATCCCCCATGGGACGTCGCGCGCGTCGCCATAGGCGATCTGGCGGCGCACCGCCGCATGGCACGTTTGATCGAGCAGCGAGAAGGGCCGCGCCGGCATCACGAGCAGCGGCATGAGATACTCGAACATCGTGCCGCTCCACGAGACGAGCGCCGTCGCGCCGTCGGCGACGCTGAGCGATCGGCCAAGATGAAACCAATGTTCGACCGGCACGTCGTTCTTCGAGATCGCCATGAAGCTCGCGAGCCGCGACTCCGACGCGAGCAGATCGTACAACGACTCGTCGCGCGTTCCGGCGCGCGCGTCGTAGCCGATGGAGAACAGCCGGCGGCGTTCGTCATACACGAGACGGAAATCCATGGCCGTCGCCATCTCGCGCGATCGCGCGGCGAGCGCCTCGAGTCGCGCGACGAGCGCCGCCGCGGCCGACGATGACGCCGCGATCTCGCGAAGCGAAACCGACGCATCGCATTCGGGATCGAGATCGAGGCTCGACAACTCGTCCGCCGTCGCTTGCAGACGCTGCCGCTCCCAAAGCACGGCCGCGGCGCTGTCCGAATCGACCGTCGCCGCTCGGCGGCGCAACTCGAGGTTGGCCGACTGATACGCGAGCAGCCGTTCGCCGATCCAAGTGCCTTTGACTTTCTCGCGCGGTCCGCCTTCGATTTCGATCGCCGCCCAGACGCGACCGTCATCGATCGGCGCGAGCGTCATCTCCAAACACCCCTGCGCGAGCGCGATGAGGTGCCCGGCGAGGTTACCCGAATCGACCGTTGAGACATACGGGGGATCGAGCACCGCGAGATCGGACAGGCCGTACCAATTGTAGAAGTGGCCGTGAATGCGCGGCATCTTCTCCATCGCGTCCAACGCGCGCTCGAGCCGATCGATCGTCTCGCCGCGCGTCAGAAATCCGAGATCCGCCGCCGACGCGGTGGCGAGCAGTTGGAGACCGATGTTCGTCGGTGACGTCCGCGATGCGATGAGCGGCTTCGGCGTCTCCTGGAAGTTGTCCGGCGCGAGCCAGTGCGTTTCCTCGGTGACGAAGCGATCGAAGTAGCGCCAATGATGGAGTGCGTAGCGCAGCGCCGAGGCTCGCTCCGCGCCGTCGAGCACGAGCGAGCGGCGCCGAACCGGCGCGCTCAGTGCCAGCACCGCTTCCGGTACGAGCATCCATATGAGTGTCAGCATCGTCCCTGCGGCCGCGACGGACCACCACATGACGCCGCGCGTCATTGGAGCGACGCCCGCATGCCACGCGACGATCGCCATGATGCTCGCGCCGAGCAGCACTGACGGCCACATGCGGCGCCACACCGATCGCCGACCGTGTCCTGTCGTTTGTTCGGCGTGCGACGCCGTTTGCCACTCGAGCATGTCACGGCGCGTCCACCGCACGCGAATCAACGTCCGCGCGATCGCGTCGACGGCCAACAACGCCTGGTCGGGGAGCAGCACGACGGCCAAAACGATCTGCTCGAGCGCGCGCGACGCATCGCGGGCGATGGCCGTGTAGTACGGATGCCAAGCTTGATCGCGCGGCGGGCGCGCGGCCGCGAACACCAGCGGGGTGATCCACGGCGTGGCGAAGGCGGCGAGGGCGGCCGCCGTCCACGTCATCCATGTTCCGGGAAGAATCGTCCATCCGCCAACGAGCCACATCAGCACCGCGACCGGTGTCGTGCTGCGGCGCAGATTGTCGGCGATCTTCCAGCGCGAGAGTGCCGACAGCGGATGGCGATTGGCGCCGGCATGACCGGGCACACGTGTCGTCAGCCAGCGCAGTAACTGCCAGTCTCCGCGCATCCATCGATGCGCGCGGCGAGCCGATGTGAGATAGCGCGACGGGTAGTCGTCGAACACTTCGATGTCGGTGACCAGTCCGGCGCGGGCGAACGTTCCCTCGAGCAAGTCGTGGCTGAGCAAACTGTTTTCGGGAAATCGGCCGTCCGTCGCCTGGCGAACGATGTCGACGTCGTAGATGCCCTTTCCCGTAAACGTGCCTTCGCCGAAGAGGTCCTGGTAGACGTCCGACACCGCGGTCGTGTACGGGTCGACACCCGGGTGGCCCGCGTAGATCGCGGCGAATCGCGACTCGCTCGCGCTCGGCAGCGACACGCTCACGCGCGGCTGGAGAATTCCATAACCGCGAACCACGCGACCGCGCGCCGCATCGTACAGGGCACCGTTCAGCGGGTGCGCGATCGTTCCGATCAGTGCCGCCGCGGCGGATCGCGGAAGCATCGTGTCGGCATCGAGCGTGATGACGTAGCGCGCATCGCGCAGCCATTCGAGATCGCCTTCGGTGACCGCGAACGCTTGCGCCGCCGCGCCGCGTATGAATTCGTTGAACTCGACGAGCTTGCCGCGCTTCCGCTCCCAGCCCATCCACACACCGTCGGCGTCATTCCATTTTCGCGCGCGATGCAGGATGTAGAAGGGCGCGTACGATTCGCCGTGTTCGCCGCGATACGCTTCGTTCAGCGCCCGAATGCCCGCGACCGCGGCGTCGACGATCGCCGCATCCTCCGCGGTGTGCTCGGTGGCCGCATCGAGGAAATCGCTCAGTAGCGCGAAGCGCACCTCGCGATCGCGATTGGCCAAGAACTGCACTTCGATGTGATCGAGCGCACGCGTCACCGCCTCGGGACTTCCCAGGAGCAATGGCACAACGACGACCGTGCGGTGGCGCTCGGGAACGCCGTCCGCATAGTCGAGACGCGCAAGACGGGATGCGGGGATGACGAGGTTCACGAGCTGATGCACGATCGCGACGGCCGCGTCCGCGGCCGGAAGGCACGCGAACGCGGCCGCGATCACGAACCACAACGCGCGGTCGGCGGACACCGCGACGAGCAGGAACGGCGAGAGCAACACGCCAAGCGTCGCGGCGAAAACGACTGACAGCGCGCCGAAATACGACGCGGCCGGATGCGCGAGGATGAGCTCGCGAAACCGCGCCGCGTGTCCGCCGCGAAATTCACACGCGCGCTCGAATGCGGGCCGCCCGTCGCCGATCAAATAGTGACCAACGTGATCACGACGCGCGTCGATCCCGTCGGCGTCCGCCGCGGTCCGTGCGGCACGAACGGCTTCGGCCGCGACGTGGTGTTCGTCGAGCGCCGAGCCCTTGGCGATCCGTTCGACGGCGTGCCGGTATTGGTCGCGTGTCGAGCGCGTCATGTGGGCGTACGCCTGCGCCGGATCCTCGCGCAGTGTCGTCTCCACGATGCTCACGGCCTCGACGAGCGTCGTCCAATCGATGTTCGCGACGTGGCGGAGGCTGGCGATGGAGTTCGCCATCACGAGCTGCGTGAGCGCGAGCTCTTGTGCCGAGCGCTGCGCCGCGTCTTCCACCGTCATGATGTCTTCGGCGAGCCACTGCTCGAGCCAGAGCAGCGGCATGAAGTCGGCGCGCCGGCTGCGAATCTGCTGGAGGAAGCGCGTGAGAAATGCGGCCGACAATGGCGGACCGCGATGCACGAATGCCGCGAGCTCGTCGTCATCCACCGGACTCGCGGCAATGAGACGCGACACCCACGCATCGGCGGACGCCCGGTCGGCAACCTCGCGCGACGCGCGAAGCGCCATGCGCCGAACGTTCTCGAGGTATCCAATGCGCAACATCGCCGGAATCGCCCACAGCTCTCCCAGGGTGAGCGCGCTCACGCGTTGGTATTCCGTGAGAATCATGCACACGCTCGCGTCATCGAGGCGGCCGTCCGTGTGCGTGATCAACTCGACGATGATGTCGTAGATCCGCGGATAGCCCGCGCGCGGTCCGCCGCCCGCGAGCTTCGGCAACTCGCGGTAGTAGCCGGCCGGGAGCATGGAGCGGATCTCCGGCAGTTGCTCCATCACGACGAAAAAGTTGTCGAGCAACCAGGCGCCCGCCGGTCCAACGTCGGCGCCACTCGCCGACGCGGCCGCGAGCGTATCGCGCGCCGCGTTCAAGGCGCGCTCGGTGGCGTCGAGCTGCGCGATCAGCGGCCCGCGGTCTCGGCGACGGAGCCATTGCGTCGCCGCGACAGGTGCCAGCGTGTGCCGGCGCGCCAACCGTCGCGCGTGCGAACCTAGCCGCGCCGCACCAAAGATCTCGCCCTTGATGGGACTCCGCTCGGCGGAGCCGTGGTCGTCGGGCACATCCGGTGCGTCCAGGGACAGCGTACGCGAAGCGGTCGTCACGCCTCGCGCATCAACGTCGACGTGCCGAGCAAGTCCTCGAGCTCATCCTCCGGCATCTCCTCCCACCCGGATGGAATCGGAGTGACCTGGCGCCGCTGGCGCGCCGACTCGAAGCGCAAGCACGGCATATCGAGATCGCGCGTCGCGAATCTCGCGGCGCCGGCGACGCGGCCGCGTGAGCGCGGCTCGCCACGCCGCTCGCGCGCGCGAATGAGCGTGAGCACGCGCGGCGGCGACTCCGCCACCGTCCATGCCACGCCGTCGCGGTCGGTGAAGCTGCGACGGATCATGCCGACCGCCTCCATGACGGGTTCGTCATTGTTACCGCCGGCCGACAGCGCCGCGCGCAACCGCGGCTCATCGCGCTCGTCCGAGCCGGTCCGCAACTTCGAGCAGTCGCGCCGCGCCGTTCTTTTTGAGCACGTAGGCATCCGCGCCGGAGGCGGCCGCCCACGCGCGGTCTTTCGGTTGGCCATGCGTGGTGTATGCCAATACCTTGGCGCGCCGCCGCGGCGCCGGAGTGCAGATCGCGTTCAGCAGGCAACGACTCTTGCGATTTCCGAGGTAGAGCTCGGTCACCACGAGATTGATTCGCGGATTGTCGATCAAGGACAGTGCGTCGTCGCCGCCGCTGGTCGCGATGACGGTGTAGCCGTCGGATTCGAGCGTCGCGCGAAGTTGCGCGCGCGAGTCGGCATCCGGCTCGACGATGAGGACGGTTCGGCCGGCGACTCTGCGCATGGCGCTCCCGATCAGAGGACAGCTGGACCGAGAGGCTCTCGAGTCGCCGGGGGCGGTAACGCCCGCGAGACCAGGGGGAGGTGGCGCACAGGCCACACACCAGCATTCGTAATATACACCGGCGGCGGGTCTTTGGCTCCGCGGCACCGGAATGCCGGCGGACTTTAGAAAACGCAAAACAAGCGGACGCGACGCGCGGCGGCGCCACGCGCCGGCTCGACGCGCGAGCTCATGGAGAGCTCATGGAGAGCTCATGGAGAGCTCATGGAGAGCTCATGGAGAGCTCATGGAGAGCTCATGGAGAGCTCATGGAGAGTTCACGGACTTTTGTCCGCCCGCGCCGCCAGCGTCGGGACTCCCGTCGTGATTCCGTGATACCGCTCGAGCGACTCGCCGATGACCGCGCCGCTCGCCGTCAGTCGATAGGTGCGGAAGTCAGTCGCGTGCTCGCTCCCGCGCATCTTGACCACCGACAGCACCTTGTGCAGCGCGCCGCCGATCTCGACGTAGCGCTGCACGAGAATGTCGTCGGTGATGAACGACACGCGCTCGTGCGTGAAGCGGCCGCCCGGGCTCGCGTCCATCACCTCGTCCGTCATCAGCACCGTCACGCCCGACACGGTGAGCGCGCCGACCAGCCGGTATAATGATTCTCTAAAGTCTGTGCGATAGCTGGGCGCGAGCGCCACCTCGAATCCCGAGAGCGAGTCGATGACGACGCGCGTGGCGCCGACGCGCTGGACGGCGCGCTCGATCTCGGCGAGCATCTCGTCCACCGACAAATCCAGCGGACGCAGATACGTCACGACCAATCGTCCGATGTCGATCATGTGTTCCAAGCCGGCGGACACCGTCTTGGCGCGCATCAGATACGCGTCGGGGTATTCCTCGAACACGGCGACGACGCAGGCCTCGCCGTCGACCAGGCCCTGCGCGACGAAGTGCGTCGCGAAGGTCGTCTTGCCACTGCCCGCCGGCCCGGTGAGGAGCACCACGTCGCCCGCCGGAATGCCGCCGCCCGTCATCTCATCCAGCCCAGGCACGCCGGTGCTGAGACGGACGACCGGCTGGAGCAGGCGCGGCCGCGCCTGCTCGGGAATCCGCGGAAAGACTTGTACGCCCGCCGTGCTGAGTCGAAAGGTGTGCAGTCCCGGCATCGGATTTCGACCGCGTACTTTCACCACGCGCAGTTTGCGCGTCGCCGAGTTGCGGTCGACGTCCTCGGACAACCACAGGATGGTGTCGGCGATCGTGAACACCGGCTGGCGCTGCTCGGTGTCCGAATACTCGCCGATCAGAAACGACGTGACTTCCCACGTGGTGAGTTGTTGCGCCAGGCGGTTGACGAAATGCGCCATGTCCAGCGACTCGTGCGATTCCCCCGCTCGACGTCCGCCGACGATGGTGCGAAACGAGTCGACCGCGACGAACGCCGGCTGGGCGGCCGCGACCTCGGCGATGACGCGCTGCAGCACGGCCTCGAGGTCGCCACTCGCGGCTTCCGCGGCGAGATTGACGAATCGCACGGCCGTCGGCACCCGGGCTGCATCAAAGAACTCGAATTGCCGCTGGTAGCGCAGCATCTTCACCGTCGGTTCGCCGAGTACCGTGAAATAGAGCGCCGACCGTTCGCGCGTCGCGTTGGCGAACAAGATCTGTTGCACCAGCGTCGTCTTGCCCGCGCCCGGGGCGCCCGCGATGAGGTTGAACGCATACTCGCAGAGGCCGCCGCCAAGCACGGCATCGAGCCCCGGAACACCGGTGGCGATGTTCCGCATCACCGAATCGTCGGACACGGATGGAGAAGCGGTCATGAATCGTCGGCGTGAAGGAGATTACGTACCATGTCCGCTCCGATGAGGGCGGTGAGAATGTCGACGAGCGCCGCGAGGACGGCTTCGAGCCCCGCGCGAGCGGCTGCGGCTCCGTGCGCCTCGATCGCCGGCATGACGTTCAGTGGAATGCCGGCGCTGTCGTCGGCGCGCCGCATGCTCGCGACCGCCGGGTGTTCGTGCTGAGCACGCGCAATCGCGCGATCGAGCAACGCGTCGAGTCCGTCGGCGCCGACGACACTTCTGAGATCGTCGACGACTTGCCCGGCAGCCCGCTGCATCGCCGCGCCGAGTGCCTCTGCCTGCACCTCGCCGTCCGCTCCGCGCTCCACGAGCCGTCGCGCCACCGCTTTCGCGTTGACAGAACCTCCGTCGCGCGACATGTGAATGGCACTCCTGGATGGGTCGTTGGCGCTACCGGCGCGTGTGGAGGGCGTCGTGCGCTTCCTGAGACTAGCGTACCTCCCAGGCACGCGCTATCACGGCAACGTCGAACTCTCGTTCAAACGAGAACGAGTACGACTGGAACCGACTGGAACCGACTGGAACCGACTGGAACCGTTCACAGAACCTGTTGCACGCTCTCGAGCACGCGAGCCAGGCTCACCGGCTTCGTCAGATACAGTTCCACGCCGGCCTCGCGCGCACGCTCCTCGTCTTGCGGCAGCGCCATCGCCGTCAGCGCGATGATGGGGATGTCCTTGGTCGCCGGATCGTCGCGCAACGCTCGCGCGGCGGTCCATCCGTCCATCCCCGGTAGCTCGACGTCCATCAGGATCACACTGGGCACGATCGAACGCGCCAGCGCGACGCCCCGCACGCCGTCGTGCGCCAGCACGACCTGATAGCCGGCGTGCTTGAGCCACACGGACATGATCACGCAATTGTCTTCGTTATCCTCGATGATGAGCAACGTCGCCGCTGGTGACGTCGTCATCACGAATCCGTGGCGCGCCGCGCCTGTTCAGCGCTCGGAAGCGTCAAACGAAACGCGGAGCCGACGTGGAGCTCGCTCGCGACGGAAAGCTCGCCGTGCATGCCGCGCGCGAGCTGGCGGGCGATCGCCAGGCCCAACCCGACACCGCCGCCGCGCTTCGCCGCCGTGCCCGGCAGTTGCACGAACGGCTCGAAGATGGAGTCGAGCTTGTCCGCGGCAATACCTTCGCCCTCGTCGCACACTTCGACGAAGCGGGCGGTTCGGCTCGTTCCACAGCGCACCACGAGCCGCGCCTGGTCGGGTGAATACTTCATCGCGTTCGTGATGAGGTTGATGAGAATTTGCCGAATCTTGTCGATGTCGCCGAGCGCCACCGCAGCTCCTGCTTCGCATGCTTCGTAGGTTACGACTTGCCCCTTCGCCTCGATGAGCGGCGCGACCATCTCCGCGGCCGCGACCGCGGCCGGTCCGAGATCGACGTCGGCGAGCGTGAACTCGGCGCGGCCGGTTTCGACGCGAACGTACGCAAGAATCTGGCTGATCAACGACAGCAAGTGCTGCTGATTCCAACGAATGCGCTCGAGGTCGCGACGTTGGTCGTTCGTGATCGGCCCGCGCACGCCCATTTCCATCAGCTCCGCGTAGCCGCCGATGGCGCTGAGCGGCGTGCGCAGCTCGTGCGTCACCTGCCCCAAGGCGTCGACCTTCGCGCGGTCGGAGTCCTCGGCGACCTTCCGGCGCCGATCCATCGCCGCGAATTGACGCACGTTGTCCAGCGCGCGTCCGCATGCCGCCGCCACCTGCTCGGCGAACTCGATCTCGTCGGCCGTGTACGCGGCACGAGCGCGGCGCGCAACGAACGTGATGGCGCCCGTGATGCGGCCGTTCGCGCGAATGGGCACCACCAGGCACGCGGCGAATCCGAGCGCACGGAGAACCGCGATGTTCTCCGGCCGGTGCGCCGCCGCGGCGAGCACGTCGTCCACATGCTCGGTCAGGGCGATCGTTTCTCCAGCACGCTTGACGGCCGGATAGCCGAACGGGTCGTCGTCGCGCGGAGCCCATTGACCGTTCAACTCATCCGCGATGGCCTGGTCGGCGGGATCGGCTCTCGGGATGGCGAGGCGCAGCAGATGATCGTCGGCCTCGACGAGATCAACAATGGCCCACGAGTCGGCGCCGGGAAGGCAGACGCCCGACAACGTCGTGCGCATCTCCGTCTCGTCGAGCGATGCAGCCAACCGTTCCTGAAGTCCCGCGAGGTAGTCGAGGCGATCCGAGAGTCGCTCCGCCGCGTCGGCGCGATCGGTTTCAGCGAGCGCGGCAACGATCAACCGACCGGCGATGGTCTGCTGGCTGATCGTCGTCATGCGATCCGGGCGGCGCTTCGACGCGTCCGGCCGGTCACTGCCCTCGCGCTGATCATGACGCACGGCTCCTCTGCACTTGTATCTACGTCGTCATCATGACGAGCACAATCGTGGCCATCGCGCGGCGTTCAGCCGGAATGTAGTCGGAATGCGGCACGCGGCGCGTGAACGGCACGTTGCGTGCGACCGATGACCGTGCCCCTTCCGTCGCAGCCTTGCCAATCGAACAACTCGGTTCCGCCGGCTCCGTCGCCCCGTTTGCTTTTCGAGGGCACCATGCTCAGCCGAGACACGACCGAGCTTCGCTCCCAATTGATCGAGCGCCTGCACGCGCACGAGGAGCAAGCGGATTTTCTGAAAAACGCCAGCCGGCTCGTCGCGAGCGCGACCACGCTCGCCATGAACGCGCACGGCCTCGACGAAACGCTCGCGTCGGTTGCCCGGTTCACGCTGCCGCATCCGAATGTCTGGAGCATCCTCGACCTGCGCCACGGCGAGGGACACGATTCGCCACCGCGCCGCGTCGCGGTGTTGCATCCTGACCCGCTCGTCCAGTCGGCGGCCGCCACACTGATCGACGGTTGGCCGCCTCCTCGCGATCGGAGAGGAGCGCCAAGCGTCTGGCGCACGGGCCGCACCGAGATCATCGCCGAGCTCTCCGACGACGCGCTCGCCAAAGTCGCCGGCTCGCGCGAGCAGCTGACCGCCTTGCGCGCCCTGCACGTGGGGGCCGTGATGGTCGTGCCGTTGCGCGTTCGCGACGACACGATCGGCTCGTTGACGTTCATCGGCCCGCGCGGCGGCCGCGCGTTCGACAATGCGGATCGCGTGCTGGCGGAGCAGATCGCGGCGGGCGCCGCGTTCGCGATCGACAACGCGATGCGCGCGGATGAACGCGCCAGGTCGATCGCCGCCGCCGAGGTGGCGTTGGCCGAGCGTCTCGCCTTCATGTCGTCGTTGAGCCACGGGCTTCGAACGCCGCTGCACGCGATCTTCGGATACGCACAGCTGCTCGCCGAGGGCGTTCGCGGCCCGCTCACCGGCGACCAACAGCACGACGTGCAGCGGATTCAGGCGAACGAACGCCACCTGCTGAATCTGGTGGACTCGGTGATCGCGTTCGCGCGGTGGGATGACGGCGAGAACCTCATCACTGAAGACGTGCCCGTGCATGACGCGGTGGCGAGCGCCAGGCGAGCGACGGAAGCAAGCGCCGCCGCCAGGCACATCATCAGCGGCGTGTCGGGCGATTCGGTCGATCGGGACATCTACGTTCGCGCCGACGCCACGCGCCTTGAGGAAATCCTGCTGCAGCTCATGACCAACGCCGTGCGCTTCTCGCGCCCCGGTGCGACGGTCACGGTCGACGCGCGGGTCGTCGGCGATTGTGTCTGGATCCGCGTCACCGATACCGGGATCGGGATCGCCGAGGAAGATCTCGGGCTGGTGTTTCAGCCGTTCGTCCGTGGACGCAACGCGCTGGCGCGCGCCGAAGAAGGCAGGCGCGAAGGGCGCGGGCTCGGACTCGCGATCAGCCGCAAGCTGGCGCGCGCGATGGGCGGCGAGGTGTCCGTCGTCAGCCAGGAAGGGGTCGGCTCCGCGTTTACCCTTGCCCTTCCCCGTGGGCGCGCTCCGCATGCCGGTAATGAGTAAACTCTAACCGCGCTGTTCCCCGCCCGCCGGACACGGCACGAACGCCGTGACACCGCGCAACTCGTCGACGTGGAGTCGAAACACCGTCGACGAACGGCGGACTCGCGGCGCGCGTCGCGGGTTCACGCTGGCGCGATCCCGCAACTCCATGATGCCTTGCAGCGCTACCGCGTCACCCAGCGTGCTCCCGGTGCTTTCGGCCTCGTAGCAGCCGCCGCGAACGATGACGCTCGAGACCCGAGTCGGATCCTGCAGCTCCGTAGCGGACAGCAGGAGCCAAGGACTTGCCGCAATGATCTTCCGCAGGCCGACGTCCGCGCGAAAATACACCCAGTCCTCGCGATACGCGTACCGGATGGGCCGAACATCCGCGTGGCGCCCCGTGGAGAACGCCAAGTGGCCGAAGCAAGCGCGCCGCAGCAGGGCCTCGCACTCGGCCGTCGTCATCGGCGTGTCCAGAAACTGGGATGGACCAACATTGGGCGCCGCTGTCATGAAACCATCCTCGGCGCGTTCTCGACGGCGCCGTCGCGAGTGAGGGTGAGCAAGACGGCCCCAGTCGTCCGCGGGCACTCCACACCGACAGCAGCGTGCACACCGCATGCCCGTGCATACGCACAGCCGCATCGTCGTCCTGTCGCGGCCGGCCGATGTCGACCCTGGGCCGGGCAAGCGACGGGATCGCGCGCGCGCGTCGACTCGCTGTTAGATAACTCTAATTATCCCGTTGTTCGTTGTTCGAACTCCACCGGCACGTCTTCAGACACATGCGGGGATCACCGAACCGCGCCGCGAGCAAAGCCGGTGCGCCTCGCTGGCAGTAGAGGTGCGCGTTATGCAAGCAGGAGCTTCGATTCATCGATGTGGTCAACTCAGCCAATCCCGAGGAACTGTGCCGAGATCTCGTGATGAGTCCGTTCCGCGCACGGTCGAGGAGATCGCGGATGCCAACGATCTCCGATCCGTCATTCAACAAGCGCTTGCCGCGAGGCCCGTCGACGACACGATGCTCCAGCGCGGAGTCTGGACGTACGTTGGGCTGGAGCGCGCGGCAGGAACATCTCCGGGGCAAGTCATTCTCGTTCTCAACGATCTGATCGATGACGCGGCCGGTATTCCCGCCGCCGCTCGCCACGAGTTGACGCGGCGCGCCATCCTGTGGTGCGTCGAAGCATACTTCGGCCACCTCGGCGGAAACGCCGTCGGGGGAGAGACCGTCTGACGGTGTTCCGACGACACGCCGCTGCGGTCGCTAGCGTGCGATCACATACGCGAAGATCGCCCAGAAGTGGCTCGCGCTGGCCACAATGACGCACAGGTGCCAGAACTCGTGAAAACCAATCGGTCCCACGCGCCGGCGCGGCCGTTGCCGCCAATACGCGAGCGCGCCCACCGTGTAGAACAATCCGCCGGTGAGCAGCCAGTCGACGAGCCGAGGATGTCCGCGAAGTGCCGGCAGAAGAAACAACACGGCCCAGCCCATCGCGAGATAGAACGCCGTCGCCTGACCGCGGCGCAACGGCCGACCCGTCAGATCGAGCAGCATTCCAATGGCCGCGAGCATCCAGACGGAGAGGAGCAGGAGGACGGCGTCCGTGCCGGGCCAGAGCGTTATCAGGCATAGAGGCGTGTAGGTCCCGGCGATGAACACGTAGATCATCGCGTGGTCGAGACGCTGATACAGCCGTTGCCGCGGTGAGGCCGGTCGCAGGTGGTAGAGCGCACTCGCCGCGAACATGAAAAACGCGGTGGCGCCGAAGGTCGTCGCGCTGACCAGGTGACGGATGGTACCGCGAGCGTGCGCTTCGCGAATGAGCAGGATTAGCCCGATACACGCGAGGGCCGCGCCGGCGAAATGAAACCAGCCATTGACTGGCTCGCGGCGGCCGCCGATCTCGGAACGGTTGACCAAGGCGGCCGTTCGCTGACTCACGATGGCGAGCGGCACTTCCTACGAGGCCGTGGAGCGCGGCTTGGCGGCGTCGAGCAACGCGCGGAGATGCTCTTCCGAGTACGAAGCCAAATCCCAGCTCCCAGGATCCTTGACCGTCGCCGACGCCTTCTCGACCGATCCGACGCGCTGAAAAAGAATGCGGGCGATCGGCGGCCCATCGGTGGTGTTCGCGGGCCCGCCACCGCCTTGAACGATACGGGCGGACCAGATGTTGCCGCCCGCGTCATGAAATTCGCGCGTCTGGTCCTCGACGTACTGCTGCTTCTCGTTCTTCTGCTCGTCGTTCATGTAGGCCTCGGATAGTGCTCAGCATCGCAAACCACCAGCCACCGGACGTCGGCGGCAGCATGCTTCGCCCGAGCCGATCCGCGCCGCTCCCCTGCCTGGGCCGCGAACCCACGCCCACGGCCACGGCCACGGCCACGGCCCTCGCTTTGTCGTTCTGCTGCGAGAATCTGCGAAGAATCTGCGAGAATCTGCGAGAATCTGCGAGACAACATCTGTCCACCGAGTCCGGCGATCCAAGGCTGATGCTAGGCGATTTATCAAGCAGAACCGCACTGAGATTCCGGAGCGATCCCGCGAGAGAGTGGCCAAGCGCTCAGCGCCCCTGCCAACCGACACCGAGTTGGAAAAAGGCATTCCTCTGTTCCTCGACCAGTTGTCCGAATGGATGGCCGATCCAAATGAAGATGCTGCGTTCGCTCCCGGCGCGACGAAGCACGGTGGCGACCTGTTGAGGATGGGTTTCTCGATCGCCCAAGTCGTCCACGATTATGGCGACGTCTGTCAAGCGATCACGGGCGTGGCTCTTGGCCAGGGCGCGCCCATCTCGACTGACGATTTTCGTGTTCTGAACAAGTGCTCGACGACGCCATCGCCGGTGCCGTGACGGAATACCAGCGCCTCCGTGAACGCTCGCGTGATCGGGATGCAACGGAGCGACTCGGCTACCTCGCACATGAGCTGCGCAACAAGGTACACACGGCGATGCTCGCGTACGGGGTCCTGAAGCAAGGCCAGCTTGGACTCGGAGGCAGCACCGGTGCCGTCCTCGGCCGCGGCCTCGGCGGCTTACAGGACCTCATCACCCAATCGCTCGCTGAGGTTCGGGTGGATGCAGGCGTGCAACATCGGGAACGTGTCGAGGTCAGCGAGATCGTTGAAGAGCTCGAAGCGGAAGCATCGATGGCGGCCAACGCCGCCGGACGGAAACTCTCGGCGAACACCTACACGGCGTTGTCCCGCGTGACGTCGCATGCGGCGCGGATCGCGTGCTCCAACTCTTCGCGCGTCACCGGCGCTTGGTCCTCGCGACCACCGCACGTGCTTCCTCATCCGTCTCGCTCGCGAGAACGGCCTTGCGCTCGGACGGCGTGAGCAAGTCGAGCGCGAGAAGCGTCTGGCGAAGTCGCGTGGCGCGTTCGCTTCGGTCGGTGAGAATCCGCTCGAGCTTCCCGGGCGACGCCGTGTCCAGCATTCTCAGCCATTCGCGCAGCGCGCGGCGTTCGCCAGACGACGCATGCTTCTCTCGCTCGGCGATGCGCGCACGCGCACGCTGCACGAGCATTGGATCACGTTTGAGCTTCGCCGCGACGGCGATCGCGAGGCGACGTGCGCGCGTGTCATGCTCGCCATGTGAGCCTAACGATTCTGATGAGGAACGTCTGCCCGCGGGCGTAACGAACGCCATTGGCGGGACGCCGTCGAGAGGCACAACCTGCGCAAATCGGTCAGGTTCGGCACTCGCCCGTCGCTCGATTTCGGTGCGAGTGAGACCGCTCACCGCGATCTGTACGCCGAATCGGCGCTCGATGTCGCTGATTCGGTCCGTGAGCGCATCGGTGAGCCGCGTCAGCGACCTCGAATCAGCGACGACCCATAGGCTCAGCGACTCCTCGCCGCCGCGCTCATCGTTCAACCCCTCGAGCCACGCCGCCGAGGGACGCGGCGAGACGGCCGCGAACGATACGCGGAGCGCTCCGACCATCGCCGCCACTCGCTGCGCCTCGGCGTTGAACAATTCGACCAGCGCGCCGCCGAGGGGATGCGCGGAGCGGAAGCGGAGTTGCCGACGCGCGCCGGCGCCAATGAATTCGACGATGCCGGTGCTCTCCAACGCTTCGAGCGCCGGGTACACCGACGTCCGACCGAGCAGTGCTCGGCGCGCGAGCTCGCCAGCAGTCATCGGTGTGTCGGTGCGGGACAGGACGCGGAGGAGACGCACGTTCGCCTCGGTACCGAGGATGGTGTTGAGCAGCGTCTGGACCGCGTTCTGGGAGCGGCGGGGTGGGCGCATGTCTGTCGTAATAGACGTTTGTCTGTTATATCCTACAATCGTCTCCTAGTAAGGACAACCCCCGATTCCACACCCCGCTCTCGGCCAAGCTCAAACCTTCGAGCCAGCTAGAGTGTCTCACCGACCGATGACGTTCGACCGACGCCGCTGCTCGATCCGGCACCCGCCGCCTTCAGCCCCGTTCCTCAACCCGTTCGGCAATGCATTCCGCCATACGCCGTCTCGAGCTCCCCTTCCGCACGCTGTTCAGGACTCCCTTCGTGACGATCGTCGCCATCCTGTCGCTCGGGCTGGGGATCGGCGCGAACGCCGGGATCTACTCGCTGTTCAACGAGATCCTGCTCGCGCCGCTGCCGGTTGCCCATCCCGAACGGCTGGTCAACTTCGCCAGTCCGGGCCCGCAAGTGATGTATTACAACTGCGGCGCGGCCGGGGACTGCGACGCGGCCTACGACTACCCGATGTTCCGCGACCTCGAGCGGGCGGCGCCGAAAGGACGGAGGACGACGTTCAGCGGGATCGCCGGGCACATGCCGTTCAACGTCAGCGTCGCCATGCCTGGACAGACCCCGGTCACCGGCGATGGGGTTCTCGTATCGGGATCCTACTTCCCGGTCCTCGGCCTCCAGCCGGCGCTCGGGCGCCTGCTCGACCGAACGGTCGATCAGCCCATCGAGGCGAATTACGTGACGGTGCTGAGTTACGCGTTCTGGCAAAACGCCCTCGGGGGGAACCCGGCGGTGCTCGGCAAACAGATCACGGTGAATGGCCAGCGGCTGACGATCATCGGCGTTGCACCGCGAGGGTTCAGCGGCACGACCCTGGGTGCGCGGCCCGACGTGTTCGTCCCGATCAGCATGGCCGGCCTCATGATCGACGGATGGAAGGGCGTCGAAACCGACCGCGACGAGCACTTCGTGTACATCTTCGGTCGCCTCGCGCCGGGCGCGACGATGGAACAGGCGGCCGCGTCGCTCAACCCCACGTATCACGCGATCATCAACGACGTCGAGGCGCCGCGCATCAAGGGCCTGGGCGTCCAGACCGCGGCTCGCTTCCGCGCCCAGGTCATCACGCTCAGCGACGGGCGGAGAGGCCAGAGCTCGGCCATCACGGCGTCACGGCTGCCGCTCACACTGCTCTTCGCCGTCACCGGCATCGTGCTGCTCATCGCCTGCGCCAACATTGCCAATCTGCTGCTGGCGCGCGCCGCGAACCGCACCACGGAGATGGCGGTGCGCCTCTCGCTCGGCGCAACGCGGCGGCAGCTCGTCACTCAGGTCCTCACCGAGTCACTGCTGCTCGCCGTGCTTGGCGGGATCGTGAGCATCGTCATCGCATACTGGACGCTGGGCGGAATCACCGCCCTGTTGTCGGCCGAGGCCGCACGGGCGTACGACTTTCATCTGAGCACGCAGGTCTTCGTGTTCACCGCGGTCGTCTCGCTGGCGACCGGAGTGCTCTTCGGGCTCGCGCCCGCGCTCTCGAGCACGCGGCCCGACCTGGTGACAGCGCTGCGCAACAACTCCGGCAAGCTCGCCGGCGATCGCGGCGCGGAACGCTTCCGCGCGTCGCTCGTCACCGTCCAGATCGCGCTGTCGATGGCGCTCCTGATCGGGGCGGGACTGTTCATCGAGAGCCTCCGGAACATCAGCCGCGTCGATCTTGGCATCGACATCGCGAACGTCGTGCAGTTCGGCATCTCGCCGGCGCGCAGCGGGTACGACAGCACTCGCACCATGGCGCTGTACGACCGTGTCGAGCAAACGCTCGCGGCGCTCCCCGGCGTGCGAGGCGTGACGTCGTCCACCGTTCCGCTGCTCGGAGGCAACAACCGGGGCCGGTCCGTGTCGGTCGAAGGATTCAGGAAAGTGGCCGACACCGATGACGGCTCGCGCTACAGCAACGTGGGGTCGAACTATTTCCACGTGCTCGGCGTGCCGCTCCTCGCGGGGCGCGACTTCACCGCGGCGGACAAGGCGGGCGCCACGAGAGTGGCCATCGTGAACGAGGCGTTCGCGAAGAAGTTCAATCTCGGCCGCACTGCGGTGGGCAAGCACATGTCCGTGTATAATGATTCTTTAAACATCGAGATCATTGGATTAGCCACAAATTCGAAATATTCGCAGGTGAAGGACAAGATTCCGCCCGTCTACTTCCTTCCATTGGCGCAGTCGGAGCTCCAGGGCGAGAACACGTTCTACGTGCGAACCGGCTTGCCCACGGACCAGAGCATTCGCGCCATCCGAGCGGCGATGCAGACGATCGACCCGAATTTGCCCCTCGCATCGTTCGAACCGCTGCCGCAGCAGGTACGCGAGAACGTCTATCTCGACCGCATGATCAGCACGTTGACGGTGGCGTTCGCGCTGCTGGCGACGCTGCTGGCGGCGATCGGCCTGTACGGCGTGCTGGCGTACTCGGTCGCGCAGCGCACGCGCGAGATCGGCGTGCGCATGGCACTGGGCGCGAACGCGGGTTCCGTGCGCTGGCTCGTGTTGCGCCGGGTGGGCGTGATGACATTGATTGGCGGGGCCATCGGGATCGCCGCCGCGCTGGGGCTGGGCCGGGCCGCCCGGTCGCTCCTGTACGAGCTCCAGGGATACGATCCGGTGGTGATCGCGGGGGCGGCGGCCGTGCTGACGATGGTCGCCTTCGCCGCGGGCTTTCTTCCGGCGCTCAGAGCCTCGCGGGTCGATCCAATGCAGGCGCTGAGATACGAGTAACGACGAGGGCGTGCGGGCCATATCGATGCGCCCTCGCTCGCTGCGACGCCGTCCAGAGCGTCAGGCGGAATGAGAAGAGCCCCGGCGCGATCGCGCCGGGGCTCTCAACATCTTGTCGTTCAACAACTCTGAAGGAGCGGGCGATGGGACTCGAACCCACGACGTCCAGCTTGGGAAGGAGACCGGTCTACCGGACCCACTATGCTGAATAGCACGGTACTCGAACGGCTTACGACCAGCACACCCTGACAGGAAAACGGTGAATCCCGACCGGAAAACTGAGTTGGTGGCCCCCCGGTGGACCCTGAGGCATCGTGCCTGTAACACCATCCCGAACGCGGTTCGCCAGATGGTGAAACGGCACCCGATTGTCATCAATCGTTCGGCGACGTTTTTCCCGTCGGCTGCAGCTCGCGTACGAAGGCCGCAACGCCTTCGGCCCTGACGATTTCGCGCGCGCGGTCCAGGTCGTTCACGCCGAGCACGCCTCCGGCGGTCGGCGCCGTCGGTCCCGTTGGCTGCAGAACGTTGTTGCCTCTGCGCAACTGGCGATAGACCGTGTCCATCAGTGCGTACAGATGGAGGTGCGCGAGAACGGGCGGGTGCTCGCGGGCATACTTCCTCAGCAACGGCGTCGTTGAATCGGGCCGCGATTCGATGATGTCGCTGATGTACCGGTGCAGGGTCTCGTGAAACAGGTACGAAGCGAACCGCGCGGTATCCCTCGCGACTGGAACACCGGCACTGTCGAACAGCAGCCGCACGTTGATCATGAGTGGAAAGCTCGTCGAGGGATACCCTGGACAGCTGATGAGCGCCGCCTTCGCTTCGGAGAACTTGAATGCACTGTGAGTGATGATCACCGTCGCACGAAACAGCTCCGGGCCCTGTCGCGACCACGAATCCCGCCACGCCGGAAGGTGCCGCATCGTCGCGGCGATTCGAGCGCTGTCGGGCGGCAACTTGGCGAGCGCAAAAAAAGATTGATCGATGGGCGAGTAATCGAACGTCACGTTCGGTACCGCAATAGTGCCGCGGGCGGTTTGGGCCGTCAGCAGGCCGCCAGCAGTGGCGAGCAGCGTCGCCATCTTCAAAAGGGTCGACATCTGAATGGGTTCAGAGCGCGTCACAGGCGCACTGTTCGGTCAAGGTACGCCACGGTGTGTGGTTGAGCCACCCTGGACCGACGCCGAGCTTACTATCCGAGAAACACGAACCCCCTGAGTCCGCGAGGAGCGGTCCAGGGGGTACATATAGCTCTCGTGAAGAGCGGGCGATGGGACTCGAACCCACGACGTCCAGCTTGGGAAGCGTGGCGAAGCTAAGGGGGTCGTTGCGTAAGTCGTTGATTTTCTGCGGCGGACGGCCAGCTTGCTTCGGTACGCGCTAACGAATTAGCGCAAAATCGAGCGTCAACGGTCCCCAACGGTCCCCAGGCTTGACCGACTAGTAAGCCACTGCCGCATCTCGTAACATGCATTATACTGCATATGCACTGACATGCATTAGCTGTAGCAGGTCGGCAAGCGACTTTGGATCACGGGCCGGAGACCCTATGAGATGGCTTGGGAAGTCGAATACACCGATGAGTTTGAAGCCTGGTGGCTCGAACTGGACGAGGACGAGCAGGAATCGATAACGGCATCCGTTGGTCTGCTCGAAGAGCGCGGACCGGCGCTGGGCTATCCGCACAGCTCGGATGTGAAGAACTCGCGGCATGGTCGCATGCGCGAATTGCGCATCCAGCATCGCGGGCGGCCTATTCGAGTCTTTTACGCGTGGGACCCGCGCCGCGTGTGCTTGTTGCTTATCGGCGGCGACAAGACCGGCGACGATCGATTCTACGAACGCATGATCGCGCACGCCGATGATCTCTACGACGAACACCTCGAAGCCTTGAGTCGGAAGGACGGTAACTATGAAGGGACAGGACAAGGGCCGTAATGTCGGGCACAAGAAGTTCAGTGAGCTGCGGGCGAAGATGTCGCCGGAGCGTCGTGCGCGTGCGACGGAGCGTACGAAGGCGATGCTCGCTGAGTTGCCGCTACAAGAGCTAAGACACGCGCGTGAACTAACCCAAGCGACGCTCGCTGAAACGATGGAGTGTGGTCAGGATGAGATTTCGAAGCTTGAGCGACGCGCCGATATGCTTGTCAGTACGCTCCGCCGCTATGTCGAGGCAATGGGCGGACGACTTGACATTGTCGCAACCTTCCCTGACGGCGAGGTTCGAATCTCAAACCTCGGTGACCTCGCCCATTCCGGCAGCTGAGTAACCAGACCCAGCAGCTTGCCTGACTCTCCGCACAAGGCCCTAGGGAAGGTCTGATTTAATAGAGTTTTCTCTTGTGCGGAATGGGCTTCGATGCGGTATTGCCGCGTCGAAGTCCTTTCTCTTTTCGGAGCGCGCCCCATGGGAGAGCAGCGGACGTTC